>WNGB01006112.1_pt1 | contig 23821 bp, 24 predicted proteins | sample 5400681 | NCBI WGS metagenome assembly WNGB01 (sample SAMN13153367, study PRJNA577476) | soil metagenome | isolation source: 115 cm soil or saprolite under grassland replicate 2 | place: USA:California | collected 2016-06-15
AGCCGGCGGGGCATCGGCGGCGTCCTCCGCCGCCTCCGTGGCGATTCCTAGGCCGGGACCTCCAGGGCCTCGAGGTACTCGATCACCCGGCGCGTGAGCTGGGTCGGGGTCGACGCCCCGCTGGTGACGCCTACCCTGCGCGCACCCTTGAACCACGCAAGCTCGAGGTCCTCGAACCTGTCGACCAGGTACGCCGGTTTGTGGCCCAGCTTCTTGACGACCTCGACCAGGCGGAGCGAGTTCGAGGAGCGCGGGCTGCCGACGACGATGACGAGGTCGACCTCCTTGGCCGCCTCGACCGCCGCCTCCTGCCGCTCCTGGGTGGCGCGGCAGATCTCGTTGTAGACCTCCGCCTGCGGGTAGCGCGCGATGACGCGGCCGATGAGGTCCTCGGTGTCCCAAACGGAGAGAGTGGTCTGGCATGTGACCGCGATGCGGTCGCCCTTCAGGTCCAGGGCGTCGATGTCCTCCGGCTCCTGGACCAGGTGCACCTGGCCCGGCGCTTCGCCCATCACCCCTTCGGGTTCGGGATGACCCTTGCGCCCGATGTAGACCACCTCGTAGCCCTTGCGCGCCAGGTCGGCGACCAGCTCGTGGGTGCGGACGACGTCGGAACAGGTCGCATCGACCGGGTTCAGCCCCAGCTCGACCGCCCGCTGCTTGACCTGGGGCGACACGCCGTGGGCCGTGAAGATGACGGTGCCATCCTTGATGTGGTCGAGTCCGGCCAGCCGGTTCGGCTGGTCGACCAGCGCGATGCCCTGCGCCTGCAGGTCGTCGGTGGCGTGCGTGTTGTGCACCAACATGCCGAGCATGTGCACGGGGCCGTCGGTCTCCTCGCGCACGCGCTTGGCGATCCGGAACGCGTCGACCACGCCGTGGCAGTAACCGCGCGGTGTGATCTTCACCACTTCCATGGCCGCTTCGAGTCTACGTGACGGGTCTCAGTCGATCCCGGCGAACAGGTCCGGCTCGGGAAGCTCGGAGCCCGGCTTGCCGCGGGCAAGCTGGTAGTACTCGGTGCCGAACGCGAGCTCGTACACCTGGTCCTGCATCGTCGCGAACCACGAGTTGAGGTCGTTCTGGCTCAGGTGGGCGCGAAACGCGTCGCGCTTTGCCTGCACGTAGTCATGGACGTCGACCTGCGTCGTGACCAGCTCGTCGGGCGTGCCGGCGATCCGCATGTTGCCGCCCATGGCCTGCCGAGCCTCTTCCGGCATCTGCTGCATGAACGCCTCCATCAGCGAGCGTGGAATCGCCGTGTAGTAAAGCTTCTTCACCGCAGGACCCGCTCTCTCGACGAGCTCAAGCGCGGCGTTGGTCACGAAGTGCGCCTTGATATGGTCGGGGTGACCGTAGATGCCGTCCTCCGCGTATGTCACCACCACGTCCGGCCGCTCTTCGCGGATGAAAACGGCAAGCTTTCCCGCCGCGTCTTCGAGCCTGGACTGATGAAATGAGCGCGGGTCCTTGTTGTCGTCGGTGTCGACCATGCCGGAGTCGCGGTAGCCGAGGAACTCCTGGCGGTCGACGCCCAGGATCTCCGCCGCGGCCTTGAGCTCCTCGGTCCGGATCTCGCCCAGGCGCGGACGTGACGTTGCCTCGTCCAAGTTGTGGATCTCGCCCACCTCACCACGGGTTGCAGTGACCAGTACCACGCGATGGCCGTGAGCCTTTGCCTTCAGCATCACGCCTCCTGTCGAGATCGCCTCGTCGTCCGGGTGCGCATGCACGAGTAGAAGCGTCGCCATTACTTGAGCAACGTGTCCGCGAGCTGCTGGATTCCACCCTGGCCGGGACCAGGGATGATGCGATCGGCGGCCGCGATGACCTCGGGCGGCGATCCTTCGACCGCCACCCCGAGCCCCGCCCACGCGATCATCGAGGCGTCGTTGCGGCCGTCGCCGACCGCCGCCACCTGCTCCTGGGGGACGCCCAGCCGCTCGCCTAGAAAGCGCAGCGCGGCGGCCTTGTCGCTCTCCACGCTGGTGAACTCCAGGTACTCCGGCACGGAGGTCGCGACGTTGAGCCGTCCAGCCCAGCGCTGCCGGACCTCGGGCAGCAGGGCCTCGATGAGCCCTGGGGCTGCCACGACCACGAGCTTGGGAGTCGTCGGGCCCATGCCTTGGTCGAGGTCGTCGACCACGTGGACGTCCATGCCCGCGTGACGGGCGTAGATGTGTGCCTCCTCACGGTCTCGCTCGACGATCAGCCTGTCGTCGCGATAGGCCTGGACGTGCAGCCGTCGTTCGCGGGCCAGCCGGATCACCTCCATGGCGATGGCGTGCGGTATGCCGTGGTCGAGCAGCACGCTGCCGTCGAGGTTGCGCACCTGGGCGCCCTGGTAGCACACGATCGGGCCCTCCAGTCCGAGTCGCTCGACCCAGGGAAGAGCACCCGGGAACGGACGCCCCGTACAGGCGATGACGGTGACGCCGGCGGCGACGATCTCGCGGACCGCGGCCACGTCGCGAGGATCCAGCTCGAGATGCAGGCCCAGGACCGTCCCGTCGAGGTCCAACGCAAGGAGTCGGTATCGAAGGGCGAGCGCTATCGCTTGACCTCGGGGTTGACGAGGTTCGGCGGCCGGCCACCCCGGACCGCGGTGGCCATGTTGCGCGCGGCCATGGCGGACATCTCGGAGCGCGTGCGCACCGTGGCGCTGGCGATGTGCGGCGCGAGCACGACGTTGGGCATCGAAACCAGACCCGGGTGGACAGCCGGCTCACGTTCGTACACGTCGAGACCTGCGCCCGCGAGCTTTTGGGTGTTGAGTGCGTCGACCAGGGCGGCCTCGTCGACCACCGGTCCGCGCGAGGTGTTGACCAGGATGGCGTTCCGCTTCATGGAGTTGAACTGTTGCGTGCTGATCAGGTGCTGCGTCTCCTGCGTCAGCGGCACGTGGACGGAGATGAAGTCGGACTCGGCGATCAGCCGGTTCAGGTCCACGCGGGTGGCGCCGAGCTGTTCCTCCGCCTCGCGAGGAAGCGGCTGTGGGTCGTAGTAGAGGACGCGCATGTTGAAACCTTTGGCGCGATGCGCGACGCCGCGCCCGATGCGCCCGATGCCGACGATGCCGAGGGTGGCGCCGAACACGTCCTGGCCGAGCATCATGTCGATCGCCCAGCCGCGGAAGCGGCCGCTGCGCGTGAAGTTGTCCGCCTCGACAATTCGGCGCGCGGCCGTCATCAACAGCGTGAAGGCGAAGTCGGCCGTGGCGTCGTCGAGAACACCGGGCGTGTTGGTGACCATCACCTTGTGAGCCGTCGCCGCTGCGACGTCGACGTTGTCGAAGCCCACAGCGACGTTGCTCACACACTGGAGGCCGGGCAGCGAGAGGACGGCTTCGCGGATCGGGTCCATCAGCTGGCTGACGATGCCGACGCAACCTTCCGCAGCCTGGCGGATGTTGGCCTCGTCGAGCGGGCGGTCCGGTGGATAGGTGATCACCTCGGCCGCCTCGGCCAGGATCGATGGCCCTGGGTCGAGGATGGGGTGCATGAGGAGGACGCGCGGGCGACCAGAAGTGCTCATGGGTTCAGTCCCAAATCACTGGCGATGGGTTTCAGGGCATCGCGGACGAACTCCACGTGCTCGTCGAAGGGTATACCGAGCACCTCGGCGCCCGCGACGAGCTCCTCACGATGGACCCCGCGCGCGAAGGCCTTGTCCTTCATCTTCTTGCGGACGGTGCTTGCTTCCACCGCGCTCAGCGACTTGTCGGGCTTGACGAGCGCGCAGGCGATGATGAAGCCGCACATCTCGTCCACCGCGTAGAGCGCTTTGCGCGCGTTGCTATCGCGAGGCACGTTGAGGTAGTCGGCGTGCGAGGCGATGTCCTCGAGGATGTCCTCCGGCCATCCCTTCTCGCGCAGCATCTGGATGCCGCGCATCGGGTGCAGGTCGAGCGTCGGCCCCGACTCGTAGTCCCAGTCGTGGATGAGGCCGAGGACGCCCCAGCGTTCCTCGTCTTCACCAAAGCGCCGGGCGTAGGCGCGCATCGCCGCCTCGACGCTGCGCATGTGCCGACGCAGCTGCTCTGACCTGGTCATCGAAATGACGAGCTCCCAGGCTGCTTCGCGCGTCGGCGTTGTCGTTACAGGATCTCCTTGAGCGCCGCCAGCAGCGTGTCGTGCTGTTTGCGGGTGCCGATGGTGATGCGGATCCAGCCGGCGATCGGCTCACGATCGTAATGGCGGACCAGGATCTTGCGCTCGCGGAGCGCCGCCACGACCTCCACCGCCGGCCTTGGCGGCCTGGCGAAGACAAAGTTCGCGGCCGACGGCACGATCTCGAAGCCCAGCTTCTCGAGCTCGCTCGCCAGCTCGCCCCGGTTCCGCACCACCTCCTCGACCAGCCGCTTGTGATGCGCCTCGTCCTCGATTGCTGCGACCGCGGCGGCGATGGCCAGGCGGTCGACGTTGTAGGAATCCTTCACCGCGTCCATGGTCTCGATCAGCTCCCTGCTGCCCAGCGCAAAGCCAATCCGCAGACCCGCCAACCCGTACGACTTGGAGAAGGTCCGGAGCAGGAGCACGTTGTCGTGCCGCTCGAGCAGCGGCAGGCAGGAGGTTGGCGCAAAGTCCACGTACGCCTCGTCGATCGCGACCACGCCCGACGACACGGCCACCGCTGCCGCGACGTCGCCGGCGTCGAACAACGCGCCGGTCGGCGAGTTGGGATTGACGATGAACTTGAGCGGCGCAGGATCGGGGCCGAGGCTTGGCGGAAGCTCCGCGAACTGCTCGGTGGGATGCGTCGAGGGCACGGCTTCGTGGATCCGGCAAAGCGGCTCGAAAAGTGGATATGTCGGCGTCGGATAAGCGACCCGGTCGCCGGCGCCGGCGAAAGCCCGAAAGCACATCTCGATGAGCTCGTCGCCACCGTTGCCGACCGTGACCTGGGAGGCGTCCACGCCGAAGCGGCGGGCGATCGCCTCGCGGGCGGGGCGTGCCGTCGGGCTCGGATACAGGCGCAGGGAATCGGTGGCCGCCTCCTTGATCGCTTCGATCACGCGGGGCGAAGGCGGCAGTGGGGACTCGTTGGTGTTGAGCTTGACCCAGCCCTCGCCGTCGGGCGGCTGCTCCCCCGGCGTGTAGGCCTGGAAGCCCTGGAGCGCCCTCCTTATGACGCTTTTCGACATTCGAGCAAAAAGGTCTCGAGGGCGAGTCGCGGGCTGACGTTCTGCTCGAGATAGCCGAGCGTGTCGTAGGAAAGCTCGAGCAGTCGCGCCCAGCGTCCCTGCTCGCGGCCGCGGCTCGCCAGCATGCGGCGCCGCAGCTCGATCTGCCAGCTGGCGATCGCAAACAGCGCGGGGTCCTCCTCGTCGCCTTCGCTGCGCCGCCACCCCATCTGCTCGGAGTCCAGCTGCGCGGCGAGCCGCAGTGGAACGTCGGCGGGTGCGCCGAAGATCTCCTCGAGGCGGTGGGTCCACGAGTGGTGGAGCTCGACCACGCTCCCATCGCTCGCCCGCCGCATCGCCCAACCGGGACGTCCGCCGGAAAGGTCGGCGAGAAGCCTCGCCCGCTGGGCGTCGATGCCGTGCGCCACGAGCAGCCTTTCGATGTCGGGCGCCGGGACCGGGTGGAAGAACACCCGCTGGCAGCGCGAGACCACGGTCGGCAGGACGACAAACGGGTTGAGGCTTGGCGTCGTCAGCACGATGACGCGGTTCGGATGCGGCTCCTCGAGCGTCTTGAGGAGCACCCCCTGGTCCTGGTCACGAAGCCGTCCGACATTGGTGACCACGGCCACCCGGCGCGAGCCGACCGCCGGCTTCAGGTTCAGGAACGCCTGCAGCGACAGCTCGTGGAACTCAGGCGGCTTGTCCGGCAGCAGCCTGATCTCGTTGATCGAGAGCGGCTTGATGCGGTCGTCCTCCCAGTAATCGGGGTGTCGTGTCAGCGCAGCCTCCGGCAGCAAAGCCGCCGCCAGCGCCCGCGCTGACGTCGCCTTGCCGAGACCCGACTCACCCACGAACAGGTAGGCGTGCGCCAGGCGTTGCGTCCGTAGCTGCGCGCGCAACTGCTCGAGCGCCTGGGCGTGGCCGACCACCCCCTGGAACGGGTCGTTCACGGAGCCTGGTTGGAAGCGGCTGCCCGCCGGGCCTTGATCTCTCGCTCGTGCTCGAGACGCTGCGCGCGGCCCTGGAGCCACACCTCGCGGATGCGCTGCAAGGCTGTGATGTTAGTCACGATGGCGAGCAGGAAGACGACGCTGTACAGGATCCAGCCGCCGAACGCCGTCCCGAACAAGAGCCCGATCACCGTCAGCACCACGCGTTCCGGCCGCTGGAACAGGCCCGACTTGCACACAAAGCCGAGGCTCTGCGCGCGGGCGCGGACGTAGCTCACGAGGAAAGAGCCGGCGAGCGCCGACAGGGTGGCCAGGATCAGCCACTCCTGCAGCGGCGGATCGATGGTCACGAAGTAGGCGGTCAGGCCCAGGTACACGGCGCCCTCCGAGTACCGGTCCAGCGTGGAGTCCAGGAAGGCTCCGTATGGGTAGCTGGTCTTGGTCGAGCGGGCCAGGGCGCCGTCGAGAATGTCGCACGTGCCGGCGAAGATCAGCACGAAGCCCGCCCAGCGCAGGTGGCCGAAGGCGGCCAGCGCCGCGGCAGCGAAGGTGAGTCCGAGGCCGACCACGGTCACCTGGTTCGGCGTCAGCGGCGTCCTACCGAGCGCCGTCATCAGGGCCTCTGCGTGACGCCGGACCCAGGCTTCAAACCGCGTGGTGAACACTCGACACCTCCAACACCCTGGCGGGCTGCGCGGCGAGCGCCTTGCGAGCCTCCTGGTAGACCTGGACCACCTCGGACGCGACGAGCTTCCATTCGTAGCGACGGGCCTTCTGCAGCGCGTAGCCGGCCAGCCGGTCGCGCAGGTCCGCGTCCCGGGCGAGGATGACGAGCGAGGCGGCCAGCTCACGCCAGTTCTTCGGCGGCACGGTGATGCTGTCGCGGCCGGGCTCGAGCACCGACATGTAGCCGGGCACCTCCGACGCCACGATCGGCAGTCCGGTCGCGAGGGCTTCGAGCAAGACGACGCCGAAGCTCTCGCCCCCTGTGGCCGGCGCACAGAAGATGTCCGCGCTGTTGTAGTAGCGCGGCTTCACGCTGTCGGGGACGTAGCCGGCCATCACCACGTTGGCGAGCCTGTGCCGCGCGATGTAAGACTCGACGCGGCCGCGCAGCGGTCCGTCACCGACGATGATCAATCGGGCCCGCGGGATGCGGCTGCTCAAGGCGCGATAGGCGCGCAGCAGGTCGCCAAGACCCTTGCGCTTCTCCAGCCTGCCAAGAAACAGGATGTTGAGGTGGTCGTCGCGCAGGTGGCGGATCGGCGGCAGACCCGGCCGGTAGGTCTCGAGGTCGACGCCGTTGGGGATCACGCGCAGCGGGAAGTCGGGGAAGTATCGATTCACGAACGCGCGGGCCGGCTCGCTGACCGCGATCCCGCGGTGGAGGTGCGCGAGGTACGGCTGCAGGAACGGACGGCCGTAGAAGTAGCCGACGTTCGAGTGCGCGAACGCATGAAACGTGCCGACGTTGGCTGTCGTCGACATGCGAAGCATGGTCATCGGCAGCGCGGGCAACAGCGGCTCGTGGAAGTGAAGGACGTCGAAGCGTTCGTCGGCGACGATCGCTGCGACCTGGTTGGCGAGGTGGAAGCTGAGCGTGATCCTCGCCACAGAGTCGTTGCCCGGGATCGCGATCGGAGTTCCAATCCGGTAGAAGCGCGCTTTGTCGAAACCGACGTCGGCGCGACTGGACGGCGCGAAGATGCGGGTCTCGTGTCCGAGCTCCTGGAGCTGGACCGCGAGGTGGCGGACATGGTCGTTGACGCCACCCGGCGACGCGAAGTCATAAGGGGAGACGAGTCCGACCCTCATGTCCGCAACTCCTCCCCACGCAGTGGGGAGGTGGCGCGAAGGGCCCCCATCGCCCGGCTTCGCCGGGCACTTCCCCGCAAGCGGGGAAGAGTTGGCTCCTGACGAGACAACTCCTCCCCACGCAGTGGGGAGGTGGCGCGCGCAGCGCGCCAGAGGGGCCTGAGCCATGAGCCCCATCGCCCGGCTTCGCCGGGCACTTCCCCGCAAGCGGGGAAGTGTTGGAGGGGCCTGGGTACTTCCCCGCGAGCGGGGAAGAGTTGGTTTCTCATGGGGTGCCCGACCAGATGCGGTGCGGGACGTGCCACTGCTCGGGGTGACGCTGGATGAACCCCTCGATTCGGCGCAGCAACTCCTCCGTCGCGCGCACCTGGTCGGCGCGAGAATCGCCAGTCGACTTCGCGTAGACGAGCGGCGCGCCCTCGGCCATGTACGTGTCGTCGGGAAGCCGGTAGACGCAGACCGGAAAGAGAGGCGTGCCGAGGCGCAGCGCGATCGCTGCCGGACCGAGCGGGATCGGCGCCATCCTGCCAAAGAACGGCATCAGGTATCCCGTGCCGGTGATGTCGCGGTCGATCGCCGTGATCACCATCTCCTGGTCGCTCAGTGCCTCGAGCACCTTGCGGATGCCGCCGTGGTCGAGAGTCAGGACGCTGATGCCAAGACGCGCCCGCGTGTCGCGGTACCACTCGAACAACGCACGCGGCTCGAGCTCCTCGGCGAAGAAGCTCACCGGCGCCAGGGTGGCCGACCAGATCGCCGCCACCACCTCGTACGAGCCCATGTGGCAGGACACCGCGAGAGCGCCCTTGCCCAGCGCCCGCGCCTCCTCGAGATACTCCCAGCCTTTTACCTTCAGCCGCGGCCGCATCGTCTCGACCCTCGCCCTCGGCAGCTGCATCAGGTCGGCGTAGGCCTTGGCGTGGTTGCGGAAGTTCAGCTGCGAGAGCCGCCTGAGGGCTCTGGGGTCGTTGGCGAGCTCCGGGCAGGCGATCTTGAGGTTGTACTCGAGGCGCGGCCGGGCCAGCGGCGAGAACCACCACGCAAGCCGGGCGCCCAGGACGGCGAGGGCATACGCCCACGAGCGCGGCAACCGCTCGACCAGTGACTGCACCAGCTTGAAGCCTCGCCATGTCCACTCGCCCATCCCTCAGCGAGAGAACATTGGCCGAAAGGCGTACCACTGGTCAGGTCGCTCCCTTATGAATTCCTCAAAACGCTCGACCACGCGTTGCATCAAACCTTCCTTGGTCTCGTTGGTGGACCACGCGAGGGGAGGGTCGACGTGGACCTGATACCGGCCCGGTGAGGTGGCGTACTGACAAGCGGGCAGCAGCACGGCGCCGGTCTTGATCGCGATCGCGGCGGGACCGCCAGGCACGATCGACTTGCGGCCGAAAAACGTCACCGTCACGCCAGGTCCCTGTTCGAGGTCGCACAGCAGTGCCACCACGCCATTCGCGGTCAGGACGTCCGTGATCGCCCTCACCGCCGAGCGGCCCAGGGTGATGACCCTGAGGCCAAAGCGCTGCCGGGTGCGGACGACCGCGTCGTCGAGCGATCCGGGGAAGCGCTCGGCGACGGCGGCGATTCGATAGCCGAGCGCGCCGCCATAAGAGCCGGCCATGTCCCAGGAGCCCATGTGCGGCACCGCCATGATCACACCGCGACCCTGTGCCACTGCCTGGTCGAGGTGCTCGCGACCGTCGATGCTCATGCGCTCGAGCAGATCGGCCGGCGTCAGGCTCCCCAGGAGCAGGAAGTCCATCAGCATGCGGCCGTAGTTCTGAAACGCGCGCCGGGCGACGCGGGCGACCTCGGGGTCCGTGCGCTCCCGTCCCAGGGCGGCGGCGTAGTTGTCGAGCGCCGCCTGCCGCTGGCCGCGGCTCAGCCAGAACCACGCGACGCCACCCGGCGAAGCGGCCGCGTGCCGCAGTCCGGACGGCGTCGCGCGCAGGACACGCGCCCCCGCTCGATAGCTAGCGGCGAGCAGCTGCGGCCGGCTTCGTCTTGGCGACGCGGCGGTCGCGCCCGTCGCGCCCATTGACTCCCGCCTTATCACCCTCGATGAACTCCTCCACCAACCGTCTGGCTTCGTTGTCGCTGTACTGCACCGGCGGCGACTTCATGAAATAGGAGCTTGGGGCCTCGAGCGCCCCGCCGATTCCGCGGTCGAGCGCCAGCTTGGCGCAGCGCACGGCGTCGATCACGATGCCCGCCGAGTTGGGGGAATCGACCACTTCGAGCTTCAGCTCGACGTTGAGGGGGACATCGCCGAAGGAGCGGCCCTCGAGGCGGATGTAGGCCCACTTCCGGTCGTGGAGCCAGGGCACGTAGTCCGACGGTCCGATGTGCACGTTGTCCTTGCCGATGTCGTAGTCGAGCTGCGACGTCACCGAGCGCGTCTTGGAGATCTTCTTGGACATCAGCCGCTCGCGCTCGAGCATGTTCAGGAAGTCGGTATTGCCGCCGAAGTTCAGCTGGTAGGTGCGCTCGAGCTTGACCCCGCGGTCGCGGAACAGGCGCGTGAGCACCCGGTGGATGATGGTGGCGCCGACCTGCGACTTGATGTCGTCGCCGATGATCGGCAGGTTCTTCTCCAGGAAGCGCTTCTGCCAGTAGGGCTCGCGCGCGATGAACACCGGGATGCAGTTGACGAAGCCGACGCCCGCTGTCAGGGCCTGCTCGACGTACCACTTGGTCGCCTCTTCTGAGCCAACCGGCAAGTAGCTGACGACGACGTCGGCCCTGGCCTTCTTCAAGATGCCCACGACATCCGATGTCTCGCCTGGTGCTTTCTGGACGATGTCGGAGAGGTACTTGCCGATGCCGTCGTGCGTCATGCCGCGGTGGACCTTGACGCCGGTCTTGGGCACGTCGGCGAACTTCACGGTGTTGTTCGGCTTCTGGAAGATGGCCTCCGAGAGGTCCAGGCCGACTTTGTTCTTGTCGATGTCGAAGGCGGCGACGAACTCGATGTCGCGTATGTGGTAGCCGCCCAGGTCGACGTGCATAAGGCCCGGGACCGAGTCCTTGGTCGACGCGTCGCGGTAGTAGTGCACGCCCTGGACCAGCGAGGAGGCGCAGTTGCCGGCCCCCACGATGGCCACGCGTACTTTGCCGTTGCGTTGACCGTTCCCCCTGTGATTGGCGCTCATGCGCCCACCTCCTCACGAACTTTCGCTTTTCCGATCTGGGTCAGGCCGAGCATCTCGTCCAGGCGCTCGCGGTAGTGCCTGATGTTCACCACGTCAAGCGAGCAGTAGACCTGGCGCCCTTCGCGCCGCGTCCGGATCACGCCTCCCAACCGCAGCATCCGCAGGTGCCAGGAGATGCGGGGCTGGCTCATGTGCAGGTGCGCGGCGAGGTCGTTCACGTTCACCTCGCCGTTCTGGGCCAGGCGCTCCAGGATGCGGAGCCGGGTCGGGTTGGCGAAGGCCAGGAAGTGGTCGGGCAGCTCTTTACGCGGGTTCTGGAGAAACATAAAGCGGGCTTTATGCGATTTTAACGCATAAAGCAGACGTTATGTATCGGAGGTCAGGGCGCGGTCCCGAGCTCGACGTACACGGGGATCGCCAGAAACGTGGTCTTGTAGGAGGGCGCAACGCAGGCGCCGTTGTCGACCAGAGCGATCGACACGGTTCCGAACCAGGAGTCGCAGGTCGAGTCGCAAGCCGCTGTGACGGTCACGACGCCGTCTTTGGCCGTGGCTCTCCAAACCGGTGGGAGGCTGGTGGGATTTCCTGCTTGATCCGTGACGGCGACGACTTTTACGGTAACCGAGTCGCTTGGGGATCCGAGGACGTATGCCGTCGTACCCGAGCAATCCAATGCACCTTGGCCGTAACACCCGATGTAGACGCTGAAGTCGACGCCGGACGAGTACCAACCAATAGGCCCGAACACGTTCCAGTTCGCCTTGACGTTCTTGGTGGCGCCGAACCGGTCGCTCACCTGAACGGTCAGGGTCCATGCCTGAGGCGAAACGAGAACGGGGTTGATCGCGTAAGCCGGTGGGCCTGAGGGCAAGTACGGGAACGGACCGCTCAGGCTGAGCCCACTCCAGCTCATGCTAGTCGGCACGCTTCCGGCGACGATCTTGTACGTATAGGGCCCGAGGCCGCCGCTTGGGGTGCCGAACTTGCCGCAGGTCGTGCACTGGTAGCCGACGTTGCACACCGTGGCGCAGGTTTGGGAGACGGTGAACGCCGAATAGACGAGCATCGATGTCGAGCCCGTGTCGGTCTGGCCGGCCGAGTCCGCGACCTTGACCGTGAAGTTGAACTTGCCGGCGGTGGTGTTCTTGCCGGTGATCACGCCGTCAGACGAGAGTGTCAGCCCGGGCGGGACCGTGCCTGAAGCGACCGACCATTTGTAGCCGCCGCTGCCGCCCGTTGCCTGAAGCGTGACCGCCAGGTAGCCGATCCCGACCTCGCCGTTGTGGACGGGAAGGCTGGTGATCGCCACAGCCGGGATCTGCGGTTCGGCGCTCGGGCTCGAGCTGGGGCTGGTGCTGGGGCTGGGGCTGGCCGCAGGTGCCGTGGTCGGATTGCCGGCGGGGGTTGACGCAGGTGGGGAGGTCGTCGTGTTGGTTGCCGTCGGGGGCGTGCAGGCAGCAGCCAGAAGAACCAGGCCACCCAACGTGGCGGCGGCGCGCCACCCTCCCCTCATACGGACGGTCCGAAGTCTATGGCCAAACCGTGGACGCAGAGCGTCTTAACGCGTTTTCAAAGAATTACTGAATAAGGAGGCGCCGATTGGCGTCAAAATCTCCAGCGTGGGAAGGAGGGGGCCGACTCTAAACGGCGTCCGCTCGGCGCTGCTGCTCTTTCTCGCGGCCACGCTGCTGGTCAGCGGCGCCGTCTCCGCGAAGGCCTCCACCTTATACACCGCAACCGTGACCCTCTCTCCGACGTCAGGATTGCCTACTGCGCCGTTCACGGCTCGGGCGTCCTTCATCGCTAACTGCGTCAACGACCCCTTTCTTTACTTCGACTTCTACTGGGACACGAACGCTAACAGCCCGTTCTGGTCGCCGATCAGGGTTCCCTGTGACCCGAAAACGAGCACAGTGGATACCGGGTTCAGCCCTGCGACTACGCCCCTCCCCGGTCAAAACAAGGTCGGAAGCCACAAGGTCTTGGTCCAGGTTAAGGACGGGAGTGGGGCTCCTCGTGGCGCGGGAAGCCACGCCTACACGATCGTTTGGGGAAAGCCATACGTCACCGTGTCCCCCACGTCAGGAATCCCGACCGCCCCGTTCACTGTCCGCGGCAAGTTCGTGTGGCCCGGCCCCTGCCCGGGGACGAGGGCACCGAGTTCGATCACCTTCAAGTTCAGCTGGTACAAGGTCACCACGTCCATCATTCCGCTCTGGACGAAGACCGTCACGACATGCAGCGGTGGTGTCGTCGACACCGGCAACAGCCCCGCCTTGATCCCACCCAGCCCGCTGAATTACCCGTCCACCTTTGTGGTTCACGTCGGCGTGTTCGACTCGAGCGGCGTCTCGTACGGGCGGATCTACGGAGCCGCGTACACGAACACGACCATTTACACGGTGTTGTCGCCGCCGACGGCATCGCCAAGAGTCAGCCCGGCCGGCGGGTGCGGCTCGCCCGGCCAGGCCGCATGTCCAACGCCGACCTCGTCGCCATGCACGGTGCAGCCGGCCGCGTTCGTCCACCCGGCCACCCCGGGGATTGCCGACGTGGCGGCCATCGTCGCCGTCGCCGCTCTCGGCATGCTGCCCATCGGCGGGTTGGCGATGTTCCTGGCGCCCGGGCTCTGGGCCAGGCGAGGGCGCTGGAGCAGTCTGACCCTGCTTGCGATGTCGGTGATGCTGCTGTCGTTGGAAGCGTGCGCGGCCATCACCAACCAGACCGCCCAGGTGACACCGACCCAATCGGAGCCATCACCATCGCCGTCGCCGACCTGCTGAGAGGTCTTAGTCGACTAGCAGCCGTTCCATTGGTTGACCAGAAGCGAAGCCTGGTTAGAAGGACTGGTCGTCGCGCATTTAGAGGTATCAACTAGTTTGAGGATGACGTAACCCGCATATTCGGCCGTGTTACATGCGATTCCGCCGACCGAAAAGGTGATTGCGCTGCCACTGAAGGTGACGCTCCATTGGGGCGGTGGCGCCGTCGGCGTTGGGTAGCAGCCAACCGCCCCGCAGTATTGCGAATAGCCGACGATCACAACTTTTGGCGCGATGCTTGGATTCCCGCCCGAGTAGGACCAGCCGGCCGTACTGCAAGGACCGCCGCTGCCTGCATTAGTGCAGTCCGATCCTGCGTTGAGCTTTGGGGGACTGTAGATCGACCAGTTCGCGGACACAGTCTCGGTGGCCCCGAGCTTGTCAGTGATCAGGACCGAAAGGCTCCACGAGCCCGCGGGGAAGCCCCCGGTCAGCGCCAGAGCGCCGTTCCATTTCATGCCTGACGGGACGGAACCACCGACGATCTTGTACGTGTACGGAGCCAGACCGCGGCTCACCGTCCCAAAGACACCGCACGTCGTGCACCCCTTGCCCCTCACACACTTCCCGACGCACGGCTGAGTGCTGCTCAGCCCGCTGTAGACGGTGACGGATCCCTTCTGCGAGACCTCTCCGCCAGCCGCGTCGGCGACCTTGATGGTGAAGCTGAACGTGCCTGACGTGGTGTTCTTTCCCGAGAGGACCCCGTCGCTCGTCAGCGTCAGGCCCGGCGGCAACGAACCGCTCGCCACGGACCAGCTGTACGGGGCCAAGCCCCCTGTGGCGCCAAGGCTTACCGCCGAGTAGGAAAGGCCCACTTCGCCGGCGTGAAAGGCGAAAGACGAGATCGCCAGCGGCGCCGTGGGGCTGGGCGAAGGCTAGGGCGAGGGCGACGCTTCCTCGGTGGGTGAGCTGCTCGGCTGAGGCGAGGTGGAGGACAGGTTTTGCGGAGCGGCGCAGGCGGCAAGCACCAGCCCGGCCACGGTTGCGAGCGCCCAACCCCTCCTCACGTCTGTTTGCATGCGGGAGTCTAGGGCGTACGCGACGGCGTGGGCGAAATTAGCTGCCCTATGGGCACCTGAGCGTGACCGTGACGGTCGCCGGTCCTGACGTGCAGTACTGGTTGGCTGCGCATGTGCTGGTGTCATAGAGCACGAGCTTCACCGTTTGACCGATATAGCCGTTCGTGGGACATGGGTTTGTGCTGCCCGTGATACCGGTCACGGCAAGGCCCTGCAGCTTGAACGGAAGCTTCAAGCCCGAGACGACTGTGAACTGCGCCTGCGCGAGGCCTGGCGTTCCAAGCGTGTACGCCAACGGCTTGGGGAAGGTACAGCCGTTCGACCAGCTGCCGTCGCACGTAGCTGTGGCCGGCGCCGTGAAGGCGATGTGCGGGAAGACATGGAACTTGGCCGTCGTCTCCGCGGTGGCGCCGATCGCGTCGGTCACGCGGACCGTGAACACCCAGTCCTTCCCGGCCTGGCTCGCTGGCGCTGGGAAGGCCTTGGTGAGCGAGAAACCACTCAGTGCCATCCCCGTCGGAAGGGCGCCGGACGTCACCTTGTACTTGAACGGGGCGATCCCGCCGCTCTGAAACCCGAAGACCCCACACACGGTGAGGCATCCCGCCTCGACTGAGCAGGGTGAGACAGGCGTGCATGGGTTCCCCGTCACGATGACCCGGCGGCTGATCGAGATCGAGCTCTGCATGGCGGTGGTCGCGCCGGCCGAGTCCGAGACCCGGATCGAGAACAGAAACGTCCCGAGGATGGTCGGCGTCCCGGTCACGTTGCCCGACGACGCCATCCCGAGCCCACTGGGAAGGGCGCCGTCGGCGATCTCCCACCTGTAGGGCGGCACCCCGCCGGTCGCCGTCGGGCTCACCGGCGTGTAGCTGAAGCCGATCTCACCGGCGTGGAAAGGAGCGGCGGTGATGGCCAGTGGCGGCGGGCTCGGGGACGGCGTCGCGGGGTCGGTCGGGGACGTGGTCACCGTGCCTGCCGGCTTCTGGTTGACAACACTCTGGGGGGCCGCGCACCCGGCGCCGACCAATACAAACCCGACCGCCAGTGCCACGCAGCCCCTAGTCACGCGATTCGCAGGCCGCAGTCTATAGATGGCCGCCCGGGGTTGGGGAAGCTAGTTTGAGCCGCGCACCAGGTTCAGGAACTCGGAACGCGTTCGCGGGTCGCGGCGGAACGTCCCCAGCATGCAGGAGGTCATCATCTGCCCGCCTGGCGTCTCCACCCCGCGCATCTCCATGCACAGGTGGCGGGCTTCGACCACGACTCCGACGCCCTTGGGCGACAGCGTCCCATTCAGCGCCTCCGCGATCTGCCTGGTCAGCTGCTCCTGGATCTGGAGCCGATGGGAGAAAACCTCGACCAGACGCGGGATCTTGCTCAGGCCGACGACCTTCCCCTTGGGCAGGTAGCCGACGTGGATCCGCCCGAAGAACGGAAGCATGTGGTGCTCGCAAAGGCTGTAGAACGGGATGTCCTTGAGCACGACCATCTCGTCGTAGTCCTGGTCGAAGACGGCGTCGGCGATCACCTCCTCGGGGTCCAGGCCGTAGCCATTGGTCAGCTCGCGGAGCGCCCGCGCAACACGGTCCGGCGTCGCCTTGAGTCCCTGGCGGTCGGGGTCTTCGCCCAACTCGACCAGCAGCGACTCGACGAGCTCCGCGATCGGGTCTCCGGGCTTCGGGCTGGGTCGCGCCATCGTTGCTCACACAATTTACGAGGTGGATGCGATCGCTGCCGCGCAGGTGCTGTCCGAGATCGGATACCTCCTCCGCCAGCAGGAAAAGGAGCGATTTCGCGCCAAGGCCTTCGCGGTCGCGTCGTGGTCGATCGCTCTCCAGCGGCCGGACATGGAATCCCTCCAGGCCGCCGGCAACCTGACCTCGATCGAGGGCGTCGGCGAAGGCATCGCACGCGTCCTGACCGACCTCATCCAGAACGGCGAGAGCCGTTACCTGAACCGGCTTCGGGAACAGATGAAGCAGCCGGCCCTCGCGGACGAGACCGACCTCGCTTTCGACGATTACGTGGGCGATATCCATTCCCACACCGACTGGAGCGACGGCCGCGCGACCATGCTCGAGATGGCCCAGGGCGCGCAAGCCCTCGGCTACAACTACCTCGGCATCACCGACCACTCGCCACGGATCACCGTCGTCCATGGACTGGACGCGGAGCGCCTGGTCGCGCAGTCACGCGAGATGGCGGAGGTCCAGAAGCAGGTCGACGGGCTGACGCTGTTGCAGGGCATCGAGGTCGACATCCTCGAAGACGGCACGCTGGACCTTCCAGACGCGGTGCTCGAGATCCTCGACGTCGTGATCGCGTCGCCGCACGTAAAGCTCCGCCAGGAGCCTTCCGCGATGACCGAGCGGATGATGCGCGCGGCCTCCCACCCGCACGTCGACGTCATCGGCCACCCCACCGGCCGCAGGCCGGGGTCGCGCGAGGGCGCGACCTACGACTTCGAGGCGGTGTTCAAGGAAGCTGCGCAGAAAGGCGTGGCGCTGGAGATCGATTGCGATCCCGCGCGCATGGACCTGTCGCCCGAGATGGCACGCATGGCGTACGAGTGCGGCTGCAACTTCGTCGTCGACGCCGACGCCCACGCGCCGGCCGAGTTTGCCTACGTCCCCATGGCGCTGTGGATGGCACGCCGCGCCGGCATTCCCAAGGAGCGCATCCTCAACTTCCGCCCACTCGATGAACTTACGATGGCTCTCGAATGACCCAGCTCGGGATCATGATCGAGGGCCAGGAGGGTCTCAACTGGGACCGCTGGCGGCGCATCTGCGGCGATGTCGAGCGCCTCGGCTTCGCCTCACTTCGACGGAGCGATCACCTCGTCTCGCTGATGGGCACGAACACTGGCGAGCGCGACTGCATCGAGTGCTGGGAGTCGCTGGCGCTGGCGGCGGAATGGATTCGCTCTCTGGGGGACGCTTGCTGCTCGGCGTTGGCGCGGGATGGAACCAGAACGAGCACCGGGTTTTCGACATCCCGTTTTTCACCGAGAAGGAGCGGTTCGACAGGCTGGAAGCGGGCATCAAGACGATGCGCGAGCTGTGGCGGAAGACCAATCCCACACCGGTGCGCAACCCGATTCCGCTTTTGCTCGGCGGCAAGGGCCTCAAGCGCACCATGCCTCTGGTCGCGCGGGAGGCGGCAGAGTGGAACTACTCACGACTCGACGTGGACGAGTTCCGCAACCGGCGCGACGTGCTCGACCAGCTATGCCGGGACATCGGACGCGATCCCCGCAGCATCAAGCGCTCGGTGATGACGAGCTACATCATCGGCCGCGACCGCTCAGACCAGCTCGAGCGCGCGGCCAAGGTGCGCGAGGTCCTCCCATCGCTGCAGCCGATGACGCCGGAAGAGGTGCTCGAGAATCGCAAGGCGGCGTGGCTCGTCGGGACGCCAGAGCAGATCGCCGAACGCATCCGCGAGCTGAGCAAGCTGGGCATCGACCTCTTCATGCTCCAGCACCTCCTCCTCGACGATGCGGACGCGCTCGAGCTACTGGGCGAGGAGGTGTTGCCCGCGATCGCCTGAGGCGATCAGACGAGCTGGCCGCTCGCGATCAGCTCGTTCTTCCGCTCCTGGCGGGCTGTCACATCGCGCACAACCAGGATCGCCAGGACCGCTGCGGCGACGAGGACAACGTTGCCGATTGCGTCGATGCCGATGCTCGTCACCTGGATCGGGACGTCGTTGGGGTTCGCGCGGCCGAGTATCGATCCGATCCAGCTCACCAGGCGCGCACCCAGCCATGAGCTCCACCACGCGACGATGAGAAAAGGCGCCGCGATTGCCTTGCGGGCGCTCACGTCCACCCAGCGCCGACCCGCCCACGAACCTCGCCACACGTCGAGCACGCTGTACAGGGGATGCCACAGGTTCATGACCGGAATGAAACTGCGCCCGACCGCGCCCCCCGGCGTCCACCGCGGGTCCGGCGAGCCGAGCGCGGGCATGTTCCTGACCACACGATGCACCCACATGCAGAAGAACACGACCGCCGGGATGAACGAGCCGAGATAAGCCAGCAGCCCGAGCAGCGCGACCAGGCCCTCGGCGGTGTAAAGCGCGTCCTGCGGGCGACCCTCTGAAATGTTGATGATGTCGAGCCCGTCGAAGATGAGGAACAAAGCAACGCCGATGATGTTCAGTGCAAGGAAGAGCGTTGTCATCATGGCCCGAAACGACGCCGATTCATAAGAGGCCATCCAGCCAGGCCCATACGTGGGCCTCTGAGGGTTGGGCACCCACTGGGCTCCGTCCCACACCCATAGACCGTCCGCGGACACCGGCGCCGCCGGCTGCACGGCCGGATACTATCGCCTGAATGGACTTCGAGCTCAGCGATTCCGAGCGTGCATTCCGCGACGACGTCCGCGCCTGGCTGAAGGCCAACGCTCCGCGCGACGGCGGCGAGGGCGGCGATATGCGCTCGTTCATCGAGAGCCGCCGCGCCTGGCAGCAGAAGCTCTACGAGGCCGGCTACGTCGGCATCACCTGGCCCGAGGAATACGGCGGCCGCGGGCGCACCTTGATGGACCAGATGATCTTCAACGACGAGATGATCCTGGCCCACGCGCCCGAGCCCATCAACGTGATCGGTCTCGGGATGGGTGGGCCGGTGGTCATCGCCCATGGCACCGACGAGCAGAAGAGGCGGTACCTGCCGCCGCTGCTCTCTGCGGAAGAGATCTGGTGCCAGGGCTTCAGCGAACCGAACGCCGGCAGCGACCTGGCAGGGCTGCAGACGCGCGCCGAGGACAAGGGTGACCACTACCTGGTGAACGGCCAGAAGGTATGGACGACGCTCGCCCACGTCGCGAAGTGGTGCATGCTCCTGGCCCGCGAGCGCAAGGAGGCCAATCCGCGCGACGGCCTCACCTATCTGCTCGTGGACATGGAGAGCCCTGGCATCGAGGTCCGGCCGCTGGTCCAGATCACTGGCGACGCGGAGTTCAACGAGATCTTTTTCAAGGACGTGAAGGTCCCGAAGTCGCAGATCCTCGGCGAGGCCGGCAACGGCTGGGCCGTCGCCATGACCACGCTCCTGCATGAGCGCGGGACCCTCGGCCTCGCCCTGGCGACCCGGGCGCAGATCACGGCGTCGGAGCTGGCCGAGCACGCGCGCAAGCTGGGCCGCGGCTCCGATCCCCTGGTGCGGCAGAAGATCGCCCAGCACACGATCGAGGCGCGCGCGCTGCAGCTCAACGGCTATCGCGCCGTTACGGCGGTGAAACGCAGCGGCATCCCTGGGCCGGAGGGCTCGATCCTGAAGCTCATGTGGTCGGAGCTCAACCAGCGGATGACCGAGACCGCGATGGACATCGGCGGGGCGGGCTCACAGGTCGGCAACGGCGAGGGCTGGAAGTACCAGTTCCTGCGCTCGCGTGCCAACACGATCGAGGCGGGAACGTCAGAAGTCTTACGCAACATCCTCGCCGAAAGAGTGCTGGGCCTCCCGAGGTCTCGCTAACCTAGATCGAGTGACTGCCGTCGCCACGAAGGCGGCCGGCACGACTGCGGAGTCCGGCGCACAGCGTGGCGTCATGGCGGTCTTCGCCGGTCTGATGCTCGGCTCGCTGATCGCTTCTCTCAACATGACGCTGGTTGCGCCTGCGCTGCCGACGATCGTGGCCGAGCTGGGCGGCATCGCCGACTACAGCTGGATTCCCATCTCCGCGATGCTCGCGTCGACCATCGTCACGCCGGTCGCGGGCAAGCTCTCCGACGTCTACGGCCGCAAACCCCTGTACATGACCGGGATCGTCGTCTTCGCGGTGGGGTCGGCCCTGTCCGGAATGGCGACCAACTTCTGGTTTCTCGTCATCGCTCGCTTCGTCCAGGGCGCCGGGATGGGCTTCATCATGCCGCTGTCGCAGGCGATCATCGGCGACATCGTCTCGCCGCGCGAGCGCGGCAAGTACCAGGGGATGATGGGCGCTTCGTTCGGGCTCGCCTCGATCGTCGGACCCGCCGCCGGAGGATTCATCACCCAGCACTGGACCTGGCGCTGGCTCTTCTTCGTCAACCTGCCGATCGCGGTCCTCACCCTGTTCGTGATCTGGTTCTACATGCACGTCCCCAACGAGAAGCGGAAGCACACGATCGACGTCTGGGGCAGCGTGACCCTGTCGCTCGGCATCGCGAGCGTGCTCCTGGCCACGGTCTGGGGCGGCGTCCAGTACCCGTGGGACTCCTGGCAGATCATCGGCCTCTACGGTTGCGCAGCCATCCTGCTCATCGCCTTCGCCTGGATCGAGACGCGGGCCCCGGAGCCGGTGCTGCCGCTCAAGCTATGGAAGAGCAGCATCTTCACCTTCTCCAACATCGCCGGCGTCGGCGTTGCGATGTCGATGTTCGGCGCCATCTTCTTCCTGCCGGTCTTCGCCCAGGGCGTGGTCGGCAACAGCGTCGTCGACACCGGGGCGATCCTCGTCCCGATGCTGGTCGCCATGATCGTCACCAGCGTCCTCGGCGGCCAGCTCATCTCGCGCACCGGTCGCTACAAGCTGCTGCTGCTGGCCAGTCTTCTCGTGATGGGCGCCGGCTACTACCTGCTCTCGACCTTCACCGTCAACACGACCAACCAGCACGTCATCATCGCGATGGTCCTCATCGGCCTCGGGCTGGGCGGCTGCATGCAGACCTACGTCCTGATCGTGCAGAACTCCGTCGGTCGCGAGGACATGGCGGTGGCGACCTCGGCGACGCAGCTTTCCCGGTCCGTCGGCGCCGCGATCGGCCTCGCGGTCCTCGGCACCATCCTGACCCAGGGCATGGCAAGCTCGATGGCGAAGTACCTACCTCCGTCGGCGCTCCAACAGCTCGAGACGGTCGACGGGGGCGCCGCGGCGACCGCGGTCTTCGACCCATCGCAGCTGGCGCACCTGCCGCCGGCGATCGAGCTCGGCATCCGCCACGGCCTGGCCGACGCCCTGCACCCGGTCTTCCTGGCCGGCGTGCCGATCATCGCGATCGCGTTCATCGCCACGCTTTTCATCAAGGAGCTTCCGCTTCGCCAGACGGCCCACGTGACCGCCGGCAGGCAATCGAACCCGTAGCGGCTTGCCTTGGGGCGGCCCCTTCGACAGAATTCCGGGCGTGAGATCGAGCTTGACCCAGGAGCCGCGCCTGATCTGGTCCTTCTGGGCCGCCGCGGCGCTGGCCGCGGCGGGCGGTGCGATCCCGTTTTTGATCGGCGGCTCCTCCAGCCGGATCGCAAACGTCTTCATCCCCTTCGCGATCGCGGCGCTGGCCTTCGCGGCCTGCGCGCTGGTCCACGAACAGGGACGGGCCATGACATCTGGGCTGTACCTGCTGGCCGGGCTGGCGATCGTCTACGGGGTCCTGACCATGTTCGCGCTGCCTCTCATGCTGGCGGTGCTGGGCACGTGCCCCGCTCCACCCACCCCATGCACCGGGGGGCTCGAGCGTTCCCTCACGGTGGGTGAAAACACCGGCATCGGCTTCGCCGCAGCCTTTGGCCTCGCGGCGCTGTTCGTCGGCTTTTTCGGATTGGTGGTCGTCTATCGGCGCACCGCCGTGCGACCCGCGGCGCCGCCTGTGCGCAGCATCCCGCCCGTCGAGTCGACGCGACCGGCGGCGCCGGTCGTGGAACCTGCGCCGGCGGCCGAGAATGGAGCTGAGCCTGCGACGACCGCCGAGCCCTCCGCCTCCGCGGAGCCTCCGGTCGCCGAGGAAGAGCCCGCGCCGGAACTGCCGGCGCACGAGGAAGAGGAACGCCCCGAGCTGCCGCCGCACGTGTCGAAACCGCCCAGCAGCTAGAGTCACTTCTCGCCGTGGACTTCGCCTTCTCGGAAGAGCAGGAGATGCTGCGCCGCTCGGCGCGCGAATTCCTGGCCAAAGAATGCAGCTCGAAAGTCGTCCGGCGACTCATGGAGAGCGCCGACGGCTACGACGCGGCGCTCTGGCAGAAGCTTGCGGACCTCGGCTGGACCGCGCTGGGGATCCCCGAGCAGTACGGCGGTGTGGGCACGTTCCTGGACCTGGTGGTGGTTCTCGAGGAAGCCGGGCGCGCTCTGCTGCCCGGCCCTTTCTTCTCGACCATGGGACTGGCGGTCCCGGCGCTGATCGAGGCCGGCACCGAGGCACAGAAAAGGGAAGCGCTGGGCGCCATCGCCGCCGGCTCAGCACGCGCGACGCTCGCGTTGACCGAGCCGTCGGGGCGGTGGGACGCGGCCGGCGTGGCCATGACCGCGAAGCAGGTCGGAGGCGGATGGCAGCTCGACGGCGTCAAGCTCTTCGTCCCTGACGCCGCGACTGCCGACTACATGGTCGTCGCCGCGCGGACGCGAGGTGAAGGCGAGGAAGGCGTCACGCTTTTCCTGGTCAAGGGCAAGCCGGACGGCATGACCGTCAGGCCGCTCGAGACGCTCGACGGGACGCGCCGGTGGAGCGAGGTGAGCTTCGATGGCGTTCGCCTGGGCGCGGAAGCGCTGATGGGTGCACCGGACAAGGCGTGGTCGCAGCTGAAGCGGGCCCTGGAGTGGGCGACGTCCGCGCTGTGCGCGGAGATGGTCGGCGGAGTCCAGAAGGTGCTCGAGACCTCGACCGAGTATGCGAAGACACGCCACCAGTTCGGGAAACCGATCGGGATCTACCAGGCGGTCTCGCACAAGCTCGCCGATATGCTGGTGCTGTCGGAGAGCGGACGCTCAGCGACCTACTACGCTGCGTGGACCGTCGACGCGGACGCTCCTGATCGGTCGCTCGCGTCGTCGATGGCGAAGGCGTATGTCTCCGACGCGTACCGGAAGGTCGCAGGTGATGGGATCCAGGTGCACGGCGGGATCGGCTTCACGTGGGAGCACGATATGCACCTCTACTTCAAGCGAGCGAAGTCGTCTGAGGTCACGCTCGGCGACGCCACGTACCACCGCGAGCTCGTCGC
>WNGB01003953.1_pt1 | contig 23819 bp, 25 predicted proteins | sample 5400681 | NCBI WGS metagenome assembly WNGB01 (sample SAMN13153367, study PRJNA577476) | soil metagenome | isolation source: 115 cm soil or saprolite under grassland replicate 2 | place: USA:California | collected 2016-06-15
CGAGGTTTACGTCGGTGGTAAAATGGAATTGTTGGCCCCCTACGTCGGCAAACGCATCAAGCTGATCGGCAAGGCCGTGGACATGGAGGTCGTTGGCCGCCAGCACCGCGAGATCTGGGCGGCGCGCCTGGAAGTCTTGCCAGACGCCGAGGAGAAACCGGAGCCGCCTTTGCCGGACGTGGACGTGGGACTCGAACCGAAAGAGGCCGCCATCGCCGTTGCACAAGCCGGCAAGTCGCTCAAAATTATTGCCAAGGGCCCGTGGCAGTACGTCAGCGCCAATCCGAACAGTCCGAAGGAAGGCCAGCGGTTCCTCATTCGCAGCGCCGCCGAGTTGACCACACGGCCACCCTGGAACCAGCTCGATGCCCCGGCGCAGGTGGTCGAGAAGCAGGCCACCGCGGCGCTCGCCAAGGCCCTCAAGGTGGACACCATCGACTGGAAGACGCAGATGCTCGTGGTCGTGACGGGCGGCGTGAAGCCGACTGGCGGTTGGCGCATCGACGTCCAGTCGGTCGAGGCGGGTGACAAGGAGGTGGTCGTGAACTGGAGCCTGACTCCGCCCCAGGGCTTTGCGACGCAGGCATTCACGCATCCGGCGCAGCTCGCTCTGGTGGAGCGGGCCGAGGGCACGCCGAAGTTTGTGCAAGCGCCGGGGAAAATCAAGCCCAAGGTGCGGCCGAAACTGCCCGTCGATCCGTCCGAGTCGCCCGCGCGGCGGGCAGCGGAGATCGAGGAAGCGCCGGCGCAGGACAAAAAGGGGGCGGAAAAGGAGCTAAAACTCATTGCCCGCGCCAACGGGCGGTTGGGCACGCGACCGAGCGGGCACCTCGTCATCCGCAATCCGCAGGAATTGACGAAACTGGCGGCGGGCCTCGGCGGCAACATCGACAAGGTGATGGCTCAGGCGACCAAGGCCCTCAAGGTGGACAAGATCGACTGGGACAAGCAAATGCTGATCGTCCTCAGCGGCGGCACGCAGCGCACCGGCGGCTACAGCATCGAGGTGATGAGCCTCAAAGTGAAGGATGACACCCTCACGGTCAACTGGAAGTTGAACGCGCCGCGCCCGGGCCAACCGGTCACGCAGGCGCTGACGAACCCCGCCCTGACCCTGCTGGTCGAGCGCTTCGACAGCACGGTGGAGTTCAATCCGCCCAGGGCCAAGAGCAGTCTCGACAAGGCAATTGATTGAAAAAAGTGGTTAGTGGTTAGTGGTTAGTGAAGAGGGGTATTGTCGCTCTTTACTAGCCACTAACCACTAGCCACTCACCACTTGTTGAGGATTTAGCATGCGGACGGAGATTACCTACGGCCTGGAACGCCTGGAGATTGAGGCTCCCGCGGACACCCTGGTGGCGGCCCATCGTCAGCCGGTGGCGGCAGCGCTGACGGACCCCGCCGCGGCCGTCGCCGCGGCCCTGGAAACGCCTGTGGGCTTTCCCGCCCTGCGGCGTGCCTTGACGCCCGAAGACCACGTCGCCGTTGTCGTTGATGAACAGGTGCCGCAGCTGTCCCGACTGCTGCCGCCGATCCTGGAGCACCTCACTCGCGCTGAGGTTCGCCCCGAGGCCGTCACTCTCCTTTGTCCCGCGTCCTCGGCGCAGACCTGGGTAGATGAGTTACCGGACGCCTTTGAAGAGGTGCGCGTGGAGGTTCACGATCCGAGCGACCGCAAACGGCTCGCCTATCTCGCCACCACGAAGCAAGGCCGGCGCGTCTATCTCAATCGCACCGTCGTCGATGCCGAGCAAGTGGTGGTGCTGACGCGGCGCGGCTACGATCCGCTGCTGGGCTACGCCGGCGCCGAGGGCGCCTTGTATCCGGCTCTGGGCGATGAGGCCGCCTTGCGGGAGAGCTGGGGGCGACTGTCGCTGGAGGTGCCCGGGGCGGACCCGTGGCCGCTGCGACAGGAGGCCGCCGAGATCGCCTGGCTACTTGGCGTGCCGTTCTTCGTGCAGGTGATCGAAGGCGCTGGCACGGACGTGGCCCATGTCCTGGGCGGTCCAGTTGAAAGCAGCGCCGAAGGCGAGCGCCTGCTGAACGCCCGTTGGCGCGTCGAGGTCGATGAGCCGGTGGATACGGTCGTGGTCAGCGTCGGCGGCGATGCGACACGGCACAGTTTCGCGGACCTGGCGCAGACCCTGGCGTGCGCTGCGCGTGTGGTGAAACGCGGCGGACGCATCGTGCTGCTCAGCGGCGGCACCCCGGCGCTCGGAGCAACGGCCGAGCTGTTCCGTCAAACCGAAGAACCCGAGAAGGCGCTTGGCCTGCTGGACCGGGACCGGCCCGCCGACGGCGTCGCCGGGTTCCTCTGGGCCAGCGCCGCGCAGCAGGCGAAGATTTACCTTCTGAGCGGACTGCCCCAGGACACCGCCGAGGAACTGTTTGCGGTTCCACTCGATCACGCCGGGCAAGTGCAGCGCCTGCTGCGCGAAGGCTCGTGGCTGTTCCTGGCCGACGCGCACAAGACACTGGCGGTCCTGCGGCAACCCGCTTGACCCGCTTGCGGGTTAGCCCTCATCCTGCTAACCCGCAAGCGGGCCGGAGACAATCCCCATGTCCGATCTCGTAGATTACCAAAGCGCCTGCGAACGTGCCGCCGTCTTCGACCGCTCGGACCACGGCAAAATCGAACTGCTCGGCAACGAGGCTCTCTTTTTCCTCCACAATCTGAGCACGAATGACATCAAGAACCTGGCCATCGGCGCCGGTTGCGAGGCATTCCTCGCCAACGCCAAGGCACGGGCGTTTGCCCACCTCTTCGTCTATCGCCTCGCAGGAGAGAAACCGCAAGTCCTGTGGCTCGACACTGGCCCTGGCATGGGCGAGCGGGTGCTGAAACACCTCGATCACCACCTCATCAGCGAACAGGTCGAACTGACCGACCGCACCGCCGAGTACGCCCAGCTCCACCTGTGCGGCCCCGCGGCCCGCACGATACTGGAGACGGTTCTGGGTGGGGGCGTTGACCTGACCGACCTGCGTCACGAGCAGCGTTCACTCGCCGGTGTGGGCAGGACGCAGGTTCGCCGGCACGATTGGCTGAATCTACCCGGTTACGATCTCGTTTGTCCGACTGAGGGCGGGGCGGCACTGGCGCGGGCCTTGCAGGAGGCCGGCGCGGTTGCTGGCGGGACAGAGGCGTATGAGATCCTGCGCGTCGAGGCGGGCGTGCCGCTCTACGGGATCGACATGGACGAGAATCGTTTCGTCGTCGAGGTCGGCCGCACGCTCCAGGCGATTTCCTACACCAAGGGTTGCTATCTCGGTCAGGAGCCGATCGTCATGGCGCGGGACCGCGGTCACGTCAACCGCATGTTCCTCGGCCTGAAATTCACCGACGAGGTGCCGGCTGCCCGTGGGGCAAAGGTGCTTCGCAATGGCGAGGAGGTGGGTCAGGTCACGTCGTCAGTGTTCTCGCCGCGACTGGGCAAGGCGGTCGCTCTCGCTTACATTCGGCGCGGCCATCAAGATCCCGGGACGGTCGTTGAAGTGGAGGCGGACGGGGGACGGCGTGCAGCAGTCGTTGCGTCCTTGCCGCTGGCCGGTGCGACTCATTGAGACAGGAACAGCACCATACAGGCGACGCCATTGAAGAGCGCGTGCATCACGAGCGGACCGATCAGGCTCTGCGTGCGGTAGGCAAGCCACCCCAAGCCGATACTCAGGGGGAACAGGGCGATCGGCGACGGCCAGACGCGTGAGTGGAACGCGGCGAATAACAGGGCGTTGCTGTAGATCGCCAGCAGATCCTGGACGTGCCGCTCCCCGCGCAGGCGTGTGAATGCTGCCGCGATGCGTGGGAAGACGCCCGACCCGAGGACAGGCGCAGCGGTGAACTGTCCCTCTTTGCGCTCCTGAATGGCGTCCTCTCCAGGGACACGGGGGACGAGTGGACCCTGCTTGGTGACAGGGGGTGAGCCGTCCGTCCATCCCTCGGGTGCCGTTTCGCCTGGACGCTTCGGGAGAAGAGCGACCAGAAACATCCCCGGAAGCATCGCCGCGACGAACACCGCCGGCCAGGGATTGAAGTCGCGATCCTTTTGGTTGCCCCAGAACAGGGCAATGATGAGCGCGGCCACGGCCACGGTCAGCTGGGCGCCCATCGGGCGATCCGTCTGCCAGCGCAGTAACAACCCTCGAAAGAGCAGTTCTTCCAGGAGCGGCGCCGCCACGACGGCTCCGAAGACGATGGCCACCCACTCGACAGGCAGGAGCCGTTGCTGGCCGGCAAGTTGCAACGGATGGATCTCCGGTGTCACGTACAGGGTCACGACCCAGTAGAGGAGCAGGGCTAGCGGGGTACACAGCAGCCAGGTGAGATAGCCAGCCACGATGTTTTCTGCGGTTCGCACAGGTGTCAGGCCCAACTCTGCCGGTCGCACGCCGAACGCGGACGACAGCAGCGCAACGATGACCAATGCCGTTGCCGTGAAGCCGAAGGCGGTCGACCAGAGCGCTTGCCGTTCCGCCAGGGCGGGCATGTTCGCGTCGGCGCCGTAAATGGCGGTGAACAGGCCGCTGGCGAGAAGTAGCTGGTGGACCATCACGGGGATGAACAGCATCAGGCAGAACGCGAACCAGATGACCGCACCCGACCAGGGACACGCGCGCTCGCGCTGCATGGGCAGCAGTCGGCGGCGCACTCCCGGCACCAGGAGCCACAGGGCGGCGCAGACGAGTACACCGGCCGCCTCCAGGATCAGCAGCGCCAGCCCCGTGTGCGACAACTCCAGCAGGTTCTTGTCTGACAGTTCCACCAAGTTCTTCACACTGCCCTCACAATCTGCGGCAACGTCAGGTGACAACGTCTGACCTACGCGGCCACCCCCTGTTAGTGTAGAAAAAGCCGGGCAGTGTAACTTCGGTGAATGGCGTTGCCGGGCTATCCGCACCGACCCGCGAGAGGCGAAACATGACCGTGCTGGACAAGATCGTGGCAAGCAAACGCCGGGAAATCGAGGAGCGCCGCGCACGCACGCCGGAGCCGGAACTCGAAAGCCGTCTCGCCGACGCGCCGCCGGTGCGCAACTTCCGGGCTGCCCTGGAGCGCGGTCCCGGTGTGCAGATCATCGCCGAGGTCAAGAAAGCCTCGCCGTCGGCGGGAGTGTTGCGCGCGGACTTCGACCCGGTCGCCATCGCCCGCACCTACGAGCGGCATGGCGCGGCGGCCATCAGCGTCCTGACCGACGAACCCTTCTTCCAGGGCAGCCTCGCATACCTTGGGGCGATCCGTACCGCTGTGACGCCGCCGCTATTGCGGAAGGACTTCATCCTCGACCGCTACCAGTTACTAGAGGCCCGCGTTGCTGGCGCCGACGCCGTGCTGCTGATCGCCGAGATTCTCGACGACGCTCAGCTTTCCCATCTGCTGAGCGAGGTGCGGGGACTCGGGATGCAGGCTCTTGTAGAGTTTTACGAGCCGGTAAATCTGGAGCGTGTGCTGGCTGCCGGCGCTCGCCTGATCGGCGTCAACAACCGCGACCTACGGAGCTTTGTGACACGGCTGGAGCACACGCTCGAAGTGGCGGCGCGGCTGCCGACGGACTGCTGCCTCGTCAGCGAAAGTGGGATCCGGACCCGGGACGACATCTTGCGACTGCAGACCGCGGGCGTCCGGGCTGCGCTCATCGGTGAGACGCTCATGCGTGCGAGCGACATCGGCGCCAAACTGGAGGAGTTGCTCTCAGGGCGGCGCGATGACGGGTAACGCGAGGGTGTCCGGGCGATCCGCGCTGACGGAGCGAGGCCGGTCGGGCGCTTCGTTGAGAAAGTGGTGCAGCGGCGCGTAGCGCCAGTCGAGGCCATGCTCCTCGGCGAGTTGCTTGAGCCGCCGCAGGAACGTCTCGGTAATCTGGTTGCCGGTTTCCTGATAGGCGGGATCGCAATAGTAGACACGGCAGCCGAGGGGGCGCGGCTCGCGGGCGGTGCAGAGGTTGTCCTTCTGGAAGGGGCAAAAAGCCGCCGAGACGGGCTTGTCGTAAGGTGGCGCGGCGGCGAGGAGGACGTCGGCTTCGAGGTTGGAGAGGAACAGGACGTGGCCGTACTCCTTGAAGCGGCAGCAGCGACCGCTGGCAACGCACACCGGCCCAGCGGCGGCGACGGCGGCGTCCACCTCGCGGTATAGTTCCTGAACGCGGCGATGGAGTGCTTCAGATTCCTCTCGCCCAGGCAGCGAGTCTGTCATGGCAACATCCCAAGCGCTCGCAGTTTTTGTCGGAGCGGCGAATCGAGGCTCGCGGCACGGAGTTCGTCTGCCTCGCGTTCCTGGCGGGCAATCTCCGCGTCATATTCAGCCTGGTGATCGTAGTACCAACAAAATGCGGCGTGGATCTGCGCGAGCGACAGATGCGAATGCTCGCTGTGGATCTCTTCGGGCGACAGACCGTAGCCCAGCTTATCCAGCACGACCTCGATCACCTTGACGTTGGTATCATCGATCCAGCCGCGCCCCCGCTCGTCAAGCAGGATATGAGCGGTTCCGGATGGTCGTAGGTTCATCGCGTCACGCTCCTTTCGCTTGCCACTCTCATAACCGGATGACCGCGAGCCGTCGGGCTATCTCCTCCGCCGGAATTAGCTCGCCCTGCCCCGACCCCGGGCACGCCTCGCACGTTTGCCGCCATGCCTCGGGACTGCGCACGTTGCTCTCCCAGAACGGCCACGTCCGGCACTGCCGCGGCCGCACTGGATACACCGTACAGCCCTTTTCGCGGTCGTAAAAGACGCAATCGCCGTTCGCCTTCTCGCGCAGGGTGCGGCCGCGGTGAGCCAGCCGCGTAGACAGGCCCTGCAGCTGCTCGGCCGTTTCACCCCGGAATGCGGCGAGGGCGGCGATTTCGTCGTCGCTCACCCAGACGTAGCCGGGCGCGCCGGTGCAGCAGTGACCGCACTGAGTACAGCGGAAACGCAGACCATCCCGATACCACGGTTCGCTCATCGTTGTGCCTTTGGCTGGCTGTGCTTCGCCTCTCACACCTTTTCCATCTTAGCTGACGCAGGTAGCCGCGCAAAGCAGTCGCGAAGGGGCTGCGCCCTCACAGGAGTTGCACCTCCACGGGGACAGGTATCTCTTGTTGCCGTTGCTCCCGCGACAGGTAGTTCAGCCGCTCCAGGCCAATTACTCGCCCTTCGGAGTCTTTCATGAGGACAACATCGGCGCCGATCTCCTCGCAGACATGCTCCTTCTGCGGATCGTCGAGCCAGACTGTCAGGGTATTGCCAGTGCGGTCATAATATACTCTTACTTTGTCCACAACTCGTCACCTTTCTTGATCGTCTCCGTGAAGTACGCGGTTACCACAAACCGCTCGTTCGGTTCTTCGCCTCCGATCACGACGCAGAGGTACGCACGCTCAGTCTTCCGATAGTACAGGTGAACGTCTGCGTCTTTTGCGCTGGCACGGATGAGTTCCGGATCGGCCAGGCACTCGCGAACTTCCTCTTCGTGGCCCTTGAGCGCCGGGTGCTTGAAGCGGATGATCTCGCGCCAGCGGTTCCGCGCCAACACCACACGGTACCCCAGAGGTGAGTCAACGGTGAACAGTAGCTTTCTCGCCATTCTGGGAAGTCCTCCCCGCAGTATAACGGAAGGGGGGAACACCAGGACAGTTTATTACTCCGGCATGGAAGATCGTCACACTAACCCGAAGCGTAAGCGAGGGACTGCGATAACTCATTCCCTCGCTTACGCTTCGGGCTAGTGAGGATCTTTCGTGCCGGGGTAATACGCAAGGCCATCAGCTGCGTCCTGGCGGCCGTGCTGATCCACTCTTACGATGCCGCGCATGACCGTGTCCGTCATCATCCCGACGCTGAATGAGGAGAGTTGCCTGGCCGAAACGCTGCGCTCGGTGCGCACCGAACGGCCGCAGCAGATCATCGTCGCCGACGGCGGCAGCACCGACGCCACCTCCAGCGCCGCCGCGGAGGCCGACCTGTTCCTGCAAGCGCCGCGCGGCCGGGCTGCCCAGATGAACGCGGGCGCCGCCAGCGCCACCGGCGACGTGCTGCTGTTCCTGCACGCCGACTGCACCCTGGAACCGGGCGCCCTCATCGATGCCGAGCGCTGGCTACGTAACCCGCGTGTGGTGGCGGGCTGCTACACCATGACCGTGCGCGCCAAGGGATTGCTCTATCGCAGCATCGACGCCTGTGCGACTGCTCGTGTCCGCCTGACCGGCCTGGTCTACGGTGATCAGGGCCTATTCCTGCGCCGCCGCGACTTCGAGCGCCTCGGCGGCTTCCCCCCACTCAGGCTCATGGAGGACGTCTTCTTCAGCCGCACGCTGCGGCGGCAGGGGCGCATTGTCGTCTCCCCGCGCCGCATCTTCGTCTCGCCGCGGCGCTGGCAGCGCGCCGGACTGGTGCGGCAAACCCTGCGCAACTGGACACTAACCGCACTTGCCGCCGCGGGAGTTCACCCCGATGCGCTCGCCGCGCTGTACCCCATCGTGCGCTGAGGCAGCAGGTCGCGAAAATGCTTGCCCGGCGCGGCGTCGTCCGGGTACGATGCGCTGGACGCGGCCAAGGTCGAGGACGAATTAGCATGTTACGCATTCTGGGATCTCCCAAAACTCTCTGTAACGGCTTCACGCGGCGCGACATGCTGCACGCCGGCGCCCTCAGCCTGTTCGGGCTTGGTCTGAGCGATTACTTCCGTCTCGCCGAAGCGCAGGCCCAACCGGCGTCGCCGGTGCGATCGTTCGGCCGGGCGAAAGCCTGCATCCTGCTCTATCTCTATGGCGCCCCCAGCCAGCTTGAGACGTTCGACATGAAGCCCGCCGCCCCCGCGGAGATTCGCGGCGAGCTGCGGCCCATTCGCTCCAGCCTGCCTGGCCTGGACGTCTGCGAGCTGCTGCCGAACCTGGCCCGTGTCATGGATCGCGTGACCGTCGTCCGCTCCATGACGCACCCTTACCCGATCCACGGTGTCGCTTACGCCCTGACCGGCGTGCCGCAGATCGACATCCCGATGGAACTGGCCCCACACGACGGCCGGCACTGGCCGTTCATCGGCTCCGTCGTCGATTACTTGCAGCAGCAGAACCCCGCTCGTCGCCCCGTGCCGGACAACATCGCCCTGCCGTGGATGTTCAGCAGTCAGCGCGTCGGCGAGGTGCCGCGCGCCGGCCCGTACGCCGCCTTTCTCGGCAACGCCTACAACCCCCTCTGGACGAACTTCCGCGGCCAGGCGACACGCACCTTCGTCAAGACGCTGCAGGACCAGCGCATCGAGGTGCGCGAGCCGTACATGGGCATCACCGCCGACAGCCGTTTTGAACTGGTCAGCGCGACCGAACCGGCCCCAGAACTCACCCTCGACCGCCTCAATCGTCGTCGCAGCCTGCTCGAACAGCTCGACCGCGCCCGTCGTGACCTGGATCAGCACAGCCCCGCTCTGCGCGGCGCCGACCGTTATCGCGAGATGGCCTACAACCTCATCGGCTCGGAACGCCTCCACACCGCCCTGGACCTGGGACGCGAGCCACGGGCCGTACGTGACCTGTACGGCATGACCCTCTTCGGCCAGGCGGCCCTGACGGCGCGGCGACTCGTCGAGGCCGGCTCCCGTTTCGTGACGGTCTTCTGGGATGAGTATGGCCTGGCAGGCTCCGGCTGGGACACGCACTGGAACCACTACCCGCGCATGCGCGAAGAGTTGATGCCCGGTCTCGACATGGCCCTGTCCGGGCTAATCACCGATCTCGACGCCCGCGGCTTGCTCGACGAAACGCTGGTACTCTGCCTGAGCGAGCACGGCCGCACGCCGCGGCTGAACAATGCGGCCGGTGGCGGGCGCGACCACTGGTCGGAGGCGTATTCCTGTCTCCTCGCCGGCGGCGGCGTGGCGCGCGGGCGGGTCATCGGCAGGACGGATCGACACGCGGCCCGCGTCGCCGAACGGCCGGTCTCACCGAAAGACGTGCTGGCGACGGTGTATCATCTGCTCGGCATCGACCCCGAGACGACGTTGACCGACCGCACCGGCAGGCCATTGCCGCTTGTGTCCGGCGGTTCGGTCGTCACCGAAATGCTGTGAGCAGTTGCCAGTCGAACACCATGCACTGGTCGGAAATGACAGGCGGGCAGCAACAAGTCAAGATCGAGCGCTGGCCAAGGGCAGTCAGCGACAGAGCATGGCGAGCGCCCGGGCACGACCGACCCCGACCCTTGCGATGACGGAGGGGATAGGTAAGATCCAATCATCGGGACGACCACAGTCATCACCGGCGTGTCTGCCGGGGTACATCGTGGTCCCTTTGCCAAACGGAAGGAAGGGTGAACGTGCCGAAAAAAGGCCAGTTGCCGGCAGATTCCGCTTGGCAACTTGAGTTTGTTCGCCTCATTGCATTTCCAGCCAGCCCCCCGGTTTTTCTTGACCAGGACTGGTGGAAGGATCTGGTGGCCGAACAACCAGCCGATTTTGAATCGACGCGCAAGAAGGAATCCCGCGAGGACCGCGGCAGTTTTCATGGGGTGTTGCTTTCCTTGGCCGTCGATTTTACTCGAATCGTTTGGGAAGCCCGCCCGCCTGCTGTGGTTGACCAGTCTGGGAATTTCCCCACCCTCGACGGGCCATTTCGGGAAAAGGTTGGTTGGTTCGTTGAGTTGCTCAACCCTTGGCTGAGGACTTCGTGCCCACCCCTGCTTCGGCTTGCCTTTCACGCAAAACTACTCCAACCCGCCGCCAGTCCGAAAGAAGCGTACGAGGTTTTGGCCAAGAAACTGCCCATTGTGAATCTTGACTCAAACCTGAATGATTTTTTCTTGCAAATCAACCGACGCAAGCCGAAGTCGGATGTGGTGGATGGTTTGCCTATCAATCGGCTAAGTGCCTGGTCCAAAATGAATCTTGCGGTTTCCATCGAACCGGGAAAGCTGTTTCAGTGGCCCGACCGCTGTTACAGCGCACTGGAACTGGATATCAATACTGCGCCGGAAAGGACCGAAGTTCTACCACGCGAGTCATTACCGCGACTCTTCCAGGAGTTGAGGGATCTCGCCGTTGACATTGCTGAACGCGGAGATACTCCATGAACGTCAGCCTAATCGAGAAACCGCCATTTCCGGGTGCCTCCACCTACAAAACTCCCGTTCGGCTCCGGTTGGTGGGGATTGATGCTGTATCCACCGAAAGGCTAGGCCAGGCCATCCCACCCGCCTCTCCTTTCGGAGATGAAAGGGCGGCTTTTTCCCAATCTCCATGGTCGGAGGTCGAGCACGAGACGTGGACAGAGGCGAAGAATCAGCGCCGTTGCGACCTCATCGATCGCAAGTATGCGGGAAGTCTTACTCCGAGTGAGATCCGCGAACTGGCCCGGCTGCAAGCGGAGATGCTGTACCACCGTCAGCGCGTCGCCCCCTTGCCCCTTGAGGATGCGCATCGCCTGTACGAGGAACTGTTGGCCGGCGTCAGTACCTCTCGATCAGCGACGGACGCATGACTCCTCCGTTCCAGTACCCATCCGGGCCACATCTGCGCCGGCATAGTCCGCAGGGTTACCGGGACTACCCCAGGTTCCGACCCTGGTTGCGCGATGAGTTTGCTTTTCGTTGCGTCTACTGCCTCAGGCGGGAACAGTGGGAACTGGCCAGAGGCATCTTTCACATCGATCACTTTCTGCCTGTGGCACATCGTCCCGACTTGGTCACCGACTACGATAACCTGCTCTACGTCTGTGCGTCCTGCAACTTCGCCAAGGGCGATCGGGTGGTGCCCAACCCACTTATCGTGCTGACGGGCGGGGTGGTTCGGGTGAAAGCCGATGGGACGATCCATGCGGACCACCATTCTGAGGCGGCCTGGTTGATCGACTTGCTGGGATTGAATGGCCCTGACTACATCAAGTTCCGCAAGCGCTGGATCGATATTGTCGCCTTGGCTCGGGAAAAACAGCCAGACCTGTATCAGCGACTCATGGGTTACCCGGAAGACTTGCCCAACCTCCGAAGGTGCAATCGTGGTGGCGGCAACACTCGGCCCGCGGGGGTGGAGCAGTCCGCTTTCGCCCGCCAAAAGCGCGGAGAATTGCCCTCCTGTTATTGATTTATCTTGACAGCGAAAGATGGGGAAAGGACCATGGTTCCGTTAGTTGTCAATTGTCGGTGAAGGCAGAGAAGCGTCCTGATTTTGCTGACAACTCTCCGAGCCCCACCGCAGCAGCACAACTAGCGCCGCGAGCAGCAGCAAGTACGCCCACACGTAGGCCCCGTACACCTGCGCCAGCCGCGACGCTCGCTCCAGTGGCCCGACCGGCAGCGAGCCCGTCGCGGTCATCAGCAACACCACCAGGCCGAGCGTCGCGATCAGATAAGTACGCATCGCCGGACCGGGACGGCATGCCGAGAGATAGTAGGCCAGCACACTGAACGGCAACAGCAGCGTCACGCAATGGTGCTTCCACGTCCGCTCGCTGAACAGCAGCATGCCCAGCACGATCAGGCTGAACTCCGCCGTCAACCGCCAGCCGCCCCGCGTCGCCGCCGGTGTGCGGCACACCCAAACCACCAGCAACACGAACAGGCCCATGAAGCCCTTGAGGAGCCAGCGCGCCGTCGCTTTCGACAGGCTCAATACATTGTGATATTCCAGAGGCGTTTTGACGTTATCGACGTAACAGGTGAAGGACGGGCTGTCGGTCAGCAGGCGGTGGACGACCGCGGGCAGCGACTGGTTCTCGTACTCGGTCGTCACCTCGCCGCCGACCACGAACGGCAGAATCATCCGCTCGACCCAGCTTTCGAGGTACTGGGCATTCTCGCGCATGCCGAGGAACAGCCCCGGCACGAGCCAGAAAAACAGCACCAACCCGGCAGCACAGCCGAGCAGCGTCGAGTAGCCCCTTTTCCACGCGAAATAGGGGATAAATAGAGCGGGCGTCACCTTGCAGGCGATGCCCAGCGCCAACGACATGCCCGCGAACAGATCGCGGCGGCGATGGAAGGCGTACAGAGCGCCGACGACCAGGAAGAGGATGAACAGGTTGATGTTGCCGTGGGTCAGGTCGCCCATGATCGGCCGCAGACTGAGCAGCACCGCCAGCGCCTTGCCCCAGGCGGGGAAGGGCCGCTCGGGAACCTCGATCAGTCGAAACGTCCAGAGGATGGCAAGGGCTGCCATGCCGATCTTGAGGTAGAACCAGAGCAGCGCGCCGGCGATCGAAGGCAACTTGCCCAGTGGTTCGAGCAGCAGCGTCATGATGGGTGGGTTCGGGTAATTGTGCAATGCCCAGACGTCAACGCCCTCGCCAAAGTCGACAAGCTGATGAAACCAGCGCTCGATCGCCGACCGATTGGCGAGCGCCTTGAAGGTGTATTGCACGCTCAGGCCAACGAAGCACACCAGGAGGCCGACGACGAACCAATTCAGACGAGGTTGGGACAGGGCGCGCGAGGCGCTGGGCATGTTCATGGCAAGGTTCCTTCCGCGGGCGGGCCGTCGATCCAGCGGCGGCGAAACTTTAGCAGCACTGCCAGGGACTCGCAAGGCGAGTCCGTGAGGAGCCCTTACCACCCCACCCACCTTGCCGGGTTCCGAAAAGCCCGCCCCAATTCGCCTCTTGGCGCAGCCCCCGCCGCCAGCGTAATGTGGAGGGGCAGATCGGTCCGTGGGAGACTGCCGGGCCGTCGTCTCGCTTCTGTGACTCGACCATGGCTGAACCATCCGACGTGTGGTACGTTCGCTTTCCGGACGGCCGCGTACTGCGTGCGGGCAGTACCTCCGCTGTCCGCCATCACCTCGAATCCGGCGAGATTCCGCTGGAGAGTCGGGTTCGCCGTTCCCCCGAACAGGCGTGGGCTCACCTCGACCGCATCGCCGAGTTCGCCGATCTCGTCCCGGCCCGTCCGCGCCGCCACACGCCGCCCCCAGCCACCCGGTTGCCGGTCCCGCCTCCCCAGAACAACGACTTGCAACTACACACCGTTGGGGTGCGCAGCCTGATCGAGGAACTGCTGAAGGCGCTGGACAGCACGTTGGTGAAGGGCAAATTGACGGCTGCGGCCTTGCTGGGATTGACCGCGGCGGTGCTGCTCATGCTTGCGGGGCGCTATCGCTTCGGTGCCGACCTGTGGGCGCCGCTGCCGTGGGTCGTGGCCGGGTTCGTGGTGCTCACCCTGCACGGACTCTGCGCGGTCCTGCTCACGCAAGGGACGTTTGTCGAGCTTTCGCGGCTGCGCCCTGCAACGCGCGAGGAAGCTCGCGCTCGGCTCTGGGGCAATGCGCTGCGCTTGATGCTGGCGGAACTGCTGACTGGCGGGATCCTGGTGCTGTTGATCGTCGGGCTGCGCTGGGTGGAAGGATCTCTGGAAGGACAGGCGAACCTCGACATCCTGCTTGGGATAGCTGCGTCGGTGCGCTTGGTGCTGCAGGTCGTGCTTTGGCCCGTGCTGGGTCTTGGGCTGCTCCTCGGCCCGATCCTCGTCATCGAGGAATGCTCGGTGACCAGGGCGCTGGGGCAGTGGTGGTCGATGCTGTGGCGGCACCTGGGGCGTCTGTTCGTCTACGAGGCCCTGGTGGCGGCGCTGGCGCTGGTCCTCTGTCTGCCGCTGCTCTTTCCGGTGCTGCTGGCGGGGGGGGCTTCGTCTGCGGCAGAACTGGGCAATCCCATCGTGTCGGCCACCTTCGCGGGTCTTGGTGGGCTGGCCCTGACGCCATTGCTGGCGTACGTGAGTGTGGCGAACGTCTACATCTACCTCAACCTGCGCTACGAAGCCACGCCAGGGCCGCGCTGAATTGCCAGCCTCCAAGTGAGGGCGACCCGCGCAGCAGGTGACCCCTCAATTCTGCGAGAACAGGGTTCCGGCCTTCTGTTCTTCGAGGATCCGGCCCTCGGGATCCAGGAGCCGAAAGCGGCCGATGGAGTAGAGCCGCAATTGCCTCTGGAAGATCTCGCGTGCCTTGGCCTCGGGGGCGCGGCAAACAGTGATCCAGTCCTTTCCAGCCAGTCCGGATTTCTGTACCTGATATTCGGCGCTCATGATCATTCTCCATCCGCCGGTGGGCGGTGATTGTCGCGGTGTTCGCGGAGGTTGTGGATATTCATTGCTTCTCCTGTCTCCGTCAGGTTATGCATTTTCGCTCCGCTTTTCGGACTCGCTGTGCGCGGTTTGCAGATTCGCGCGGTGGCGACCCTGGTTAATGTGATCGTAGCAGACGCTACAATAGTGCGGAAGGTGCCGGGAGAACGACGTACGGAGATTCCGAAAGGGAACACGATGAGCGAAGCGCCGGATTACGTCCTGGGGCAATCGGCACGGGCCGCGCGGCGACTAGAGATCCAGGACGCTCACTTTGCCGAGGCGTCGGAGCGCCTGCTGGACGATCTCGCTCTACGGCCCAACGATCGCGTTGTCGAACTCGGTTGCGGTCCCGGCGGCTTCAGTCGTCGCATCCTGCGCCGGCTCGGACCGGGAGGGGTGCTGGTCGGCGTCGATCGGAGCGATGGCCTGTTAGCCCAGGCTCGCGGACTGCTCGCCAGCGAGGCAGGGCAGGCGCGGTTCGAGCCGGTCCTCGGAGACATCTCGCAGTTTGGGGCGTGGCTGGAAGGGGCGGACGTGGTGGTCGGCCGCACGGTGCTCCATCACTTGCCGATGGCGGAGTTCGTGCTCGGCCGGCTCCTCGCCGCGCTGCGGCCGGGCGTCCGCGTCGGCTTTCTGGAACCCGATTTCCGCACTCCGCTCGTGCGGGTGGCCTACCTCGAAGCGACCGGCAGGCCGGAACTTGCCCCGCTCCGCGTCTGGGCCACCGCGATCAACGAACTCTACCTGGCGAATCGGCTTTCTCCCGATGTGGGCGCTACCCTGGCCCGCGCCCTGGAACTCGGCGGTTCCCGTGGCGTGCGTTCGAGTTGGGCGGAGTGTCACTCGGATGAGATCACCATCGAGAACATGCTGATGTTCTACGACGAGGTTCGCGACCGCCTCGCAGCGCTGGGCATCCTGACGGCGGAGGAGGTCGAGAAGCAGCAGCGGTTACTGAAGGCATTGCCCGTCGAAGGGCTGCCGCCGGTGTGGGGCGCTTATCGGGTCGTGTGCCAGGTCTGACGCGGTTCGCACCCCACGGCGATTCCCTTTCCCCTCTCACTTCCCGGCCTTCGCCCCCTTCTGCAAGTGGGGCGGCCGGGCATTGCGGAAGTCGTCCAGTACGGCTTGCAGCATCCGCTGGGCGGTCGCGGCAGGAGCGTTCAGCCCAGCCTTCGGTAGCGGCCGCTCCTCATCGGGGTCGGCGAGATAGTCGTACAACGCGCCGGTGCGATAGAGCTTGTAACGGTCGGAGGCAGCGAACTCCTTCTCCGCGGTGGCCCCGCCGTTGCGACTGTACCAGCAGTAAAACCACTGCCGCGGCGTGCCCTTGTCGCCACGCAGCTGCGGCCAGAAACTACGGCCGTCCAGCTTCAGGTCGGCCGGGGGAAGGACGCCGGCGGCGGCGCACAGCGTCGGCAGGATGTCAGTGCTGTCGATCAGGTCGCCGTTCACCTTGCCCGCCCGCACCACACCCGGCCAGTTGGCGATCAGCGGCACGTGCATCCCGGTACTGGTGGTCGAGCCTTTCCCGCCGCGTACCACGCGCTCCCCCATCCGTGAGGTGACCTGTTTGCCGGTGCCATTGTCGCCCAGGAAAAGCACGAGGGTGTTTTGGCGGAGGCCGAGTTCGTCGAGACGGGCGACCACCTTGCCGACCAGCTTGTCCATGTAGGCGGTCATGTCCGCGAAGTGCTTCACGTTATTGTTGACCTTCTCGCCCATCGCCTTTGGGTTCCAGTTCGGGCTGTCCGGGGTCGGCTGGAAGGGGGCGTGGGTGAGCATCATCGCGTAGTACAGGAAGAACGGGCGATCCTTGTGGCGCTTGAGGAAGTCGAGGGCGTAATTGTTGATGAGGTCGGGACCGTACTCGCCGTTCTTGTAATCAACGGCCTTGCCATTGATCTCCAGACCAGGGTTGGCATAGCGTGGCGGGCGGCGATTGAGCTGCCAGAGGCAATACTCGTCGAAGCCGAAGCGTTTGGGCAGGTCGAAGCCCTGGCCGAGCTGCCACTTGCCGACCATGCCCGTCGTGTAGCCGGCGCGGCGGAACAGATGCGCGAAGGTGATGGCCTGCGGGTCGAGGTGGCCGAACTGTTTGTAGTTGCGGACGTTGTACACTCCGGTCAGCAACTGGGCGCGCGTGGGCGTGCAGAGGGGCTGCACGTAGCAGCGCGTGAAGCGCATGCCGCTGGCGGCCAGTTTGTCGAGGTTCGGGGTGCGGTACGAGGTGCCGCCGTTGGCGCCGACGCATTCATAGCCGAAGTCATCCGCGAGGATCAGGACGACGTTGGGGGGCCGCTTTCCGGCCGCTGGCTGCGCCCGGGCGGGGGTCGTCTCGACGAACCCAACCACGCAAAGCACTGCGAACAAACACCACTTGAGGAGGGTCGTTCTAGTCGTCATCGCGTCACCAACTTGGCGGGTAAACTAACACGGATTCTTGGACTCTGGTCGAAAACCCCTCCCCCCAACCCCCTCCCCGCAACGGAGAGGGGGAGAAGAGAAGCGCCCTCTGGCTTGCTCCCCCTCTCCGTTGCGGGGAGGGGGTTGGGGGGAGGGGTTTCCGCCAAACTCACTCACACGCCTTCAGGGCCATGACGGCATAGGCGGTGCCGGCGTGCGTGATGAAATGGTAGTTGTCGGTATTGAGCGAGCGCGTAAACCAGCGGCCGGACTCGCGCTGGTTCTGCTTCAGCCAGGCGACGCCCTTCTGGATCTGCTCGTGCGCCACGGGCACGCCCGCCTGACGGAGCACATAGATCGTCAGGCCAGTCGCGTAACCGTCGCTGGGGGCCAGGCGATCGTTGGGCCGTTCGTCGCGGCCGGTCCAGTCGCCCAGCGTCGGCAGGCTCCAACCACCGTCGGCACGCTGCGCCGCCAGCAATTCCTTCACGGTGGACTTGCGCAGGTTGTCCGACATCAGACGCTCCACCCGCAGCGACGCCCAGAGCAGCATCGCCTTGTGGTGCAGGCTCGGCGGCGGGTTGTTCTTGAAGTAGCGGCGCAGTTTCTCCAGACCGGCTTTCGCCTGGTCGGTCTGGGCGTAGTGGTCCGGCGCATACCCCACGCCGAGCGCGGCGTAGACGGCGCCATAGTAGTCATCGTGCTCCGTCGGCGGCCAGTTGCATTTCAGCCAGTTCCAGGCGCCCTCGGGCTGTTGGAGTTTCCATATCCGATCGAGCGCCTGTCGAGTCAGCGGATGGAGCTTGCCGGTCGTCAGGGCATCCTGAATCGCCAGGGTTGCCCCCGTCGCGACAACCTCCGTATCCCAGCGCGGCTTGTCTTCCTTTTTGCCGCTGTCCCAGTTGGCGATGCGCTTCTCGAAGAACGTGCGCACCTCGGTGAGCGCGGCGGTGTCGCCCTTGAGCAGCGGCCGCGCCAACAGATAAGGATAATTCGTATGGCAGGTGCCGCACTTGCGCTGCTGCGTCCAGGCCAGCGACTGGTTGTCGAGGACAGCAGCGCTCCGGGCGAGGGAAAAAGCGCGCGCCAGCGGCTCGTCCGCGGAGTTGGGCGTCAGTTTGGGCGCCTGGGCTTTAGCCCGCGCCGGGCTGAGCAAGAAAAGAAAAGCCAGCATCGGGACGGAAAAGGCAAGACGTTTCATGTGCGCATCTCTCCTGTTGCACGGCAACCCAGACCGATTCTCCGAGTCAATTGTACGAAGGCGCCCAGGCCAGCCAATCGAATTAGGTCTGCGAGGCGCCGCGAACTCACGCTTACCGCCGCACCGCCGCCACCACTCCTGCGCGTGTTTTTGGAAGTGAACGTCGCGCTGTTCGCGGTGTATACTCAACCAAGTATCCCCCCGCCCTGGCGGCGCCGGCGGTCAGCTACCCGGACCCCAGGTCTGCCAGGAAGCGATTCCCGAACGTAGCCGAATTCATGAGAATTCGGCTACGTTCCGGATAGCCCCCGAGAGGACCCGCCGTGAAGATGCCTCCTGCCAACTTCGCCCTCACCCGCCGTGCCTTCCTGGGGCGTTACGCCGGCGGCCTGGGCTCGCTGGCCCTCGCCTATCTCCTTGCCCGCGAGGGTGGGGCCCGTGCAGCGGCGACGCAGGCTACTACCGCTGATCCACTGGCACCGCGGCGGCCACACCACCCGGCCCGGGCGCGTGCCGTCATCTGCCTCTTCCAGCATGGCGGCCCAAGTCAGATGGACCTGTTTGACCCCAAGCCCGAACTGACGCGGCGGCACGGCCAGCGCTACCCCGGCGATCTGGAGATCCACTTCCACACCCAGGCCGGCAATCTGCTGGCCTCGCCGTATCGATTCCGTCGCTGTGGCCGGTCGGGGGTCGAACTGTCCGAGTTGCTGCCGCACACGGCCCGGATCGTGGACGACATCACCCTCGTCCGGTCGATGACGACCGAATCGGTGGACCACGAGGCCGCCCTGCGCATGATCCACAGCGGGAAGACGTTCGCCGGTCGGCCGGCCTGGGGCTCGTGGGTGCTTTACGGGCTGGGCGCGCTGCGCCAGGATCTGCCCGCCTATGTCGTGCTCTCCGATCCGGGCGGCCTGCCCGTGGACGGCACCACCAACTGGTCGTCGGGCTTCCTCCCGGCCGTCTATCAGGGGACGATGTTCCGGGCGGCCGGCGCGCCGGTGGCCAACGTGACCCCGCCGCCGGACGTGCCCGCAGCCGCCCGCCGCAACCAACTCGACTTCCTCGACACACTGAACGCTGCGCACCGCCGCCGGCACCCCGACAGCTCCGAACTGGCGGCCCGCATCCGCCAGTACGAACTAGCGGCGCGCATGCAGACGTCGGTCCCCGAGGTGCTCGACCTTTCCGGGGAGACAGAAGCAACGCGGCGGCTGTACGGACTCGACAACCGGCAGACCGCGGAGTACGGCCGGCGCTGCCTGCTGGCGCGGCGGCTGGTTGAGCGCGGCGTCCGCTTCGTGCAGGTGTTCCTGAGCGGCCAGCCCTGGGACACGCACGCCCAGAACGCGGCCCGCCTGCGCAATCTATGTGCGATGACCGACCAGCCGAGTGCGGCCCTGATCCTCGATCTGAAGCAGCGCGGGCTCCTCGATTCGACCATCGTGTTGTGGACGGGGGAGTTCGGCCGGTTGCCGGTCTCGCAGGGGGCCGACGGCCGCGACCACAACCGCCACGCCTTCTCGCTCTGGCTGGCAGGCGGCGGCTTCAAGCAGGGATACGTCCACGGGGCGACCGACGAGTTCGGCTACCGGTCCGTGCGGGACGTGGTCCGCGTTCCGGATCTGCACGCCACGTTGCTGCATGCCCTGGGGTTGGACCACGAGCGCTTGACCTATCCCCACGAAGGTCGGGATGACAGCTTGACGGACGTGGGGGTGACGCAAGCCGAGGTCGTGCCGGCGCTGCTGAGCTAGTCGCCCGTGGAAAACCCCTCCCCCGGCCCCTCCCCTGAAAGGAGAGGGGAGAGTTTTCTGTCTTGCCCCCCCCTCTCCGCTGCGGGGAGGGGCCGGGGGAGGGGTTTTCAACGCGCTGCTAGAGCCACGAGGATCACCTGGCATGTCCCAGGCGGTCCTTCGGCCGCGTTCGCGCAGTTCACGTCCGCGCTGTCAATCGTCATACTCGTTGGAAAGGCGCTTTGTAACAAGCGCGCAAACTAACAATCCGCCGGCGTTCTCCTTTCGTCTAACCACTGAAGGCGAAAGGCCAGTATACTGGAGATCCATTGACCGAGGGCCGGTTCGTCCCACCGTGTCCTGCCTGTAAAGGAGGTTTCGAGTGCGCCGTATCCTTTTGTACACGGTCGCCGGGCTGATTCCCGCCCTGGGAATGCTCGCCGCGGCCGGCGAGGCGCAAGGCCAAAAGGCCATCCGCCCGCCGGTGCTCAAACAGCCGGCCGAAGCCGCCACCTGCGGCGACCACGGCACCAATGTCCACTTCTACAAAAGCCCGTCCGAGGCGGCCCGCGCCGCGATCAAGGAGGAGAAGTTGGTCTTCGTCCTCCACATTTCCGGGCTGTTTGAAGAACCCGACTTCACCTGAAACAACGCCGAAGCGCTCCGTGTGAACGCATTGGCCAATCCTGAAGTCGGCAAGTACATTGAGGAATACTTCTGCTCGGCTTTCCAGAAAGTCGGCACCTTCCGCATCGTCGGCAAGCAGAAACAGGGCGGCAATGTCGCCTCGTACTTCTGCGCTCCCGACGGCCGCGTCCTGCACTGCGTCGCTGGCCCCGTGAACGCCTCGACCCTCCTCAAAGAGGCCAAGTGGGTCGTCGAGCACACCAAGAAAGCGATGGAGGTCGCCAAGAACGACGGCGCCGCTTTCAAGGCGTACTTCCGCAAGGCGCACGCCGACAAGCTCCGCGCCGAGAGTGGCCTGGTCGTCGAGCCGGTCACCTTTGACCCGGTGATCGACCAGGATCCCAACAGCGCGCTGACCTATCGCGATCCGACGGGCCGGCCGTTGGCGCCCAAGCTGCCGCCGGCGCCGATCGACGGCCCCGACGTCAAGCTCCGTTACCTGCAAGCGGACGCCTCGTTCGCCAAATCCGCCGCAGGCGCCCGCCCCATCGCTGACCGCGAGGGCCGCCGCTGGACGCTGGGCAACCAGGGCCGCGTGGACATGCTGCTGGCCGCTCACTGCATGCAGCCCATCGAGAAACTGTACGCCTCCGTCTTCGAGGGCATCCTCGGCGAGCGGATCTCGACGCAACCCGTGCAGATCGTCGATCCGTTCCCCTGGCGAAATCGCAAGTAAGCGCGAACGACGCCCGAAGCTCACGGGCCCCAAACCGTGAGCTTCCGCCCTCTCGCACCCCGGCGGTCCCCCTCGCCGGGGTCTTTTTTTTCACCACAAGCGAACGTCGAACAGACCCCCATCACGGATTTTCGCCATCCGGTGCCTCCAGTTCATCGAGTTGCCGGAGTTCCTTCAGCAGTGCGAAGACGCGCTGGGCTTCTTCCTCATCGATGCGCGACAGCGCAAAGCCAACGTGGATCAGGACGTAGTCGCCCGGCTTGGCCTCGGGCACATGCTCCAAACAGGCTCGCTTGAAGACTCCGCCGAAATCGACCTTCGCCATGAGCACGTCGTGCTCGCGGTACGTCTCGACCACGCGACCGGGAATGCCCAGACACATACTATCTCCTTTTAAGATCTCCAAAGTCGTGTCATGGTGCGTTCCTTTCGGCCAGTAGTCGGCGCACATGCAGTCCGAGCACCAGCAAGGTCAGACTCAGCAGGAAGCTGAACACAAGCGCGGCCAGCTGCAGCTGGAGCGGCATCAGAGCGGCCGTCACGAAAAAGGCCGCCCCGAGCAGGTACAGCCGGCCCCAGATCGCGCCGCCCATTCCGAAGAAGTTCATGCCCGCCAGGATGGCCCAGAAGGGATAGACTGTGAGAGCATTCCACGGCCTGTCCGCGGGGGTCGTGGCCCAGGACACCAGAACCACCAAGGGAAGGCCAATCAGGATCCCGACGCGGACGGACCAGATGTACAAATTGATGGAGTTCGGTTCGACCAGACGCGTAGTGCGATGTAGCAGAGCCATTAATCCCATCAGGAGAGTGACGCAGCCCACCAGCACAGCCAGCGAGACGACGGGGTAGAAAGGCTCATCCCTGGCGACGAAGAAGAGGACCACCTGGGCAACGAACGGCAACGGCAGCACGGCCGTCAGCAGGTTGATGTTGAAGGTCTGGGCGGGGACGAGGTGCTGACTGCGGTTCAACAGCCGCCCCAGCTGATCGAGCATGTTCACACCGCGGGCGGTGATCGTTTCGCCGTTGAGGTGGCGGCGCAGGTCTTCCGCCAGGGCCAGCGCCGAGGGGTAGCGCCGGCCGGGCTCCTTTTCCAAACACTTCAGGCAGATGGTTTCCAGGTCGGGGGCGAGTTTGGGCTGGAGGAAGCGCGGCGGCACGGGCTGCTGGGAACGCACCTGCTCCAGCGTCTCCAGGAGGGAGGCCGCCTGGAATGGCGGCCGGCCGGTGACGACGACGTCGCCGGTGTGCGTCTGGGCCGAGTCCGTGTCGAGACACTTGGCGAGGCCGAAGTCGGCGATTTTCGGCACCCCCAAGCCCACGGGTTGCGACCCGTGGGCTTCCAGGAGGATGTTCGCGGGTTTGAGGTCGCGATGAATGACGCCGCGCTCGTGAGCGTGGTGGATGGCGCGCGCCAGCGTCTCGATCAACTCGGCGGCCTGGCGCGGCGGCAGCGGTCTGCCGCCGAGGTGCTGCGCCAGGCTGCCGCCATCAACGTACTCCAGCGCCAGGTACGGCAGCCCGTCGTGCTCGCCGACCTCGTAAATCTGCACGATGTTCGGGTGTTGCAGCCGGGCGGCTGCTTCCGCCTCGATCTTGAAGCGGGCCAGCTGCTCGGGCGCTGCGTGCGCCCCGCTTAGCACCTTCTTGAGGGCGACCAACCGTTTCAACTTGAGCTGCCGCGCCTTGTACACCACGCCCATGCCGCCGTGGCCGAGCGGTTCCAGGATCTCGTAACCGGGCACCTCGATCGGGGAAGCGTGCCGCGGCGCTATCGCAGGGAGCGTTGAGGAATCGCCCTCGGACCCGTTCGGCACGCCGTAGACCGCCCGCAGCGCCTCAATCCGCCGTTGCACCTCTGGGAGTAACTCCGGGCAGTCGCGGCAAAGTTCCTCCGCCGATACGTCGCGGCCCTCGTCGCGCAGTTCGTCCCAGCGCAGCAGCAGTTCGCTGATTTGTTCGCCATTCGGCGTGGACATGGCGTTAGACTCCCGGCAAGCGGCCGCCTGTTGCCTCGTACAGTCGCAGGCCCGCCGCATGGAAGCGCCGCTTGACCGTGCGGACCGACACCTTCAGCAGT
>WNGB01008450.1_pt1 | contig 23819 bp, 20 predicted proteins | sample 5400681 | NCBI WGS metagenome assembly WNGB01 (sample SAMN13153367, study PRJNA577476) | soil metagenome | isolation source: 115 cm soil or saprolite under grassland replicate 2 | place: USA:California | collected 2016-06-15
CGCATGCCCACCCGTTCCAGCACGGCGGCCGAGCGCGTGTTGCGATCGTCGCAGGTCGCGCTGACCCGATGCTTACCTCGCTCGATGAGCAAGTAGTGCAGCAGCCGGCGGACCGCCTCGGTGGCATGGCCATAGCCCTGGTGCTCGGGCGCAAGGGTGAAGCCGATCTCGGCCTGGCGTGGGTCGTCGGCACGCACGTGGGCAGCGCAGTCGCCGATCAGCCGGTCGGTACGGCGCAGGGTAACGGCGAACTGGAACCATTCGCCGGGCGTGTCGGGATGGGTGGCTTGTAGCTCTACCAGGAACTGGCGCGCCTGGCTGGGCCGGTAGGGCACCTCCCAGTTCTGGTAGCGAGCGACCTTGGGGTCGGACCGGTAGGCGACGAAGGCGTCCAGGTCCTCGGTCCGGAATCGGCGCAGCACCAGCCGCTCTGAGGTGAGCGTCGTGAAGGCGGCATCAACCACCGTCTGCCTCCTGTCGCCGACGACGGCGTGTGCGCAACTCTGCGGTGGGGTGGTTCGCGGCGACCAGCTCACATGCCCCGAGCTGGCGGCCGTCGCCGCCTCCTGGAGGTGGCCGGTCGTCTCGCGAGGACGTTCTACCGTTCGGGCTGGGACAGGTGGACCTTGGCGTCCTCATAGGTCGCGTCGCCGGTCGACTCGGCAGGCCCGTAGACGAGGTTCAGCACACCCGTCTTGAAGGTCTCGGACGAGATCAGCGTCAGCGGGATCGGGGTTTCGCCCTCGTCGAACAGCCGCATGCCCTTGCGGACAGCGATCGGGTGCACCAACAGGTGCAGCTCGTCCAGCAGCCCCGCGGCCAGCAATTGGCGGACGACCGAGACCGAGCCGCTCAGGCCGATGACCATGCCCGGCTCGTTCTTCAAGGCGGCGACGGCCTCGACGAGGTCGCCCTGCAGCTGCTCGGAGTTCCGCCAGGTGAACTCCAGCCGCTGGTTCGACACGACGATCTTCCGTGCGTCGCCGAGCGCCTTGGCCATGCCGGCGTCTTCCCCGCCGGCTGCTTCCCGCTCGGGCCACGCCCCGGCGAAGCTGTCGTAGGTCTTGCGGCCGAAGAGCACGGTGTCGGCCGCGCCGAGGGTCGCCGAGACGGCAGCACCCATCTCGTCGTTGAAGTACGGGAAGTGCCAATCCTGCGGGTTCTCGACGACACCGTCGAGCGAGATGAACAGGCCTGCGATGATCTTCCTCATGATCCTTCTCCACTGAAGTAGTCGCTGAGCCCTGCGCCATCTACCAGGTTACGACACGAGCCGGATGCCGCCACCAGGCGGCATTCAGACGCCCATTCAGGTGGGTACCGCGTCCGTGGGCAGCTTCGCCGGTTGGTGACGGGCGGCCGTCCTGGGGGGGACAATGCCGCCCCCGGAGCCCTTCGGCTGGGTTGAGAGGCGGCCATGGCGGCACCACAGCGGCGGGTAGGCAACCTTCCCGCGGAAACCACCACGCTGATCGGCCGCAGCGCCGAGCTGGTACGCATCCGGCAGCTGTGCGAGGACGCCCGGCTGGTGACGCTGACCGGCGTCGGCGGGGTCGGCAAGACACGGCTGGCGCTGCGCGCGGCCGCCCAGCTGCGCTCGCGGTTCCCCGACGGGTCGTGGCTGGTGGAGCTGTCGCCACTGCAGCACGGCGCGTTGCTGGGGCATGCGATCGCCAAGGCGCTCGGCCTGGCCGACCAGACCCTCCGACCGATCGACCAGGTGCTCACCGAGTACCTGGCTGAGCGGCGGCTGCTGCTGGTGCTGGACACCTGCGAGCACCTGGTCGACGACTGCGCGGCGCTGGCCGAGACGTTGCTCGGCGCCGCACCCGGGCTGCGGATCCTGGCCACCAGCCGGCAGTCGCTGGGCGTGCCCGGCGAGCAGGTGCTGGTGGTCGAGCCGCTGCCGGTCCCCGAGCCCGCCGCCGCCGTCGGTGGTGACGCGGTGGCGCTGTTCGCCGATCGCGCGGCCGAGGTGGTGCCCGGCTTTGCGCTGACCGCGGACAACGGGGCCGGGGTAACGCGGCTGTGCCGGCGCCTGGACGGGATCCCGCTGGCGATCGAGCTGGCGGCGGTGCGGCTGCGCGAGCTGTCGGTCGACCAGCTCGCCCAGCGGCTGGACGACCGCTTCGCGCTGCTCGCCGCTCCGGAGGACCAGGGGCTTCCGCGACACCAGACGCTGCGCACGGCGATCGGGTGGAGCCATGAGCTGTGCGAGCCGCCCGAGCGGCTGCTGTGGGCCAGGCTGTCGGTGTTCGCCGGCGAGTTCGACGCCGACGCGGCCGAGCAGGTCTGCGCCGACCAGCAGCTGCCGGACGTGGTCGTCTTCGGCGTGCTGTATGGGCTGGTGGACAAGTCCATCGTGGTGCAACGACAGACCCCTGTCGGGGTGCGGTACCGGCTGCTGGACACCATCCGCGAGTACGGCGCAGCCTGGCTGCGCACGGTGGGCCAGGACCACGACCTCGAGCGGCGCCATCGCGACCACTACCTGGAGCTGGCCCGCCAGGGCGACGCCCACTGGCTGGGCCCCGACCAGGTCACCTGGTACGAGCGCATGACCGGAGCGCACGACAACCTGCGGGCGGCGCTCGAGTACTGGCCCTGGCCCTGGACCCGACACCGAGCCCGGCACGCAACAAGGCCCTGTGGGCCTGCGGCCTGATCGCGGTCGGCCAAGGAGATTCTGCCGCCGCCGAGGCCCTGGCCGCCGAGCACCGCCGCGACGGCGACGCGGCAGCGCTCGGCCTGTTCCTCACCATGGTCGCGGCGGCGGTACGGGGTGACCTGGCGCGGACGGCGTCGGCGGCCGAGTCCCTGCTCGAGGCGGGGCAGGACTGCGACTTCGGCGCTTCCACGCTGCTGGCACTGCTCATGCTGGCCTATGCGAAGGTTGGCAGCGGCCAGGGCGAGGACGCCATCGTCGTGCTGGAGGACCTGCGCGCACGGTGCGACCAGCACGGCGAGCGAATGATGCGATCCCACGGCGACTTCTTTCGCGCACAGGCGGAGCTGACCCGCGGGCAGCTCGGTGCGGCGCGTGCGTACGGCCGGGCGGCCCTGGAGGTCAAGCACCAGCTGCACGACAGCCTGGGGGTCGCCATGGCGGTCGATCTGCTCGCCTGCACCGCGGGCGCCGCGGGCCAGGGGGACCGGGCCGCGCGGCTGCTCGGCCTCGCCCACCAGGTCTGGGACACGCAGGGCCTGCAACAGGCCGGCGTACCGCAGTGGGTCGCCGCCCGCCAGGCCTGCGAGCAGCAGGCTCGCGAGGCGATCGGGGACCAGGCGTACCAGGCAGCGTTCGAGGCCGGCCGTGGGGGCGACCTCGACGCGGGGATCTCCTACGCGTTGAGCGAGGCAGCGGCCCGGTCGAAGGTGTCCACGCAGGACGACCCGAGCGGTTGACCGGGTTTCTCAATCTGCCTGACTGCCCTGATTCGCTGAAAGTTTGCAATAAGCGAAAGACGCCATAACCTACCCATCCAGCGACTGGCACGACGCCAGCCCGATCGTGCCGGGCAGGGCGACCACGCCAGGGGGAGAGGGGCGTTGCGAATCCGGACGTCGGTCCGCAGCGGGTGCGTCATCCTGACCCTCAGCGGTGCTCTGGACAAGGAGGCCGCCCCGGCCGTACGGAGCGCGCTGCTGGCCCAGCTCGCCGCCGGGCCGTGGGCGCTCATCTGCGACCTGGGTGCGGTGCCCCGCGCCGACCCGACCGGCGTGACGGCGCTCACCGCCTGGGTGCACCCAGCCACGGGCTGGCCAGCCACCAGGATGTTGCTGTGCGGCGTCCAGCCGGAGGCCGCCCGAGCGTTCCAGCACCTCAAGATCGGCCAGCTCGGCGCCCTGCCGCCGCGGTGCGAGACGCTGGATGACGCCATCGTGTACGCCAGCACCGGGCGCCCCCCACGCAGCGACCGGTACCTGCTCTGCGGCGGCGCGGGCAGTGCCGACGACGCCGGGCTGGCGCTGGGGCAGGCGTGCGAGCGCTGGGGGCTGGCGGACCTGTCGTCCCAGGCAGCACCGCTTGCCCGGATGCTGGTCCGCTGGGGGCGGGTAGGGGTGTCGCGCCGACGGGGCCGGCTCGTGCAGACCGTGCTCGCTGCCGTCGGGCAGCCGGCCGAGGGTGGCACCTGGCTGCAGGTGGAGCTGCACCAGGATCAGGTCGTGCCAACCGGCCACCCGGCAGCCGAACCAGGCACGGTTGGCGACCCGCTGCTGCGCATCACACCGTGCCTGCGGCCGCCGGGCCTGCGCCTGGAAGGCGAGATCGACGCCAGCAACATCCTCGATCTGGCGGCGGCCCTGACCATCGCGACGACCACCCTGCAAGTGATCCACCTGGACGTGGCGCGGCTGGAGTCCATCGACCTGGCCGGGGTGAGCCTGCTGGCGCGCACCGCCAGGTCGTTGCCCCCGGGCGGCGCGCTGGTCCTGCATGCCCTGCCGAGCCATCTGCACCGGGTGGTGCGGCTGGCCGGCTGGGACCAGACTCCTGGGCTGCGGCTCGGTGGCGCGGCATGACCGGCCGCCGCCAAGCGGTCTCCGCCGTCCGGGGAGCATGACCGTGGGCGAGGCGCGCGGGTCGGCCTACACCGTGGAACGCGGTGACCACGCGTGCATCGCCTACCGCGACGACCGCCAGCACCGCGACCTGCTCGCCTCGCACCTCACGACGGCGCTCGAGCGCGCCGAGAAGATCGTCTACGTGGCTGACACCGCGCCGACGGAGCGCCTCTCCGCCTGGCTGCGGTCCATCTCCGCAGAGTCGGAAGCGCTGGTGCGGCGGGGACAGTTGCTCATCCGGCCGCCGGTGAGGTTCCGCATTCCCAACGGGCGGTTCGCGCCCGAGCGTGTGGTCGACTTCCTCGGCACCGAGTCGAGCCTGGCCGCCCGGTCGGGATACGCGGGGTTGCGGGTCTGTATGGAGATGACCTGGGCGGCCGACGAACCGCCGGGCCAGGTACGGCTGGTGGCGTACGAGCGCCTGCTCACCGGCCTGCTGGCCGGTGAGGAGCAGCTGGGACTGGCGCTGATCTGCCAGTACGACGAGCGGCGGTTCGCCGGCGAGCAGCTGCGCCAGCTCCAGCAGGCACACCCGATCGCGCTGGACGCCGCACGGGCGGCCCGGCGAGCGCCGCTGCTGCGCCTTTCGCCCCTCGATGGCCGGGCGGGGCTACGGGTGGAAGGCGAGATCGACCGGTCCAACGCCGAGCAGCTCGCGACGGCGCTACGGTCCGCGCTGGCCGCCGAGCAGGACCTTCATCTGGACCTCGAGGGCCTGGAGTTCGCCGACATCGCCGCGGTGCGGCTGCTTGCCCAGGCGGCGACCAGCCTCTCAGACGGTCACCGCCTGGTCCTCCTTGCACCATCACCGGTCCTCCGCAGGGTCCTCCAGGTGCAGGGCTGGGACAAGCTCCCGGCCCTGCAGGTGAGGGGAGAGCAAATCGATGGCTGAGGCGACCATGCTCGAACCCGGCAGCGCGTTCGCGCATCATGCCTGCATCTACGCCTCCGGCCAGGAGTTCCTGGCGATGGCGATACCGTTCGTCCGAAACGGCCTGGCGCTGGACGAGCCGGTGCTGGTCGCCACCACCGCCGCCAACCTCCAGCTGCTCGGCGACGCCCTCTACGCCGATGCGGACAAGTTCGACTATGCCGAGACGGCCTACTTCGGCCGCCGGCCGCCCCAGCGGGTGGCGGCGTTCCACCGGTACTGGCAGCGTCACGCCAGCGGCAACCACCGGCACGTGCGGGTGCTGGCCGAACCAGTCTGGGCCGGGCGCTCGGACCGACAGGTCACCGCGTGGCAGAGGATGGAGTCCGCCCTCAACGTCGTGTTGTCGGCGACCAACATCTGGATGATCTGCCCCTATGACGCGCGAGTGGTGGACCAGGCGATCCTTCGAGCGGCCCGCCAGACCCACCCGGACCGCGTCGAGGGCGGCCAGATCCAGCCCAGCGGCGAGTTCGTGGACCCGGTGGCCTTCGCCTACGCCTGCGATGCCACGCCGCTGCCCGACCCGTCACCGGACGCGCCGCTGCTCCCGGTCACCGGCGTCGCCGACCTGGCCAGCGTGCGCCGGTTCGTGGCCAGCCAGGCCGCCGCGCACGGCCTCAGCGGTGAGCGGGTCAAGCTGCTCGTCTACGCGGCCAGTGAGGCCGCCGGGTACCTGCTGGAGCAGGGCAGCCAGCGGCTCACGGTCTGCCTCTGGACGGCGGCGGGCCAGCTCGCCTGCCAGATCAACGGCCATGCCGGACTGGCCGGCGATGCGTTCGCGGGCCTGCGACCACCAGCCATGGAGCCCAGGCCCGGTGACGGTCTGTGGCTGGCGCAGCAGGTGTGCGACTTGGTGGAGGTCCGCGCCCATCACACCGGCTGCAGGATCCTCCTGCAGGTGCCCGGACCCCACGCCGAGGAGCTGGTGCAGACGGGCGTGCCCTACACGAGCTGACCTCAGGCCCCTCGCGCCGCCGAGCCCCAGGAGACTGTGGCCAGCACCAATCGCCGCGACCAGGGGCCGCCCGCTAGCCTGCCAGCGGGTGGGGCCCCAGTCCGGTTGGCTGTCGGCCGCGCTACGGCGATCCCAAATGGTCGCGGAGGAACGGGACCGTGATCGACCAGGCCTCCGCGGCCGGCGTTGGCGCGTACAGGGCAACGTCGCCGTTGGCGAACGAATGCTCGGTGCCTGGCCAGGTGTGGGACTGCACCTCGGTGCCGGCGGCCTGGAGGGCGGCGGCGAACCCCTCGTAGGTCTCGCGCGGGTCGAACTCGTCCTCCTCGGCCATGTGGAGCAGGACCGGGCAGTGGATGCTGGCGGCCTGCTCCTCGTCCAGGGTGGCGTAGTAGACGGCGATCGCGTCGTAGGCCCCGGTGGTGGCCTGGAGCAGGGTATGGAACCCGCCCATGGAGAAGCCGAGGCCGCCGACGGGCCCGCCGCCGGTGCGCCCGCGCAGGTCGGCGGTGGCGGCGTCCAGCCGGACCCGTACCTTGGCGATCTCCAGGGCCTCCATGGCTTGTTGGAGGGCCTCGGCCTGCTCCGGGTCGGTGGTGGAGCGGCCGTCGTAGAGGTCGGTGGCGAGGGCCACCAGGCCCGCCGCGGCCAGCTCGTCGCAGGCGGTGCGGACGTGCGGCAGCAGCCCGTACCAGTCGTGCAGCACCAGCACCCCGGCGCGCCCCGGGCCGGACGGTTCGGCCAGGTAGAACCCTTGGTGGTCGGGCATCATCCCTCCCTGGTCGGATCAGGGGCGCGGGCAAGCTACCGTATCGCCATGACAGCCTCCGAAGGCGCCGGCACGTCGAGCTGCTGGACATCTTCGACGCCGAGGGCGTCGACACCGCGTTCGCGTACACCTTCGCGTCCTACCACCTGCCGCACCGCGACGACCCTCGCCAAGACCTGGACATGGCCGCCTACGGCGTGGTCAAGGTGCTCGAAGACCGCCTCGGCCACACCTACCCCGACATGGCGTGGGAACCCAAGGCCGCGTTCACCACCCTCGCCGACTACTACCGCGGCTGACCGCATCAGTACTCGACCAGCCCACGGCTAACCCACACCTTTCGAGGAACCACCCGGTCGCGGCAGCTATCCGGGCAGCTTGGCCGCGATGACGTCGACCGGCTCGATCACCGGCGGCTGCGCGAACAGCTCGGCAGCTTGCGCCATCAGCGCCTCGGCGACGCGGCCTGCCAGGTGGGCCTGCCGGCCGGCGTCGTCGGGGAAGGCATCGAAGATGCCGAACTCCGACGGCCCGAGGCGGATCGCGAACCACGCGATCGTCGCCGGTTCCTCCTGGACCAGCGCCAGCCCTCCCTCGAGGAAGCCGGCCACCTCGGCCTCCTTGCCGGGCTTGGCCACCAGGCGAACGAGCAGTCCCACCGTGAGCATCGTCGTCCTCCCTTCCGCGTACCTGTAGCCTCCACCAGAACAGTCCACGATCGGGTCCGCCGATGCAACGCAACGCGGTCCCCGGGTCGTGACGAAGATCCGGGCTGGATGAGGAAGGGGGCAGCCAATGAACCTGAACGGCATCCTGATCGGGTCGGAGGACCCACAACGCCTGACGGCCTACTACGCCAAGCTGTTCGGCAAGCCCGGCTGGGAGGACGGCGACTTCAGCGGCTGGCGGATCGGCGGCGGCTGGCTGTCGGTTGGGCCGCACGATCAGGTGAAGGGCAGCAACACCCAGCCGGGCCGGGTGATCTGGAACGTCGAGACCCCCGACGTGCAAGGCGACTTCGAGCGCCTCGAGGCCGCCGGAGCCACGGTGGTGCAGGAGCCCTACCGGCCAGGTGAGGCGCCGGAGGCCTGGATCGCCACGTTCGCCGATCCGGACGACAACTACTTCCAGCTCATAAGTCCGATGTAGCGACCGTTGCAGGGTTCGAGACCCCTCGCGGTGTTCTGGCACCACGGCACGCCGAACGTTGGCGCGCCGCCCGAACCCCTGCTCCCGGCCGCCGCCGAGCGCGGCATCCGCTGGGTGTCGTACGACCGGCCCGGCTACGGCGGATCAACCCCTCACCCAGGCCGGGACGTGGCATCAGCGGCCGCTGACGTGGCCAGCACCGCCGACGCACTGGGCATCGGGCAGTTCGCGGTCATGGGCCATTCCGGTGGGGGCACGCACGCCCTGGCATGCGGCGCGCTGCTGCCAGGGCGGGTCCTGGGCGTGGTCTGCGCGGCCGAATGGCCCCGTTCCACTCTTCAACGTGCCACCAGGGGCGGGCGTCCTGGATCAGGGACGCGCTGTGCTGGGCGGGCTCACATCGTGGGGACGCAGCCGCGGGTCGGTGACCCCGCCAGGGCAGGCCAGCCGCTGGACGTCCCAACCGGCCAGCCGGGCGCCGGCCTGGTAGGCGCTCTCGTAGAAGTCCAGCACCATGGCGCGGGGATCGTCCACGGCGCGGACGTCGTCGTAGCGCAGCACGGCCAGGTGGCCGCCGTTGCGCGGCACCCACCGCGCGGCCCTCGGCACCAGTCCCTCGAGGGCCAGCTCGCTGGGCTCTGGCGCGGTGTAGGAGTAGAAGGCCGGCTCGCCGAAGCGGTCGTCGCCGAACCAGAACCCGAAGCTGACCACCTCCCGCGAGTAGGCCTCGCGGGTCACCGGATCGGCCGTCTTGGGCTGGTCGACCTGGCGGTCGGAGAAGCGGGTGTGGGCAATGTCGAAGGTGTGCCAGAAGTGGTGCACCGGGCTGACCTTGCCAGCGAACCGGGCGGCGAACTCCTCCAGCAGCAGGCTGACCTGGCTGAGGACCTGCCAGTAGCGGCTGGCCCAGGCCGGGTCGTAGGCGGCGTGCTCGTCGTCGTCGGCAAACCGGCGGTCGGCGTCGGGCAGGTCGAACGGCCGGGGGATCGCGATGGCGATCGTGACGCCGAGCCTGGCGAGTGCCTGGAGCGTCTGGTCGTGGAAGGAGGCGACCGACTGCCCCTCGAGCGGGAACACTTCCATGCGGCCGTCCAGGGTGTGGACGCGCAGCTGGTGGTCGACGAAGTCGAAGTCGATGGTGAAGATCGGGTTGCCGTCGACCAGGCCCATGGGTCGGCTGGTGACGCCCCGGCCGGTGAGGTGGAACGGCACGTTCCACCAGTGGTTGCGCCGGACGCTGGCGGCCAGGCGGATCTTGCCGATGACCTGGCAGAACCGGTGCAGCGTCTCCTTGGTGTCGCGCCATTCGGCCAGCGGCATCGGGGGAAACAGCTCCATGCCAGCACCCGTTTCGATCTCGTGCCGTCTTCACGGCCTGGGATGTCCAGGATGACTGTCGTCTACACGTCGGCGTGCTTCCGCGGTGGCACGCGCGGCGGCGTAGGCGTCGCGCCGGGCGCCGGAGGCGGCGGGCGAGGGCCGCAGCCACAGCGACGCCTGGGTGGGCTGCATGGTCTGGTCGATCACCGCCAGCAGCTCGGCGGTGAGCGTGTCCAGGTCGACCTGCTGGCGCAGGCGGGCGCTGAAGGCCTGGACGGTGCGGGCGGCGTCGTAGCGGCGCCGGTCGAAGCGCCGGTCGACCATGGCCTGGACGCGGCGGCGGGCCGGCTGGAACGCCGCGGCGACCGCCAGGGTCGCCCCGGCCACCACCAGGGGCGAGTCCTGGCCGAGGAGCTGGCCGAGGCCAAGGACCAGCGCGGCGTAGCCGCCGCCGAGCAGCACGGTGAGCAGCCCGTAGGCCAGCGTGCGGCTGACGATGCGGTCCAGGTCGTAGAGCCGGTAGCGCAGGATCGCCGCCCCGATCGCCAGCGGCAGGACCGCCAGGCAGACGCCCGCCGCCACTACGACCAGGACCACCGCCGTGGCGTCCAGCGCCACGCCGACCAGGACGACCGCCGCCAGCGGCAGCGTCACGGCGGCCGCCAACGCCACCCAGCGCAGCTGCTGGCGCTCGGTCCCGCGGGAGCGGCGGAAGCGCACCACCAGCGACCAGGCCCCGACCGCCAGGCCGCCGGCCGCGATGGCGAACGCCACGGCGATCGCGGCCGTCACCGTGCCGGCCAGGGCGGGGACGGTGACCGGGTCGACGACCGAGCCGTATGGCGCGATCACCAGTCCGGGCCCGACCGTCAGCGCCAGGAGGAGGGCGAGCGGCGCGGCCGCCGCCACCCTGGCCCACCAGCGCCAGCGGGGTGACGGCAGCGACCCGCTCGGGGTGAGCAGCAGCACGAAGCCGACGCAGACGAACCCCAGGTAGAGGGTCGCGGGGCTGTAGACGGCCGCCCAGCGGGCGGCGGGGAGCGCGCCGGGCCGGGCCAGCAGCCCGTAGCGCGCGTAGCCGTCGACCACCCCGGACGCCGTCACCGCCAGCCCCAGCGCCAGCAGCAGCCAGCCGACCGGGTGGCGTGGCCGGCGGCCGGCCAGCACCGCCCCGACCGTCGCCGCGACCAGCGCGGCGAGCACGTCGGGGACGGTGCTGGCGTCGAGCTGGGTCAGGTCGGGCCGGCGCGCCTGGCGCAGCAGTTGATCGAGCCAGGGGATGGTGGCGACGCCGAGCATGGCCAGCGCCCACAGCGCCCACGCCACCACGCCCGGCCAGCCCCGCCGGGCACGTCGGGCGGCAGGGCTTATTGCCATGGTCGGCGCATGCAGGCCCTCCGGGTTCCGGCTACCGTCACGAGCCTCGTAGGCACTCGCCAGTATGGCCGCCGCCCGTCCCGGGAGCGTTACGGGCGTGGGACCATCCGGAAACTGGCAGCCAAGCCTAGGCCCGCAACGGCAGCGTCGCGAGCACCAAGCCTGGACCTCGCCCAGGCCACCATGGGTCGGCCCCACCCAGAGCCGGGCGCCACGCCCAGGCGAGCGAACCCGTCAACGACCACCTGCTCGTGCTCGGGTGGGATCTCGCCCTTGATGAACACACCGAGTCAGGTGCCAATGCCAGCCAGCTGCTGGGCGCGTTGTGTTGGCGGCCGCAGCCACAGCGACGCGGTGGCCGGTTCCATGGTCTGGTGGATCACGGCGAGCAGCTCGGACGAGAGCTCGTCGAGGTCGATCTCCTCCGCGGCCAGGTTGACCACGAACAGCGGTGCCATCACGACCGTGGCCAGCACTACCCAGCGCAGCTGCTGGCGTTCGATGCCGCGGGCGCGGCGGAAGCGCACCACCACCGACGCGGCGGCAACCACCAGGGCGATGATGGCCACGGTGAAGGCTGCCCGGTAGGCGACCAGCCGCACCCCGTCGAGCGCGTGGAGGTCCAGCGGGCTGTCGACCGCCTGGACAAGCCGACCAGCGGGCCTGGGCACCAGCGTCACGACCAGCAGCACGGCGACCGGCGTGGCCGCGGTGACCCCCGCCCACCAGCGCCAGCGGGGCGACGGCAGCGCCCCGGTCGGGGTGAGCAGCAGGACCAGGCCGTTGCAGGCGATCGCGGTGACGATGGTGGCGGGCATGCACCCGCGACCAGGCCGGCGGCTGGCGCGGCGCCAGGGTGGGCCACCCCGTAGTTGGTGTACTCCGCGGCCGACCCGGCCGCGCAAAGGGACAGGCCGAAGGCCAGCAGCAGCCAGCCGACCGGGTGCGCTGGGCGGCGGCTGGCCAGCACCACCCCCACGGTGGCCATGCTCACCGCCCCCGAGCACGGGGGGATGGCCGTTGGGGTCAGGCTGCGGCCGGGTTGGCTACGAAGATGCAGAACGGGTGTCCGGCAGGGTCGGCGTAGACGCGCAGCGGCTCCTGGGGATCGTCGGAGCGGTCGTGGAGCAGCCGGGCGCCGAGGGCCAAGGCCCGCTGGTGCTGGACGTCGAGCTCCGCCGCCGTCGGCACCGTCAGGTCCAGGTGCAGCTGCTGCGGGATCGGACCTTCCGGCCAGGTCGCCTCCGGCAGCGCGGCCACCTGTTGCAACGCCACCCGGACGGTTCCGTCGGCGTCCTGAAGCACCAGCCAGTCCTGACCCGCGTTGTCCGGCTCGCCGGTGGCTGGCGGCTCATCCCCAGGCCGGTACCGCAAGCCCAGCAGTCGACGGTAGAACTCCGCCAGCACCCGCGCATCGGTGCAGTCCAAGACCACCTGCCGAAGCTCCGGGAACCCTCGCTCCGCCGTCACAGGACTACCCTTCTCGAACGAGGCGTCTGGATCCGCCACCCAAGGCCCTCAGGTGGCGCCGGAGTGGGCGGACCCGCGGGCTTCCTCGAGCAACTGTTCTACGGGATGGTGGTCACGTACGTCCAGCTGTGCGGTCACCGCTTCGCGCCCATCAGGGATCCGCGGCGCTACCCGGTCTGGGCGAAGTGCCCGGAGCTGCGGTGGGCTATGCTCGTTTCGAACTCTCTTCGTCCGAGTGACCTGCTGGCCGGCAGATGGCTGACGAACCTACTGCGGTGACCACCGAGCTGACCCTGCTGTCGCGGGTGGCGTACCGCGACCAGGAGATCAGCGGCCCCCGGCTGCGTGGTCTCCTCGCGCTGCTTGCCGGCGATCTGCGCACGGGCTGCAGCGCCGCCCGGCTGGTGGAAGGGCTCTGGCCGGACGAGCAGCCCGAGTACCCGGCCAAGGCGCTGCAGGTCCTCGTCTCCCGCGCCCGGGCACAGCTGGGCTCCGGCGTCATCGCCAGCACCCCCACTGGCTACCGCCTCTCGTTGGGCGAGGACCAGGTCGACGCCTCTGCCGTCCTGCTCAGCGCGTCGGCGAGCGCGCGGCGCTCCCGCGCCGGCGACCACGCATCGGCCCTCGCGCACGCCGAGGCGGGCCTCGCGCTGTGGCAGGGGACCGCGGGCGGCGACGGCGAGCTGGATGACCCGGTGTCCGCGCTGCGCGCGGAACGGGCGTCGACCTACCGGTCGCTGGTACGCGCCCGCGCGCTGGCGCTGTCACGGCTGGGCCGCCACGCCGAGGCGGCCGAGGCGCTTGCCGACCTGGCCGCCGAGCGCCCGCGCGACGAGGAGGTCCTGCTGGAGCTGCTGCGCTGCGAGGCGGCGACGGTGGGGCCGTCCTCGGCGCTGGCCAGGTACGAGGCGTACCGCCGCTCGCTGCGCGACGAGCTCGGCGCCGACCCCGGTCCCGCGCTCCAGGCCGTGCACCAACAACTGCTGCAGGGGACCGCGCCGCTGGTCCGGCACGGCGTGCCGCACGAGCCCAACCCGCTCCTCGGCCGCGACGACGACATCGCCGCGGTGACCAACCTCCTGCGCACCGCCCGCGTCGCCTCGATCGTCGGTCCCGGTGGCCTGGGCAAGACGCGCCTCGCGCACGCCGTCAGCCGCCAGGCGGAGCAGCGGATCGTGCACCTGGTCGCGCTCGCCGGCGTCACCGGCGACGACGACGTCGCCGGCGAGGTCGCGGCGGCCCTCGGCGCCGGCGAGTCCCGCCGCACCCCCGTCGGCCAGCGCGCCGCCCCGACCGACCTGCTCACCGGGATCGTCGGCGCGCTCGGTCCCGGCCCCGCGCTGCTGGTGCTGGACAACTGCGAGCACGTCCTGCGTGGCGCCGCCGAGCTGGTCCGCGCCCTGGTGTCGATGACCAAGGACCTGCGCGTGCTCACCACCAGCCGGGCGCCGCTGGGCCTGTCGTCCGAATCGGTGTACCTGCTGCCGGAGCTGAGCCTGCCGACCGCCGTGGAGCTGTTCGGGCAGCGCGCGCACGCGGCCCGCCCCGGCGCCGAGCTGCCCGCCGACGCGGTCGAGGAGGTCTGCCGCCACCTCGACGGGCTGCCGCTCGCGGTGGAGCTGGCGGCGGCGCGGGTCCGGGTGATGTCGGTCGCCGAGATCGCCCGCCGCCTGGAGGACCGTTTCGCGTTGCTGCGCGGCGGCGCGCGCGACGCGCCGGAGCGGCACCAGACCCTGCACGCGGTGGTCGACTGGAGCTGGAACCTGCTCGAGCCGGCCGGGCGGGTGGCGATGCGGGCGCTGTCGGTCTTCCCCGGCGGGTTCACCGCGGACGCCGCGCGACAGGTGCTTGGCGGCGGCGACGCCGCGGACCTGGAGCACCTGGCCGACCAGTCGCTGCTCCAGGTGGCGGACACCCCGGCGGGCACGCGCTTCCGGATGCTGGAGACGGTGCGCGAGTTCAGCGTGGCGGAGCGGGAGGCGGCGGGGGAGACCGACCAGGTGGTCGCCGGGTTCCTGGCGTGGGCGCGCGACTTCGGCATGGCGCACCACGAGGCGCCGTTCGGGGCCGACCCCTTCGCGGCGGTGGAGCGGATCCGGGCCGAGCAGGACAACCTCGTGCACGCGCTCCGCCTCGCGCTCGCCAGGGCGGACGGCGCGAGCGTCGCGGCGGCGGTCGCCGTGCTCCTGGGCCTGTGGATCGTCGAGTCCAGGTGGGCCCGCGTGGGCGCCGTGGTCGAGGAGGCCGCCCCGCCGCTGTCACGCTTCCGGCCCGCGCCAGAGCTCGTCGAGGTCACCCGGACGGCGTTGGTGGAGTGCACCCTGTTCACGTTCCTCATCGAGGGCCCCCGCGCGGCGCGCTCCCTGCTCGCGCTGCGCCGCCTGCCGCCGGCCCCGCCCGACACCCCGATGCGGGCCGCGGTGATCGTGCTGAACGCCGCCACGGCCGAGGACCCCTCGACCCTGCAGGTGCTGTGCGACAGCGACGAGCCGCTGGTGGCCGGCATCGCCGACAGCGTCGTCAGCTACCTCCGGGAGAACCAGGGCGACCTGGACGGCGCGCTGAAGGCCGCCGAGCGCATGCTCGAGGCGTTGGAGCAGCGGAAGGTCGCGTGGCTGTCGGCGCTCGTCCAGTGCCGCATCGCCGAGCTGTGCCTGCAGGTGGAACGGGGCCCCGAGGCAGGGCACCACCTGCGGGCCGCGCTGCCCGTGCTCGAGCGGATCGGGGCATGGTCGGACGTGGTCGGGCTCCACTGGTGGACGGTGCTCGCCAGCCTTCAGGCCGGCGACGTCGACGAGGCGGAGCGCTGGCTGGAGCGGGCGGCGCCGCACCGGGCGGAGGAGCCGGTCGGCGTGCTCACCTACGGCCTCGGGGTGCGGGCCGAGATCCTGCTCGCGCGCGGTGAGGTCGAGGGCGGCCTGCGCCTGTGGCGGCGAGCCGTCGACCTGCTGACCAACGCCGAGGGTCCGATCTTCGACCTCGACATGGATCCCAGCGAGGAGTCGTGGGTCCTGGAGGCCAAGGCCGTCGCCGTGGTCGCCCACGCGCAGCACGGCCGGCTCGACCTGGTCGAGGGGACGGCCGCCGAGCTGCCGCGCCGGCTGTCGACGATGCTCGCCAACCCCGCCGCCAAGCCGCCGCCGTGGCTGGTGGAGCTCCCGGTCCTCGGCGCGCTCCTGCTGGCGCTGGCGATGGTGGACCTCGACCGCGGAGCGCGCGACGGCGACGAGCGGGCCACGAGGTCGGGGGCGCGCCTGGTCGCCCTGGCGGAACGCTTCCGGTTCCTGCGGATGTTCCAGCCGACCATGTCCTCGGCCCGCGCCCGCCAGGCGGCCGAACGGGCCGACCGGTCGGCGTACGACGACGCGGTGTCGTCGTACGCCGACCTCGGTCACGACGGCCTGCGGGCCGCCGCCCTGGAGGCGCTGCGGGCGCGCCCGCAGCGCTGACGGCGGCTACCGCACGGGGTCGCGGTCGTACAGCCGCCTGGCCCAGAGGTAGCCGACCACGGTGATGCCGGCGCCCCAGGCGATCCCGATGGCGGCGTCGTTGCCGATCGGGGCGCCCAGCAGCAGCCCCCGCACCGTCTCGATGAGCGGCGTGAAGGGCTGGTACTCGGCGAACCAGCGCAGCCCGGTCGGCATCGAGTCGGTGGGGACGAAGCCGCTGCCGAGGAAGGGCAGGAACACCAGCGGCATGGGCAGGTTGCTGGCGCTCTCGACGGTCTTGGCCACCATGCCGAACGCGACCGCCAGCCAGGTCAGCGCGAGGCTGATCAGCGCGAGGACGCCGATCGCCGCGGCCCATTCGACGGGACTGGCGCTGGGCCGGAACCCGATGAGCACGGCGACGCCGGTGACGACCGCGAGGCTGAGCAGGCACTGGGTCACGCTGCCCAGGACGTGCCCGACCAGCAGCGAGGGCCGGAAGATCGCCATGGTGCGGAAGCGGGTGACGACGCCCTCGGTCATGTCCATGGCCACGGAGATCGCCGTCCCCGTCGCCTTGAGGGCCACGGCCATCAGCAGGATCCCGGGAACGACGTACTCGAGGTACTCGCCGCGGCCGGCCGCGGCGTGGCCCAGGCCGGCGCCCAGGGTGCCGCCGAAGACGTAGACGAACAGCAGCAGCAAGACGATCGGCATGCCGACCAGCTGCAGCGTCAGCGACGGGTAGCGCAGCATGTGCTTGAAGTCGCGCCGCAGCATCGTCGCCGAGTCGGCCACGGCGTAGCTCAGGGTGCTCATCGTGCGGACTCCCTTTCCTTGTCGGGCCGGCCGGTGAGGGCCAGGAAGACGTCGTCGAGGTCGGGGGTGTGGATCGACAACCCGTCGGCCTCGACCGCGGCGTCGTCGAGCCGGTCGAGCAGGGCGCGCAGCGACTTGACGCTGCCGTCGCTGGGGACCTGCAGGGTGAGCGCCTCGTCGTCGCGCACCGCCGACCCGAGGGTGCGGATGCGGCGCTTGAGCTCGTCCGCGGTGCCCTCGGCGACCAGCCTGCCATGGTCGAGCAGCGCGATCCGGTCGGCGAGCTCGTCGGCCTCCTCCAGGTACTGCGTGGTGAGGAAGACGGTGACGCCGCCGGCGACGAGGTCGCGGACGATCTGCCACATGGTGCGCCGGCTGCGCGGGTCGAGGCCGGCGGTCGGCTCGTCGAGGAAGACGATCCGCGGGTCGCCGACCAGGCCCATCGCCAGGTCGAGCCGCCGGCGCATCCCGCCGGAGTAGGTCACCGCCGGCTTCTTGGCGGCCTCGACCAGGTCGAACTGGTCGAGCAGCTCGGTGGCGCGCCGCCGGCCCTCGCGCCGTTCCAGGTGGCGCAGGTCCGCCATCAGGATCAGGTTCTCCTCGCCGGTGAGCAGGTTGTCCACCGCGGAGAACTGGCCGGTGACGCCGATCGCGGCGCGCACCGGGTCCGGGTCCCGGGCCACGTCGTGGCCCGCGACGCGCACCTCGCCGCCGTCGGCGCCGATCAGGGTGGACAGGATCTGCACCGTGGTGGTCTTGCCGGCGCCGTTCGGGCCGAGCAGCGCGAAGACCGTTCCCTCCGCGACCTCCAGGTCGATGCCGTCCAGCACGACCTTGTCGCCGAACGACCTGCGCAGCCCGGTCGCCCTGATCGCCGGGGTGGATCGGGTGGTGGTCATACTCCCTCGCCCTTTCGCGGTGGCCCTGGTGGCCACGACCGCACCGAGCATGCACGCCGCGAGGATCACGGCGGTTTCACCGCGGTTTCACGCGCTCGGTGGCCGGGCCTGGGGAGGTGACGCCCGGGCCAGGGATGTAAGAGGCTGGCGGGGCGCGGTGTTGGACAAGGCGGGATGGGTCCGCCTGCGCCACCACGCGTGGTGGCGATGAGCGGCGCGCTGCTGCTGACCGCCCGGATCGTCGCCGGCTACCAGGCCGCCGACAGCACCAGGCGCGAGAGGACCCGGCCGCCGTAGGACTTCCGGCACTGTCGAGGAAACCAGGACCGGAAGATGCTCGGCGCATGCGTGAGGCGCTTGCGTACGTCGCGGCTGGGCTCGTCGCCCTGTGGGGCGTGGCCCACGCCATCCCCACGCGCCGCGTCCTGGCCGGGTTCGGCGCGATCACGGCCGACAACCGGCGCGTGGTCCTCCAGGAATGGCTGGCGGAGGCGTTCACGATGTGGGGCCTGGCCGCGGCCGTGATCGCCGTGACCATGGTTGGCGGCGCCGGGTCGGTGGTCACCGTCGCCGTGTACCGGGTCGCGGCCGGCCTGCTCGTCGCGCTTGCCGTGCTCACGGGGTTGACCGGGGCGCGCACTCCGGTGGTGTGGTTCAAGGTCTGTCCGGTGCTGCTCACCGTCTCCGCCGCGCTGCTGCTCGCGGCGAGCATCATGTGAAGCGATACCACGAGCAGGTCAACGACCTGGGACACCGGCAACCCGCCCGCCACCGCCGAGACCGCGACATGGTCGCGAGGCCGCGCATTGCACTGGTCGCCATCCTGGTTCAGTCTTTGCTGGTTCTCCGGCGAGAAGGGATCATTGGGCGGAAGGCAGGTTGGAACGACGGCTGTAGGAGCCGGCGGTTGGCAGCTCTGATGGCGTCCCGGCAGCTCCGGCGTACGTGCCGGCCAGGTGCTGGGCTCGGGACTGGCGGGGGGCAATCATGCTAGTCTCTTCGAACGTGTGTTCTCCAACGACCGCGGTAGGGAACACGGTCGGGATCTCCAGACTTGGCTGACGCGCCGAACTGGGCGACGGGGCGCACGCACCGTGCGCTGCTGATCGGCAACGGGTACCTGGCGGGCGGCGGGGAGCGGTTCGGCCCGTTGCGCTCGCCGCCGGGTGACGTGGCCGCGATGCGCACGGCCCTCACCGACCCCGAGCGTGGCCTGCACTCCCGTCGCCACGTGCAGGTCGTCCTCGACGCGCCACGGGAGCGGGTGCTCGCGGCCCTGCGGGCCTTCTTCGACGCGGCCGGGCCGCAGGACCAGCTACTGCTGTTCTACAGCGGCCACGGCCTGGCCGACGAGCGTGGTGCCCTGCACCTCGGCAGCAGCGACACGATGGCGCAGTTCCCCGTCTCGACCGCCGTCCCTGCCGAGGCGGTCGCGCAGCTCGCCGATGCTTCCCCGGCGGCGGCGGTGCTGATCGTCCTCGACTGCCGCTACGGCGACGCCTGGCCGGAGTCGCCGTCAGCGCCGCTCGCCGGGCCGAAGCGCCTGGTCCTGGCGAGCCCGTTCGGGGTCCCCCGGGCCGACGACGGCGACCGGGTGAGCGCGTTCACCGAGGTGGTCGCCGCCGGCCTGACGGCGGGGCGGGCCGCCGACCGCAACCGCGACGGGCTGGTCTCGTTCGCTGAGCTGTGCGAGTTCGTCACTGCGGAGCTGACCGAGGCGGGCGACCCGCCGCCGGAGTGCTGGCTGCCCAACACCGGCGCCGACGTGCCGGTCGCGCGGGTCGACGACCCCACCCGCGGCGACCAGGCCGGCCGCCCTGACGCCGAGCCCGGGTGGCACCTGCCCGGGGAGGAGGCGCCGCTGGTGCCCGCCGCCGAGGCGGCTGGACCGCGGCGGGGGCCGGAGCCCTCGTTGCCGCTGGCGCCGCGGCCCGCCGAGCCGCCCCCACGCCGCGTCCCCGTCCGTGCGGCGCTCGCCGCCGGCCCGCCAGGCCCGCCGGACCAGCCGGCTGCCCAGGCCCCGGACGGGCCGGTCGCGGCGGAGCCGCAGGCCAGCCTGCTCGCCGACCCCGCGCCTGGCCCTGCCCCGGGCCTGCCGGCGGAGGGCGCCGCGGGGTGGGCGGAGCCGCGCGGCGAGCCGGCCACGGGATGGGCGAGGCCACCCGCCGAGCCGGCCCGGGGATGGACCGCCCCACCCCCGGCACCCGACCAGTCCCGGCCCAACGGCCGCGCGGCCGAGCCGGGCGCGGATTCCGGGGCCGCGACGGCGCCACCGCCGGCCGCCTGGTGGCCCGACGAGGCCGTGGCCGGTGGGGGACCCGACCAGAACGAGGCGGAGCCGAACCAGTACCGGCCGCGCCTGGACGGGGTGGCCGCCTCCGCGGCCGCGGGGCGGGCGTTCCCGAGCGAGATTCTGCCACCAGGCCGGCGCGGCCAGGCCGGACCCCCCGCCGCCACGCCGGGCACGGTGACGGCGGCGCCAGGTCCGGTGGGCACCGGGTCGGGCCGCGACCGCTCGCGGCGGGGGTCGGTGGCGCCGACCGACATCCACCGGCCAGGGTCGCACGCGGCCGGGGCCGAGCGGGACGGGCCGATCAGCAACCTGCCGCAGGCAGGTTCGCGGCCGCTTGACGCCGGCGACTGGCTCATGGCCGAGATCCGCAGCCGGGTGGTGGAGCGCGGCGAGCGGGTCATCACCCTCGTCGGCCCAGGCGCGGTCGGCCCGGCCAGCGCGATGGTCCGGTACGCCGGCCTGCACGCCGGGGAGTACCAGGTCTGCTGGTGGCTGCGGGCGCACGACCCGGCCCTGCTGGCCGAGGACTGGCGTGCCCTGGCGGCCGAGCTGGGCCTGCCGGCGCACTCGGACCTGCTGCGGGCCGTGCCGGAACTGCGCGGCTGGCTGGAGGACGAGCGCCACGGCCCCTGGCTGCTGGTGCTGGACGGCGCGCCGGCGCCGGAGGAGATCGCCCCCTACGTCCCCAGGGCCGGCCGTGGCCAGGCGCTGATCACCGCGACCACGCCGGGCTGGGAGGAGCTGTCCAGCGCGAGGCCGCTGTCGACCGCTCGGCCGCGTGCGGCCGAGCCGGGCCGCCTTGGCGCACCGCCCGCCGGCCCACCGCCCGGCAGGCCGCCGCCCGCGGGGCCGTCGCCGCGCCCGGCGCCTCCTGGGGGCGACCCGTGGGTCGAGCGGCAGCCGCCGCGACCGTCGGCACCGGTCGTGGCAGGCCGGCCCGCCCAGCAGGAACCGCCGCGCCAGGCGCCGGTGCCCGAGCGGCCGGCCGCCGAGCGGCCGCCGCGCCAGGAGCCGCCGCCCGTGGACGACCCCTGGGTCGAGCGGCGGCCGCCACGCCCCGGGCCGCGGGCGGGCGAGCTGCCGGCGCGGCAGGGCGCGCCGCCGCTGCCGTCCCCGCGGGCCGCGGGCGGGCACGGGGAGCCGATCCAGGGGGAGCCGGTTCCTCCTGGCCCCGTCGCTGCCGGCCCGCCTGGCGCTGGACGCCACCAGCCGGCCGGCCCCTACGAGCCGGTGAACGGCCGCACGGGCGGCCCCCGGCCGGCCGGCGAGGCCCTCGGCGGGTCGGGGCGGCAGGAGATCCTGCACTGGGACCAGGCGCTCAAGCGGCTACGGCGGGCGTCCCCGCACGCCGCGGCGCTGCTGCAGCTCGCGGCGTTCCTGGACTCCGAGGCCATCCCGGTCGGGCTCCTGGCGATGACCGGGGTCGTCCTGCCCGGCGAGCTCGGTGCCAGCCTGCGCGACCCCCAGGCGTTCCGGGCTGCGCTGGCGACCCTGGCCCAGCGCGGGATGGTGGCGCACTCCGGCGACTGGCTCGCCGTCCCGCCGCTGGCGCAGGTCGCCGTCGGCAGCGCGCTCGGCGGGGAGGGCGTCCGAACCTGGGCGGCCTACGCGCTGCGCGTGCTCGGGATCGTGCTCGCCCTGCCAGCCGGCGACGGCGAGCGCCCGGCCTGGGCCGAGCCGAGCCGGCTGCTGCCGCACGCCGAGGCCGCCGCCAGGCACGCCCTGGCGCTCGGCGTGCGCACCCCCGAGCTGCCGACGGTGCTCAACGAGGTCGGCGTCCACCTGCTGCGCATGCAGCGGCCCGACCTCGCCGTGCCCTACCTCGACCGGGCGCTCGGGCTCGCCCGCGAGGTCCACGGACTCAAGCACCGCGAGGTCGTCAGGGCGCTCGACCACCTCGCCCTGGCGCACCGGCAGCTCGGCGACGAGGCGCTCGCCATGCGCCTGCACGGCGAGGCCCTGGCGATCAGCCGCTCCCTCGACCGCCGCCTGCTGCACGAGCGCGCCCGCTACCCGGGACGCCCCTGAGCGCCCTCGCCGCCCGGCCGCTACGGGGACGCGACGAAGACCTGGCCTGGTAACCCACGGGTCGACGTCGCTGCCGGCGAAGACCTCCAGCACGGCATCCGCCGGACAGCCTCACCTTCGGGTCAGAACTCCGTCGAGCACCACGGCGCGCGGTCGGTCGCGAACATCGCGTCGGCGCGGGCCAGGCCGCCCGAGCGGGCCTCGGCCACCCGGCCGGCCCTCGCCAGGTTGGCGAACTGCACTCCACCCAGGTACGCCGCGCCGAGGTCGGCCACGTCCAGCCGCAGGTCCGGCTCGGCCTGCCCGGCCGGCCGGCAGGCGGCCCCGTCCGGTCCACCCTCCAGCAGGAAGCGGCCCTGGTTGGCCGGGACGAGCGCGTCGGCGACCTCCAGCACCAGCCGGCCGGGGGCGGCGTAGCGCCGTGCGGCCAGCGCGGCGGGCAGGCCGAGCAGGCGCAGCCAGAGGAAGTCCGCCACCTCCATGGTGCGCAGCCGCCGCGGGTCGACCAGCAGCCAGTGCAGCGGCTCGTCCAGGGGCCGGTTGCGCAGCTCGACCGTGACGGTGAGGTCGAGGTCGAGGCAGTGGCGCCACAGCCCGACGGCGGCCTCGGGGCTCTCGGCGAGCAGCTCGTCGACCCGTATCCGCCCGTCGGGCAGGCCGCCGGTCCACAGCGGCCGCTGCCGGTAGGCGGCGTAGCCGTCGGGCTCGCCCCCGGCCGGCTCGTGGACCACCAGGATGGGACGTTCCCAGTCGCCGCGCAGCCACGGGGGGTCCCCCAGCCACATCTCCCACCATGCCGGGCTGCGACCCACCTGGCCTGGCCAGGTGCGCCGGACCCGTTCGAAGACGCCGGGCAGGACCCGGGCGGCCTCCTCGGCGCCGAGCATCCGCATCCTGCCGGGGTCCTCCGGCGACGGCCGCAGGGCGGCGTGGCGTCGGTCGATCACCAGCTGCGCCTGGCGGGTGGCCATGCCGTAGCCGAAGCGCTCGTACAGCAGCGACTCCGACGCCAGCAGGACCGAGATGGCCTCGCCGCGGGCGAGCACGTCCTCGAAATGCCTGGCGACCATCGCGCGCAGGATGCCGCGGCGCCGGTAGGTGGGCAGCACCGAGCCGAGCGTGAGCCCGGCCGTGGGGACCTGGCCGCCGCCGGGCACGGTGAGCTGGAACGAGTAGGTGGCGATGGTGGCGACCATGGCGCCGCCGTCGAAGCCGCACAGGCTGCGGTCGAACTCGAAGACGGGGCGCAGGTGCTCGACCCACCCCTTCGGCCAGGGCTCGCCGAACACCATGCCGAAGACGCGTCCCAGCTCGGCGAGCTCGGCCGGCTCGATGGCGCGGAGCTCGACGGCCATGCACAGGTTGTACCGCGCCGCGCGCCGCGCGCCCAGCCGGTTTCCGGCCCGCCCGCGGCCGGCGCCGGCCTCACGCCGCGTCGCCGGCGCGGCTGGGGGTGCCGAATCCGTCGGCCACCGCGGCGGCCAACCGCAGGTAGGCGTCGCGGGTCTCGGGCGCGAGCTCACCCAGGTCGATCTCGGCGCCGGTCTCGAGGTGCCGGTCGAACGGCACCTGCACCACCGCCCGGCAACGCCGGGTGAAGTGCTCCTCGAGCTGGGCCAGGTTGACCGCCGCCTTGGGGCGGACGGCGTTGAGCACCACCACCGCGGAGCGGGCCAGCTTGTCGAAGTTGTGCTGCTCCAGCCAGTCGAGGGTGAGGCTGGCCGAGCGCGCGCCGTCGACGCTGGGGGCGCAGACGATCAGGAGCTGGTCGGCCTGGCGCAGGACCGGCCAGATGACGCTGTGGAGCGCGCC
>WNGB01003727.1_pt1 | contig 23817 bp, 21 predicted proteins | sample 5400681 | NCBI WGS metagenome assembly WNGB01 (sample SAMN13153367, study PRJNA577476) | soil metagenome | isolation source: 115 cm soil or saprolite under grassland replicate 2 | place: USA:California | collected 2016-06-15
ACGTATGATCAGTGATGCATATACGTGTTTGAGCAGCCTCATGTCTACCTCTTTCGCTTACTCTACGGCAGCTGTCGAACCAGTATAGCACAGCAGCTTCCCACAGCTTTACAAATTGGGGGGGTTTGGGGGCGGCCGGGTACCCTTTGGGTGCCGTCCCCCAAACCCCCCCAAACTGTAAAGTGCGCAAAAAGCTTGGCTAACATCCTGGTTCGGTACTGTGGCAACAGTAGCTGCTGTGCGGAATGTTACGAGGCTTTGAGGCTATGCGTCGGATTGCCCAGCATGTCTGAGCGTTCTGCAACAATGCCAGCCTGCGCTTCGGGCTGAAGCGGCAGGCAGACCGTGAAAGTGCTGCCTGCGCCCTCACAGCTTTCTACCGCCACCGTCCCGCCGTGCAGAGTGACAATCTCCTTGACAACATACAGGCCGATTCCCATCCCGCTCATATGCTGGGTATCCGCATTCGTGGCGCGGTAGAACCGTTGAAATAGGTGCGGCTGATCATTCTTCGGGATGCCCATCCCGCAATCTCGCACCAGCAGCCGCGCCTGATGCCCCTGTTGCTCGGCCTGCACGGCGATTGGCCCGCCGTTTGGGCTATATTTTATCGCGTTGCTGATCAAATTCTGCACCACCTGCTCCAATCGCACGTCGTCGCCTTCGATCAGCAGCGGCTCGCTCGGCAGCCGGCACTCCACCGTGTGCTTGTCGAGTGTCGCTTGGGTCTCCTCGACCACACGCCGTACCAGCACGCTCAGATCCACAGGTGTGCGCTCGATCGTGAGCCGGCCGGTGTCGATGCGCGATACATCGAGCAGCGATAGAATCATCTTGTTGAGCCGCTTGGCCTGAGCGACAATCACGTGCATTGCCTTCGCCCCAGCCCCCGTAACTATCCCATCACGTTCGATACGACGCTGGAGTAATTGCGCCGTGCCGATCAGCGAGGTCAGAGGTGTTTTTAACTCATGAGCGGCAATCGAGAGAAAATGATCACGGACCTGAATTGCGTCTTGGGCATTTTGGTAGAGTTGGGCGTTCTCGATCGCATCCGCCGCCATCTGCGCGTAGAGGTCGATCAGCCGGGTTTCTCGCTCGGAAGGACGGTGCGGCTGGCGAAAATGCACCGAGAGCACGCCAATAATTGTGCCGTTGCGGGCCATGAGCGGGGTGCTATGCACAGCGCGGAAGCCAGCCAGCCGGACTGACTGGCGGTACGGCGCAAAGATCGGGTCCACTTCCACATCTTCAACCACCACACGCCGTCGCCGCTCATAGCACGTGCCGCACGCCCCACCACCGGCTGGCACCGACGCAACCTGTGCGAGAAATGGAGCATCGAACCCCTGGCTGACGTGCAGTTTCAGCCCTTGGCGCTGCGGATCGCACAGCGATAACAGACCCATGTTCGTGCCATGGACGGTGAGCGCCGCCGCTAGCACCTCGTGTAGTACAGTTTCAATATCCAGTGTGCCAGTCAGGCGAATGCTCAATTCGTGTAAGTGGCGCAAGTCGGCCACTTGTACTTCCAATCTATCTTTCACGGTGCGCAGGGAAGCTTCGGCAGCCTGTCGTTCCGCTATTTCAGCTTCGAGCGAGCGGGCTTTTTGTTGCAACTGAATGATCGCACGCAGGCGCTCGTCGGCATCGGTCAGGGCCGTGTAGCTCTCGGCAGGGATAACACGCGCGTGTGCGGCGCAGACATCGCCGAGGCGTTGTGAGAGGGCGTCGCCGCCAAAACTGTGGATGGGATAGGCACAGAAAAGCGCGAAGGCCTGCGTCGCGTGTAGTACATTCCAAAGCGCTTCGAGCTGGATCGCGGCATCATATTGGCCTTCCAGCCACAAGAGGCCGACCATTTCTCCAAAGATACGCACCGCGCCCCGTCCATGCGCCACTTGTGCGATGATACCACCTATCACCGTTGCAAAGCGGCGCGAGTCCGGTGAGCCGGCAACCATGAATGTGGCGAGGGTTTCCGCCGCATCCAGCGCAACATACTGTCCGGATGCGCGCGCGGTGAGCAGATCGATTCCGGCAGCCTGCAAGCGTTCGTCGAGCTCCACGTGGTGCGCCTTGGTTGCCACCACCAGGCAGCCCGCGCCGGCAGCCAGACCGGTTCCGACATAGTCGCTTAACATATCCAGAAGGAAGGTGTCGGCCTCATAAAACTGGACGACATGCTCCGAATCGCGCGGCATACTCCAATCCGGCTGCGGCACGAGATGGAATGAATGATCGTCAATGCTGGATTGCATAACCTCACGAGTAGCCATGTGATTGTTTGTCGCGCCGATCATAAGCAAGGTTTCCCGCAAAAACATGCCGCAACGAGCTATAGCAAAAAGCGTGCCGCAGTGAGCAAACTCATTGCGGCGGCGAACCACTGCTCGGACTGGTTCACCGTGATGCGGATCGTGCCGCCGGCATCCAGGACGGCTAGATAATCGGGTAGTGTGTCGAGAATCGTCCAGGGATCGAGCGCATTGGGATCGTGTGCGCTGCTGGAGGGATCAGACATTGGTTTTCTTCTGCTAAGCCTATCCGAATAAGGGTCTGGCGCGCACCCTTCGATACGTGCTAAGGTGGAAGCGTGTAAGCCTCGGCCCCTCCACTACCCCGTGCCTCGGCGTTGAGCCCAATCGCGGGCGCGCTGTCCTGCTCTGTCGCCCGCCACGCCGCCAGCAGCAGATGCCCAACCATCACCGCCAGCACCAGCAGGTTGATCACTGCCAGCCATAGCGCTAGCTGGGAGGCCGACATGTAGTCGTAGACGGCTGGCGTAAAGCCTTTGAGCGTGCCCAGGATGTTGAGTGTTGCGGTCACAGTCAGCAATAGATATGGCAGCATTACCCATGGCGCGCTGGCGATGCGCAGCGCCAGGAAGGCCAGCGCCAGGAACAGGTAGCGCTCGTGGATTTGCGTGGGCAGCGCGAAGAACGCGAGCGCCAACACTGCCGCGCTCTCGGCGCGCGCAGGCGCATCCGATCGCCGCAGCAGCGCCAGGCAGGCGATTGCAGCGACGAGCCCAAACAGCGCTATGCCGGCGGTGCGATATGAGATGCTGCCCAGCACGAATTCGGTATCACGTGCGCTGCCGCCGCCGAGCGCCAGGAACCACAGATTATACGCCGCTACCGTCGTGCGCGGGAAGCGACCGACCGAGCCATCGTAGGATTGCAGCAGGCCCGGTAGCTGCCGGGCCAGGATCAGCGGCGCTTGCAGCAGCGCCAGAACCCCGATCGTCGGTCCGGCCGCGCGCACCAGCCCACGCGCTCCGTATAGGCGCAGCGTGCTCACAAACAGCAGCGGCGCAAGCACCACCGCCTGGGTCTTGACCAGCACCGCTAGCGCCCAGCACAGCCAGCTCCAGCGGCCCTGGGCGCGCTCCAGCAGGATCACTGCGCCCAGCAGCGCAAGCATCAGCACTGCATCGACCTGGCCCCACCATGCGACATTGATCCACACCGGCGGCGCGAGCCCGTAGATCGCCGCGATCAGCGCGGCGACACGGATCGGCTGCCAGCGCCGGCTCCAGCAGTAGATCACGGCGATCGTCGCCAGGTCGGCCAGCAGGCCGGGCAGCTTGATCAGCAGCAGTGTGGCTGGCGGCAGCGGCGCCACGAAGCTGCCGCCAAGCAGCGGCGCCAGCTTGCTCATGCCCCACAGCCAGTACAATCGCAGCGGTAGATAGTCGCCATCGCCGGTGTACGCTCCGGCCAACCCCTTGGCGTACAACAGGCCCATCCGCCGCGCCGACAGCTCCAGGTCGCCGACTGGGTCAGGCGCGGTAAGATACAGCAGCCGCACCCCCAGCGCCACAAGCAGGAGCACACCAACCACCAGCAGATCACGTCGTGCGAGGACTGCCTGCCTGGTGATGATCGGCTGTGGCGCGGGCCACCAGCGATCGAGCGCCACCGCAGCCAGCGCCCCGCCGCCGGCGAGTGGCAACATTGTGCCCAGCCGGGCATAGCTCCAGCCGTCGGTCGCCAGCCAGATCTGGATGAGCGCTTGAGCGGCCAGGATGATGCCGGCCGCCGCAACCCATGGCAGGCGCGCTTGCCGGAGCAGCGCGTAGCAGCCGATTGTGGCGAGCGCCAGCGCGAAGAGCACCTGCGCCGGCGCCGCGCCACCGCCAGCGATCTGGATGTCGCTGATACCAACCCCCAGCTCGCGCCGGTGAATATTCACCTGTGGCGATTCGATCGTCAGCGTGATTCGTTCGCGCGGCATTGCCGGCAGGACGATCGAGTAGATGCGCGGCTCAGGGCGCGCGAGGAAGCTGAATGGCAGCCGGCCGAAGCGCATCTGAACGGGGATAGGCGCTTTGGTTGGGCCAAGCAGCTCGATCTGGATCGTTGTTTCGCCACCAGGGTTGGGTAATTTGAGCGTGCTGCTGCCGTCTGTCCAGCTGTACACGCCACTGCCGCCCGGCAAGCGCTCGTAGCGATACAGTCCATCGCGCGGAAGCAGCGTCTGCGGCGTGTCCATGCTGATCGTGGTATCGCGCGGCTGCTTGTACAGCAGTATTGCCGGCACCAGGGCGGTGCCAAGCAGAATCAAGAGCACAACAATATCCGCCCAACGGCGCCGATCGATCGCCAGCTTTGATGTGAAGACCTTCACGTTCATCGCGGCAGTAAAAAACGGCTGACAAGATGACAAGATGAGGTGCAGCACCTTGTCATCTTGTCATCTTGTCATTGGGATGCTTTATTCTTGCGATCCCCTTTTACTTGTCGCGCTTCGAGTCGCCCAGGGCTGCCTGCGCCGCCGCTAGCCGCGCGATCGGCACGCGGTATGGGCTGCACGAGACATAGGTCAGGCCGACCTTGTGGCAGAATATCACGCTGCTTGGCTCGCCGCCATGCTCGCCGCAGATACCGACCTTCAGATTCGGGCGAGTCGAGCGGCCGCGCTCGGTGCCCATCTGCACGAGCTGGCCGACGCCTTCCTGGTCGAGTACCTGGAATGGGTCGTCCTTCAGCAGCTTGCGCTGGACATACGCCGGCAGGAAGCGCCCGGCATCGTCGCGGCTCAGGCCAAACGTCGTCTGCGTCAGGTCGTTGGTGCCGAACGAGAAGAACTCGGCCTCAGTGGCGATCTTGTCGGCGGTTAGGGCGGCGCGCGGCAGCTCGATCATGGTGCCGACCAGGTACTCGATCTGCTCGCCAGTTTCCGCCATCACCAGCGTCGCGACGCTCCGAACCAGGTCGCCCTGCGCCTTCAGCTCGGTCACGTCGCTGACCAGCGGGATCATCACTTCAGGGTGAACCTTGATGCCGCGCTTCTGAACCGCCACCGCAGCCTGGAAGATCGCGCGCGCCTGCATCTCGGTGATCTCGGGGTACATGATCCCAAGCCGGCAGCCGCGGAAGCCGAGCATTGGGTTGGCCTCGCGCAAGTTTTCAACCGTGGCGTGCAGCTTCTTAGACTCGATACCCATCTTCTTGGCCAGATCGTCGATCTCGGCATCGCCGTGCGGCAGGAATTCGTGCAGCGGTGGATCGAGCGTGCGGATGGTCACCGGGAAGCCGTCCATCGCCTCGAAGATGCCCTCGAAATCGCTCTGTTGGAGCGGCAGGATTTTGGCCAGCGCGGCTTTGCGCTCGCCCAGTGATTCGGCTACGATCATCTCGCGCACCGCGTCGATCCGGTCGCCCTCGAAGAACATATGCTCGGTTCGGCACAGCCCAATGCCTTCCGCGCCGAACTCGCGCGCCACGCGCGCATCGTGCGGGGTGTCGGCGTTGGTGCGCACGCCCAGCTTGCGGAACTTATCGGCCCAGGTCATGAAGGTGGCGAAATCACCGGTCAGCGCCGGCTCGGAGGTCGGCAGCGTGCCCGCGAACACCTCGCCGGTGCTGCCGTCGAGCGAAATCGATTCGCCATGCTTGATCGTCTTGCCATTGGCGGTGAACTCGCCGGCCTTGTAGTCGATCTTCAGCTCGCCGGCGCCGGCCACACAGGGCTTGCCCATGCCGCGCGCCACCACAGCGGCATGGCTGTTCGAGATCAGCACAGGTGTCAGGCGGCTGGAGAAGACCACGAAGTTCTTGTCGAGGTCGTCGGTAGCGTCCACCTCGAAGTTGTATACCAACGCGGCTTCAGCCTCCCCGATTTGCTTGACTCGATACGAGCGCAGTGCTGAATCGAGCAGCGCCTGGATCTCCCGATACTCGACGCCGGCACACAGCGGAAGAATATCACGGCGTATTTTCTCAGCGCCGAACATGATGTTGCGCTTGATGCCCTCGCGCACACGGCCCATAAAATTGACGGAGTCGACGATATCGTCAAACAGTGGCTTCACCGCGAAGCACTTCGATTCGTATTGTCGTAGCGGTATTTCAGCCTTGATGCGCTGTGTGCATGCCAAGATGTCTTCTACCTGCTCGGCGATCTGGACGAGATACGAATCGCGATTTTTTGTTATCTGTGGGACGATGCCCAGCCGCAGGCATGCCACGGCTAGCCCTTCCAGGTGTCTGCGGTTGGTATGTGCCACGGTGATCTGTAACCGCACCGCACTCGACTCCTCGGCATATGTGCCGTCGCCGTCTACATAGCCGGCCAGGAAGTGCAGCAGCGCCGTGCGGTCTAAGGTGAGCACCCAAGCGCTCAGGTTGTCGCGAATCTCGGCTAACCGTGCGGCCGGCTCGCGCCGGAACGAGATTCGATCTTCAACACCACCGCGAATCTCACGGCCCTTGAGCGTCGCAACCGTCTCTCGCTCGCGCACATAGGTGAATGGCACGTCAAAGGCTTGCTCGAACGCCTGCTCGACGGCAGCGATAAAGTTGGCCTTCTCCGGCGATGGCTTTTGCACAAAGGTAACCGAGCCTTTGGTTGGCTTGAGATTGACATAACCATCTGAGAAGATCGCACCAGCGACATACGCCAGGGCCGGCGATGTGGCTGTCTCACCGAGTGACGGCAGCCGATCGACGATCATGAGGAAGTCCTCAGCAGCCAGCACCGCGTCCAGACGCTTCTTGGTCAGCCTGCGATTCTGAACCGTGAACATTTTGTGGTCAGCAGTCAGACGTAGGAGATTCTGCTGCGCCTGGCCGGTCTGTGACACAGCTACTGTGAGTACTTCGGATGGCTTGCGTCCTGCCGCAATAATTTGACGCCAAACCGGCTGAAGCGTGCGGCTATCCAGCGACAGGATGCGTAGCGCCGCACCTTCTTCCAGTAGGCCAAACGCGACTTCGGCGGTGATTAGCCCGCGTTCGGTCAAAATCTGCGTGTCGCCGGCAATGCAGGTCATTCCGCCTCTAGCCGTCAGAAGCGCCTGCGCCGCAACCATGCCGTGGAAATCCTCCGGCGCGGTCTCGGTGCGCACCAGGATCACCTTCGCGCCAGTCTTGGCCAACTCCTCGGCCTCGTCGGGGTCGAACACCACTGTGCCGCTGGCGGCGCCGGGCGAGGCCGGCAAGCCGGTGGTCAGGTACGCGCCCCGCTTGCGCGCAGCCGCTTTGGAGTCATCCTTGATCGTCGGGTGCAGCAGCTGGTCGAGCGCCGTCGGCTCGACCCGCTCCACAGCGGTCTTCTCGTCGATCAGACCTTCACGCACCAGATCGACTGCGATCGTGACCGCGGCCGCGCCGGTGCGCTTGCCGTTGCGGGTCTGGAGCATCCACAGCTTGCCGCGCTCGATCGTGAACTCCATATCCTGCACGTCTTGGTAGTGCGTTTCCAGCTTGTGCGCAATCTCGGCGAACTGGGCGTAGACCGCCGGCATCTCCTGCTCAAGCTTGTTGATCGGCAGCGGCGTGCGCACGCCGGCGACCACATCCTCGCCCTGTGCGTTGATCAAGTACTCGCCGTAGATCTTGTTCTCGCCGGTCGCAGGGTTGCGGCTGAACGAGACGCCGGTGGCGCTGTCGTTGCCCATATTGCCGAACACCATCGCCTGGACATTCACGCCGGTGCCGAGGTTATCGGCGATCTTGTTCAGGCGGCGGTAGTCGATCGCGCGACGGCCCATCCACGAGCTAAACACCGCGCCGATCGACATACGCAGCTGCTCGTACGGGTCTTCGGGGAAATCGACTCCGGCATCCTGCTTGATGATCTGCTTGAACTTTTCGCTGATCGCATTCAGCTCGTCGGCCGAGAGATCAGTGTCCTGGCGGCTCTCGCCCTTGGCCGCATTCATCTCGTGCTCGAGCTTCTCGCCATCCACGCCCAGCACGATCTTGCCAAATAGTTGCACGAAGCGGCGGTAGGCGTCGGCCGCGAAGCGCGGGTTGTTGGTGAGCTTGGCCAGGCCCTCAAGCGTCTGCTTGTTCAGGCCCAGGTTCAGCACTGTGTCCATCATACCGGGCATCGAGAACTTCGCGCCCGAGCGCACCGAGACCAGCAGCGGGTTGGACGGATCGCCAAACTTCTTGCCGGTCTTCTGCTCGACATCCTTGAGCGCCGCGAGCACCTGATCCCACATGCCGTCGGGGAACTGCTTGTTGTTGTCGTAGTAGCTGTTACACGCCTCGGTAGTAATCGTAAAGCCCGGCGGCACCGGCACACCCGTCCGCGTCATCTCGGCTACGCCGGCGCCCTTGCCGCCCAGCAGATCGCGCATGCTGGCATCGCCTTCGCTGAACAGATAAACCCACTTCTTGGACATTAGAGATCCTCCATATGATTATCAACCCACTTCACCAGATCGCCATCGCGCAATTCGCCCTTCGCGATCGTGGTTGTGAACGCCTTGAGCTTCTGCTGGTCGGCCGTGCAGCGCGCGCCATTTCGTTCCAAGAACAGCCGCAGTGCCGTCGTGGCGATTCGTTTGTTGCCATCCCAGAACGGGTGGTTCTGGATCAGCGCGTAAACCAGCGCGCCGGCCTTTTCTGCCAGTGTCGGGAACGCCTCCGCGCCGAAGGCCGACCGCCTTGGCGCCGCCAGGGCCGAAAGCAGCCCATTCGGCGACATCACCTCGAAGCGATCGTTAGCAGCAGCGCTAATGTGGTCGCGAATGTCCAGAATGTCGTCGAGCGTCAGGTATTCCATCGAGTGCTGAGGACTGAGTGCTGAGGACTGAGTTTTGTTCGCAGTCACTCAGCACTCAGTCCTCAGTCCTCAGTCCTATGCTGTTCAACCCAGGCCGCCAGTTCCTCGCGCCCGATCTCGCCGCGCGCCAGCGCCATGATCGCAGTGTAGGCCTGGTCGTTTGTGGCGGTTAGGCGGGCGCCGTTAAGCGCCAGCGCCGCGCCGAGCGCTACCAGCGCGACACGCTTGTTGCCATCGGAGAACGGGTGCCCGCGCACGATCGCCAGGCAAAGTGCGGCCGCCTTTGCGCCGACGCCGGCGTAGATATCTTCACCGAACATGCTCGCTCGTGGCGTGGCCGCCGCCGCCTCCAGCCGCCCAAAGCCCGCCTCGGTGATTCCGCGCATTCCGCCAAACTCGCTCAGCAGCAGCTCGTGAATAGCGATCAGGTCGGCGGGTGTGAGATAGCGCATACCGAGTTAAGAGTTAAGAGTTAAGAGTTAAGAGTTAAGAGTTCCGATCGATAACTTTGAACTCTTAGCTTTGAACTTTGAACTCCTCACGTAAGGTTCATCAAGGCTTCGCGATATTGCGCCATCGTCACACGCGCGCGCACCAACAGATCCGGCGCTATGCCGGGCAGCGGCCGAACGATCACGCGGCCTGTGCCAGCGCGCTCAATAGAAACGACAACGGCGGGCTGCACCTCAAGCCATGCACGCACGGCCTCCGGCAGCTCCGCCGCAGACAATTCGAGTTCGTCCATTGCTGATTATCCGCTCTCAGCTGCCGTGCAGGCCCAGCGCGAGGGAAGATTCTGACAGGTGATGTTTGTGATCGTTTCCGGCTTTTTTCAACGGCAACTACTATACCGCGCTTTCGGGGCAGTGTCAACGCGCTAGCGGCTGACCAGCGCCAGGTAGGTGCGGCCACTGGTAATCGTCAGTGTGGCAGGTATGAATGTAATATCGTAATTTGCGTCCGCCGCGCCACTTGCGGTGATAGGGTAGCCGCCTGGTGGGCTGGTGATCGTCGCGGTCGTCGTCAGGCTGGCCGGCGTATCAAGGTTGTCCGGCGTGTCACCGTTCACAAAGCCGCTGTAGCTGGCGGTCAGCGGCGGATTTGGCGCACCGAATATTCTGATTTTGTTATTGGCGGTGATCGTGAGCGCGGCGGGATGGATCAGGATCGCGAATGTCTGATTAGCGCTGCCGTCGGCGTTGCCGGCGGTGATTATGATGCCGCTGTAAGTGCCTGCGGCAGTTGGTATGCCGGAAAGTAGCCCTGTCGTGGCATTCAGTGCCAACCCTGGCGGCAAGATCCCCGCAGTCACACTGTAGGTTACTGGTAGCACTGCGGTAGTTGTGAACGTGTGGCTATAGCTGCTGCCGTATGTGCCTGCGGGCGGTGGAGTACTGATGAGACGAACCTTTATCTGTGTTTCATATGGGCCGAGATCCACGATTGCGCCGTCTAGGCGTGGGTTGCTATCCAAATCGAACGGCGCGGTCTCGTTGACATCATTATTATGGTTGTCGTCGGTCAGGTCGGATGGGATGAAGGCATTGCTGCCGGCATCGATCGCCGGCGAGCCGGCCTGGAGCCGTAGGTCGTCATCCGGCGTACCGGCGATGTTGTCCGCGCCGTCGGCATCGGCGAACAGCGGGTCGGCGGCGAGGATGTGCGTGCCGGTAATGTATCCGCCCTGTACGAGCGAGAACTGCACATCGGGTGCATTGCCCACTGGGAAATTGTAGATCTGTCCGCCCTGGTTGCCCCAAAAGATGCTGTTGCGGATGTGCGGGCTGCCTTCGTCGTTTACCAATGCGCCACCATTATTCTTCGACCAGTTCGCGCTAAACGTCACCTGGCTGATCGTCGCATCGGCCTTGTAGTAGGCCATGCCGCTGCCATAGCTCTCGGCTGTATTTCCATTGAAAAGCGCTTGAGCAATTATGGTATGTCCATAGTTACTGACAATCCCACCGCCCACCATCGTGGCGCCATTGCTCCGAAATACAGCGTGATTAATGATCAGATCGCTGCTCTCGCTGAATATTCCGCCACCAAATGGCGCGGTGTTGCCGCTAAAGATCATCCGGCTCATAGTAATGCTACTAGTGAAGACGCTATTCCCGCTGCTCGACAGCCCGCCGCCATTGTCGTCCGCCGCGTTATTGATGAAACTGCTATCATGGAGCGTCGGATTGCTGCTGATATAGTTGAACATTCCCCCGCCGGATGTTACCGCGCTGTTGTTAGTGAAAATCAGGCTTCGAAGCACAGGTTGGCCTTTTACATTCAGTAATCCGCCGCCTTGAACTTCAAACGAAGCACCATTGGCATTACCGGCTGTGATCGTAAAGCCATCGAGCACAGCCGTAGCGTCTGTGCCATTGCTGGTAACGACGTGATAGCTATTGTCGCTGCGGGTTGGGTTGCTGCTGGTGACCGCGCCCGAGTCATTGCCGAGCAGATCGCCGCTGAGGGCGCTGATGTGCGTGGCCGGGTCGCGCTGGCTCAGGCTGTCTTCGGTGCCGGCGAATCCGCCATATACTGCTACACCGCTTTTGAGCTGGAAGTTCGCACTACGGTCGGCGCCGGTGGTGGGCTTGTAGGTGCCGGCCTTGACCCAGATCTGGTCGCCGCTTGCGGCGCTCTGGAGTGCGGCTTGCAGATCCTTGGCGCTGGCCCAATCTGCGCCGGTTTGTGCCCCGGCGCCGCCAGGTACGACATAGATCACGCCGGCGGAGCGGAGCGGGGCAGCGGCTGGCAGCAGCGTCAGCAAGACGAGGAGGATGGACGGAATCAACGCGCGCAGCCGGCGCGGAAGCAGAGTGTGATGATACATGATGGCTTCCTCTTGAAGCGTGGAAGATATTAAGCTATTACCGCTTCACCCTTCGATTTCATATACTGTCAACGGCCAGCGCGCGCCTGTCATCCTGAGCCGCGGCGAAGGGGCTCCTAGCGCGCTCGAATGAGCGATGCTTCGCTGCCGGGCGCCCGCTGGGCGTGCATGACACATCCGAAGTGTATACCCGTCGGCAGTATATTTAGCGCGCCCGTCGCCGCAGCGCCACATCCGCCACGCCCGGCAGCAGATGTTCCAGCCATACCAGCAACCGGTAGTAACCGGGCACGAACAGCTCGCGGCGCGGGCGCACCAGCGCATCGGCGATGGCGCGCGCCACGATCGCGGGGCCAGGCAGTGGTAGGTCGCCCATCCAGCGGGTCATGTCGGTTTTGATGAATCCCGGCGAGATCACCGTGACGCCGATACCATGGTGCGCCACCTCGCGGCGGAGCCCATGCGCGAAGCCGCGCAGCCCAAACTTGGATGCGCTGTAGATCGCCGAGGATGGCATGCCGATATGCCCCACCACCGATGCAACGAAGACGATCGCGCCGCGCCGCCGTTCCAACATGCCCGGCAGCAGCGCACGCGTCAGCTCGATCGGCGCGCGCAGATTGGTGTCGATGATCGTCGCAACTGCCTGACCACCTACCTGCGCGATCGGCCGGTCGCCGCCGGTGCCGGCGTTGTGGATCAGCGCATCGATACGACCAAAGTGCGCCAGTGCCAGCCGCGCCAGCCGGTGGATCTCATCGATGCTGCGTAGATCGGTGGGGATGGGCAGCGCCGGCGCGCCGCTACGCGAAAGCTCGGCCGCCAGCGTTGCCAGTGGGCCGGCCGATCGCGCTGCTAACACCAGCGCATAGCCGCGCTGCGCCAGCTCGCGTGCTGTGGCCGCGCCGATCCCGCGCGACGCGCCGGTGATCAGGGCGACCTGGGCAACACTGTCACTCGTCATTGTGAAGTTCCGGTGCCCTCGATCTGCGTGAGTCGGCGCTGGAGCACTGCGAGTTCAGAATGCAACCGATACAGTTCATGCTCCGGCGACTCGCGAATGGAGTGCAGCCGGTGGATATCGGCAGTGACGTCGAGCAGCCGTTCGTTGACTGAAGCGATCTCCTGTCGCATTTGATGTTCCGCTTGCATTGCGATATTGCGCGCGCCGTACGCGTATCGCTCGCTGTCCTCGGTTCGATGTTCGCACCAAAGCGCTTGCCCTTGAAGGGCCGTCACGTGCTGGACAAGTTCATCCAAACGAGCGGCTGCCTGTGCTAGCAACCGAGCGTGTTCTTGCTGTTCGGCGAAGAGTCGGTCGATACTGGCCGCCAGCGGTGCAATCGCAGCAGCTATTACAGCTTGTAGATCGGTGCTATCGTCACTCATGCGAGCCACCCACACCTTCGATCTTTGACAGGCGGCGCTCCAGGCTATCGACGCGCTGGCGCAGCTGCTTGATCTGGCGTTGGTAGCCTTGCTGCGTCTCCTGAACCGTGCTAATGTCGATAAACGCGCGCTGTAGCTCCTTCTTGAACGATCGAAACCCTTCGTTGACCTTGTCCTGTAATTCCAGCAGATCCATGACATCGCTGTAGATTTGGCCAGTGCGGGTCTCGATCGTTCCGATTTCGTTTTCCAAACGTAGGCTCATGGCCTCCAGGTTTGTGAGCCTCAGATCAAGGCGGGTGAACCGCTCGTCAATACTTTCTTGGATACTATACAGCAACCTGCGCTGGAGTTGTTGCTCTGTCTCGACACCATCGACACGCTCGGTCAAGCCATCGACACGCTCGGTCAAGCCATCGACACGCTCGGTCAAGCCATCGACACGCTCGGTCAAGCCATCGACACGCTCGGTCAAGCCATCGATTTTTTCGCCAAGTGGCGCGACCGCTTCGCCAACAACAACGCGAATTGCATTTAAAAGCGCCTGATCTACGGTTGTCATCGCACGACCTCCTTCTGATGCTGCCATCGACACCAGAAGTGTACACGAAATCGGATGGGCTGTCAATACACGAAATAGGGTGATGAAATCGGTTATAGCACGCTCAGTGGCCCAGGCCAGGCATCGCAAAGCCGGCTGCATGCAGCGCTCGCACCAGGGCGCTGCGCTGTGTGTCGTCAAGCTCCACCAGCGGCGGCCGCACCGTCGCCCAAATCGGATCATCGGAATAGTGGGCGATCGCCGCCTTGAGCGCCGGTATCATGGGGAACTGCTGGAATACCGCGCGCACCGCGTTGAGCGTCGCCTGCTGGTCATCGGCGTCGGGCTGCTGCCAGCGGCGCGCCAGCTGCGCGATCGGCCCGGGGTTGACATTCGCAGCGGCGGTGATGCAGCCAACGCCGCCGCCGCGCAGTGTCCGCAGTAGAAACGCTTCGCTGCCGGCGAACACGTCCAACCCATGCGGCTGAAACTGCTCGAGCATCGCGCTGGTGTTCGCCCACTCGCCCGAGCTATCCTTGATGCCGGCGATCGTGCCGGGGTAGGCCCTCAGCAAGCGCTCGATCAGTGCCAGGCTGATCGGCACCTGCGCCACCGGCGGGATGTGATACAGATAAATCCGCAGCCGGCTGTCGCCGACCCGCTCGATCACTTCGGCGTAGCTGCGAAACAATCCGTCATCGGATACGCCCTTGTAATAGAAGGGCGGCAGCATCAGTACCCCCGCGCAACCAAGCTGTACGGCGTGGCGGGTAAGCTCGACCGTATCGGGGAAGGCGCAGCAGCCAGTGCCCGGCATCATGCGCGCAGGTGGCACGCCGGATGCAACCAGCCTATCCAGCAGCGCGATCTTCTCGGCCACCGACATTGAGTTCGCCTCGGAGTTGGTGCCAAACACAGCCAGCCCGACCCCCTGCTCCAGCAGCCAGCGGCAATGCTTGACTAAGCGCTCGCCATCCGGGCGCAGCTCGCGGTCGAACGGCGTGACGACCGGAGACAGGACGCCTTGCATACGAACGGCATGTGGCGGATTTACCATCGTAATGTTACTCCTCCATATGTACCTGCGAGCGATTTTTGATACCCAGTATTGACAAGATGACAAGATGACAAGATGATAGAGCACCTTGTCATCTTGTCATCTTGTCACGTCTCGTAGGTCGCAAGCACCATCCCGGCCTCGATCACCTGCCCAAGCGCGGCGCGCACCTCGGCCAGCGTGCCGGCGTGGGGTGCGGTAATCTCGTTCTCCATCTTCATGGCCTCGATGATGAACAGCACCTGCCCAGCGTCGACCATCTGGCCCGGCTCAGCGCGCACCGCCAGGATCGCGCCCTGGATCGGGCTTACGACACCATCGGCGGCGGGAGGGCGATCTGTGCCGGCGACCGACCGGCGTGGCGCGCGCGGCTTGCCGTTAGCCGGCTTCTGGAGGCTGTCGGCGCCGTCTTCTGCCACACGCACATCGAAGCGCCGGCCGTTGACTTCGACGGTGAATGTGCGGATCGACTCACTCATGTCTAGCTGGTCATTTCGGCTACTCGGTGCTTGGGCTGTGGCCGCGAGCGCCTGAAGTTGCTCGGCCAAGTAGCGCGGAATGAAGTTCACCGTCGCCGCGCCGGCCGCGAACGCCGGGTGTGCCAGCGCCAGCTGATGAAACGAGATCGTGGTCGCAACGCCGGCGATCCGGTAGTCGGCCAGGGCGCGCCGCATACGCGCCAGCGCCTCGTCGCGGTCGGCCCCCCAGGTGATCAGCTTGGCGATCAGTGAATCATAGTATTGCGGGATGCTGTAATCCGCCCGCGCGCCGCTATCCACCCGCACGCCATAGCCGGTTGGCTCTACATACTCGCTGAGTGTGCCGAGCGCGGGCCGGAAGCCGGCGGCCGGGTCTTCGGCGTTGATCCGGCACTCGATCGCATTGCCGCGCCATGTCACCTGCTCCTGCGTGATCCACAGCCGCTCGCCGCGCGCGATCCGCAGCTGCGCCTGCACCAGATCGATGCCGGTGACCATCTCGGTGACGGTGTGCTCGACCTGGATGCGTGTGTTCATCTCCAGAAAATAGAACTGGCCATCTTGAAACAAAAACTCCAGCGTGCCGGCGCCAACATAGCCAACCGACTGCGCCAGCGCCACCGCAGCTGCTCCCATGGTCGCGCGCAGCTGCGGCGTAAGCACGCCCGACGGGCACTCCTCGATCAGCTTCTGATGCCGGCGCTGGATCGAGCAATCGCGCTCGCCCAGGTGGATGACAGTGCCGTGCGCATCGGCCAGCACCTGGATCTCGATATGGCGCGGGTCGTCCAGGTACTTCTCGACATACAGCTGCGAGTTCTTGAAGGCTGAATCGGCCTCGCGGCGCGCGCTCTCGAACGCGGCCTCAGCATCAGCCGGCCCGCCGACGACCCGCAGCCCGCGCCCGCCCCCGCCGCCAACCGCCTTGATCGCCAGGGGGTAGCCAAACTGCGCGCCCAGCGCGCGCACCTCGTCGGGCGATTCGACCGGCTGGAGCGTGCCTGGAACCACCGGCACGCCGGCGGCGCTGGCCTCGCGGCGCGCGGAGATCTTGCCGCCCATGCACTCCATTGCCTCGGCCGGCGGCCCGACAAATACCAGACCGGCCGCAACACAGGCACGCGCGAAGCCCGCATTTTCGGCCAGGAAGCCATAGCCGGGATGAATCGCCCCGGCGCCGGCGGCGTGTGCTGCGGCGATGATCCGCTCGCTGTCCAGATAGCTCTGTGTAGCTGGCGGCGGGCCGATCAGAAACGCCGCGTCGGCATATGCGACGTGCGGCGCAGCGCGGTCGGCCTCGCTATAGACTGCGACCGTGCGTAGTCCTAATTCCTTGCAGGCGCGCATGATCCGCAGCGCGATCTCGCCACGGTTAGCGATCAGGACTGTGTCGAACATAGCTTTCATAGCCCTACTATCCCACCACTCCAGCGCTCGGCGCGGCGCGCGCGCTCGGCGGCATGCCAGGCAGCAAACGCGCCATTGCGTGCCGGCGGCAGGCCCTGCGTCGCAAGCGCGCTGCCGGCGTGCCAGGCCGAGCGCGCAGGCGCATCCGGCGCGTCGTCGGCTGTTTCTTGCGCAATCACGCAGGCGATTGCCGCGATCACTGCGGCGGCGGTATCCGCATCGGGCGTAGGGGTCAGCGTCACTTGCATAGCCTGTATTATACGGCATCTGGTTGATACGTGTTACGCGGTGGCGGGGCTGGGGCCATATACTTGACGCGGATTGACATAGCGGTACAATATGCAATCTGCGAGCCATAGTACGGAGCTTGCATAGTGGAGGAGACGGCGATGAGCGATCGAAATGATGATGTTCTGTTTTTTGCCGGGCTGGTGCTAGGCGCGATTGTCGGTGGGGCTGCGGCCGCGCTGCTGACGCCCCAAAGCGGCCCCCAGATTCGCGAGCAAGTGGCAGAGCGCGGCCTGGAGCTGAAGAATCGCGCCGATGATGCCGTGCAGCGCGCGCAGCAGGTGGCCAATCAGGCGGTTGCCAAGGTGCAGGCCACCGCCCAGGATCTAATCAAGAAACCCGACGATGATCTGGTGAGCGGCGGCGGAGGTATCTGATGCGCGTGCGATACTTCCTGCTTGGCTTACTGGTCGGCCTGCTGCTTGCGCTGGCCAGCGGTCGCCACATGTGGCGGCGGTCGCGCGATCAGCTGGCCGCCGCGATCGATGCGCTGCTGCAGCTGGCCGCCCCACGGCGTGAATCGCCTGTGCGACGCACTCTAACGCCGCTCTAATGCCTATCCTGCGGTAGCAGTGCTATAATTGTTACTGCGATATGTGGTTTGCAGAGGAGCTGATGATGCCATTCTTCTTTTTTAATACACAATACTTGATCTTCATGCTGCCGGCGCTCTTGCTGGCGCTGTTTGCGCAGTGGAAGATCTCGGCGACCTATCGGAAATATTCCGAGATCCGCAATGCGCAGGGCCTCACCGGCGCCGATGTGGCGCGTGTGCTGATGCGCAACGAAGGGCTCGACTATGTTGGGGTCGAGGTTATTCCCGGCAACCTGACCGATCATTACGACCCGCGCACCAAGACCATGCGGCTCTCAGAGGGCTCCTCGCAGGCGCCATCGGTGGCGGCGATGGCTGTCGTAGCGCACGAGCTCGGGCACGCCCAGCAGGATAAGCAGGGCTACTTCTGGCTTCAGCTGCGCTCGGGTATTGTCGGCGTCGCCAATGTCGGCTCGAACTTCGGCATCATACTGGTGTTCATCGGCCTGATGCTGGGGGGTGCGACGGCTGGTCGGGGTGGTTTCGGCTGGACTCTGGCGTGGGTCGGCGTGCTGCTGATGGCCGGCGCGGTGATCTTTTCGCTAGTTACCCTGCCGGTTGAGCTGAACGCCAGCGCGCGCGCGCGCGACATGCTGGCGCGCAATGGCCTGGTTACGGCGCAGGAGTCGCAGGGCGTTCGCGCCATGTTGAACGCGGCGGCACTCACCTATATTGCAGCCGCCGCGCAGGCGGTGATGCAATTGCTGTACTTCGTGACATTGCTGTTGGGCGGAAGCCGACGGCGCTGAGTGTAGGAAAGCTCTATGAATGATGATCTCAAGCGCAAGCTAGTCTATGGGCTGATCAGCTTGGCGTTGAGCTTGCTGGCGACGCGTCTAGCGCTGTACTTGACCGACAAGATTCTGGGTAAGCAAGAGGGCGAGCAGCTGCTGGACTAGGGCAGCCAACCTTCTATTCGATCCGGGTTGGCTGACGGAGACGGCGGACGGAGGACGAATGACGGCCGTCCTCCGTCCGTCGTCTTTCGTCTCACTCGGAACGCACGTGCGATACGCTATATTTAGCCGCCGACCTCGCGCTGGAGCAGCATTTTCTCTTGCATTTTCTCTTGATAGAAGCCCCAGTACTGTTCAGGCAGCAGCCGTGCAATCGCCAGCATCATCTCGTCGGTCAGCTCGTTCATACGATCGAATGGTATTTTACCATCCGTGACGTGGACATAGTACGGCTGGCCGATCTGTACGTGGATTGGCTTGCGCAGCAGCGCGCCCTTCAGGCCCGCCTCGGTGCCCCAGATCGCAATCGGCACGATTGGGCAGCCTGTGCGCGTCGCCAGCCGGATCGCGCCACCACGGCCTTCCAGCAAGCCACCGGTGCGGCTGCGATGCCCTTCAGGATAGATCACCAGCGCGGCGCCGTGGCGTAGCGCTTCCTCGGATGCCTCCAGCGCGGCAGTGTCGCGCCGGCCGCGCTTGATTGGGATGACCTGCATCTCCCGTAGCCACCAGCTGGCTGCGCGATTCTCAAACATTTCGATCTTGGCAACCCACCACGGCCGATGCGACAGTGGAAGCGATGCGCCTAGGATGTGGATATCGGTCCAGTTGAGGTGGTTGACGCACAGGATCATGCCTTGCCCGCGCGGTGGCAAGTTTTCGGTACCCTGAATATCCCAGTTCCACCAGATCCGTCGCAGCGTATTCAGTGGCGCCCATAGGCAGAAGTACATAAACGCGCCGAGCATCTATCCCTCCAAGTACTGACAAGATGACAAGATGACGGGGTGACAAGATGACATTCTACCTGCGTAGTTTCATCTTGTCACCTTGTCATCTTGTCAAGGGGCAACCCCGAGCCGTAGGCTATATACCAGATGCCCGCCCAGCCAGCCATCCAACACCAGCAGCGCCACGCCGATCGCTAGCCGCGCCAGGTAGCCACGCCGCGCGGTTGGGCTCGCCAGCACGCTGGGGTCGCGGCGGCGGATCTGCCAGGCCTGCCAATAGATCACCAGAATCGCGAGGCCGGTCAGCGCATGTGCGTTGATCCAACCCAGCGCATCATCACGTGGGTTGGTCGCCGATAGCACCTGGCGCGCCGCGTCGAATGTGCCGGTGGCGATCGCCAGCAGCGCGCCGAGCCAGCCCAACCACAGGCAATGAAAGGCGCTCGTCTCGAATGTTGGGTCACCACGGCGCAAATACAGCAGGGTCAGCAGCGCGTTTCCCAGCAGCAGGCCAATCGGAAGGTGTACGGTGAGCGGGTGCAACGGGTACATAGCATAGTATACCACGGTGCCACGCCCAGGCTCAAGCCTGCAGATGGTATGCCAAACTCCGGTGGTCGCAAGACCATGCATCACACCCGATTGCCCAGCAATATCAGTAGCTGTTCATAAGGCGGCGCCAGCATGTCGGCGCGAATGTTCAGCACAATCACCGAGCGAATCGGGTCGTTGCTGCTGATCTCGACTCTGCCGCGCTGAATTGCACGCGGGAGCGGCCGCGCCCATTGTAGCGTCGCGGTGATCTCCGCCTGGGCGTTTGGCGGCGCCATGCCCTGGTCGATCGGCGCATGCAGCCATGTTGCTGCGTTCAGCTGTGGCTGCAATGTGACCGCCAGCTGATTCGCGATCGGCGTAGCGCTGCCGCAGCCGATCTCCTGCGCGTCGTCCGGGCTGTGCTGCACGCCGACGCCGAGCTTGGCTGGCAGGGCCGCCAGATCGTGGTACTGGAAGACGATCCGCCCATCGTGGTGGAGCAGCACCTGGAATGTGTAGGTCGCGTCGGCCGGGCCGCTGTGCGCTGGCACCTGCTCGTAGCTCAGCACGAAGGTCGTGCCGCCGTCGATCGTGCCATAACGCACCGCGCCGCCTCGTGATGGATCAAGGTCGGCGCGGAATGGCGCGATTACGAAGAAGTGAAATTCGCTGGTGGGGAAGCAGCGACCGATCGGCCCATTGTACTGCTGGTTCGGCAGGCTGAAGGCCAGGGTGCCATCGGATGTAACCAGCGTATCGGTCATAGTATAACTGTAGAACGGAAACTCGATGCCGAGAGGAACTTCTTCCTTGACACCATTGTCATCCAACTTGATCGTTGGAGCATCGGCCGGAAGTTCGACCCAGCTGTACGCCGGGCCGCCCGGCTCATCGCTCCGCAGCATTGCGAACTGATCGGGCAGCACATGTACGTGATACAGCAGCGGCCGCGTGCCGCTGTTGCCGATCGGAATGCTGAGCGTTTGTAGCTTTCCAAGCGCGAGGCTGGTGGTCAGCAGCGTGGTCGCGGCGGCAATGCGCGGCTGATCGGGCTGCATCAGAATGTCCGGCACCTGCTGATCGCCGTCGGCCTGCACCTTCAGCGTTTCCGGTAAGAACGCCGGCGCGCTGGCGACCAGATCATATGTGCCAGCCGCCAGCGTCAGCGTATAGACGCCGCTGCTGTTGGTTTGAACACCCAGGCCATCTTTGACGCCGACTGTTGCAGCGACCGGTGCGCCGGTGTCGGCGCTGACGACGCGGCCGATCAGGCTGGCCTGCTGGCCAGCCGGCGTGACGATCATGGCGATCTCGATCGATGTGGGCGTCTCGGTGAGATCAGCGCCGTAGATCTGCACCCGCGCATTGTATGTGCCGGGGCCAGGAACGCGCGCGGCATCCACGCTGATATCGAAGCTGGCCGTGTCGCCGGGTTGGATCGGCGCCCGCTGTGTTGTGATACTCAACCACGGCACCTGGATGCGCGCGCGTGCGACCGCGCTGTAGGCGTCGATCCTGCCATAGCCATAGACATTGTTCGGCCCACCGGGCGTGTCGCCGCAGCGTGTGTCGCTACGCGCGCTCGCACTATCGCGGATCAGCTCGTAGGTTGCGTCGTAATCGCCGATCAGCGTTGGGTTAGCCGACCACAGTAGCGCGACCATGCCGGCAACATGTGGTGCTGCCATGGATGTGCCGCGTAGTAGCTGGTAGCTGGCGCCTTCGCCGGGGAAGGTCGAGAGCACGCCCAGACCCGCGCTTGCGTAGGTGCCCGGCGCGACAAAATCCGGCTTGCGCCGACCATCAAGCGCCGGCCCCAGCAGGCTGAACCCCGCGATTGTGTCGTTTTGATCGGTTGCGCCAACCGCGACTACATCGGCATAGTCGCCGGGTGAGTCGATCGAGCCGCAGACCTGCGTGATCCCGCCGCCGGCATTCCCGGCAGCGAATACCGGAAAGATACCGGCCGCGCGCCAGGCGGTGGTGTAGCCGGCGTACCAGTCGGATCCGCCCGAGCCGGCCCATGAGTTGTTGACAATCATAGGGCGTAGATCCGGGCGCGGCTGCCCACCATCGAGCCTGGTTGGCGCCAAGATCCACTGCGCCGCGCCGATCAGATCGGATTCGCTACAGGCATACGAGTTGCACCCCTGCGCGGCGATCCAGCGCGCGCCCGGCGCGACGCCAACTGCTGGCGCGCCACCCGCGCCACTGGCGACGATAGTGCCCATGGTATGGGTACCATGGCCGTTGTCGTCTTGCGGCGCCGGATGCTCACCTAGTGGATCGAACCAGTTGTAATTGTGATCATAGCGCCCGTCGCCAAGCGCGCCGCGATATTGTGCCGCCAACGCGGGGTGATCGTAGCGCACGCCGGTGTCGATATTGGCCACCACGATGCCCTGGCCGGTAACCCCGAAATCGCGCCAGACCCGGTCGGCATTGATCTGGTGAATATTCCAGCAGATCAAGTCGCCTGGATGGGCCGGGTTGCAACCATCGACGGTGGCCTGGCTGGCTTGCTCGGGCTGCGGCAGGCCGGCAATGTGATTCGCGCGAATCAGCGCCACATCGGCGCGCGCGCTCAACGCCTGGGCATCCGCCAGGGCGCCGTGAACCAGGATGGCGTTGACGATCCAGAGCGGGTGAGCTGGCAGCCCGCGCGCCGCAAGCTGAGCGCGCACGTCGTGCTGGCTGCGCGCGGCATGATCAACAAGCGTTTGGTAGACATAACGGCCGCGCTCAGCCCAGCCGTTGATCTGGCTGGCCGCGCTGAGATCGGCCTGATCGCGCATGTAGATCATAAAATCGGCCTGGCGATCCGGTGTGGATTGGAAATCCGACAGCAGTTTTGTATCGAGCCGACTGGACTGGCGCGGCAGCGCGACGGCCTGGGGCGCTTGGCCAGCACTCGCGTGTGTCAGGGCAGTAGGGGTGGCGGCAGGGTAGGCCTCGAAGATCGCTGGGCTGAGCGGGCTGCCGGAGAGATTGGTGATCGTCGCCGTGCGTGTGCTGCTTTGCCCAAGCGGGACACTGATCTGAAGAGTGTTTGGATCAACGGCGATACTGGCATTCGCGGCGCCGGATGGGCGGACGCCGCCGGGCAAACCGACGAGCAGCAGCGCCAATAGCGCGCTCAGCAGCATTGGCGTGTGCCTTCGGTGAGAACGAGCGTGCGGCATTGCGATGGCCTTTCAGCGACGATTTCCAGCGTGCGGCGCTTGGTGGGGGCTGCGCCTGGGAATGGCGCTGGGTTCTTGAATGAGCAGGCGGGATCGCCGGCGAACAGCACCCACGGTTTTCGATGTTGTCGTTCTGGCGCAGGGCTAGGCGTGCGAGCGTGTGCATGAAGCATAGCATTCGTGGTCGAGCAATGTCAAGCATTTTGTCAAAATACTTATCGATCGTTCATCTATCGCTCATCTTTGTGATCAGGGCGAATGTGCTATCATGGATAAAATCCTTAACACGTGTGGGTATGCGATTCGTAGCCCATGTGTCATCCATAATTTAACAAGGTGGCTGCGCTGGCGTGGGAATGCAACGCTGCGCGGCCCCGCACCGCCCGAACAACCGCCGAAGTGGCATGCGACGCGCGCAACGATAGCACGCATACAGCATTACAACGACAAAAGCATTGATTGCGAAATTAAGGAACGCAACGAACACATCGCTGAACCATGCCTAAAATCTAAACGCAGCGAGTGAAAACATGATCATAACAATGCCGCAGCGCCTGCTGAATCGCGCGTTGCTGATCACCATCGTGGCGCTGGTGCTGGTTGTGCCGGGGCGCGCGCTGGCCCATGGCGGGCATACCGGCCCAATGCAGACCTACACCCAGCAATTTGGGCTATACGAGATCGCGATCACGGTCGAGATCCCACCTACGACTCCTTCGCCACTCTACCTTGACATCGCACCACAGCAAGATATGTCCGGTGTGATAATGCGCTTCCGCGTCGCTCCACGTGGCCAATCGTTCGATG
>WNGB01027057.1_pt1 | contig 23802 bp, 23 predicted proteins | sample 5400681 | NCBI WGS metagenome assembly WNGB01 (sample SAMN13153367, study PRJNA577476) | soil metagenome | isolation source: 115 cm soil or saprolite under grassland replicate 2 | place: USA:California | collected 2016-06-15
CGTACGCGCCGGGTCCCACGGGTTGCGGGTGATGCCGAAGGCAACGGACTCGGTGAACGGCCACTGGCCGAACTCCGGCATCCGGGTCCGGCCGATCACCACCGCGCCGGCGACGCGCAACCGTCGTACCACCTCGGCGTCGGCGGCCGCCGGGGTGCGCTGCGCCGACCCGCCGTACGTCGTGACCTCGCCGGCCACGTCGATCTCGTCCTTGATCGCGACGGGCACCCCGTGCAGCGGGCCGCGGTCCGCCGCGGCGGCCTCGTCCCGTTCGGCGGCCTCGGCCAGCGCCTTCTCGGCCATCACCAGCCGGAACGCGCCGAGCCCCGGATCCAGCCGGGCGATCCGGTCCAGCAGACCAGTGGTCAGCTGGACTGACGACAGCTCACCGGACCGGACGAGTTCCGCCTGGCCGATGACACCCGCATACGCAACCGCGTCCGAGATCACGCTCCGACGGTACTGCCCCTCGGCGGCTCGATGGGGCACGATGGACCGGCTGGATGACGCGAACGTCAAGGGATCGACAAGGGAGTCGCACCGCGATGGCACAGGGAGAAGTCCAGGTTCACGAGGGTCTGGAGGGCGTCGTTGCCTTCGACACCCAGATCGCCGAGCCGGACAAGGAGGGCTCCGCGCTGCGGTACCGGGGCGTGGACATCGAGGACCTGGTCGGCCGGGTGCCGTTCGGCGCGGTCTGGGGCCTGCTGGTCGACGGCGCGTTCACACCGGGTCTGCCGCCGGCCGAGCCGTTCCCGCTGCCGGTGCACTCCGGCGACATCCGGGTCGACGTGCAGTCCGCGCTGGCGATGCTGGCACCGGCCTGGGGACTGCGGCCGCTGTACGACATCGACGACGTGCAGGCGCGCGACGACCTGTCCCGGGCCGCGGTGATGGCGTTGTCGTACGTCGCCCAGGCCGCCCGCGGCACCGGGCTGCCGATGGTGCCGCAGCGCGAGGTGGACAAGGCCAGCACGGTGGTCGAGCGGTTCATGATCCGCTGGCGCGGCGAGCCCGACCCGAAGCACGTGAAGGCCGTCGACGCGTACTGGACGTCGGCCGCCGAGCACGGAATGAACGCGTCCACGTTCACCGCCCGGGTGATCGCGTCCACCGGCGCGGACGTCGCGGCGGCGCTGTCCGGCGCGGTCGGCGCGATGTCCGGCCCGCTGCACGGCGGCGCGCCGGCCCGGGTGCTGACCATGATCGAGGAGGTCGAGCGGCGCGGCGACGCGATGTCGTACGTCAAGGAGCTGCTCGACGCCGGCGAGCGGCTGATGGGCTTCGGGCACCGGGTGTACCGGGCCGAGGACCCGCGGGCCCGGGTGCTGCGGCGCACGGCGCGGGAGCTGTCGGCACCGCGGTACGAGGTGGCCCAGGCGGTGGAGCAGGCCGCGCTGACCGAGCTGCGGGACCGGCGGCCCGACCGGGTGCTGGAGACGAATGTCGAGTTCTGGGCGGCGATCGTGCTCGACTTCGCCGAGATCCCGCCGCACATGTTCACCTCGATGTTCACGTGTGCCCGGACCGCGGGCTGGAGCGCGCACATCCTGGAGCAGAAGCGCACCGGCCGGCTGATCCGCCCGTCCGCGATCTACTCCGGCCCGGCCTCCCGCCCGGCCCGCGACATCGTGGGCTGGAACCCGGCCTGGGTCGCCCAGGGCTGATGCCGTTCGCGGAGAAGCCGGACGGGCTCGTCGTCATCGAGCCGCTGAAGGCCTTCACCTGCGCGGGATGCGGCCGCGACGACGACCCGTTCCTGCGGCTGGAGGACGAGCAGCCCTTCTGCATGGACTGTGCCGACCTCGGCCATCTGGTGTTCCTGCCGCGTGGGAACACGGCGCTGACCCGGCGGGCGCGCAAGGAGAGCGCGCTGTCGGCGATCGTGATCCGCTGGAGCCGCAGCCGGAAGCGGTACGAGCGCCAGGGCGTCCTGGTCGAGCCCGCCGCCCTCGAAACCGCCGAGGAGCAGTGCCTGGCCGACGCCGAGCTCCGCGCTCGCCGCCGCGAGCGGGACGAGGTACGACGGGCCGCGGAGGACGTGGACTTCCAGGCGAGGCTGGCCGCCGAGATCCGGCGCCTGTTCCCCGGCTGCCCGGCCGAACGGTCCGAGGCGATCGCCCGGCACGCCGGCACCCGTGGCAGTGGACGCGTCGGCCGCACCGCCGCCGGCCGCGCCCTCGACGAGACCGCCGTCACCGCGGCCGTCGTCGCCTCGGTCCGGCACGAGGACACCGGGTACGACGAGCTGCTGATGGCCGGGCTGGAACGCCAGGACGCCCGGGCGCGGGTCCGCGACGCGATCGACGAGGTGCTCGACGCGTGGCGCGCGGCGCACTGACGTAGTGCTCGGGGGCAGGTCGCTCGGGCGCGGGTCCCCCGCCGGTCATCCTCGTGAGCGAAGTGACGCTCCCTCGTCACGATCAACCGTCGGTGCGCTCATGAAGGCAGCTCCCCGGGCCATGCTCCGGCGGGCCCGGCCCGGCGGATGGCCGGTGTACTGCTTGTACTGCCGGCTGAAGTGGCCGAGGTCGGTGTAGCCGAGAGTCGAGGCGACCTGTGTCACCGACATCCGCGTCTCGGTGAGGAGCTGGTGGGCGCGGTCGATGCGGGCGCGGGCGACGTACCGGGCCGGCGGGGTGCCGAAACGGTCGGTGAAGCGGCGGGTGAACTGGGCGCGGGACAGCGCGGCGCGGTCCGCGAGCTCGGAGACCGTCCAGCGCCGGCTCGGCTCCTGCCGGATCGCGAGCATGATCTCGTCGAGCATCGCGTCCACCGGCTCCGGCGGTGAGGTGGAGGAGTCCTCCCACAGCAGCGTGACGATCTGCTCGAGGCACAGCTCGGCCTGCCGGAGGCCGAGCCGGTCGCCGCGCCGGTAGCCGGCATCGCACCGTGCGGCCAGGGCGGTCAGTAGTGCGCGGTCGCGCAGCCGGCACCACCGTCCCGCCGGCAGCACCTCGGCCGGTCGCGGCGTCCGGCCCTCCGTCGTACGGCCGTCGCGCGGACCGCTCGCCGCACCGTCGGAGGGCACGGTCAGCTCGAAGTGCATGCCGAAGACCAGGAGGGGGCGCTTCGGGTCGTGCCCGGCGACCGGGGTCTCGCCGGGCGCGAACACCACGCACCAGCCGGGCCCGGCCTCCGCGCGGCGGCCGTCCAGCGTGACGTGGCCGGCGCCGTCCAGCACGCACCACAGCAAGTGTTCCGGCAACGGCCGGGAGTGCCAGGCCCAGCCCGGCTCGCACCGCCAGTACGTCGGCGCGGACCGCAGGTGGAAGACCAGCGCCGTCCCGGCGAGCTCGGGAACCGGATGAGTCAAAAGGTCAACTCCTTGCGCTGTTCATGCCTGCCGCCGCAGTGGCCGGGATCGCCATGCTGGTCTCAGCATCACAGCACCGGCGAGGCCGCGACCACAGAGAGCTTACAGCGCGAAATGAGCGTTTCATCCAACATCATGTTATGCAGCACCGACTACGACCGCGACGGGTACGTGGTGGCCCGCGGCCTGTTCGGCCCGGGCGAGGTCGCCGAGCTGCGCGAGCACTACATGACGCTGCGCCGGCGCGGTTCGTACGACGACGACGTGGTCGGCGTCGACACCCGCAGCCGGGACCCGCTCAAGCGCTACCCGCGGATGGCGCAGATGCACCGCTGGGACGACGTGTCATGGCGCTGGCTGCTCGACGTACGGCTGCGCGACGCGCTGACGGACCTGCTCGGCGGCACCGAGCCCTACGCCGTCCAGACGATGCTGTACTTCAAGCCGCCGGGCTCGCGCGGCCAGGCCGTGCACCAGGACAACTTCTACCTGAAGGCCGAGCCGGGCACCTGTGTGGCGGCCTGGATGGCACTGGACCGGGCCGACACCGAGAACGGCTGCCTGCTCGTCGTACCCGGCAGCCACCGCTGGCCGATCCTGTGCACCGAGAAGGCCGACACGACCCAGAGCTTCACCGACGTCACCGTCCCGGTGCCCGACCGCTGGGCACCCGTCCCGGTCGTGATGGAGCCCGGTGACGTGCTGTTCTTCCACGGCTCGCTGGTGCACGGCAGCGCGCCGAACGTCAGCGCGAACCGGTTCCGCCGCGCGCTGATCGGCCACTACATCACCGGCGACGCCCGGCAGGTCGCCGAGTACTACCACCCCGCCCTGCGCATGGACGGCACCGCGCTCCCCCTCGACGTCGCCGAGGGCGGCGGTGCCTGCGGCGAGTGGGCCGAGGGCACGCCGGACACCGGCCCGGTCGTCACCATGACCGGCACCCACAAGGTCACCCGCAAGCACGAGTGACCGCCACCGCCGGGCGCGACCCGCGGCGACAGGACGGCGGCCGTCACGGCACGGTGCGCAGGCCCTCCGCCGCAGCACCCGCCGCCAGCCGGCTGTCCCAGCAGGCGACCACGGGATCGGCCTCGGCGAAGGCGAGCGCACAGGCCAGATGAACGCCGTCGGTCCCGGCGGCCGACCGCTTCAGTCAGCTCGACCGGCCTCACCTCGGCCCAGTAACCCTCCCAGCGCTGTGCCGCTTCACGCACCTGGCCGGCGTCGAGCCGGTGGTGACGATGCGCCGCCCCGATCGCGGCACAGACCTCGGGATACGCCAACCGGCTCGACACGGCGACGTCGCAGGCGTTCCAGAGCGAGATCGCGACGTCATCCTCGTCCTCGTGGACAACCAGCTTGACCAGCGCGCTCGCGTCGAAGTACACGACCGCCATGACGCGGGCGCTAGCGTCGCATCTCGCTGATCAGATCCGAGAGGGGTGGTCCGGGCGTGGGCCGGATCGGCGATCGCTCCGCCTTGCGCCTCGGTGCCGACCTGGCAGGGCTCAGCACGCCCTCGCGGGTCAGGCGCTCGATCACGTCGGTGCCGTCGACGGGGACGAGCCGGGCGACCGGGATCCCGCGCTCGGTGACCACGACGTCCTCACCGGCGCGAGCCCTCGCCACGCAGTCCCGCAGGTTGGCCCTGAGCTGGGTCACGGTGACCTCCACGGATCGAAGTGTACGTTTCCTTCGCCCGGAAATGTACAGTAGTTTCCGGACTCCGCCCGGACCTTTTCCGAACCTGTGGAAGACTGGGCGGCGCTGACAGCGTCGTCGGCCACCCCACGAAGCCAGACGACGAAGGAGACACCGCTGTGACAGACGCAGCGATCCAGATCCCCGCCGACCTCAAGCCTGCCGACGGCCGGTTCGGCTCCGGCCCGTCCAAGGTCCGCCCCGAGGCGGTGGCCGCGCTGGCCACCGAGGGCGCGAAGCTGCTCGGCACCTCGCACCGCCAGGCCCCGGTGAAGAACCTGGTACGACGGGTCCGCGAGGGCGTCGCCGACCTGTTCAGCCTCCCCGACGGATACCAGGTGGTCCTCGGCAACGGCGGCTCGACGGCGTTCTGGGACGTCGCCACGTTCGGCCTGATCCGGACCAGGTCCCAGCACCTGAGCTTCGGCGAGTTCTCCTCCAAGTTCGCCAAGGCCGCGAAGGCCGCGCCGCACCTGGCCGACCCGACCGTCGTACAGTCCGACCCCGGCACCAGGCCCGCTCCGCGCGCCGAGGCAGGCGTGGACGTCTACGCCTGGCCGCACAACGAGACCTCCACCGGCGTGATGACCGACATCCGGCGGGTCGACGGCGCGGACGACGACGCGCTGGTCGTGATCGACGCGACCTCCGGCGCCGGCGGACTGCCGGTCGACATCGGCCAGGCCGACGTGTACTACTTCGCCCCGCAGAAGTGCTTCGCCTCCGACGGCGGCCTGTGGATCGCGGTGATGTCGCCGAAGGCGCTGGACCGGGTCGCGGAGATCAGCGCGTCCGGCCGCTGGATCCCGGCCTTCCTCGACCTCGCCACCGCGGTCGACAACTCCGCCAAGGACCAGACCTACAACACGCCGTCGATCGCCACGCTGTTCCTGCTCGCCGAGCAGACCGACTGGATCAACTCCCACGGCGGCCTGGACTGGGCGGTCGGCCGGACCACCGACTCCAGCACCCGGCTCTACACCTGGGCGGAGAAGTCCGACTACACCACGCCGTACGTCGCGGACCCGGACGCGCGCTCCCTGGTGGTCGGCACCATCGACCTGGACGACTCGGTCGACGCCGCGGCGGTCGCGAAGACGCTGCGCGCGAACGGGATCGTGGACGTCGAGCCGTACCGCAAGCTGGGGCGCAACCAGCTGCGGGTCGCGATGTTCCCGGCGGTCGACCCGGACGACGTGGAGAAGCTCACCCAGGCGGTCGACTACGTGACCGAGCGGGTGCGGTGATGAGGCCGGCGCTGTAGCTCCCAGGCGGCGTCCGCGCGCTCCCGCCGTCCCTGCGGGAACGTGAACATCGCCATCAGCAGCGCGAACCCGCCGGCGCCGATCAGCGTCCACCGCATGGTGTGGCTCTGCTTGGCGCCGGCGGCGTTCGTGCCGGCGTCCTGGGTCTTGGGCTTGGCCGGCGTGGCCTGCTTCGTCGGGATCGCCACCTGGTAGACCGCCGACGTCTTGCCCTCGCTGCCGACCAGCACGGAGGTGTCGTCCGGCCCCATCGCCAGCGACTCCCCGGTCGGCTGCAGCGGCAGCTGCGCGGTGAACCGGGGCTTCGCGCCAGGCCACCCGACCACGAACATCGTCACCGGGTCGCGCAGGATCATCCGCTTGCCGTCCGGCGTGAACGTCCCGTCGGTGACGATCGCCGGCGCGTCCGCGATCTTGACCAGCTTGTTGACGTCGGAGCGCGACAGCTCCTGTTTCGGCGGCAGCGACCAGATCGTGCTCTTCGGCACTTCCTTCGTGACGATGAACATCCGGTTCGTCTGGGGCTCGACCAGCAGCGCCTCGGCGTTGTGTGGCCCGTCGGGGTAGGCGAAGTCGTACTGCCGGTACTTCACCTTCTGGTCCTGCAGGTCCTCGGGCTCGCGGATGACGTACACGTGCACCTGCTTGCGGTCCCGCACGTTGTCGCCGATGTCGGCGACGTAGATCTTGTCGTCGGTGCCGACCGCGATCGCCTCGACGTCGTGCACCTCGGCGCTGTAGGTGAGCTCCGCGACGACCTTGCCCTCGGTGTCGAGCGCGAACAGCCGCGCGGAGTCACCGGAGTCGTTGATCGTCCACCAGATGTCCTTGTGCTTGTGGCTGCGGGCCAGGCCTGACGACTCGGTGATCCGCTCGTCGTCGATCGTGAACAGCTTCTTGCCCTCGCCCTCGTCGGCGTGCGCCGGCGCCAGGCCGAGGACGGGCACGGCGAACGCCAGCGCAGCCGCTGCAGCGAGCAACCTGCGCATCATGGCAGCACCAGAGTCGCCAGCCGGGGCGTGACGTGCCAGTCGGTGGTCAGCGCGTCGTACTCCTCGCGCGTCGTCTCGTCCGCCGGCGCGCCCGTGCGAGCGGCCCGCAACAACAGGTTGCGCGGCGTGTGCTCACTGTCCACGAACTGCATCACCTCGACCCGGTAGCCCACCTGCCGCAGCACCGACGCACGCAGCGCGTCCGTCAGAACGTCGGCGAATCGCTCCCGCACGATGCCATACCGCGTGATCACAGCGTACGGCGAGGGCGGGTCGGCCGCCTTCAGCTGCCGCTGGAGGTCGTGGTGGCAGCACGGCGCGGCGAGCACCAGCGGCGCCTGCCACTCCACCGCCCGCGCCAGCGCGTCGTCGGTGGCCGTGTCACACGCGTGCAGCGCCAGTACGACGTCCGGCGCCGCCTCCGGCTCGGCACCGGCGATCGTGGCGTCGAGGAAGGTCAGCCCGTCCCAGCCGAGCCCGGCGACGATCGCGGCGTTGCGCAGCCGCGCCTTCGGGCTGTGGTCGACCCCGGTCATCCGCACGTCGTGCCCGCGCGCGGTGAGCAGGTGGTACGCCGCGAGCGTCAGGTACGCGTTCCCGCAGCCCAGGTCGACGACCCGCAGCGGCCGGTCCGCCGGGATCCGCCCTGCGGCGATCGCCTCGTCCACCGACGGCGCGAGGATCTTGCAGAACTCCTCGACCTGCTTGTACTTGGACTGCCGCGAGGGCTTCACCGTACCGTGCCGGTCGCTGATCCCGAGCGCCCGCAGGAACGGCGCGGCGGGGTCGAGCAGCCGCTCCTTCACCCGGTCGTGCCCGGTCCGCTGCTCGCGCTCCTCCGCGGTCCGGTGCAGCAGCGCCCTGCCCTTCTTGGTGTAGCGCAGCCGCAGCGTCTCCGAGGTGGTCTCGACGTGCCAGGACCCGTACGACGCCCCGAGCAGCTCCATGACCGCGTCACCGGCCCCGGCACCGGCCGGGGTGTTGCGGATGTGCGCCTGGCGCTCGTCGTACTCGGTGATCTGCAGGTGGCGGCCGGTCTTGAGGTCGACGTAGCGCAGCTCGACCCTCCGGTACGGCGGCGGCTCGGTGCCGCGGCGGCGTCCGGACCCGACGGCGCGGACCAGCGTGGTGCCGTCGGCGAGGACGGCCCCCAGCTCGTCGTACACGTCCTCGCTGCGCTCGTCGACAGGGTCCTGCATCCGGCCATTCTCCCCGACGAGTGTCCCGACCCGGGAACCGAGGGCTCAGCCGGGCCGGTTCATGGCGAGGCGGAAGTCGTGGACGGCGTCGTACCGCTTGCCGGTGACGAGGTGGACCTCGCCGCTGCGCAGCCCGTAGACGACCGACCAGCGGGTATGGCCCTGGGCGACGGCGCGCAGCAGGTCCATCGCCTGCCGCGCGGCGAGCGTCCCGCCGGTGCGGCGCAGGGTGCCGGTCGCGGTGCGGTACCGGTCGTCGGCCTGCCGGGCCTGCTCGGTCGAACCGGCGAGGGTGAAGTTGACCGCGGCGTTCCACGGTTCCTCGGTGCGCTGGGCGACGAGCTCGCCGCCGACGAACTCGACCACCGCGGACCGGCCGTGCGCATCCGCGACCAGGTAGTGCAGTGGCGGCCCACCGTCGAAGTCGATGTTGTGCGACCCGAACACCGCGAGCGCCTCGTCCACGGTGGCGGCCCGGTCGAGCACCAACCGGATGATCCGAACGCTGCCGACCGTCGGACGCTCCGGGCGGGTGCCGCCGTCGGCGTCGGGTACCGCGGCCATCCCGATCGCCAGGCCCTGCTCGTTGAGCCCGTCGAACGGCAGCAGCGGCGCGTCCAGTAGCGCCCGCCGCTCGGCGGCGGTGTCCGGGTCGCCGTCCACACCGAGGTACGACGCGTCCACCATCGACACCGAGGCGTGGCCGTCCGGCGGGTCGGTGAACAACAGCAGCGCCGGGTGGTCGTCCCAGTCGAAGTTCCGCGCGAACACCGGGTCCGCCCGGTTCCCGTAGGCGACGAACAGCGAGCACCCGAACGGCGACGGTGCGGCCGGCTGCGGGACTCCCTTCATCCGGTCGTACGAGCCGCGGTAGGTCATCGTCCACAACGGGTGGTCGTCCACCTTCCGCAGCGAGGCCAGCGTGGCCGACGCGTCGCCGGTCAGGGCGGGCTCGGGAGTGACGGCAGCGCGGTCGCGGTGTCCGCAGCCGGTCAGGACCGCGGCGAGCAGCAGCACGGCGGTCACGGCGGCACGGCCGGTCATGCCCCGATCATCGGCCGACTCCGGCGGTGATGTCGAGCGGGCCGCCTCGGCTCCGACGTACCGGGTGCAGGCTGGTCCTCACGGGGCCGGCCGGGACCCACAGGAGGGACAGACGATGCGCAGGATCTTCGCCTTCATCATGACCACGGTCGACGGCTACTACGTCGGCGCGGACGGCGCGTTCGACTGGCCGGTGGTCGACGCCGAGTTCGAGGAGTTCGCGGTGCGCCAGCTCGACGACAGCGACACGCTGCTGTTCGGCCGTCGTACCTACGAGGGCATGGCGGCGTACTGGCCGACCGAGGCCGCGAGCAAGGACCAGAACGACCAGCGGATCATCGACCAGATGAACGGCTACCCGAAGCTGGTGGTGTCGCGGACGCTCGAGCGGGCGGACTGGGCGCCCACGACCGTCATCGCGGACCTCGACGAGCTCGCGGCGGTCAAGCAGGGCCCCGGACGCGACATCGCCCTCATGGGCAGCCCCGCCCTGACCGCGAGCCTGATCGGCGCCGGCCTGCTGGACGAGCTGCGGATCATGGTCAACCCGGTCGCGCTGGGCGCCGGCGAGTCCCTGTTCGCGGGCACCGGCGAGCGGATCCGGTTCGAGCTCCTGCGCACCCGCACCTTCGACTCCGGCAACGTCCTCCACACCTACCGCCCGCTCTAGCCGGGTCGGTTGCAAAGACAGTTTGCAAACATTCTTTGCAAACTGTCTTTGCGGTTCTGTCCTGGTGGCCGTGAACGAGGAGAACCCACACCCCAGCTGGCCGCGCGACCCCGACCGGGACGCCCGCGCTGCTCGTTGCCGGCGGCATCTACTTCACCGCCACCACGGTGCCGGGGTTCCTGCGCCAGTGGAAGGAGATGGACACCCGGGTTCCGGCGGACTCAAGGAGCCGGTGGCCGTCTGACCGGCGCCCTCACTGCTCCTCCTCGTCGGCATCGCCGGACGCGGCGACGTGCGCCTCGACCGGGACCGGTGGTGCCGACTTGCGCTGCAGCCGGTCCTGCTCGGCGCCGAGCAGACCGAGCATCGCGAGGTCGAGCATCATCCCGCCGACCGCCGCGAACTGGGTGCCGGCGAACTGGAACACCTGGGTGACCAGCAGCGACACCAGCACCGACAACTCGAACAGCCGCACGGCGCGGGCCCGGTTCCGGCGCAGCTGCAACGCCCCGCGCACCGTGAACGTCGCCGACAGCAGGCTGCCGAGCGCCACCCCGATCGCCGGCAGGTCGGTCAGCAGGTCGTTGTTCCGGTTCAGCCGGATCGCGGCCGCGATCGCGGGAGCACCGAGCGCCTGCACCACCAGCACGGCGACCACGATCCGCGGCGCCCACGGGTGCCGTGCGATCCGGTCGAACGTGCGCCGCAGCGCGCTCCACAGCGCGTCCACCGGCGCGATCAGCTCCACGTCGTCGCGCGGCGTAGCCGCCAGCAGCGCCCGGGTCTCCGCCCAGCCGGACACGTCCGGCCCGGCCGCGCGCAGCTGCTCTGACGCCGACGACAGCTGCCGCCGCGACAGCCCGCCCGCGACCCCCTCGACGGCGTGGTCGACGGCGTTCGCCAGGTGCTCGCGCGGGTCGAACGGCCGCCGCGTGGTGAGGAACTGCACGCCGAGCACGAGCAGCACGAAGACGACGTACATGATCGCGGCCGCCGGCCGGTAGAAGTAGTCGTTGTCGGCGGTGACGAACTTGCCCACCTCGTCGATGAACAGCCCGAACCCGATCCCGCCGGCCAGTGCCGCCGCCGGCCGCACCACCGGCCCGACGAACCCGAGCAGCAGGAAGATCGCGACGAGCATCAGCAGCCCGCCCCACAGCATGTGCGCGATGTGCAGCCCGCGTCCGCCGATCGCCGGGTAGCCGAGCAGCCGCAGCACCACCGCGCTCCCGGCGGCGCGTAGCGATGACGGCGACCAGCGCGAGTACGGCGCTAGCGGGAGCCGGCGCAGCGCCGGTGCGACGTACCACACGGCGATCAGGATCGCGGTGACGAAGGTCAGCGTGGAAGCCACCGGTGCAGACGGCCGCAGCGCACTCCATGCGGCTACTTGCGTGCGGGCCCGCGACGGACGCCGCCGTGTTCAGCGTCGGCGCACTGGTCCTCAACGCCGCGTTGTACCGGTCCCGTCTCGTACCCCGGTGGTTGTCCCTGTGGGGCCTCGCCGGCGCGGCGGCGTACCTGGCCGCGGGGCTGCTCGTCATGTACGGCCTCAAACCCCTGTCCGCTCCGCAGCTGGTGCTGGAGGCACCCCTGGGACTGCAGGAGGTAGCCCTGGCTCTGTGGCTGATCGTCAGAGGCTTCGACTCAGGCAGGGACGCACTTCCCATGGCCGTCGGCGGCGCCGGAGACCAGCACACGCCCGATGCTGCCGGACCTCCAACGCGACCCCGACGGCGGACTACGTCGTCGTGGACGGCCTTCGTCGGCCGTAAGTGAAGTACGCAATCGGCACCGCACCGACCGAGTTGATCAGCGTGATGGCGATCGCCCAGCGCAACTTGGACCCTCTGAGTTCAGCAGCCGGTCGACGCGCAAGGTCAACCAGGGCAGCGATTTTCAGTGCACCCTCAAGAGCACCGCCCACGATGATGAGGCGACGCCTGCGAGTACTGAGCTCGTCCCATCTCATCCTGGCCACGTCTACACCATGCGCCCACCCAACTTCCGCGGCAAGCAGCAACGCTCGCTTCAGCGTGCACACAGCCGTCCGCGTGAACCAGCACCTAGGAGCGCCGCAGGTACGCCAGCACCGCTGACACCCGGCGGTCCTGGCCCTCGGGCAGGGCAAGCTTCGCGAAGATGTTCCCGACGTGCTTGCGGACCGCCGCCTCGCTGACGACGAGGGAGTCCGCGATCGAGCCGTTCGTGCGTCCCTCCGCCATCAGCGCGAGGACCTCGCGTTCGCGGTCAGTCAGCGCAGCCAGTGGTCCGTCGTCGCGCCGCCGCGAGAGCAGCCCGCGGACGACGTCGGGGTCGATCACCGTGCCACCGCCGGCGACCCGGTCCAGGCTGTCGAGGAAGTCACGCACGTGACCGACCCGGTCCTTGAGCAGGTAGCCGACTCCCCCGCCGGGCGCCGAATCCAGCAAGTCGGGCACGTACGCATCCGCGATGTACGCCGAGAGCACCAGGATCGCGATGCCGGGATGGCGCTCGCGGATCGAGGCGGCGGCCCGGAGGCCCTCGTCGGAGTGGCCCGGCGGCATCCGGATGTCGGTGATCACCACGTCGGGCCGGTCGCGGTCGACGTACGCGAGCAGCGCGTCGGCGTCCCCGACCGCGGCGACGACGTCGTGCCCGGCCCGCTCCAGGATGCCGGCGAGGCCCTCGCGCAGCAGGGCGGCGTCCTCGGCGAGGACGATCCTCAGGTGTCGACCCGGCACGGGCTCTCCATCCTGACCTCGGTCGGTCCCCCGCTCGGACTGGTCACCGACAGCGTCCCGTCCAGTGCCTCGAGGCGCGTGACCAGACCCGCGAGGCCGCTGCCCGACGCGATGTCGGCGCCACCAAGACCGTCGTCGGTGACGGTCAGCACCAGCCTCCCGTCCAGTACCCGCCCGGAGACGGTCGCCCGGGTCGCCTGCGCATGGCGGGCGACGTTGGTGAGCGCCTCGCTCACGACGAAGTACGCCGCCGCCTCGATCGCGCCGTCGAGTCGACCGGGCAGCTCCACGTCGACCCGCACCGGCACGGGTGACCGGTCGGCGACCTCGTGCACCGCGGCCAGCAGACCGCGGTCGACCAGGACTCGTGGGTGGATCCCGCGGACCGTCGAGCGCAGGTCGGCCAGCGCCTCCTCCGCCTCACGGTGGGCACGCCGGACCAGGTCCAACGCAGGTCCCGGCGGTGCCTCCAGCTCGGCACTCCCCAGCGTCATGGTGAGTGCGACCAGCCGCTGTTGCACCCCGTCGTGCAGGTCACGCTCGATCCGGCGGCGCTCGGTCTCGAAGGCGTCGACCAGCCGCACCCGCGACCGCCCCAGCTCCTGAACCCGGGCCGCCAGCACCGCCTCCGACGGGCTCAGCAGGATCCGGGCCAGAGATGCCTGGGCGGCCGCGACCAGGGTGACCACGTACGCCGCGAGCACAACCGCGAGTGGACCTCCGACGAGGGCCAGGGGCAGCGCCTCCACGGGGCGGTCGAACTGCCAGGCGAGCACATCGACCCGGTAGAAGCCGGCCAGGACCGGCGAGAGCACCACCAGCCCGGGCAGGAGGACGGCGTTGAACGCCACCACGGCGTCGACGAGCCAGAGGATCAGCGCGAGCAGTACGGCGTACCCGAGCTCGCGCCAGGACGCGGGCTCGCGACGTGCCGCCCTGATCCGCTCGCGCAGGGAGGCTCCGCTCGGCGTGGCCCGCAAGGAATCCGGCACGCCGAACCGCATCAGTGGCAGCCGCCGGCGCTCGACAGCCCCGACGACCATGCCGAGCAGTGGCACCGCGCTGAGCAGGAAGAACCCCACGATCACCACACAGGTCAGCACGCCCAGGCCGACGAGCACGAAGAAGGCCACCAGGGTGATCAGCCCCATCAGCACGGCGGACCCGAGGTAGGCCAGCGAACGCCACGGCCACGACGAGGCCAGGAAGCGCAGCGGGTTGCCGCCGAGCGCACCCCACACGTCGCCGTTGCGGTCCATGCACCCGAGCCTAGGGACCGGCCTGCTCCTGCGGGGTAGCGCACGCGCTACCCCGGGTGTAGCGCACGGGCCAGCGACCGGGCCGCCGAACCGGCGTTGTCTGAAGGCATGACCATGACTCATGCCTTCCCCCCGCAGGTCGCGACAGCGCGCGCACCTGCGGTGTACCTCGACACCGTGACCAGGACCTATCGCTCGAAGGCTGGCGACGTACCCGCCCTGCGAGGCATCACGCGTGCGTTCGAGCGTGGGACCTTCACCGCGGTGATGGGTCCGTCCGCCTCCGGGAAGTCGACGATGCTGCAGGTCGCGGCCGGGCTCGACCGTCCGACCTCGGGGCGGGTCCTTGTCGGCACCGACCTTGGATCGCTCCGCGAGACCGCGCTGACCAGGCTGCGGCGGACCTCGATGGGGTTCGTCTTCCAGTCCTACAACCTGCTCGGGGCGCTGACCGCCTACGACAACGTGGCCTTGCCGCTGCGCCTCACCGGCCTTCGAGTACGTCGGCAGGCGGTGCACGATGCTCTCGCCCGGGTCGGTCTGGTCGACCAGGCCGGCCGGCGCCCGGCCGAGCTGTCCGGAGGCCAGCAGCAGCGGGTCGCGATCGCGCGGGCGCTGCTCACCTCCCCGGCTGTGCTGTTCGCCGACGAGCCGACGGGTGCCCTCGATCGCCGTACCGGCCGCGAAGTGCTCGATCTGCTCCGGGAGCTGACCGACGACCAGGGACAGACCGTCGTGATGGTGACGCATGACCCCCTGGCCGCGTCGTACGCGCACGACGTGCTTTTCCTCGACGACGGCCTCGTGGTCGGGTCGCTCCGCGACGTCGACGCGGGCCGCATCGCCGCCGCGATGAACGAGCTCGAGCGATGATCCACCTCAGCCGCCACACCGTCCGCCAGGGCTGGCCGCCGTACGTCGGCTCGGCCGTCGCGATGTCCCTCGGCGTAGTGCTGATCTTCCTCACCGTCAACCTGCTCCAAGCGGTCGACGCGAACGCCGCCCGGGCAGGGCTCGACCGCGATGTCCGCACGCAGCTCGACGACCTGGCCACGTTGTTCGGGATGATGTCCGCGGTGTCGATGTTCATGGCGCTGTTCGTGGTCGCCAGCACCTTCGGGTTCGTCGTGGCAGCGCGTCGGCGGGAGCTCGGACTGCTCCGGCTGGTCGGCGCGACTCCGCGGCAGGTACGCCGGCTCGTGCTCGGCGAGTCTCTCGTCGTCGCCCTTGTGTCTTCCGTCATCGGCTGCGTCATCGCAACCCTCGTCACCCCGGGCCTGCTCTGGCTGCTGCACGAACGTGGGATCACACCGATGCTGCTGGGCACGCCGAGCCCCTGGACGGCTGCGATGATCGCCCTGCCGACCGGCCTCGCGGTCGCCCTGGCCGGCGCTTGGCGCGCCTCGCGCCGGGCATCCCGGATCACGCCGATGGCGGCGCTGCTGGAGTCGTCGGTCGAACGCCGTCGGGTCAGCCTGCTGCAGTTCGTGGTCGGCATCGTTGTCTCGGCGGCGCGGTTGCGGCGGTCGGCTTCACCTCGCAGCTGAACCCGGTGTTCGCGCTCGTCGCCTCGATTCTCGTGCCCGAAGTGGTCGTGATCGGCCTGGTCTGCTTCGGCGGCATCCTGTTCCCGGTTGTCGCCGGCTGGCTCGCCGCACCGTTCGTACGTCGTGACGTCACCGCACGCCTCGCCCGCGACCAGGTGCGCGCGACAGCGCGGACGACCGCATCGACCGCCGCCCCGATCCTGGCCATCGCGGCGATCGCGGGCTCGATGATCCTCAGCATCAGCTTCACCGCAGACTGGACGACCGCCCTCAGCCGTGACCAGCTCCGGGCACCGCTCGTGGTCGAGACCGGCGGCCGGCCGGCGATCGTTCGCGCGCTCGAGACCGCCCCCGACCTCGCCGTCGTGGACACCCGCGCGGTGGCGACCGCGGCTTTCGGCGCCGAGCAGGACCCGACCCAGGTCGAGGGCATCGACCCCGATGCCGCCGTCGCGGCCCGCGGCCTCACCGCCGTCGAGGGCGACCTGGACACACTGGCGCACGGCGGAGCCGCCGTCTCGCAGTCCTACGTCAGCGACTCCGGCCTGCAAAGGACACAGTGCGCCTGCGCGTAGGCGCCATCGTGCGGGATGCCCCGGACCTGCACGAGGACGTCATGGTTCCTCGGAGCGTGCTCGACGGGCACACTCGGGGGCTTACACCGGGGACCGCGTTCGTCACACTCCGAGAGGGGGTCGACGTAGACGCCGCGCGCGCCCGCCTGGCCGCGACCCTCGGCTCCGGTGCGACGGTCATGAGCGCCGCGGACTGGCTCGACTCGGTCGACGTACAGAACCGCAGGATGAACGAGCTCGGCCTCTGGGTGATCCTCGGCCCGTCCGGGCTGTACGCCGGGATCGGTGTCGTCAACACCATCCTGATCGGCGCCCTCCAGCGACGCCGCGAGATCGACGCCGTCGGCCTGGTCGGCGCCACCCGTCGGCAGCTACGCCGCATGGCGCTCTGGGAGGCCGGCCTGGTCGGCACCGCCGCGCTTCTCATCGGGGGCCTGACCGCGGCCGGACTCGGCTGGATGGTCCGGCACGCGATCACCCAGGACGTGGCGGGGGCCGCGTTGACGATCCCGTGGACGGCGCTCGTCTCGATCGTCGTGACCGCGCTGCTGCTCGTCTTGGCCGCCGGGCTGGCCGGGTCGGCAGCGGCCACCCGGCGACTGGCTCAGCGATGATGGAGTGATCGAACTTGCGCGCGACATGTTGCCAGCGAGTCGGTTCGAGCGAGCGGATCGCGGCATGTCCGTGAGTCGCCAGCGCCGGACACCGCCGTCGTCCCGGCCATGCTGAGCGTCTACCCCGGGTGCCGCCACATGTATGACGAATGGTCGCGGTACTGGCCGACCGTCGATCACTCGCCGTTCGCTGACTTCATCAACGGCGTCAAGAAGTACGTCGTGACGTCCACACCGCTGTCGACCAGGTGGCACAACTCCGAGGCGTCGAGCACAATCTCAGCGCACGAGAGGGAACTGATCGCGGCCACTCACCGCCGCCGGCCGTCGGTGACAGTCGTTTGTGAGGGTCGTCGAGTCGACACACCACAGGATCTACCGATGCGGGGTGGGACGTCACCGCCGGGGTGTACGTCAACCACGGCAACGACGGTTACGGCTGACTGTTCGTCAAGCAGACCGCGTTGGCGGATCCAGGATCACGCGCGCCACTTGATGGAGCAGCCCATACTGGGCCGGTGTGGCTCGGGCACCGGCTCGTGAGCCAGCACGTGCCGAATCGCGGCAGTGAGCATATCGCCCGTCACCGGGACGCGGTTGCCCGGGGTCGAGGCGTCGAACGCGCCACGGTAGGCCAGCCGACAGTGCGCGTCGTACAGGAAGAAGTCCGGGGTGCACGCGGCCCCGATCGACCGGCCGACCTCCTGGGTGATGTCCACTAGGTAGGGGAATCGCCAGTCAGCGCGCCGGGCCTGCTCGGCGAGCCTCTCCGGTGCGTCGTCGCGATAGGCGACCGCGTCGTTGGAGCAGATCCCCACCGCCGGAAGGTCGGCGAACTCGTGCAGCACCTCACCGAGCCGAGTCTCGACGTGCCGGACATAGGGACAGTGGTTGCACAGGAACATCACTAGCGCCGGCCTGCCGGTCAGGTCCGTGCTCTCGACCTGGTGGCCGTTCACGTCGGTGAGCACGAACTCGGGCATCGACGTACCCACCGGCACCATCGTGGACTCCACCGCCATGTCGCCCAGGCTACTCGCGTCCGCGTCTGACCAAACGACCGTGAGAGCCAAGGCTCCGGCTGTCGCCCCGTCAAACGGCGCCCGGAAGTCCGACGGGTCTCGGCGCGTCCCTGTGCTCACCTGTCGGCGGCATGAGCGCGCAGGCGATTTCGACGATTGGTGCGCTTGGCACTGAGTTAGCGCAGGTTCAACCGCATGAGGACGCGGGGGAACCCACCGGAGACCGCATTCGTGTCGGCTGCCTTGGTGAAGCCGGCTCTCTCGAAGAGTGCGCGGGTGCCCACATATGCCATCGTGGAGTCGACCCTCTTTCCTTTGTTGTCCACCGGGTATGCCTCGACTGCCGGTGCACGGTGTGACCGCGCGTACGCCACCGCGCCGTCGAGCAGGGCGTGAGAGATGCCTTTGCCGCGGTGGCCGGGACGCACGCGGATGCACCACACCGACCAGACGGGCAACTGGTCAACGTGCGGGATCTTCGTGGACCGTGCGAAGGGTAGCTCCGCCCGGGGTGCGACGGCGGCCCAACCGACGACCTCGTCCTCCTCGTAGCCTAGGACGCCGGGTGCGACCTTGCGGGAGCAGAGCTTCCTGACGTACTCGCCCCTTGCAGGTCCGACGAGTTCTTGGTTGGTCTTCGAGTCGAGCCGGTGGCTGAGGCACCAGCACACTGAAGAGTCGGGGTTCTTGGGCCCCAGCATGGTCGCGACGTCGTTGAACCGTCCTGCCGTCGCGGGCTTCACCTCGATGCTCACGCACCCACGCTAGCTGGGCGTCGCCGGCCGGTGCGAGCGCCGAGCTGATGGAAACCGCCGACAAACACCAAGCGCATTCTTGGCAACCGTCGCGAGCGTGACCACTCGTGAGCGCACAGAGGGCGTTGTGCCCACCCTGGCTCGGCTCGAATGGGGTGCCTCCCTCTCCGTGTTGCAGGGGCGGGCGGTCGGGGTGTAGGGTCGGAGGCTTGCGCGGTGGCTTCTCTTGGCGGTAGGGCCTGGGGCCTTTGTTCCGCCGGTTTCCCGGTCGGTTGTGCCACCCCAGTGACCGTGGCCAGGTCCTTCGCTCCGTTTCCAGCCCCCGCCCGTCGAACCGTGCATGCGGTTCTCCCGCACACGGCTCACCGACGTCGTTCACCGCCGGCATTCGGTGTCACCCGCCAAGCCCGGAAGGGCCTGGGTGCGGCGACGGTTCCGGTGAGGTCGATCAGCCCGAGCTGGTTCGGCGACGCGAAGGCCACGACGTACCACCCGAACTCCCGGCTGCGGCGATGTCGCTTGGCTACGAACAGCGCCAACCGCATCCGGGCGTATCTGCTGATCTTGTCGAACTGGTCGGCGGAGTTGCCGTATCGGAAGTACGCGGCCCAGCCGCGCAGGAACCGGTTGACATCGTCCACCACCCACTCGACCGAGAGCAGCAGCCTGCGCCGTTCCGTCAGTTCCCGGATCCGGTCACGGGCATGCTGCATCGCCTTCTTCGCGGGCCAGCGGGCAAGGAAGGTGACGCCCTTGGCCCCGACTCGACCCTGACTGCGCACCAGCCGGTGGTGGAGGACTTGCACATCACCACCGCGTCGTCGGCGTAACGCACCAGCACCCCGTGCCGGCGCACGTCCCATGCCCTGTCCACCCGGTGCAGGTAGACGTTGGCCAGTAGCGGGGAAACGACCCCGCCCTGAGGGGTGCCGGTGACCGGCCGACGGACCTGTCCGTCCTGCATCACTCCCGACCGCAGAATCGCGCGCAGCAGCTTCAGCACAGACCGGTCGCAGACGCGTTCCTCGACCGCCCGCATCAACTCATCCTTCGGAATCGCCTCGAAACAGTTGGCGATGTCCGTCTCCACCACCCACCGGCGTCCCTGCCAGGACTCATCAATGAGCACCTGCAGGGCATCGTGCGCCGACCGCTTCGGGCGGAACCCGAACGAGCACGGCAGAAAGTCCGCCTCGAAGATCGGCTCGAGCACGATCTTGCAGGCGGCCTGCACGATCCGGTCCCGGACCGCGGGAATCGACAGCGGCCGATACTCCCCCGGCTGCGCGGGCTTGGGGATGAACACCCGCCGCGCCGGGAGCGGCCGATACCTGCCGTCCCGCAAGTCCACGGCCAACTCATCAAGCAGACGGGCAACCCCGTACTCCTCGACCTCGGCCAGGGTGGTCTTGTCGATGCCCGGCGCGCCATTGTTGCGGCGCACCATGACCCACGCCCGCCACAGGACGTCCCTGCGAAGGACCTTGTCCCACAGCGCATGAAACCGTCTCCCGGGATCGGCCTTGGCCGCCCGGTACAGCGCATGCTGCAAGGCACGGACCGGATCCGACGGAACGGATCCCAACGCGGCGGGACTAGCCACATGGGCACTCACCGGGCCCTCCTCCAACAACTGTCAACAGCCGTCAAACAGCACTGCGCATCGACGAAGCAGCGGCCCTTCCCTCACCGGCGGTTGTGCTGTCCGCTCGGCTCAACCAGTACTACGGCCGCCTCCGACGCCCACCCGGCACGCCACCCACTTCCCGGGGTCACCGGTTATAGGGCACGTCGCTCCGACGACACCATCCACAGATGGCCGCAGATCGCCGGACCGGGGAGGGCCTCCCCAGTTCCCGCCGCCACCATCTGAACGTTCCGCGCCCCATACGCCGAGGAGTCCCTCGCGGCTGCACACCAGGCTCTACACCGCTTCCATGGCCTTCGCCCTGATTTCGGGGGCTCGGCACTCCCTGCACCCGCCCAAAAGGGCGGACCTATAACGACGCCGCAGGCTTCGCGTAATGCTACGGACCGCTCAGTCGCTTCCCCTGCAAGGGCTTTCGACGCTGGGCTTCGACCCGACCCGTTTCCAGACCGAGCCGCCAGCCTGCTACCGGGCCTCCTGGCAGCTACCCGGACCGGACTCCCACCGGCAGGCGACGACGAGCTGACAACAGAAGATCACCTATCCACGATGACCTCCTGTCTGCTGGGCGCACGAAACATCGAGGCTAGCGTGTGTCCGGCGATGATCATGAGACGGGAGCACTCTCTCTTGTGGGGCGGTTCCATTCCGCGGGTCCGACAAAGTTGGGTGGGTTCTGCACGCGGGAACGGTCAACGAGTTCCATCAACAGGCCCCATGGCGTCAGAAAGTACGTCCAGCGGTTCCCGGCGACCGACGGGCTGTCACCGCCAACCTCTTTACGGCCACCCAGAATCCGGACGCCTGGGATGCGACTCAGGTGAGCTACCGCCTCGTCTACATCGTCGACCGCGAAGCACAGGTGATGGCCGCCGCGATCGCTGTGTCGAGGGTGCTCGGTTCTCTGGTCTGTGGTTCGCCACTGGAACAGCTCGATGTTCAGGTTCGGCGGCAACCGCAACATCGACAGCTCAAGCTCTGCGTCCGGAGGCACGTCGAAGTTGGCGGGCATGAACGACGCGTCGGGACCGCGGCGGGAGCGGTAGAGCTCCTCGGCCCCCAGGACGTCGGCGAAGAAGCTGATTGCTTGACCGAGGTCAGGGACGGTGAACGCAGCATGGTCCACGTGCCGCAGCCCGGGTAGCCGCAGTGTCGTCAACGCGCCCGTCCCGTCGACGAGCGGACCAGGAGCCGTGGCTGGAGTACCACGTGGTCGACATGGCCGCTCTTAGCTCCGCGCTCGGCGAGGTTTATCGCGATGCGACCCATTTCAGTGATGGGTTGCTGCACGGAGGTCAACGGCGGGTTGCAGCTAGCACCCAGTGCAAGACCGTCGAATCCCACCACGGAGACGTCATTGGGAACGGATAGTCCCAGGGAACCGAGCCTGCTGATGAGTCCGAAAGCGACCACGTCGTTCGCAGCGATCACTGCGGATGGTCGCTCGACCATGCTCGCCAGCTCTTCTGCGGCGCGCTCGCCGGCTTCAGCACCGATGCCCTCGCTGAACTCGATAGCAGCCATTCCGTGCACTCGAGCAAGCGCATGATAAGCCCGTCGCCGATCAGCCGCGGTATGCGTTCCAGCGATGCCTGAGACGTAGGCGATGGATGCATGGCCGAGTTCGACGAGGTGCTCGAACGCCAACTGGATGCCCTTTGCACTGTCGACCGTCACCGTGGGCACCTGGTGGTCGGACTCGATCCGGTCGATGACGACCAGACGGGCTCCGAATCCAAACGGTTCAAACTCGGCAGGATCCACGCGAGTAAGGGGCGCGATCACACCGAACGGGGCGTACATCGACTGCATCGCGTTTAGGTATCCGGCCGTGGCCCCAGCGTCGTTCTCGGTCACACAGAGCACCAGCTGGTAGCCGCGTTCCCCCGCCGCGGCGGTCATGGCCCTCGCGAGTTCCGCGAAGAACGGGTTGGTGATGTCAGGGACGATGAGGGGGACCAGAGTGCTGCTCTTGGTCCGGAGCGCCTGGGCAAGCGGGCTCATGGTGTACCCCATCGAGGCGGCCACCTTAAGAATGTGATCCCGTGTCTCCTGCCTCACCGCCTCGGGCCGCGAGAACGCCCTCGATACCGTCGATCTGTGAACACCTGCCGCGGCGGCTACGTCATCGATGCTATGTGTTGTCACCATTGCTCCCTTGTCGTGCCTTCGAGTATGCGTCCCAAATGACCGTCATTGTCGCTTCTAGATCGCGAATTCCTGGGAGGTCCACGAACTCACGATCCAGCTGCTCTGCCACCTGCCTGACAAACTGGCCGTACAACGGGTCGCTGTCTACCTCGATGTGCGCGAACTCAGTGATGCCACTGATGGACGTGAAGGATGCCCTGCCATCCGACCAGGCGGTTGCCGTCCCTGCTGCGCCGATCCGCATATAGGCGCAGTGACGCTTGAGCGGCGATCCCGGGAATGCATAGCCCACCTCGATGGTCCCCACGCGTCCGTCTGCTGTGGTGAGTGTCAGGGAGGCGAAGTCTTCGATGCTGCGGTGGCGCAGCGTCGAGGACAACGCTGCAGTCACAGTCGCCTTCTCGGCACCGGTTGAACGCAGGAACAGGTCGACAAAGTGCGGCGCGAGGTTGACCATGCAGCCACCACCAGCACGTTCAGGCTCAACCATCCACGGGCTGCCGTTCGTGAGGTAGCGGTCCGGCGGCCCAGCAATGAACTGGACGCTTTCGTACACAGAGCTTCCAGCTCTGGCCAGCCACCTGTCGGTGGGCCCTCCTCGCTGTACGAGAGGAACAGAGATCGCCACGCCCGCGGCCTCTGCGGCTTCTCTGATGTCGATCACCTCTTGCAGGGAAACCCCAGCAGGCTTCTCTACGAGGAGTGGTATCCCCTTGCTGATGAGTGCGAGGCAGACTGCGCGCATGGTGTCGTGGGGCGCGAAGACGTAGGCGAGCTCGGCGTCGTCGTGCGCGGCGACAAGTTCCTCCCAGGACGAGTGGAGAGGAGCGTCCCATAGTTGGGCGAAATGACCTGCACGCGAAGCGTCGGCGTCGCTGACCCCGATGACGTCGTGTTCGGTGGAGATCCGGTCGGCGTAGAGCGGCGTGTGCCAATGTGTCGGGCCTATGACTATCGTTCTTGCCCTGTTCACCCCGCCTCCCGCACATTGCTCAGAATCGCATCGGCGAGCTTGGTAGCACGTAAGGCTTGCCGATAGCCGACCGTCGGACGTTCGCCATCGGCAAAGCGGAGCGCTGCCTCCGCCTGGGCGATGAACAAATCGACTTCGGGGAAGTGGCGCACCGTCTCAGAGCCCAGCCGATCCCATTGGTGAAGCGACCAGTTGCACCAAGCGTCCGTGCCGGACTACACCGCCGCGACACTCACCTTCCAGAACGGGCCGCTTTTCAGGTTCGAGACATACTGGAACCCCTGGCACCACACCACCGGTCTGAACCGCAACGACTGGTCTTTCGAGATCGATGTCATCGCC
>WNGB01007664.1_pt1 | contig 23780 bp, 16 predicted proteins | sample 5400681 | NCBI WGS metagenome assembly WNGB01 (sample SAMN13153367, study PRJNA577476) | soil metagenome | isolation source: 115 cm soil or saprolite under grassland replicate 2 | place: USA:California | collected 2016-06-15
GCGTCCGACAAGCCCCTGCTCTACCGCTTCGCCCTGCCGACGGCCAATCACGTCTTCCTTCCGGGCCACAGGCTGATGGTTCAGGTGCAGTCGAGCTGGTTCCCGCTCTATGACCGCAATCCGCAAACGTTCGTGTCCAACATCTTCTGGGCCAGGCCCGGGGATTACCGAAAGGCCGTCCAGCGAATTTACCATTCGCCCGTACCCGGCCAGGCGAGTTTCGTCGAACTGCCGCTCGTCGCGACGCCGTGAGGCGGCCCGGGCGGACGACGGCGAGATGAGCGACATACCGGCGGCCATCTCTTCGATTCGCGACGCGGTCTGCGCGCTCCTTCGAATCGCTCCCGGCCAGACCGCAGAACAGTTTCAAATGAGCATCGTCGGAACCACGTGGTGCGTCTCGGCGGACCGTGCGTTTCTCACCGCGCATCATGTTCTCAACAATGGGAAACCCCGTGAGCCGGGACACAGGTACCACGTGCTGCGGGCGCCCGGCAATGGCCGAGTGCTCCAGCACTGGCCGGTCGCGGGATTTCGCCTGGAAGACCCGGTCCGCGACCTGGTCCTCTTCGACGCGCCCGTCCCGGCCGCCGGCGGCTTTTCCGTTCCCGCCATTCCGGTTGCATTGACTCCGCCTCCCGACGGCACGCGCGTCGTGACCTACGGATGTCCCGCTCCGGCGATCACCCGCGGCAGCGTGACAAACAGGGCTGAGATCGGCGGAATCCAAACGATGCTGTTCACGCACGCCAATGCGGGAATCGTGGCAGCCCAATATGAGGCGTCGCCGCGAACGGACATCCTGTTCGAATTCAGCGTCGGGTGGCACCATGGAGAGAGCGGGGGTCCCGTTCTCCGACTCGAACCCCAGGTGGCGGCCTTCGCGGTCATGCAGCACTATCGCAACATCGTAGGACCGCACGGGACCATGGCGGGTCCTCGGCGCGGAATCGCGCTGGCCGCGATCCAATCCGAGCTGGCCGGTGTCGGGGCCAGCTTCGTCTGAGCCGGGCGGCGCGGAGCGCATACTCTGAGCGGTGCGGTCAGGAGAATGACCATTCCAGAGAGTGAACAGAAAGAACCCCGCTCGGTCGTCCTCCTGCTGCACTGCCCGCTGCGTCTGGGCATGAGCGCCGGCCTGACCCAGTTCATCTACACCCATGGAGGGATCATCCTCTACCACGACCAGTACGTGGACCCGGAGAGCAGGCACTACTACACGCGCCTCGAGTGGGACGTTCCGACCTTCTCGAGGACGGATGGGGAGATAGCCGAGCAGCTCCGCGCTCTCCATCGGCGACGGATCCGAAACCGAGTGGTCGCTCCATTCTTCAGACGAGATCCTGAGGATGGCTGTCTTCGTTTCCAAGGACCCATCGTGCCTCAACGACGTGCTGGCGCGCAGCCACTCGGGGGAATGGAAGGTCGAGGTGCCGGTCATCGTCGCGAACCACTCAGACCTCGAGACGGCAGCGGCGAGGTTCGGAGTCGAGTTTCGCTCCTTCTCGATCACCAGAGAGAACAAGAGCGAGATCGAGGAGGAGCAGCTGGCGCTCCTGCGGAGCCACCGGATCGACTTCATCGTCCTCGCGCGGTACATGCAGGTTCTGACCGGACAGGTCGTGCGGGCCTATCCAAATCGGATCACCAACATCCACCACGCCTTCCTGCCCGCCTTCCCCGGAGCTCACCCGTACCAGTCCGCCCGGCAGCGAGGCGTCAAGATGATCGGCGCCACGAGCCACTACGTCACGGAGGCTCTGGATGCCGGGCCGATCATCGAGCAGGACGTCCTGCGTGTGAGCCACCGCCACTCCGTTGCCGACCTGATCCGCTTCGGCCGGGACATCGAGAAGACGGTCCTGTCGCGGGCGATCTGGAGCCACATCCGGCGGAAGATCATCGTCCACAACGGGCGTACGGTCGTGTTCGACTAGCTTGGCTGTTTCGAATGGGGTGATAAGGAGGCGGTCAAATGAGGATTCTGGTCGTCGGCGCGACGGGGACGATTGGGCGGGCGGTCGTGGCGGCCCTCTCTCCCTCGCATGACATCGTCCCGGTCACCCGCCGCCATACTGCGATGACGGCGGATCTCGCGCAGCCGGACTCCATCCAGGTTCTGTTTCAGGCTCTAGGACAGGTGGATGCCGTCGTTTGCGCGGCAGGCGACGCGAAGTTTGCTCCGCTCGATCAGTTGAGCGATTCCGATTTTCAGTTTTCTCTGAACAACAAACTCCTCGGACAGGTCAATCTGGTCCGGTATGGTTTCGCGCATGTTCGTGACGGCGGGTCCTTCACGCTGACGAGCGGTATTCTGGCTCGCACGCCCATGCCGGGCAGCGCCGCCGTTAGCCTCGTCAACAGCGGTCTCGAGGGTTTTGCGCGAGCGGCGGCGCTCGAGGCGCCCCGCGGCGTCCGGGTCAACGTTGTCAGCCCTCCCTGGGTAACCGAGACTCTTCAGGCGCTGAACATGGACCCCTCGCAAGGACTTCCAGCGGCGTCCGTGGCCCGGTCCTATGTCGAAAGTGTCGAAGGCAAACAGACCGGCATGGTGCTGGAACCCGCCGGAGCCGGCCGCTGATCATGCTTCAAATGGATAAGATTGACATAGGCAGGCTAAAGCAAGCATATGAGCAGGCAACAGGAACGGAGTGAATTTACCGTCGCCGGGCATTTCGTTGGAAAGACTCCCGCGGTACGAGAGGTCTATCGCCGAGTGATCGCGGTCCTACGGAAGATCGGCCCGGTCTGGGAAGAGCCGAAGAAAACCTCGATCCACCTGGTCCGCGCCAGCGCCCTGGCCGGAGTTGAAGTCCGAAGGGATTACATCCTCTTGAACATCAAGACGGACTACCGGATCCAGAGTCCGCGAGTTCTGAAGGGGGAGCAGCTGTCGGCGCGGCGGTTTCACCAGAAGATCAAGCTGTCGTCCCCGGAAGAAGTTGATCGAGAGCTCCAACAGTGGCTCAAGGACGCCTACGCGCTGAGCGGCTAACCGTCGCTCCGCGACCGGGGCCATAAGGACAATTACCGGGACACGCTCCCAGGAGCGCGGAGTCGGGGAGCGGGGGCGGGCTGATCCAGCGGGAACCACTCGAGATTCCGCCGCATCTGCTCGCGCTGAAGCATCTGCTCATCTCGAGTAGCGGATCCCGCGGCCGCGGATGAAGGTGACCGGGCTCGCCGGGAAGACAGGAACGAGTGGGGTGGTTAAGATTGGCTCCGATGAGTCTGCTGGCTGATTTCCATCCCGCCGTCCGGAAGTGGTTCGCGGAGCGTCTGGGCGAGCCGACACCTCCCCAGCGCGAGGGCTGGCCGGTGATCCGCGAGGGACGCCACACGCTGATCGCGGCGCCCACGGGCTCGGGCAAGACGCTTGCGGCCTTCCTCTCCGCCATCGACTCCTTGATCCGCCAGGGGGCCGCTCTCGCGGATGAGACGCACGTCCTCTACGTCTCTCCTCTGCGCGCGCTCTCCAACGACGTCCAGAAGAATCTCCAGGGGCCGCTGGCGGAGATCCGCGCCGCGGACCCGTCCGTTCCCGAGGTGCGCGTGCTCGTGCGCACGGGCGACACGCCCGCGGGCGAGCGCACGGCCATGGCGCGCCGGCCCCCGCATATCCTCGTGACGACACCTGAATCGCTCTACCTCTTGCTCACGAGCGAGAGCGGCCGCGGGATGCTGCGCACGGTGACGACGGTCATCGTGGACGAGATCCACGCCCTCGTGCGTGACAAGCGGGGAAGCCACCTCGCGCTGTCGCTCGAGCGCCTGGAGTCGCTGGCCGACCGGCCGATCCAGCGGGTCGGCCTCTCGGCCACGCAGAAGCCCCTGGAAAACGTCGGGCGTTTCCTCGTGGGCGCCGGCCGCGAATGCCGGCTCGTGGACGCCGGGACTTTTCGCGAGCTCGATCTGGCCGTCGAGATCCCTCCCTCGCCGCTCTCGACGGTCTGCTCGCACGAGCAGTGGCAGGAGATCTACGAGCGGATGGCGGACCTCGTGCGCGAGCACCGGACGACACTCGTTTTCGTGAATACGCGAAAGATGGCGGAGCGGATCGCCGGGCAGTTGACGCGACTCCTGGGCGAGGAGGCCGTCACCAGCCACCACGGCAGTCTCTCGAAGGAGCGGCGCCTGGATGCCGAAGGGAGGCTGAAGGCCGGGAAGCTGCGCGCGCTCGTGGCGACGGCTTCCCTGGAACTGGGCATCGACATCGGAGACGTGGATCTCGTCATCCAGGTCGGCGCCACACGCTCGATCGCTACCTTCCTCCAGCGCGTGGGCCGCTCGGGCCATGTGCTCAAGAAGATCCCGAAGGGGCGGCTCTTTCCATTGACGCTGGACGAGCTGGTGGAGGGCGCGGCTCTTCTTCGGTGCATCCGCGGCGCGATCCTGGACCGCACTCCCGAGCCCTCCCGCCCACTGGATATCCTGGCCCAGCAGATCGTGGCCGCCTGCGTGGCGGAACCCTGGGACGAGCGGGCGCTCTTCGATTCCTTCCGCCGGGCCTGGCCCTATCGCGACCTGGCGCGGGAGGAATTCGATCAGGCGGTCGCGATCCACACGGACGGGCGGCGGGCGTTGCTCCATCGCGACGGCGTCAACGGGCGATTGCTGGCCACGCGCCGGGCGCGCCTGGCCGCGTTGATGTCGGGCGGCGCCATTCCCGACACGGCGGACTACCAGGTGAGACTGGAGCCGGAGGGCACGCTCGTCGGAACGGTCAACGAGGACTGGGCCGTGGAATCCAACGGCGGCGATATCTTTCAGTTGGGCAACGCCTCCTGGCGCGTGCTGCGCATCGAGCCCGGGACCGTCCGCGTCGCGGACGCGAAGGGACAGCCGCCGAGCCTCCCCTTCTGGCTCGGAGAGGCGCCCGGCCGGACCCGGGAGCTCGCCGCCGAGATCGGGACCTTGCGCGAGGAATGCGTGGCGGTTCCTGCGGAGGAGGAGGCGGCGGCGCTGCGCCGATGGTGCGGAGAGGCCTTGCCGGAAGCCGCCGCCGTCCAGATCGCGGACTACGTTGCCGCGGGGCGCCGCGCTCTCGGCGCCGTCCCAACGCAGAGGCGTGTGATCGCCGAGCGGTTCTTCGATGAGAGTGGCGGCATGCAGCTCATCCTGCACGCTCCCTTCGGATCGAAAATCAACCGCGCCTGGGGCCTCGCGCTGCGCAAGAAATTCTGTGTGGGCTTCGGTTTCGAGCTCCAGGCGGCCGCCAACGAGGAAGCGATCGTCCTCTCGCTTTCGCCGCAGCACAGTTTCCCGCTGGAGGAAGTTTTCGATTACCTTCACCCCAACAGCGCGCGCGACGTCCTAACGCAGGCTCTCCTCGCGTCGCCGTTGTTCGAGACGCGCTGGCGCTGGAACGCGCAGCGCTCTCTCCTGCTCGAGCGCGCCAGGGGCGGCAAGAAGGTCCCTGCGAATCTGCTCCGAATGCGGGCGAATGACCTGCTGGCCGCCGCGTTTCCGCAGGTCCTCGCCTGTCCGGAGACGCTGCCCGGCGGCCCGATCGCCGTGCCGATGGAGCATCCCATCGTCCGGCAGACGATCGAGGACTGCCTGACGGAAGCCATGGACGTCGAGGGTTTCCTCGAAGTCCTGCGCGGGTTGGAAGATGGCTCGATCGAACGCATGGCGGTGGACACGGTCGAGCCGTCGTCTTTCGCGCGAGGCATTCTCTCGTCGCAGCCTTACAGCTTCTTGGACGACGCTCCGCTCGAAGAGCGGCGCACGCAGGCGGTCCTCTCCCGCCGGGTCCTGGATTCCCGCACGGCCGACGAGATAGGCACTCTCGATCCCGACGCGATCGCACGGGTGCGCGAGGAGGCGTGGCCGCAGCCCGCCGACGCCGAGGAGGTCCACGAAGCGCTGCTCTGGATGGGATACGTCACGGTTGAGGAGGGACGAGCATGGCAGGCGTGGCTCGACACGCTCGCCTCCGGCGGGCGAGTCTCGCTGGAAGGAGACCGCTGGTTCGCGGCGGAGGCAACGCGCGAGCCCAAGGCGGTGCTGCGAGGAAGGATGGAGGCGCTCGGCCCCGTTTCGAGTAACGCCGGCGACGAGCCGCTCCTTCTGGAGCTGGAGTCCGAAGGCGTCGTCCTGCGCACGCGGATCGCCGGGCAGGAGGCCTGGTGCGACCGCCGGCTCCTGGCCCGCATCCACCGCTACACCCTCGACCGCCTGCGCAAGGAGATCGAGCCCGTCACCGCCGCGCAGTTCCTGCGCTTCCTGGCCTGCTGGCAGCATGTGGACAACGAGCACCGGCTCGAGGGTCCCCGTGGCGTGGCACAGGTCGTCGCGCAGCTGGCCGGTTTCGAAGTCCCCGCCGCGGCATGGGAGGGGAGTGTGCTGCCGGCGCGCGTGCGCGGCTACAAGCGGGAGTGGCTGGATCAGTTGACCCTTTCCGGCGAGGTGACGTGGGGACGGCTCTGGGGCTCCGGCTCGGGCGCGGTCCGGCGCGCCCCGATCTGTCTGGTCGAGCGTCGAGACCTGGACGACTGGACCTCGCTCGCGGCGCAGGAACCCGCCCGGGAGCCCTCCGGAACGGCGCGCGAGGTGTACGAGGTGCTGCTGGCGCGGGGGGCCATGTTCTTTCAGGAATTGGCCCGCGCGGTGAAGCTCCCGCCCGCCTTCGTCGAGGCCGGATTGACGGAGCTCGTCGGCCTGGGCCGCGTGACGTGCGACTCCTTTGCCGGACTGCGATGGTTGATCGTGCCGGCCTGGAGGCGAAGAGCCGGAGGCACCGCGGCGGGGCGCTGGAGCGCGCTCACGCGCGAAGCCATATCTGCCGTCTTACCCGAGTTCGTCGCTCGCCGGCTCCTGGCCCGCACCGGAGTCGTCTTCCGCAAGACGGTCGCGCGCGAGAAAATGCCTGCGCCCTGGCGGGATATCGCGCGCGTGTGCCGGTCGCTGGAGGCTCGAGGGGAGATCCGCGGCGGACGCTTCGTGGCCGGTTTCGACGGGGAGCAGTACGCCCTACCCGAGGCGGTGACGCTCTTGCGAGCCGTGCGCCGGCGGGGCGAGGCTCCCGCTCCATTGACCGTCTCCGCCGCCGATCCCTTGAACTTCCGGGGAATCCTGACTCCCGATGAACGGGTCTCTCCCGCAACCCGCCAGCAGGTCCGCGTCGCCTAAACAGTCTGACGGGCGAAGATGAGGGCTTCCCGATGGCTGTCCTGATCGTCTTGCTGGGCTCTCTGCTCCTGCTGCGCGGCGCCGGCGCGCTGGGCGTCGCGCCCCTGGACTCCTGGGTAGTGGCGGCGCGCTGGGCTCTCTCTCTAATGCTCTTCTTCACGGCAACGGCGCACTTCACTTCGATGAAGGAAGACCTCCTTCGAATGGTCCCCACATGGGTGCCCCGCCCGCGGCTGGCCGTGGCCTTCACGGGCGTGTGCGAGATTCTCGCGGCAATCGGGATCCAACTCCCCCAGACCCGGCGGGCCGCGGGGATTCTCTTGATCCTGTTCTTCATCGCGGTCTTTCCGGCCAACGTTCACGCGGCGCGGTCCGGGGCGCCGTTGCGCGGCCGACCGGCCACTCCGCTGTGGCTACGCCTGCCCATGCAGCTTCTCTTCATCGTCCTCGCATGGTGGGTCACGCGGACATGAGCAGTGACGTTGTATCTGGCTTCTGCCAGACGGAGACCGACGGCTGAGCTCCTCGGGGTCTGGACGCGGAGCTGACGCCGCGGCCGGAAGCAAGGCCCGAAGGTGACTGCCAAAGTCATCATGGTCGTTCTAGAAACCTACTTTAGTAGTGATCCATCCGCATCATGTGCGGGAGTCAGCCCGTTGATACGGTCCTCCCGCAGTTCGACCGACAAAAACAAGCGCCCCTCCACGGGCCAGCCGACGTCGGAAGAGGTCGAGCCGCGGATAGCTCGGCGCCCAATGGAAGGAAGGAGGCCGAGAATCATGAGGATCATCCATTGTCTTGCCGCGATCGCGGGACTCGCCGCCGCGGCTCTGCCCGACCCGGTCCTGCAAGCGGCGCAGATACCGCTCCCCGGCAGCGCCATCCCACAGTTCGTCGATCCCCTGCCCAGCCTGGCGATCGCTGACGGCACCCAGCCCGTCACCCTGACGATGTGCGAGTTCAAGGCGAACGTGCTGCCGACCGGGACGTTCACACAGGGGGTCGCACCATGCAGTGCCCGGCCACGACCCTGAACACTTACCTCGGGCCGGTGATCGTCGTTCAACGCGACGTTCCGACGCGGGCGACGTTCATCAATCAGCTCGGATACGCCTCCACGTCGCACGTGCTGGCCTACAAGAACTCCACCGATCAGACACTCCACTGGGCCGACCCGCTGAACAATGAGCAGAACCCCTGTTCGGAGGAGCTGAACGAGGGAGTGCCGCCCGTGGGGGAGTGTACGGAGAATTACGGCGGCCCGATCCCGGCTGTGGTCCACCTGCACGGCGGTGATGTCCCACCCGAGATCGACGGAGGGCCCGACGCCTGGTTCACCAGCGACGGCCTGCACCAGGGGCACGGCTACTACAGCTTCCCCGGAACCGGCGGCCCGGGCACCAACATGGCGGTCTACCGCTACCCGAACGAGCAGGAACCGGCGCCGATCTGGTTCCACGACCACACGCTGGGGGCGACCCGGCTGGGCGTGTACGCGGGACTTGCCGGGGCTTACCTGATCACCGATCCGCTCGATACTTCCATTCCCTCGAACCTGCCCGGACCCATTCCCCTCATCATCCAGGACCGGATGTTCGACGAGCAGGGGCAGCTCTATTTTCCCGCGGGGACGCCTTTCATCCCCAACCCCGACCATCCCTACTGGATCCCCGAGTTCACAGGGGACACCGTCGCGGTGAATGGCCACGTGTGGCCCTATCTCAATGTCGAGGCGAGGCGGTATCGGTTCCTGTTCGTGAACGGCTCCAACGCGCGGACCTACGAGATTTTCCTGACCGACCAGGTCACCAAGGCCGAGGGACCGGCCCTCTGGCAGATCGGAACCGACGGGGGCTACCTCGACTTCCCGGTCAAGTTGCAGAAGCTCTTGATGATGCCTGGCGAGCGGGCCGACGTCATCATCGATTTCGCCGGTCTGGCGCCGGGGACCCGCCTCATCATGCGCAACGTGGCCAAGACACCCTATCCGGCCGGCGACACCGTCAACGGGAGGACCCTCGGCCGGATCATGCAGTTCCGGGTGATTGCCGGCGGCGGAGTTGATACCAGCTACGACCCGGCGGGGGGCGGCGCTCTGCGCTCTCCCATGGTCCGGCTGGCCGACCCGGTGGCGGGCACTCTGGCCCCCGGCGTGGTGGCCCAAAAGACGCGCCAAATGACCCTCAACGAGGTGGAAGAGCCGCCCACCACGGTGGACGGAATCGACTTTGAGGGCGGTCCCGAGGAGGTGCTGGTCAACAACACTCTCTGGTCGGGCAAGGACGAGGACGGCAATGTCCGCCCCGACTTCACACCCATCACGGTCGGGGGCATCACCACCGGATACTCGGAGCTTCCGAGAGAAGGAGAGACCGAGGTCTGGGAAATCATCAACACGACGGCTGACGCCCATCCGATTCATCTGCACCTCGCCCAGTTCCAGCTCATCAACCGCCAGAGCTTCGACGTTCGAAAGTACATGGCGGCCTATGCTCAGGCCTTCGGCGGCACGATCCTGGACGGCTTCGGCCCGCCCAACGACTACAACGTTCCCAATGCCGACGGCGCCGTGGGCGGCAATCCCGCGGTGGGTGCCTTCCTGAGGGGTCCCGCGAGGCCTCCGGAGGCGAACGAGGCCGGCTGGAAGGACACGGTCGTCATGCGCCCCGGCCAGGTGACGCGCATCGCCGTCCGGTGGGCGCCGATTTACCTGCCGGTGGGCACGGCGGCAGCGGATCTGCATTATCCCTTCGATCCCAGCGGCCAGCTCCAGCACGGCTACGTCTGGCATTGCCACATCATCGACCACGAGGACAACGAGATGATGAGGCCCGACATCGTACAACTGAACCCCGCCGCGCCGCTCCCGGCAGCGAGGCCGCTGAAGAAAGGAATCGACTACTAAATCAGAGATCCACAAGTACTTTGCATGGTGCTTCGCAATACAAGGAGGTGGAGCATGGAGAAACAAAGGGCTTCGTTCCCGAAAGTAATCAGTCTGGCCGGCATGCTGATGCTCTTGGCCGGAGCTGCCTGGGGCCAGAGTTTGACTGCCAAGGAGCAACTCGGAAGTTCGATTTTTTTCGACACGAATCTCTCTATTAATTTCAACCAGGCGTGCGCGGCGTGCCACTCTCACGCGACCGGCTTTACCGGACCCCAGTCGAGCACGAATGCCCACGGGGGGGTCTATGAGGGCTCCATTGCCGGACGCTTCGGGAATCGTAAGCCGCCCAGCGCGGCCTACGCGACGCCGAGCCCGATTTTGAACTACGTCATGGATCACCGCGAAGCGTTGTTCATCGGCGGGAATTTCTGGGACGGTCGGGCCACGGGTGAGACCCTGGGCAATCCCGCCGCCGACCAGGCCCTCGGGCCTTTTCTGAATTCCCTGGAGCAGGCTTTGCCTGACCATGCCTGCGTAGTCCATCGAGTCTGCACAGCGTTCTACCCTGTCTCCTTTGAAAACGTGTGGGGCGCCGGGACCTGCCAGATCACGTGGCCTGCCGATATAAACACGACGTGCGCGACAGAGGGTGGAGTTGTGAGCTTGTCGGCGGAGGACCGGACGAAAGTGAACACGGCGTACGGTAACATCGGGCTGTCTGCCGCCGCCTACGAGGCGTCGCCGGCGGTCAATCAGTTCACGTCCAAGTTCGATTATTACCTGAAGGGTATGGCTGATCTGACACAGGAGGAAAGGAAAGGATTAGCCACGTTCAGCGGAAAGGGGAAGTGCACGAACTGTCACACGATTGGCAGAGGCCCCAAGGCAGAGTCCCCTTTGCTGACAGACTTTACCTATGACAACCTCGGTGTGCCGAAGAACCCCGAGAATCCGTTCTATGTTTCCAATCCCTCCTTCATAGACCAGGGGCTGGGAGGCTTCCTCAGCACCCGAGCGGATTACCAGATGTTCGCGGAGGAGAATCTCGGAAAGCAGAAGGTTCCAACACTTCGCAACGTGGACAAGCGCCCCGACCCCGGGTTCGTGAAGGCCTACACGCACAACGGATATTTCAAGACGCTGGAGGGGATCGTTCATTTCTACAATACCCGCGATGTGAAGCCGGTCTGCCCCGGCCCGTACACCGAAGCCCAGGCCCTGGCAGCCAACTGCTGGCCGCCACCGGAGGTATCGGAGAATGTCAACCACGATGAGCTTGGCAACCTTCATCTGACTCCGGATCAGGAAGCCGCCATCGTGGCGTTCCTGAAAACTCTGTCGGACGGCCATTCGCCCTAGAGCCTCTGCGCTTCTCTGGCGTTTCTCCTCCCGCGATCTCGTAGGAGAATCGCGGGAGGAGGCCGGCGGAGGCTCGACCGCCCGGCGGCCGGTTCGTCGCCGAGCTCCAGGTCAACGCGGCCGGCTTCGTGACGCTGTATCCCGGGTTCTGGCAAGCTGAGGGAAGCGGGAGGTAGGAATGGAAAAGCTCGAGGAACTCCGAGGTCTTCTCGCGCGGCTGCTCGAGTGGGAAGACGCGCATGTCGGGTTCGACGCCGTGATCGACGGGATCCCGCCGAAGCTCCGGGCGACGCAGCCGCCGGGATTGCCGTACTCGGCGTGGCAGCTTCTGGAGCACCTGCGCCTGACGCAGCGCGACATTCTCGACTTCTGCCGCGATCCCGAATACGTGGAGCCCAGGTCCATGGCGGAGTACTGGCCGCCCTCCGCGGCGTCTCCGACACCCGAGGCCTGGGACGAGAGCGTTGCCGCGTTCCGCGACGATCGCGACGCCATGAAGCGGATCGCTCAGGAGCTCGATCTCTTCGCCGCGGTCCCGCGGGGCACCGGTCAGACGTACCTGCGCGAGATCGTGCTCCTCGCCGATCACAACGCCTACACGCTCGGACAGCTCGTCGTGCTCCGGCGTCTCCTCGGAATCTGGACGAGGAGCTGACCCATGGCCGAGAACATGGCGGAGAGGTCCCGGCGATTTCGTCTTCTGGGCACGGGAGCCGATCGGACCAGGCACGCGGGGTGCATCGCGGTGCCGTGCGCAGAGTGAAGAAATCCGGCAGGAGAAGGAGGCTCTCATCATCGTGGTTCGGAACGTCTTTCAGTTGACTCCGCTCTGCGAGGGCGGGCACCGCGAGATCTTCTCGGTCGTCGAATAGACGGTAGTGTCCTCCCTCGACATCCGTCCGCTGGCTTCACAGGAGGAGGCGCGCGCGTGTGCGCGGATGATGTCCGGTTCCGAGCCGTGGATCACGCTCGAGCGCGGATACGAGGACTCGCTTGCCCTGTTGCAAGACGCGACGCGCGAGGTGTACGGGGCGTTTGAAGGGGACCGCCTGCTCGGTTTCGTGATCCTGAACATGTCCGGGGCGTTCGTCGGCTACATCCAGACGATCTGCGTCAGCGAGGAAGACAGGAGCCGGGGGATCGGAAGCCGGCTGATGCGGTTCGCCGAGGAGCGGATCTTCCGCGAGTCGCCGAACGTCTTCCTCTGCGTCTCTTCCTTCAACCCCCGGGCGAGGAAGCTCTACGAGAGGCTGGGCTACGAGCTCATCGGAGAGCTCGCCGACTACATCGTCTCCGGTCACTCGGAATATCTCTTTCGGAAGACTATCGGGCCGATCCGGGGTTTCCGAGGACAAGAAAGTCCGGGCGCTCGTAAGTGATTCTTCGTATTTGGATTTGGGAACGAAACGACGGTTCGGTCGAAGGTCTCCGCCTGATGATCAACTGGGTCGCCGCGGGGGAGAAAGCCAGGGAGAAGCCGAGTGCGAAGAAGTCCTGACGTCCGTCGGATCGGTGCGGTGGCGTCTGCCGACGACGCCAGTTAAGTTGCGAGCTGGGTGATGAGCCAGGATCGGGCGAAATCCCAGTCTCGCTTGACGGTCGCGAGGGAAACTCCGATGACTTCGGCAATCTCCTTCTCGGTCATGCCGGCGAAGAAGCGTAGCTCGACGACCTGGGCGGGACGGGTGGCGAGTTCTTCCAGCCGTGTCAGAGCGTCGTTCACGCTGATGACGTCCTCCTCTTGCGGCGTCGTTGCGTCTGGGAGATCCGAAAGCGTCACGCGAATCCGTCCTCCGCCGCGCTTTTGTCGCGAGGCCGTTTTGGCGTAGTCGACCAGGATGTACCGAAGCTGGCGGGCCGCGACGGCCAGGAGATGCGCGCGATCCTTCCAGTCCACGGGCCCGGACGAACAGAGCTTCAAGTACAGCTCGTGAACGAGCGCCGTGGTCTGCAGCGTGTGATCCGGACGTTCCTGGCTCAAATAATGGTGGGCGAGGTTCCTCAATTCCTGATAGACGGTCACTACAACCTCGTCGCGGGCCTTCTCGTTGCCGGCTCGCCAGGCGGCCAGCAAGGCTGTCATATCGCGCGTTTCGCTCGACACGGTGGCTGGGCCTAATTGTGCACTCAGTGTCGTATATTTGGAAGCGAAGCTCCCTCACCTGAGCAGGGAAGTCCATGACGCCCGAGCGTTTCGAAGAGGTTCGGCTGGCGTTTGACGCCTTGATGGAGCATTCCCCTGCCGAGCGAGAAGCGGTCCTCGAGAAGATCGGAGAGGAGGACCAGGACCTTCGCAACGAGGTCGAGAGGCTGCTGGCGGCGAGCGGCCGCGAATATCCACTCCTGGACCGGCAAGCGGCTGCTCATCTGCTCGGCCTGGCAGCGCAACAGGTGCCGCTGGAAGGGCGTCAGGTGGGAGCTTACCGCGTCATCCGCCGGATCGCGGCAGGCGGCATGGGCACGGTCTTCGAGGCGCACCGCGCCGACGACGTCTTTGCCAAGCGCGTCGCTGTCAAGGTGTGCGCGGCGACGCTCGTCGGCGAGACGATCCGCGACCGTTTTCAGCGGGAGCGGCAGATCTTGGCTCGTCTCGAGCACTCCAATATCGCCAGGATCTTGGACGGCGGAACGACGGACGAAGGCTCCCCCTACTTCGTCATGGAGTACGTGGACGGGCTTCCTCTCGACCGGTACGTCGAAGAGCACCGTCTCGGACTCGAAGAGCGACTCCGTCTCTTCTGCGAAGTTTGCCACGCAGTTGCGTACGCACACCGCAACCTCGTCGTTCATCGGGACTTGAAGCCCTCGAACATCCTGGTGGACGCCGCGGGTTGTGTGAAGCTTCTCGACTTCGGCATCGCGAAGCTCCTGGCCGAAGGCACTGAGGTCGCTCCGGCCGTGGGGACGCGGACACTGCTGCGAGCCCTGACTCCGGAGTACGCGGCTCCCGAGCAGGTGCGCGGCGACCCCGTGACGACTGCCACCGACGTCTATGCGCTCGGAGTCGTGTTGTACGAGCTGCTGACCGGTCAGAGGCCGTATCGCGTCACGCGCTCGGCGCCGTCGGAATGGGAGCACGCCATTCTGGAGCAAGAGCCCGTTCGTCCGAGCGCACGCGTAGCCAGCAGGCTAGGAGCGGGTGAAAGCGAAGCGCGCGACGAAGCCGCCGCGATCGGACCCCAGCCCCGTCAGCTCCGCCGCCGCTTGCGCGGAGACCTCGATCGAATCGTTCTCAAGGCGCTCCAGAAAGAGCCCGAGCGGCGATACGCCTCGGCGGAAGCGCTGGCAGCCGACATTCGGCGTCACCTCGAAGGTCTTCCTGTCTCCGCGCACGGTGACTCGCTGACATATCGGGGCGCGAAGTTCGTGCGACGCCACCGCGTCGGCGTGGCGGCGGCGGCGCTAATCTTCCTTTCGCTTTTCGCCGGACTCGTCGGAACCACGGCGCAGGCGCGGCGCGCGTCTCGCGAAGCGCGCAAGGCAGCAGCCGTGAAGGACTTCTTGAAGAGCCTCTTCTCGGCCTCGGACCCCGCGCAAGCTCAGGGAAAAGAGCGGACAGCAAGGCAGCTCCTCGAAAACGGCGCCCGGCGGATCGAGACCGAGCTGAAGGACCAGCCCGAGGTGCAGTCGGAGGTCGCTCGCCTAATCGCCGCTGTTTATCAGGGGCTGGGCGACTACGACCGCGCGGCGTCGCTGCTGCGCGCCGACATCGATCGTCGGCGGAATCTGGATGGAGCGCAGAGCGTCGAATTGGCGCAATCGCTGGCCGGCCTCGCCGATGCCTTCTACGAACAGGGCCGCTTCGACGAAGCCGCCCCGATTTACGACGAGGCGCTCGCAATCCAGCGCGCTAGGCGCGGGCAGCTGAGTCCGGAAGTCGCGGAGCTGCTCTGGGACATCGCCGGCGTGAAGCGCAGCCTCGGAGATCTGGATGCGGCCGAAGCGTTGCAGAAGCAATCTCTGGCCATCTATTCGCAGACCAAGGGCAGCGACTCGAAGGAAGCGATGAGCGTGCGCGAGAGTCTGGCCATCACGTACGCGCACCGCGACCGCTTCGGCGACGCCGCGGCGGCCATGGAGCCTGTCATCGCGTGGTGCGACCGCCATTACGGCCCCGACCACCCCGACACTCTCAACGCGCGATACAACCGGGCCGGATATCTTGTCCCGCTCGATCGGACGGCCGAGCCGTCGCGTATCGCCGAAGACGTCATCGCCAGGCAACGACGCGTCCTGGGCGCGCGACACGCGCGACTGGCTCTATCGCTGCGGCTGCTTGCCCGGGCGCGCGGCGCGGCGGGCCATGCCGAGGACGCTCAAGCCCCGATCGCCGAAGCCCTGGCAATCCATCGCGCCAGTCTGGGGCCGACCAATCCGCAGGTCGCGGTGGACCTGGCCTGGCAGGGGGCGATTGAGGCGGAGGCCGGCCGCCTCGTCGAGGCCGAGCGGGACTGCCGCCAGGCGGTCGCCCTCGTTGACGGGCAGAAGGATGTCGGTCCGATCAACCTCGGCAACGTGCGCTCGCTCGCGGGCGGCGTGTTCGCCGAGGCCGGCCGGCTCGAGGAGGCCGACCGCCAGCTCTCTCAAGCGGTGGCCATCTTTCGCGAGGAGCGCCGCAGCGGGATCCTGCTCGGCCGCGCTCTCGACGCTCTGGGCGACGCGGCGCGGCGGCGGGGTCAGAAGGCGCGCGCGGCCGAGATCGCGCGGCAGGCTCTCTCGATCCTGGAGAAGAGCGGCGGCTCCGACCATCCCGCCGTCGCATTGGCGCGCGCCCACGCGGGCGCCACCTTGTGGTCGGCTGGGGAGACCGCCGAGGGAGAACGGCTCCTGCGCGCAGGGGTCGAAAGCCTGCAGCGGAAGTTCCCCGACGGCCATTTCGAACTGGCCAGCGCTCGTTTCCTCCTGGGCGAGGCTCTGGCCAAGAGCGGCCGCGCCACCGAAGCCCGCCCGCTCTTGCAGCAGTCTCTCGAATGGCGGCAGACACACTTGGGCGCCGCCGACCCGCGCACCGCCGCCGCGCGCCGGGCGCTCCTCTCAGGACCAGACTCCCGAAAGAAGCCTTCGCGGTCTGTCGAATAGGGGTTCGGACCCGGCCTTTCCCTCCGATTGTCGAGGAAGCAGGCTCTTGCCCTGCACCCGCTTGAGCCGTTTCGCCGCGACTTGTCGCTAACGGGATGAGGGGGTCCCGTTTCCGGTCGGGAATCGAGCGGAATGGCGAATCGAAGAGGCAGGCGGCACTGCCGAAGGAGAAGCAAATGCAAAGCAAGGAACAACTGAGTCGATTCGTGTTGCGGTTCGGTGCGCTGCTCGCCGCCACCGGCGTCAGACGTTGGTTCTTGCTGGCGGCTGTAGTGGCGCTCTTCGGGATACCGAGCGCGTCTTTCGCGGTGACGGCCGAGGCGGTCGTCTCGAGCTTCTCTCCTACGAGCGGCGTCGTCGGGACGGCTGTGATTGTGTCGGGCTCCGGCTTCGCCGGGGCGACAGGGGTCAGTTTCGCAGGGGTGCCGGCGGTGTTCGTGATCCTGAGCGACACGAGCATCCAGGCGAGTGTGCCGTTCGGTGCGACGACGGGTCCGATCCGGGTGTGCATCCCGGGTGAGTGCGGGCAGAGCAGGCGCGCGTTCAAGGTCAAGCCGCAGATCGAGGCGCTCGACCCGGAGAGCGGGCCCTCGGGGACGTTGGTTCGGATCCGGGGCAGCGCGCTCGACCTCACCGGCGAGGTGACGTTCAACGGGCTCTCGGCGAGCTTCACGATCGACTCGTACGAGCAGGTGAGCGCGACGGTGCCCTCCGGCGCCACGACCGGCCCGGTGCAGCTGAGGACCCCGGCCGGCGGCGCGACGAGCCCGCGACCGTTCACGGTCACCGGCCCAGCGCTGACACTCGAGCCCGAGAAGGGCCACCCGGGGGAGAGCCTGACCGTAAGCGGCGGCGGTTTCGGCCCGCTGGAGCCGCTGCAAGTGCTGCTAGACCAAAACCCGCTCGGGGAGGGGAATACCGACGATCTCGGCGGCTTCGAGCTCACGTTGACGATCCCGAATGATCTCGCCCCGGGCGAACACGAGATCAACGTGCTTGGCCTGGTCTCCGGCAACGTCGCTTTCGCTCACTTCCTGATCGTCGAGCCGTGGCTGCAGTTCCACTACGACGCCGCCAACAGCGGCTACCAGCCGTACGAGACACTGCTCAGCCCCAACACCGTGTCCAACCTCACGACCGCCTGGAGCGCGAATACGGGCGGCAGCGTGACGTCTTCGCCCGCAGTCTCCAGCGGCGTTGTCTATGTCGGCTCAGGGGGCGGGAGCCTCTACGCGTTCAAGGCGGCGACGGGCGCCCTGCTCTGGAGCGCCCTGACCGGGGGGCCGATCAAGTCCTCGCCGGCGCTCGGCACGGGCGGTATCGTCTACGTCGGGTCGTTGGACGGGAGCGTGTACGCCTTCCACACCGCGAACGGCAGCCAGCTCTGGAGCCAGTCGACGGGGGGCATCGTGGAGTCTTCGCCGGCCGTCGCGAACGGCGGCGTCTATGTGAGCTCAGGGGACGGCAACCTGTATGCCTTCAACGCCGCAAGCGGGAAGCTCATCTGGGCGACCGCCTGCGATTGCATTGGCTCGCCTGCAGTCGTGAACGGCATCGTCTACTCGAATGCCTCTGAGAAAATCAAGGCCTTCAATGCGGCAACCGGGACGCTTCTCTGGGACACCGAAGTTTTCGGCTCTAACAGCAGCGGGCCGGCAGTCGCAAAGGGGATCGTTTACACCGGGACCACGTATGTCTCGGGCTTCTCTCCCGGCTTGTGCGCCTTCACGGCAATCGGCTTGACGCCCCTCTGGTGCGATAAGATCGGCTTCAATGCGAGTACTGACCCTACGCCCACGGTAGCGAAGGGTGTCGTCAGTATCGGCGCCAGCGACGGCCATGTGTGGGCGTTCAACGCCGCGAGCGGCACTTACCTCTGGGGCAGCGTCACGGTCGGCAGCAGCATCAGTTCCTCATCCGCTGTCGCGAACGGCGTACTCTACGTCGGCTCGGACGACGGCAAGCTGTACGCAATGAATGCCGCCAGCGGCGCAGTGCTCTGGACCGGGACCACCGGCGGCCAGATCCACTCCTCGCCTGCGGTCTCGGAGGGCAGCGTCTACGTCGGCTCGGACGACGGCAAGCTGTACGCCTTCCGGCTTCCATGAGCTCGATTTCTTGTGGGGGAGCCCTGCGGTTCCCCCCGCGACCGCCTTTTTGCTGCTGGCGGCGAGGGTCGCCGTGTCCCTTCCGGCCGCGGTGGGGAGAAGGAGGGGGGCGCGGAGGATCCCTTTTCTTTGCTTGCTTCCGCCCACGTGTGCGCCGCCCTGTGGGCGGCCGGCCAGGCCGCCGAGGGAGAGCGGCTCCTGCGCGCCGGGCTGGGCGGTCTCGAGCGCGAGTTCCCCAACGGTCATTTCGACCTGACGAGCGCTCGGTTCCTCCTGGGCGAGACGCTGGCGAAGAGTGGCCGCGACGCCGAGGCCCGGCCGCTACTTCAGCAGGCCCTCGAGCGGCGCCAGACACACCTTGGCTCGGCCGATCCGCGCACGGCCGCCGTGCGCCGGGCGCTCGATTCGTGAGCTATTTCTCGGCCGCCTGTCGCTAACGAATTGAGGGCCGATGCCATCCCTCGTGGGAGGAAGATGTCATGAAATCGCTCAAGAACCGACTTTCGCTTCAAGTGTTCGGCTGCCTTTTGGCGGCGGCATTGTTTGGCTCGGTGTCGGCATCCGCCAGCTCGCCGGTGGGACTACAGAAGGTGCTGGTCATCCCGATCGATCTGGGCTCGACGATGGCAGAGCTGTGTCCGTACAAGACTCCCTGTCCTGTCACGAGCCAGGATGCGTTGTCCTACCAGCCCCCCCGGCACAACACGCAGTCCTGGGAGAACCTGCTCAACAACTACGGGACGCGGTATTGGCAGCTCGCCAGCTACGGCCAGACGCACTCGCAGTTCACGGTCCTCGCCAGCCCGTTCGGCCAGAACGGGTGGTGGACGCCGCCGCACGCGGCTGCGGACTACTACGTCAACGGCGACGTCTTCGTAGACTACAAGACATTCGGGTTCGTCGAGGATGCCGCGAGGGGAGCGATAACGACCTCCTGCCTCTTTCTGAACTGTTCCTTCAGCCAGTTCGATCGCCTCATCGTGTTGTCCAACAAGAAGGCCCGCGGGGGGACGACCAGTCCGGGGACTATTACGGTCCCCACGTTTTTCGGAAGCTACACGTTCACGGCGACCTTCGCGGATGAAAGCGTCAACGACAACGACGCCCTCTCCGTAATGATGCACGAGTTCGGACACCAGCTCGGCATTCCCACCCACTATGGCGACTGCGGTCCGGATTATGTTCCGAAGGTCCAGGGAAGTGTCGAGTGCGTCGGGGTCTGGGACATCATGGGGTTCGACTGGATCTGGTCGCAGCCCACCGGCTACTCGCGATTCAGCCGCGGCTGGATCGATCCGAAAACGACGATCTCCTACGACCTGTTGAGCGGGGTCCCCTATTCGACGCTCACCTTCATCCGACCCGTCGAGCAGGCGCCCAACGGCGTGCCGAACCTGGTGCGCCTGTCCATCGGAGGACTCGACTGGCCCCAGTTCTTCGGGTACTACGCCGAGTGCCGGATGCGGATCAACGGCGATGAAGGGATCTTTCCGTCGTCCCCGGGCATCTTTCAGAAAGGCCTGCTCATCACCCGTGTCCACGAGTTCAGCTATCCGCCCGTACACGTCGTCCGGAAGACGTTTCCTCCCGGGGATACGACCCTCGCCGCCCTGCAGCCGGGTGAAAGCTTCAGTGACCCCCAGTTGGGCCTCTTCATCCGCTTGAACGGTTACGCCGGGGACGACGCAGAGCCGCTCTGTGATGTGGAGGTGGACTACCTTTCGCCGCCGGCTCAGGGACCGATTCTGCTCTGGCAAAACCGCGTGGTTCAGCCGGTTACCGGCTTCGGCTCGTTCGACATCGGCATAAACCATCCCCCGCCGCCGGCAGACCCGGCAGCCGGGTCCTCCAACCAGCCGCTGCGGGTCGAGCCCGTGTGGCCGAACCATAACAACGTGCTCTTGGCACGCGCGCACACGGCCGGAACGCTCGCGGCGGAGAATGTAAAGCTCGCCGTCAGCATCACCCAGCCGGCGCTTTTGACGAGCAACTGCGGAAGCCACACCGACGCGAAGGCTCAGGAAGTGCTGCTCCGGCAGGTCGATCCGCTCACCGGCGGGACCTCGACGCTCGACTTCAGACCGCACCCGTCCGACAGTCTCGGAGTCCAGATGTACGCGCCGGCGGATCCAACGACGGGCCGGGACGCGAGCAACACGGTCGCCACGCAGATCGCCTTTGACTTCTTCGACGTCGGAAGCCGTGCGCAACGAACCCGCTTTACGCTGAGCGCAAACAGAAGCTGCGGCGAGGAAACCACGTTTCACATCTCTCCGGCCGTTGTGCCGCCGGGCTGGGTTGTATCCGTGCAGCCGGAGGTCGTGACTCTGGCCCCCGGGACTCGGACGGACGTCGTCGTCACCGTCGCGCCGCCCGCAGGCGCCTTGCCCGGCGAGAACGGGGAGATCCAGATCGACGTGTCGGAGGTCGAGGACACGTCGCGCCCGACGCTACCGGATCGGCCGCTCGATCCGCTCCTGCTCAAGCACATCCATCCCGTCGGCTCACTGCAGATTTCGGGTCGAGTCGTCGGCGACCCGGCGCTGGTCAATCTGTCCTGCGCAGGCCCCAGCGGTCGCGGCGGACCCGTCGCGGTCTCGGGGAGGATCGTGCCCCCGGTCTCCGGCGCCACTGTTCTGCTGGAATACAGCTCGCTCGGCGCAACCCAGACGCGCTTCGTCGCGACGGACGCCGACGGAGCCTTCCAGGACAGCTTCACCGCGGGGCGCGGTCAGGTCCAGGCGTTCTGGCCCGGCGACCCCACGCACGCGCCGGCGGAATCGAAAGTGTGCCCGTTCTGAGACTTGCAAGAATCCCAGAGCCGCTGGAAGGCCGTGGGCCAAGTGGATTGACTTACGCCTTATTTACGCCATAAATTGGACGGGTGGAGAAACGCCGCCGCCCTTCCGACAGCCTGCCCTCCCGCAATCTCGGCGTCCCTTCACGCGACGTCGGACCGTCGGACGCGTCGCTCATCGTCTCGGCGGGGACACGCAAGGAAAGGCTGCGGCAGCGCGCCTGGAACGTCCGGAACCTCCACAAGAGTCATCGGCCTTACGCGGAGCTGCGCGTCGCCTCCGCCTTTTCTTTTTTGGACGGCTCTTCGCTTCCCGAGGATTTAGTCGAGCAGGCGGCGAGACTGGGTCTCCCGGCCATGGCGCTCGTGGACCGCAACGGCGTCTACGGCGCGCCGCGCTTCTTCAAAGCGGCCAGTGCCGCCGGCGTTCGCGCGCTGGTGGGCGCCGAAATAATTTTAGATTTTGGATTTTCGATTTTAGATTCCAAGTCGACGAAGACGTCTTCAATCCAAAATCCAAAATCCAAAATCCAAAATCGGATCACTCTCCTCGTCGAGAACAGAGCCGGTTACAAGAACCTCTGCCGGCTCATCACGGAGGGCGCGGCCGGCAAACCCAAGGGCGAGACGAGCGTCACGCTCGAAGAGGTCGCGGCGCACGCGGAGGGGCTTCACTGTCTGACGGGCGGCGAGGAGGGTCTGCTCGCGAAGGCGCTCGCGCGGGGAGGACTCGAGGTGGGAAGAGAGACGCTCGGCCGGCTCGCGAGGATCTTTCCGGGGCGGCTCCACGTCGAGATCGGACGGCATCGGCTGCGCGAGGAGGAGCACGGGAACCAGGCTCGGGCGGAGCTGGCGCAGAAGATGAATCTCCCGCTCGTCGCGACCAACGGCGCGCGCTACGCCCGGGCGAAAGACAAGGAACTGCACGACGTTCTGACCTCGATCCGCCACCACACGACGCTCGACGCCGCGGGAAAACTCCTCGCCGGAGAGCGGGAGCGGCATTTGAAGGACGCCGCGGCCATGTCGGAGCTCTTCGCCGATCTGCCGGAGGCCTTGGACGCCGCGTGGGAGCTTTCGCAGCGGCTCGATTTCACCCTCGCGGACCTTGGCTACCGCTTCCCCGACTACCCCCTCCCGCCGGGCGAGACTCCCGATTCCTACCTGCGCCAAGTAACCTGGAACGGCGCGCGGACGCGCTTCAAGCCGCTGACCGCGCGGGCGCAGGCACAGATCGGCAAGGAGCTGGCGATGATCGAGAAGCTCTCACTCGCCGGCTACTTCCTGATCGTCTGGGACGTCGTGCAGTTCTGCCAGAAGGAGAAGATCCTCGTGCAGGGGCGCGGCTCCGCGGCCAACAGCGCCGTCTGCTATGCGCTCTCGATCACCGCGGTGGATCCAGTAAAGATGGAGTTGCTCTTCGAGCGCTTCCTCTCTGAGGAGCGGGGAGAATGGCCGGACATCGACCTGGATCTGCCCTCGGGCGATCAGCGCGAGAAGGTCATCCAACACGTCTACGAAAAGTACGGCCCGCGCGGCGCCGGCATGACCGCCAACGTCATCACTTACCGCGACCGCTCGGCCGCGCGCGAGGTCGGCAAGGCCCTGGGCTATTCGCCCGAGCAGGTGGGCAACTTATCCAAGCAGCTCTCCGGCTGGAGCTTCGGGGAGATCCGCGAGCCGATCGCGCAACTCTCCAGCGAGATTCGAGCGGCGGGGCTCGATCCGGAGGATGTCCGCTCGAAGCATTTCCTGCGGCTCTTCCTGCAGATCCAGAACCTGCCGCGGCACCTTGGCCAGCACTCGGGAGGCATGGTGGTCGCGGCGGGAAGGTTGGACGAGGTCGTGCCGCTCGAGCCGGCCTCGATGCCGGGACGCATCGTCGTGCAGTGGGACAAGGACGACTGCGCGGATCTGGGGATCGTCAAGGTGGACCTGCTGGGCCTCGGCATGCTCGCGGCAATCGAGGAGGCGATCCCGATGATCCGCACGAAGGAGAACGTCGATCTCGACCTTGCGCACCTGCCTCAGGACGACCCGAAGATCTACAAGATGCTGAACGAGGCGGACACGGTCGGCCTCTTCCAAGTCGAGAGCCGGGCGCAGATGGCCTCGCTGCCGCGCAGATGGCCTCGCTGCCGCGAAACGCGCCGAAGAAGTTCTACGACATCGTCGTGCAGGTGGCGATCATCCGGCCGGGGCCGATCGTGGGAGGCATGGTGCGCCCTTTCTTCGACCGTCGGCAGGGGCGCGCCCCCGTCGAATATCCCCATCCGTGCCTGGAGCCGATCCTGAAACGCACGCTCGGCGTGCCGCTCTTCCAGGAGCAGCTCCTGCGCATTGCGATGGTCGCGGCGGGCTTCACGGGAGGAGAAGCCGAAGAGCTGCGGCGCGCGATGGGCTTCAAGCGCTCGGT
>WNGB01009676.1_pt1 | contig 23770 bp, 20 predicted proteins | sample 5400681 | NCBI WGS metagenome assembly WNGB01 (sample SAMN13153367, study PRJNA577476) | soil metagenome | isolation source: 115 cm soil or saprolite under grassland replicate 2 | place: USA:California | collected 2016-06-15
GGCCTTCGTGGCCTCGGTGGCCTACATCGACCCCGGCAACTTCGCGACCAACTTCGCCGCCGGGGCCAGGTTCGGCTACGCCCTGGCCTGGGTCATCGTGGTCGCCAACCTGATGGCCATGCTGGTGCAGTACCTGTCGGCGAAGATCGGCGTGGCCACCGGGCGCGACCTGCCCGAGCTGTGCCGGGCCTACCTGCCGCGGCCGGTGTCCGGGGGCTTGTGGGCGCAGGCCGAGCTCATCGCCATGGCCACCGACCTGGCGGAGTTCGTCGGGGCGGCGCTCGGCCTGAACCTCCTGTTCCATGTGCCGCTGCGCGCCGCGGGCCCGATGACGGCCCTGGTGGCCTTCGCGATCCTGGGTCTCGACCAGCGCGGTTACCGGCGGTTCGAGCTGGCGGTGTGCGGCCTGCTCGGCATCATCTTCCTCGGTTTCGCCTACGATCTCGCGGCCGTGCGGCTCGACCCGTCGGCGCTGGCCAGCGGCCTGGTGCCGGGCTTCGCCGGGCCCGGGGGCCCGCTGCTGGTGGCGGGCATCGTCGGGGCCACGGTGATGCCGCACGTGGTCTACCTGCACTCCGCGCTGACCAAGGCCCGGGTGGCCTGCGCCGACGACGGAGAGCGCCGCGAGCTGCTCCGTTTCCAGCGCCTCGACGTGATCATCGCGCTCGGGGCGGCCGGGCTGGTCAACATGGCCATGCTGGTGGTGGCGGCCGCGATGGCCAGCCAGGCCGGGGGCGTCCGGCTAGGGTCGCTCACGGCCGCGCACGCCGGGCTGGCCCGGCTGGTCGGCGGGGGTGCCGCGCTGGCGTTCGCGGCGGCGCTGCTCGCCTCGGGCCTGTCGTCCTCCAGCGTGGGCACCTACGCGGGCCAGGTCGTCATGCAGGGTTTCATCGACCGCCGTATCCCGCTGTTCCTGCGCCGCGGGCTCACCATGCTGCCCGCCCTGCTGGTCCTCGAACTCGGCCTCCCCGCCACCGGCAGTCTGGTGATCTCCCAGGTGGTGCTGTCGTTCGGCATCCCGTTCGCGCTGGTCCCGCTCGTGATCCTGACCCGGCGCAGGGACGTGATGGGGCCCCTGGTGAACCGGAGGCTCACCACCGTGTCGGCCGGCGTGGTCACGGCGATGATCGTCGTCCTGAACGTCTACCTGCTGTACGCCACGTTCGCCGGCTGAGCCGGCCACGGTGGCCGGGCGCGCGGCCGGGTACTCTCCTGCGCATGACGGCCGCAGCGGATGAGCTGGACCAGGAGATGATGGCGGCCGCGCTCGCGCAGGCGCAGGCCAGCCTGGCCGCCGGGGGTGTCCCGGTCGGCGCGGTGCTGGCCGCCGGCCCCGAGATCGTGGCCGCGGGGCACAACGAGCGCGTGCAGCTCGGCGACCCGGTCGCGCACGGTGAGATCGCGTGCCTGCGTAACGCGGGACGCCAATCCTCCTACCAGGCCATGACGCTGTACACGACCCTTTCGCCGTGCCAGATGTGCACCGGCGCCATCCTGCTGTTCCAGATCCCGCGGGTGGTGGTGGGTGAGGCGGAGACCTTCGCCGGTGACCTGGGGTTCCTTGCCGACCGGGGCGTCTCGGTGACGCTGCTCAATGACGAGCGCTGCGTGGCCGCCATGCGGCAATTCCAGGACCGCCACCCGGCCGTTTGGAGCGAGGATATCGGCGGCCGTTAGTAGCCCGCACGGCCGCCGCGAGCCACCCATCCCGGCCGGTTACTTCCGCCATTTCGGGGAGAATTCAGACGCAGATCGCCGATCCGCTGCGGATCGGTGCACTTGGTGCCGATACTCGGGATCGTGATCGGCGAGAGGTTCGAGCGCCTGCTCGCGGCCGCGCAGGGCGGTACCGGCGAGGCCGACGGGGCCTTCTCCGTGCTCTGGCGCGATGCGAACCCCGCCCTGCTGCGGTATGTGCGGGTGATCGCGCCCGAGGCCGCCGAGGACGTCGCCGCTGACACCTGGGTCCAGGTGGTCCGGGGCCTGGACGCTTTCCGCGGCGACGAAGCCGCCTGGCGTGCCTGGCTGTTCACGACCGCCCGCCGCCGCGCTGTTGACGAGGGCCGCCGCCGGTCCCGCCGTCCGGCCGTCTCCGTGCCCGAACTGCCGGACGTCGCGGGCCCGGGCAGCCTGGATCCGGCCGACCTGGTGCTGGAGAAACTGGGCACCGAGGCGGCGATCAGCATCATCTCCTCGCTGCCCAGGTTCCAGGCGGAGGTAATCACGCTCCGGGTGGTCGCCGGGCTGGACAACCAGGCCGTGGCGCAGCTGGTGGGCCGCAGCCCCGGGGCAGTCCGGATCGCCGCGCACCGCGGTTTACGGCGGCTGGAGGCGACTCTCCGCGAGGCCGGCATCACCCGCGACTCCGCGCGTGTAACGGACTGAGCCGCGGCGTCGTTTCGGTAGACAGCATGACCAAACACGAGCGGAGCAGCCGGCCGGACCGTCTCAGCGTGGGGCGGTCCGCTGACCCGATGCTGGACGCGCTCCTCGACGGGCGCCCGCTGCCAGACGGGGAGGACCCGGCCCGGTGGCAGCTCGTCGCCCAGGTGCTCACCGCGCTGACGTCGGCACCGGAAAGAAGCGAGCTGACCGGCGAGGCCCGGGCGCTCGCGGAATTCCGGAGCCGGGCATGCGGCGCACCGCGCCCGGCCCGGGCCAGTCGCCGGAGCCGGGGGTGGGCGGCGTCGCTGCGCGTCCCCAGGCCCGCGGTGGCCGCAGCCACCGGCGCCGTCGCCATGGGCGGGCTTCTCGCGGTGGCCTACGCCGGGGACCTGCCGGCCGCGGCCCAGCGGCTGGCGCACGACACCATCGGCGCGCCGGCCGCGGCCCGTGACGGCGGCCCCGGGTCCCGCCCGCCCGCCTCCCCGGGCCCGGCGTCGCCCCGGGGTTCCAGGGCCGGGCAGGCGGGTTCCCCGTCCGGTCACGGGCCGGGCCAGGGGGACCGCCGGATCGCCCGCGGTCACCCCTCGGGCTCTCCGTACCGGCACTGGCCGGCCAGTTCCGCGCCCGGCACGGCGGGCGGCGGCCCGTCTGGCTCCTCCGGCCAGTACAGTCCTGGCCAGTACAGCCCGGGCCAGCCGGGCACCCCGGGAGGGTCTCCCACGCCCGGGCCCACCCAGCAGCCGTCGCCGTGGGCGAGTTCCAGCCCGTCGGCCGGCGCGGCCCCGTCGCCGACGGCCTCGCCAAGCACCAGCCAGCAGTCCCGGCACCACGATGAGCCGGTGCCGGCCGCTACCCAGAGCTTTCCCCCCTGACCACCCGCCGCCTCCTGTCGCCGCGGCGGGTGCCGTGCGGCGGGCCGGGTCCCAACCCCCCCGGGGACTCGGCCCGTCGCCGTCCTCGCTGGACAGCACCCTCTCGTCCGGGGGGCAGCCCGGCTCCGCTCAGGTGCGGCCAGGGACCGGTCAGCGCCGGAAATCGACCGCGGTGGTGTTCGCCCCGCTGATCACGACCGCGACCGTCTCGTCCCGGCCTGGGCAGAACCGGCCGGAGAGCAGCGCGGCCAGCGCGGCGCATCCGCCCGGCTCGGCGACCAGGCGGAGCCGGTCCCAGAGCAGTTCCTGGGCCCGGGCGATGTCCTCGTCCGTGACCAGCACCACCTGCCGCACGTGCTCACGGATCACCGCGAAGGTGTGCTCGCCGACCCGGCGGGGGGCGAGCGAGTCGATGGCCACGCTCCCCGCCGCACTGTCCACGGGGCGGCCCGCCCGCAGGGCGCGGGCCAGGGTGGGGGCGCCTGCCGGTTCCACGCCGATCACCCGCGCCTGGCCCGCGTAGGCCGCGCAGATGCCCGCGAGCAGCCCGCCACCGCCCACGCTGGCCAGCACGGTGCCGGCCGCGGGTGCCTGCTGCCTCAGCTCGGTGCCCAGCGTTCCCGCCCCCAGGATCGTCTCGATCTGGTCGAACGCGGGCACCGGGAGCGCGCCTGACGCCGCCACCCACTCCTCGCTGGCGGCCAGGGCCTCGGCGTAGCTGGCGCCGCCGACCACCAGATCCGCCCCGTAGCCGCGGATGCGCGCGATCTTGGCCGGGGACGAGACCTCCGGGACGAAGACGCGGGCGCTCACCCCCAGCGCCTGGGCCGCGTACGCCACCGCCGCGCCGTGATTACCGCCCGAGGCGGCCACCACTCCGGCCCCGGGCACCGGGCGGAGCAGCAGGTTGGCGAACGCGCCCCGGGCCTTGAACGACCCGGAGTGCTGCAACTGCTCCAGCTTCAGCACCAGCGGGCCAGGCTCCAGCCCGAAGGCGGCCCGGTCCAGGAAGGCCACCGGGGTGGTCAGCACGTAGGGCCGGATCAGCGTGGCCACGGACGAGATCGCGTGGGAGGTGATGTCGCCGACCATGGCCGTGGGGATGCCGGTATCGCTCACTCCGCTCCTTTCCGTGCCCATGCTATGCACTTGGTTGGCAGCAGCGGGGGTTGTACCGTTTGGCCCATGCCTGGCTCCGCGGCGCACGCGACGAAGTCCCCGTCCCCCCGGCTCTGGCTGATGCGCCGGGTGCAGGTGGCCGGGACGGCAGCTCTGGCGGCCCTGGTCGCGGGCACGGTCTGCGCATTAGCCGCAGGCGCTCCGGCCGCCGCCCTCGCGGTGGCCGCAATCCTCGCCGCCGCTCTGGCTGCCTTCTGGTTCGCCCGTAACCGGGTCCGGGCCTGGACCTACACCGAGCGCGAGGATGACCTGATCGTCGCCCGGGGGGTGCTGGTCCGCCGCCTCTCCGTGGTGCCTTACGGCCGGATGCAGTTCGTCGACGTGACCGCGGGCCCGGTCGAACGTGCGTTCCGGCTGGCCACCGTCAAGCTGCACACCGCGGCGGCGGCCAGCGACGCGCGGATCCCGGGGCTCGAGCGGGATGAGGCCGCCCGGCTGCGGGACCGGCTGGCCGCCCTGGGTGAGGCGAAGGCCGCAGGCCTGTGAGCGGGCCGCCCGGGGACGTGGCCGGCTCTCCCGGGGACGTGACCGGCCAGTGGCACCGGCTGCACCCGCTGTCGCCGCTCGTGCGCTCCGGCCGGGCCGCGGTCGGGGTGCTGGCCCGTGGTGGCGGTGCTCGCGGCCGTGGTCAACTGGCTGGTCACCCGCTGGAAGCTGGACGGGGCCACGCTGCGGATCGAGACCGGCCTGCTGCGCCGTGACTCCCGGCAGCTGCCCGTGGCCCGGATCCAGGCGGTAGACGTGGTGCGGCCGTTCCTGGCCCGCGCGCTCGGCCTGGCCGAACTGCGCGTCCGGCTGGCCGGCTCCAGCCACGCCGACGGCCGTCTCTCCTACCTGCCCGAGCACGCCGCGCTCGAGCTGAGGGCCCGGCTGCTGGCTGCGCATCACGGGCTCGACCCGGCCACCCCGGAACCCGGTGAGCGGGTCCTGGCCAGCGTCCCGACCGGGCGCCTGGCCGGGTCGGTGCTGGCCTCCGGGGCCAGCCTGCTCATCGCGCTGCTGGTGGCGGAGCTCGTGGTGATCCTGGTGTCGCCGGCCGTGCTCGCCGCCACCGGCAGCGCATTCCTGATCTTCCTGGTCACCCTGGTACCCATGGTGTGGCGGCGGCTCGCGACCGAGTACGGGTTCACGCTCGCGCAGTCACCAGACGGCATCCGGATCCGCCGGGGGCTGCTCGGGACGGTGGCCGAGACTATCCCGCTGCGCCGGGTGCAGGCGGTCCGGATGGTCGAGCCGCTGCTGTGGCGGCCGCTGGGCTGGTGCCGCCTGGAGATCGACGTGGCCGGCTCCCCGGGCCGGGACCGTGCCGACGGGTCGGGCCGGATGCGCAAGACCCTGCTCCCGGTCGGCCATCGCGAGCCGGCCTGGCAGCTGATGCGCCTGGTCATGGGCGCCGATCCGCCGCTGTTGTCCCGGCCGCCGGTGCGGGCCCGCCGGAAGGCACCGCTGAGCTATCACTTCCTGGCCGCCGGCCACGACGCGGCCACCGCGATGGGGGTCACCGGCCGGCTCCGCAAGGTCACTACCTGGGTGCCGCTGGAGAAGGTCCAGAGCGTCCGGATGGTCAGCGGCCCAGTTCAGCGCCTCCTGTCGCTGGCGACCGTGCACGCGGACGCGGCCGGACGCCGGGTCCGGGCCGAGTTCCGCGACCGGCCCGCCGGGGAGGCGGAGCAGCTGGTCGAGAACCTGGCCGCGCTGTGCCGGGATGCCCGGCGGCGGGCACCGGACGCCGGCGTCCCGCGGTCCCCGGCCGTCCCCGCCCAGGGGGGACCCCCGCACGCTGACCCCGCTAGGCAACCAGAGCAGCACCGGTGAACGCGGCCCACAGCGCGGCGTAGGCGCCCCCGGCGGCGAGCAGCTCGTCGTGGGTGCCCTGCTCGACGACGTGGCCGTGGTCCACGACCGCGATACGGTCGGCACGGGCCGCGGTGGTCAGCCGGTGCGCCACCACGAGCGTGGTGCGCCGTGCGGTGAGCCGCTCGGTAGCCGACACGACGGCCGCCTCCGCGGCCAGGTCGAGGGCGGCGGTCGCCTCATCGAGCAACAGGATGTCCGGATCGACGAGGTAGGCCCGGGCCAGCGCGATCAGCTGGCGCTGTCCCGCCGAGAGGTTCCGGCCGCGCTCCGCGACCTCGTGGTAGAAGCCGCCGGGCAGCCCGGCGATCATGTCCAGCGCGCCGACCGCGCGGGCCGCCGCCTCCACCTGCGCGTCGGTGGCTTCCGGGTTGCCGTAGCCGATCGCGTCACGGACGGTGCCCGCGAACAGGTGGGATTCCTGCGGTACCACGCCCAGCCGCCGCCGGTAGCTGCCCAGGTCGTAGTCCCGCACGTCCACGCCGTCCACCAGCAGCCTGCCGCCGGTCACGTCGTAGAACCGGGCCACGAGCTTGACCAGCGTGGACTTGCCGGCCCCGGTCTGGCCCACGAGGGCCACGGTCTCACCGGGCGCCACCGTGAGGTTCACGCCGCGGAGTGCTTCCTGATCATCGCCGTAGTTGAAGTGCACGTCGCGGAACTCGATCCTGGCGCGACCCCTGGTCACCGGCCGCGGTTCCCTGGCCTCCGGGGTGCTGGTCTGGGTGCGCAGCAGCCCGCTGATCCGGCGCAGCCCGACGGCGGCCTGCTGGTAGCCGTCGAACACCTGGGACAGCTGCTGCACGGGCGAGAACAGCATGTCGATGTAGAGCAGGTACGCGACCAGCGCCCCGGCGCTGAGCAGCCCCGCGCGCATCTGGCCCGCTGCCACCAGCAGCACGAGCGCACCCGCCGCGGTGGACAGCGACTGCACGAACGGGAAGTACACCGCGATGTAGCGCTGGGCCCGGAGCCGCGACCGCCGGTAGGCGGCGCTGAGCCCGGTGAACCGGACCAGGTTGAGCTGCTCCCGCCGGTAGGCCTGGGAGACCCGCAGGCCGGCCACGTTCTCCTGGAGGTCGGCGTTGACGGCGGCGACCTTCTCCCGGGCCTCGCCGTAGGCCCGGGAGGACTTGGCCCGGAACACCAGCGTCGCCACCGCGAGCACGGGAACCAGGGTCAGCACGGTCAGCCCCAGCCGGAGGTTGATGATCAGCAAGGCGATCATGACGCCAGCGAACGACAGGGCCGAGTTGACCATGGTGATCAATCCGGTCTGCAGGAAGGACGACAGCGCGTCCACGTCCGTGGTCATCCGGGTCATGATGCGCCCGGACATCTCGTGCTCGTAGAAGTCGAGGCCGAGCCGCTGCAGCTGGGCGAAGATCTTGACCCGCAGCGAGTACAGGACCCGTTCCCCGTTGCGCCCGACGACCACGGTCTGCACCGCGTTGACGACCCAGTCGGCGAGGACCACAGCCAGCGCAACCCCGGCGATCAGCAGCACGGCGCCGGTGACCTTCGTCTCCACGCCGTGATCGATGCCCCCCCGGACCAGCGCCGGCATGACCAGGCTGGCCAGCGCGTCCAGGGCATCCAGCACCAGGCCGATGAGGAGGCCCACCGCGAACGGGCGCAGCACCTGCTGCAGGGTGAACCGGGGCGCCGCGGCCCGGGCCCAGCCGATGTCCACCCCGGGCACGTCCCGGGCCGGCGGCAGCGCGTCGACCCTGGCCAGCAGCTCCGGCGACGCGGGAATACCCGCCATCATGCTGCTCGTCCCCCCGCCGCCGCCTCCCCGGCCGCCGGCCCGCCCGCCGCGGGCCCCCACGCGGCCGGCCGGCGGGGCCGCGCCGGGCAGCGCCGCCAGGCCCGCTAGCTGGGCGGGAACGGCGGCCGCCCAGCCCGCGGCCAGCCCGTCCGCCGCTAGCCTGGCTGCCGCGGCAGGCCCGCCGTTGCCCGCCACGTCAGCGACCTCCTCCCGCGGCCACAGCTGCGGGGTGACACCGTCCGCGGCCGTCACGGCGGTCTCCCCGGCGGGCCCGGCGGTGTCCTCACCGCGCTCGCCGGACGGGTCCTGGGTGATCAGCTCGCGGAACAGCGTGCAGCGCGCCTCCAGCTCGTCGTGGGTGCCGGCGTCGACCAGGCGGCCCTGATCGAGGACGGCGATCCGGTCGGCGAGCTGGAGCGTGGACCGCCGGTGCGCGATGAGCAGCGTGGTCCGGCCGGCCATGATCTGCTTGAGCCGTCCGTGGATCTCGGCTTCGATGCGCGGGTCGACCGCTGACGTCGCGTCGTCGAGAACCAGGATGCGGGGATCGGTCAGCAGCGCCCGGGCGAGGGCCACCCGCTGGCGCTGGCCGCCGGACAGGGTCAGCCCCTGCTCCCCGACGACGGTGTCGTACCCCTGGGGCAGCCCGGTGATGAACTCATCTGCCTCGGCGGCCTGCGCCGCGGCCAGGACCTCTTCCCAGCTGGCGTCCGGGCGCCCGTAGGCGATGTTGGCCCGGACCGTGTCGGAGAACAGGAACGAGTCCTCGCTGACCAGCCCGATCGCGCCCCGCAGGGAGTCCAGGGTGAGGTCGCGGACGTCGTGCCCGCCGACCCGCAGCGTTCCGCCCGTCACGTCGTAGAAGCGGGGGAGCAGTTGCGCGATCGTCGATTTCCCCGACCCGGAGGTGCCGACCAGCGCGACGGTTTCACCGACCGCGACGCTCAGCGACAGCCCGCGCAGCACGGGCTGGCCGGGCAGGTAGCCGAAGCTCACGTCGTCAAGGTCCACGGAGGCGGGACCTGGTCCCAGCGGGACCGCGCCGGGCCGGGTGGTGACCCCGGGCTCGGTGTCGATCACCTCGAAGACCCGGATCACGCTGGCCCGGGCCTCCTGGCCGGTCGTCACCAGCGCGGCGAGCGCGCGGACCGGGGCCACCAGCTGGAGCAGGTAGGAGGAGAACGCCACGAACGTGCCCAGCGTGATCGAGCCCTCGATGGCCAGCCAGCCGCCCAGGGCGAGCACGCCAACCTGGCCGAACGCGGGCACGGCCTGCAGGGCCGGGTTGTACCGGGCCATCAGCCGCACGGCACGCACCCGGGAGGCGTAGAGCAGGCGGCTCGCCCGCTCCAGCCTGCCCGTCTCCTGTTCTTCCTGGCCGAAGCCCTTGACCACACGCACGCCGGTCACGGCACCGTCCACGACCCCGGCCACGGCGGCCGCCTGCTGCTGTGCGTCCCAGCTGGCCGGGAACAGCGTGCGGCGTGAGGCCACCGAAATAAACCACAAGGCGGGCCCGACGGCCAGCGCGATCACGGTCAGCAGCGGGGAGAGGACCAGCATGATCGCCACGGAGGCGACGAACAGCACCGCGTTGCCGAGCAGCATGGGGATCATGCTGAGCAGGGCCTGGACCATGGACAGGTCGGAAATGGAGCGGCTGACGATCTGGCCGGTATGCAGCTGGTCCTGGCGCGTGCCGTCCAGCCGGGACAGGGCACCGAGCATCCCGGTCCGCAGGTCATGCTGGACATCGAGCGCGACCTGACCGCCGCGGTAGCGGCGCAGGTAGAGGCCGCCGAAGTTGGCCAGCGCGGCGCCCAGCAGGAGGACCGCGAGCGGCCAGACCGCCGGGTGCCCCGGCCCGACCAGGTCATCCACGATCCGCCGCTGGATCAGCGGGATAACCGACGCGACCACGGTCACGACCAGCGTGCCCGCCAGCGCGAGCAGCACGTTGCGCGGGTAGCGCCAGCAGTATCCCGCGAGCCGCCGCAGCCAGCCCCGGCCCGTGCCGTCCCGGCCGGCCCCGCGCGCCTTATCCACCGCCTTCCTGCTGGGCAGCGTGTTCGTCCTGGTGTGATCCACCGCCTTCCTGCTGGGCAGCGTGTTCGTCCTGGCGTGCCGCTGGGTGTCCGTGGGCCCGTTCCTTTCCGTCCCCGTCTGCGCTGGCCCGGGGGGACGGCCCCCCGGAATCTCCCGCCGTGTGAGGGGCGAGCCCCTTCCTCGCCCGCCTCACCTCCGTCATCGCCGAGCTGAGCAGCTCGAGCGCATCAAGCACCGCTTCCGGGTCGCCGGTGGTGTCCAGCAGCTGGCCGAGCCAGGCGCAATACGCCGCGTCCGCCCGGTCCAGCGCCGCCCGGCCGGCCGGGGTCAGCGAGAGCCGCACGACCCTCCGGTCGCCCGGCTCGGTGGCCCGGCTGGCGTACCCGGCGGCCACGAGGCCATCGGCGGTCGCGGTCAGGGTCGGCTTGGCCACCGCCAGCCGCTGCGCGAGCCGGGTGGAGCGCTCGCCTCCGGCTCCGGCCAGCTTCATGATGCGGTACTGGGAGGGGGTCAGCCCCGCGTCCACGCACTCCAGGGCGCGGAACATCCGGAAGATGGCCATGATGGCCGGGGACATGTCCGCCCTGCCCGGCATGTTGTGCGCCTCGCTCACAGTTAGGCAGTCCAAGGATTTTTCAGTTAGCCGAGCTAACCATGAGGGGGACCTGGCGATTCCCGCGAAGGCGCTGCCCGCCCGTGTGATACTCAGCGTGATCAGGTGGAGACGCGAAGACCAGCCCTGGGAGGCGGCCATCCCGGTGAAGCACCTGGCGATGACGGTGGCCGCGGCCGCCGCCACAGCCGCCGTCTCGGCCCTCGCCGCGCCCGTTCCCACGGCCGCGGCCTGGCATCCGGGCGGGCCGGCCGCGCTGCCCGCACCGGCGATCCAGCGGCTGTCCGACGCGCAGCTGGCCGGCCAGCGGGTCATCTACAGCTACCCGGGCCCGACCCCGCCGCGGGCCCTGCTCCGCGCGGTCCGCAGCGGCCAGGCGGCCGGGGTCATCTTCTTCGCCGGGAACATCTCCAGCCCGGCTCAGCTGGCCGCGGTGGCGCGGCAGCTCCAGCGGGCTGACGCGAGCAAGCGGAACCCGGTGCGTGCGCCGCTGCTCCTGATGGCCGACCAGGAGGGCGGGGCCGTGCGCCGGCTCCCCGGCCCGCCAGACCTCTCCGAGAAGCAGATCGGCCAGGCGGCTGACCCGCCCGCCCAGGCCCGGCAGGCGGGCCTGGGCGCCGCGGCGACCCTGCACTCGGCCGGGCTGAACGTGAACCTCGCCCCGGTGCTCGACGTCTACCGCGCGGCGGGCGACTTCATCGACCAGTACGGCCGCTCGTACGGCAGCGCCCCGGGGCAGGTGGCCCGGCTCGGTGCGGACTTCATCTGGGCCCAGCAGCGCGCGGGCGTGGCGGGGGCGGCCAAGCACTTTCCCGGCCTGGGCGCGGCGGCCCGGAAGCAGGACACCGATCTGCGGCCGGTGACGCTGACGGTCCGGTCATCCACGCTGCGCTGGTTGGACGAGCAGCCCTACCGGGCCGCGATCGCAGCCGGCGTCAGGCTGGTCATGGTCTCGTGGGCGGTCTACCCGGCCCTCGACGGGCACCGCCCGGCAGGGCTGTCGCCCCGGGTGGTGCAGGGCGAGCTGCGGCAGCGGCTCGGCTTCCAGGGAGTGACCATCACCGACGGGCTGGAGGCCGGGGCGCTGCGCCGCTACGGCACGATCGCGGACCGGGGCCAGCGGGCCGCGCTGGCCGGGATGGACCTGCTGCTGTGCGCCGGGCACAGCGTCGGCGAAGGGCAGCGCGCCGCGGCCGGCCTGGCCCGCGCCTACCGGGACGGCCTGCTCAGCAGGGCTTCCGGCGAGGCCGCGGTCACGCGGATCGCCGCGCTGCGGGCCAGCCTGCCCGGGTAGCGGGCCCGGTCCAGCCGGGTCTGCGGTCCAGCCGGGTCGGCCGGGCCTGCGGTCCAGCCGGGTCGGCCGGGCCTGCGGTCCAGCCGGGCCTGCGGGCCAGCGCCGGCCGCTCGTCAACCCCGCGGTGGCCCGTAGGCCCGGGCGGGCCCGGCCAGGCCGTGCTCGTAGCCGAACACCACCGCGTGGACCCGGTCGCGCCGGCCCAGCTTGTCCAGGGTGTGGCCGACGTGCGTCTTGACCGTGCTCTGTGTCACCACGAGCTGCGCTGCTATCTCGGCGTTGGACCAGCCGAGCACCACCAGGCCGAGGAGGTCCAGTTAGGAAGCGTAGTCGCGCTCCCGGAGGCCGTACCCGGCGGCGGCGCCCCCCACGATGAGGGCGAATAGCAGGAACGTCAGCACGTGCACGCTCGTGCACCACAGGCAGATCGCGTCCAGCGTGAACAACTCGGTGTAGACGAGATACAGCACGAACCCGATCCCGATGACCACCGACGCCACCCGGACCCAGGTGAGCGCCGGGAACTTCAGCCGCCACGCCCAGGGGGAGACGGCGGCGGTCATGAACACGTAGAAGGCCAGCCCGAGGACGGCCACCGGGAGCACCCCGAACACCATGGACTCGGCGCTGCTGGTGACCAGCGCGCAGTTGATCACGCCCTTGTCCGAGCAGGCCAGCGGGACGGAGGAGTCGTAGTGGGTGATGGTCAGGTAGGTGGAGACGCCCAGGCCGGCCAGCGCCAGCGCCCAGGTGGTGAGCTGGAACCACAGCGGCGGGATCCTGATGCCCGGCTCGGGCGCGGCAGTGGCAGCGGCCTCGGCCGCCCGGCGCTCACGCGCGCGCTGCGCCTGCCCCGGCCGTCCAGGCCCGGGGCGCTGCGCCTGGGCAGCAGGCCGCCGGGCCTGCGCCGCCACCGGCTGGGGCTCCGGCCGGCCGCCCCGGGTTCCCTTGTTCTTCCTGGCGCCCGCCCCCGCGCCGGCCGCCTGCCTGGGCGCGGGCATCAGAGCTGGCCCTGGATGGTCTTGATCGTCGGGGTGGTGCAGACGTTGGAAGGCTGGTTGTTCGTGACCTTGCAGATCGTCGCGGTGATCATGTTGGCCGCACCGTCCGCGCCCTTGGCGACCGCATTGGACGGGTCCTTGAGCGCCGCGGCCACCTGGGCCCAGGTCTGGCCGGACAGGAGCTGCGGATTGTACTGGGAGCCGTGCACGAAGTACTTGCCGCCGAAGTCAATGAACGGGATGGCGCCCTGCTCACTGGCCGAGACGTACGGCGGGCTGTCGTACTTGGTGATCAGCGCGTTCTGCGCCGCACTCGTCTTCTCCAGCGGCTTCTCGCTGACCGTCTCCTGCTCGACCGGGGTGAAGGTCAGGTACTTGCTGGTGTAGCTGGACTTGTAGAAGTTGAGCGTGGGGGTGTGCGGGTACACCTCCTGGCCGCCGGCCGAGTGGATGCCGCTGAGACCCTGGAAGGTGCCGAACTTGCTGAGCGCCACGGCCAGGGCCCACCGCTCGGCGGCACAGTACGGGCAGTACTGGGCGCCGATGTAGAGCACCTCGGGCTTGCCGCCTGAGGCCAGCGCCTTGGCCGAGGACACCGTGGTCACGCTCTTGGTGTCGGCAGTCCCGGTGCCCACCGAGGTGAGGGTCGAGGCCGGGACGGTGGTGATGTCCCTGATCACGCTGGCCGGGAGGGCGGTACCCGTGGGGGAGGTAGAACTCGAGCTGGTGGAGGCGGGGCTCTGGGTGGCCTTGAAGATGACGAAGGCGACCACGATGACCACGACGCCGAGAATGCTGCCCCCGGTCCAAAGCATCCGGTTGCGCATCTGCGCCCGGCGCTGCGCCGCCCGTTGCGCAGCGATCCTCTCGCGGGCGCTCTCCCGCTTGTTCCTGCTCGCCTTGCCCATTACCCGTCCTATGAAATGGTGCCAATGGTGGCCCGGCCAGGTCCATCGTAGGCGGCATCAGGGGATGAGGCTGCCCCGTTCGTGGGCCGCAGACGGCTGGATTGACCCGTTCCCCGCAGCCCAGGCAGCGATCTGGGCCCGCGAGGTAAAGCCCAGCTTGGACAGGATATTCGCAACGTGCCGTGCCGCGGTAGCCGGACTGATAACGAGCTCGTCCGCGATGCCCTTATTGCTGTAACCGTGGGCGATGAGCGCCGTGATCTCACGCTCGCGCGGAGTCAGCGAGGACTGCGGGTTCACCAGCGGGGCAGCCCCCGGTACACCCGTCCCCGGCGCACCCGTCCCCGGTGCCCCGGTCCCGGGCATGCCCGTCCCGGGCGCCTCCGTCCCCGGCCCATCCGCCCCGGGCGCAGCGTCCGGCTCCGGGCCTGACCCCAGCGCCAGGGCCACGGCCGCGTCCGGCGTCAGGCCCCGGCCCTGCTCCCACAGCCCGGCGAGTGCCTCAGGGCCCAGGCCCCGGGCCGCGTCCAGGTACTGCTGGGTCCGCCCGGAGGCCGGCGGGGGCAGGCCGGCCGCCTCGCGCAGCGCGGTAGCGGCCGCGGTCAGCAGGACCGCCAGGTGATCCTGTCCTTCCCCGGCGCACAGGGCCGCGAACGCCTCCAGCCCGCGGGCCACGCCGATCCGCGCCCCGGTCAGCTGGCTCAGCCGCAGGCTCTCGGCCAGATGCGACCGGGCCAGGGTGAGCTGCCCCTGGTCCAGCGCGACCCGGCCGATGCCGGCCAGGCAGCGGGCGATATCGGGCCGTGAGTCGACCTCGCGCAGGATCGGCAGGGCCGCCTGGTAGCAGTCCATGGCCCCGGCCGGATCGCGCCGCAGCCGGGCCAGCGCACCCAGGCCGAGCAGCGTCCGGGCCACGCCCCAGCGCTGGTCGATGCCGCGCATCACCTCGAGCGCGGCCTCGCCGAGCAGCTGGGCCTGGCGCAGCCGTCCCTCGGCCGCGGCCAGGGCGGCCTGCGTTCCGAGCGCGTACCCCTCGTTCCAGGCGTTGCCCGCCTCCCGTGCGGTGGCCAGGGCGTTGGCCGCCCACTGGGCGGACCCGGCCAGCTGGCCGGTCTGCAGGGCGGTCTCGGCCAGCAAGTTCTGCGCGGTGGCGGCCCAGATGAGCAGCCCCGCGGCCTGGCACAGCTCCAGCCCGGCCCGGGCCCACTCCTGTGCCCGGGCGGGGTCGTTGGGCAGGACGAGCTGGGCCCGCCCGATGAGCGCGGTGCCCAGAACCGGATCCGGCACCCCCTCGCGGGCGAGGCCGAGGAAGCGGGCGAACCAGCTCTCGCCCTCGTCGAACGAGCCGCGGACGATCCACGACGGCCGGACCGCGGCGCAGATGCGCAGCCCCGCCTCCGCGTCGCCGCTGGCCAGGCAGCTGCTGAGGACCTGGCGCAGGTTGCCTACGTCCACGTCGTAGCGGCGGAACACGGCCACCACCATCGCCCAGCCGGACGGGATCGTGGCCATCCCGACCTCCTCGTTGCGCTCGCACACGGCCAGCACGTAGTCGCGCAGCCGCAGCTGGGTCGGGGCGGACTCGCCTGCCTCGGCGAGGCGCTGCGCGGCGTAGGCCCGGATGCTGTCCAGCATCCGGTAACGCGCCTGCCCGAGCACTTCGGGCTCCACGACCACCAGCGACTTGTCCACCAGCCCCGCCAGCAGGCCGACCACGTCCTCCGTGGGCACGCCGTCCTCCGTGGGCTCGGCGCCCCCGGCTGCCACGGCGTCCTCAGGGGGCGCGTCGTCGGCGGGCCCTGCGCCGTCCGCGCAGACCTGCTCGGCCATCTCCAGGGACCACCCGGAAAACACGGACAGGCGGCGCAGCAGGGTCTGCTCGGCGGGGGAGAGGAGGTCATGGCTCCAGTCGATGGTGGCCAGCAGGGTCCGCTGCCGCGGCGGGGCGGTCCGGTCGCCGGGCCCGAGCAGCGTGAAGCGGTCGCCGAGCCGGGCGGCGATCTGCTCGGCGGACAGCACGGTCACCCGGGCCGCGGCCAGCTCGATGGCCAGCGGGACGCCGTCCAGGGCACGGCAGATGGCCGCCACCGCCATCGCGTTGCGCTCGGTGATCGCGAAGCCGGGCCGGGCCGCCGCCGCCCGGTCCGCGAACAGCTGCACCGCCTCGAAGGCCGCCAGTTCCGCGGCGTCCCGCGGCGCGTCCGCGGGTGGCACGGCCAGCGGCGCGACCTGCCGCACGGATTCCTGCGGGATCCGCAGCGGCTCCTGGCTGGTGGCCACGATCCGCAGCTCCGGACAGGCCGCCAGGAGCCGCTGGCAGAGAGCGGCGCAGGCGTCGACCAGATGCTCGCAGTTGTCGAGCATGATCAGCACCTGACGCGTCTCCAGCGCGTCGGCCAGCGTGTCCGGCAGCGGGCGCCCGGCCTCGGCATCGACGCCGATGAGGGAGGCCATCCGGGAGACAATCAGGTCTGGTTCCCACAGGTCGCCCAGCTCGACCACGTAGACGCCGTCCGCGAAGTCGCCGGCCGCGGTGGCCATCAGGCGCAGGGCCAGCCGGGTCTTCCCGATGCCGCCCGCGCCGCACAGGGTGAGGGCCCGGGTCCTGTGCAGCGCCTCGCGCAGATAGCCGAGTTCGCGTTCCCGCCCGATGAACCGGTTTGGTTCCTCAGGCAGCTGGGTCACACGTCCCTCTGGTTCCATTTTCCCTATTAACAGGATTGCCCGCTCGCAATCAGTGTCGCGTCATGTGCGCTGCCGTCCCTGGTAGGGGCGGCAATAGTCCGTATCTGTCTGAACAGTCAGTTATGGCAGCTGTTAGCCCGATATCTGATTCTGGTACTGCTGATGCGGCCGGGATGCATGCCTTTTCGTTTACGGTTCCACACTGGCAGTTCCCGGCGAATGGGGCTAGTCCCCGAATCGGGGGTCTCGCCCGGCCCCGCCCGCCTCCGCTGGCTATTCCGCCCGTCCGGACACCCCGCCCCGCCCGCCTGGCCGGCCCGCCCGCTCGCTTCGCGCCCCCGTTCCGGTGCAGGCCGCGCTGCTCGGCGACCGGCCGTCACGGGTGGCCCGCCAGGTCACGCTGCCGCTTGCCGCGCCGGGCTGGGCCTGGCCATGGCGCTGGGCGCGGCCATGGGCGCGGGCCATGGGCGCGTTCGGCGCCCTGGTGATCATCGCCTATCACCCGTTCGGGATACCGTTGCGATCTGGACGACGCTGCAGGAGACGGGGCTGCCCACCGCGCTTCCCTTCGCCCTGGTCCTGCTGGCGGTCGCCCTGCCGCTGCACCTGGCCGCCTACATCTGGAGCGTGCGTGCTCGAGGCCGACGTCGAGGTTGACCGGCGCGGGTTCCGGCTGTCCGCGGCGTTCAGCGTGGCCGCGGGGGAGCGGCTGGCCCTGTTCGGGCCCTCGGGCGCCGGCAAGACCACGATCCTCGAGGCGGCTGGCGAGCAGCCGCCCGAGCGCGACCCGGTGCGCCGCCCCGGGGAGGTGCCCCCGTGACCGGACTGGCCGCGGCCGGGCCCGGGCCGGCCAGGCCCGAGCCAGGGGGCGCCCGGCTGCGCGTGCTGCGCCAGGCCCGCGGCTACTCCCAGCAGCAGCTGGCCGGCATGGCCGGGGTGTCGCGGCAGGCCGTGTCGGCCGTCGAGGCCGGCCATTCCGATCCGTCGCTGCGGGTCGCGCTGGCCCTGGCCAGCGCGCTGGGCGTGACCGTCGAGGAGCTGTTCGGGCCGGGCGTCCCCGCGCCGGTGGTGGGGGCCCGGCCGGTGGCGCCTCTCGGCGAGGAGGGGGCCCGGGTCACCCTGGCTCAGGTGGGGGATTCGTTCGTGGCCCTGCCGCTGGCGGCGGACTCGGCGATCCGGGCCGGGTTCCTGCCGGCAGGCGGGCTCGTCGCGATGCCGTCCGGGCCGGCCCCCGTCACCCCGGTGCGCCCGCTGGGCCCGCCCCGGCCGACGCTGGTGGTGGCCGGCTGTGACCCGGCCCTGCCGACCTGGTCATCCCGGCGGCCCAGCTCGGCTCGAGGGAGGCGGAGGCGCTGCTGCGGGTGCTCTCGTCGCCCTGGCTCGCCGCGCAGCTGGGCAGCCTGCCCGGATACGACGCGGCGCGCTGCGGCGAGCGCGTCGCCACACTCTGAGGGCCTAGGGTTGACCTGTGTACGACCACGACCAGGGTGAGCTCACCGAACTCGGCTGGGACGAGTTCATCCGCCGCCAGTGGGACGCCTTGTACATGGCCTACCGGACCGGCCGGGGGCGGCGCACGCTCTGCCGCGGCTGGGCCGACCTGCTCGAAGCGGGCCTGGGCTGCTCCCAGGAGGTGGCCGACTTTCTGGTCCGCGCGGAGATCCTGGACCGGGCCGACCGTGACCTGGAGGGCACCGCGGACCCGCGGGCTCTGGTGGCCGGGATGTCGAAGGTGGTCGCGGACGTGCGCGCCGACCTGCTCGAGCTCGGCCCGGACGGACTGGGCCCGCCGGGACAGGGCCCGGCGCTGCCCGGGCTGCTGGAATCCCGGGGAAATTGGTGCCGAGCAGCTCCTCGATCCGGCCCAGCAGCCGGGCCCGGGTGGGCGCGGCGAGCTGGGCGATGTAGGACTTACTGCGTTCCTCGGCCATCCAGGTCGCCGCGTCCACCTGCCGGGTCCATGGCACCACGATCCGCACACCAGGCTCGAACAGCCCGGTGCTGGCGATGCCTTCCTCGCTCCAGTCCGGGTCGCGGTGATGCCGGCGGTAGCCCGGGCAGACCGCCTCCATCACGTCCTGGTAGGTGTCGAACCAGTCCTGCCCGTCCGCCCAGGCGTGGCTCCACCAGGCGGCCCAGCACCCGCCCGGCCGGAGCACCCGCGCCACCTCCCGGCTGGCGTGGTGCTGGTCGAACCAGTGCCAGGACTGGGCGAAGCAGGTGAGGTCGACCGACCCGGATCGGATCGGCAGCCGGTTCCCGTCCGCCTGGAGGCAGGTCAGGCCGGGGCTGCGGGCGTGGGCCCGGCGCAGCATGAGCTCCCCGAAGTCGATCGCGACCGTGCGGGCCCCGCGGGCGGCCAGCTGCCGGGTGGCGATGCCGGTGCCCGCACCCACGTCGAGCACCACCGCCCCGAGAAGCCGGCGCGCGGCCCGCTCGATCACGGTGAACACGCCGTCCGGGTAGGACGGGCGCCCCGCGTCGTAATCGGCCGCGACCGGGTCGAAGGGGGAGCGGGTCATCCGCCCCACCGTCCCGGGCCGGCCCGGGTGGCCGTCAGCCGGCCATCCGGGCGCCAGGTGCCTTTATTCAAGGCCCGCAACGGAACTTATCGTGGTCAGTGCCCATACACCGGGACCAGCAGCCCGCGGGCGATCGTGTGGAAGCGAAGATTGAAGCCGGTCACCGCGGGCGACACGTCGGAGTTGATGTCCAGGGTGGCGGTGTCCAGGGCGTGCACCGCGAACACATAGCGGTGCGGCGGGTCACCGGCGGGCGGCGCTGCCCCGCCGAAGTCCTTGGTGCCGTAGTCGTTGCGGACCGAGTAGGCGGCCGCGGGCAGGCCAGCGCCGCCCGCCGCACCCGCGCCGGCCGGCAGTCCGGTCACCGAGGCCGGGATGTCGACCACCAGCCAGTGCCAGAATCCCGAGCCGGTCGGAGCGTCCGGGTCGTAGCAGGTGACCGCGAAACCCTGGGTCTCGGCGGGAAACCCGGACCAGCGGAGGCCGGGGGAGATGTTCTCGCCGGACATCCCGAAATCGTTGTAGACCTGCGCATTGCTCATCTGCTTGCCGTCGGCGACGTCGTCGCTCAGGACCGTGAAAGCTGGCACTGGCGGAAGGAAGTCGTACGGAAGCGGTGCGCGATCGGCCATGATCTCCCTACCTTCTTTTATGGACTCCTGCTAAGCGGCACCCCGGGGAAAACCTTACTGGCCCGAACGGAGACATTGACGTGACGCCCGGCTCGCTGACGCGGCTGCGCCGCGGGTCGCTCGGGCGGCTGCGCGGCGGGTCGCCCGGGCGGCTGCGCGGCGGGTCGCCCGGGCGGCTGCGCCGCGGGTTGTTCCTCGCGATCCTCATGGCGATGGCGGTCGTGCCCGGCCCGGCGTCCGCGGCCCGGCCATGCACTAACAAGGCCTGCGAGTCCGCGGGCGTGGTGCGGTGGGCCAGGCCACTGCCCGGCACCTGGGTGGCCCAGCCCGGGCTGTCCGGGACCACGCCGGCGCAGGGCGACGCGTACGCGGCCATGGGTGCCCGGGTCGCCGCGATCGGCCTCGGCACCACAGTGTTCGCCTACCAGTCGCGCTCGGGCGCGTCGGCCTGGGAAAGTGCGCTGGCCGGTTTCCGGGCCGGCTCACGGATCGTGTCGGTACGGGTCTGGCCAGGGGTGGTCACCGCCGGGGTCGACGTGCCGGGGCGGCGGCCCGGCTGGGCCGCCACGCGGCGCGAGGTGGTCCTGAACAGCGGCAACGGGCGGCTGCTCCGGACCTACCCGGCCGCCGCGTTCGGCGGGGCCGTCGCGGCGAATCCGGCCCGCACCGTGATCGTCGGCAAGACCGAGGTGACCAGCTACAGCAACCGGACCGGCGCCGTCCTGTGGAGCCGCCCGACAGGGCGGGCGGCCCAGGCCTGGAAGGTCAGTGGCAACGACCTGTACCTGACCGTGTCCGCGGGCGGATATCTCAGCAACGGCCCGGTCCGGGCGCTGCGCAAGATCTTCCTGCGGTCGGGCGTGCAGCGGCTGATCCGCCCGCCGGGCCGGTCCTTCCGCGGGGTGCTGAGCCGCGTGTTCGACGGCGTCGTGGTGTTCACCGACGCCCGCGGCACCGTCGCGTACAGCGCCACGACGGGGCGCAGGCTGTGGCGGCGGCTGGGCGCGGTGCCCGGGAACACGGACACGCCCGGCGGGCTGCTCTACCTCACCGACGGCAGCAGCCTGGCGGGCGTGGAGCCGCAGACGGGCCGGACCCAGGTTCGCGTGTCCGGCGGATCGACCACCGGGACGTCCGGCTTCTATGCTGTCCGGGACGGCGTCGTGCTCGGCCTCGACCAGGGAGCTGAGGGGGACGCGTGGGGCTATGACGTGGCCGTGGGCCGGGTGCTGTGGACCAACTCCGAGCTGCCGTGGCCGCACTATTTCGTGGACCTGTCCGGTATCGGCGGCAGCACCGGCCCGGCGTCGGGCGCGATCCTGCTGGCGGTCTGCGGCCAGGCCGGGGCGGCGGCGCCTAGCGCTCCTGGCCCCGCCTGTGACCGCCCGGAGCTGGTCGCCCTGAACTGGTGAATTACCGGTCCCAACCTCCGGGCCGTGGCCAATGGTGAGTAGTGTGCCATCCTGCAATAGTTAGGCAGTCTCACGCTCGCCGCATGGCATGGCCCTGGGGTCGACAGCAGGACAGGAGGCGGCGTGGCGACAGACGACCTGGCCCACCGGGCCCGCGAGCTGCTCAGCATGACCGGCGGTTCCGCCTCCCGGTCGCTGAACCAGCTCGTCGGGCTGGTGTCACGGCAGGTCCCGGGCTGCTCGGGCGCCACCTCGGCCATCTGGCGCGAGACCGAGCCGGTGGTCCGCGCGGCCAGCCATCCCGACCTCGCCGAACTGTTCGAGCTGCAGCTGACGTCCGGCTCGGCGCCCTGGCTGGACGCCCTGGCCAGCCTGGACTCCCCGGCCAGCCTGGACTCCCCGGCCAGCACGGGCACGGTCGGCACGGGCACGGTCAGCTGCCCGGACACCCTGGAGGAGGGGCGGTGGCCGGGGTTCGCGGCCGCCGCGCTCGCCCGTGGTGTCCGGTGCTGTGTCACGCTGGCCCAGCGGTCCGGGGAACGGGCCCTGACCCTGACCATGTTCGGCGCCCGGCCGCGGTCGCTGGATCCGGATCAGCTCCCGCTCGCCGAGTTGCTGGTCGCGTTCGGGGGAGCGGTCATGGGCAACGCGGTCGCGTATGACGGCGTGCAGCGGACGGTGCTGCGGCTGCGTGATTCCGTCGAGTCCGGGTCGCTGCTCGATCAGGCCCGCGGGATCCTGATGAACGCCCGGGGCTGCACCGCGGAGGAGGCCTGGCAGCAGATGCGGGCCATGTCCGCGGCCCAGCACATCACGATGACCGAGGTAGCCCAGCGGGTCATCACATCCCAAGGGGAAAACGCACCGGAGGCCGGGGCGGGCTGAGCCCGCCCCGGCCTCCGGATCCCGCTCACGCCCCAGGGGGGTGCGGCGCGCGCGGGAGTCAGGGACAAAGATCTACGCCGCGGCGGCCGCGGAGCGCTCGTAGATGGCCAGGGTCTCCTGGCCGATCCGGTCCCAGGAGTAACGCGCCCGGGCCCGGTCCGCAGCGGCGATGCCGAAACCTTCCAGCAGCATCGGGCTGGCCAGCAGGCTGCGGATCCGCTGGGCGATCAGCCCGGGACGGCCCGGGGGGACCAGCAGGCCGGTGGTGCCGTCGATGATGGTATCCAGGTGACTGCCGATCGCCGACGCTACGACCGGGGTGCCGCAGGCCATGGCCTCCAGCGCGACGGTCGCGAACGGCTCACCCGTCGGGGCGTCCACGAACAGGTCCGCGGAGCGCAGCAGCGCGGGCAGTTCGGCGTCGCTGACGCCGCCGTGGAAGATGACCCGGTCGCGCACGTTCAGGTCGCTGGCCAGCCGGAGCAGCGCCCGGTACGCCTTGTCCCCGCGCAGCTTGCCGTGCTCCGGGCCGCCCGCGATGACGATCTCAGCCTCCGGGATGTCGGCCAGCGCACGGACCGCGACGTCCACGCCCTGGTTGGGAGCGAGAGGGGCCACGCACAGCAGCCGGGGCCGGCTGCCCCGCTGGGCCACCGGGCCCTCTGGGGAGAACGTCGCGGTGTCCACGCCGCGCGGGATCAGCCGGACCGAGTCCCGCCGCACGCCCAGCTTGGCCAGCGTGGACATCTCGCTGGAGGAACTGGCCAGCACGGCGCGCACGCTGCGGGCAATGACCGGCTCCAGGCGGAGCCGGGCCGCGCCTCCGCCGGCGCCGCCGCGTCCACGGGCACGGGTCGGCTGGACAGGCGGGACCGGGTTGGCGTCGCTGGCCTGCAGCGACAGGAAGGTCTGCACCACAGGGACGCCCAGGTCGCGTGCGCCGGCCAGCGCCGCGAGCCCACTGGTCCAGAAGTACGCGTGGGCTACGTCGGGCGCGTCATCCTGCCAGTGCCGCGCGAGGTACTGGCCGAACTCAGCGGCGTGCGGGGCCAGGCTGTCCGGGGGGAGCAGCCTGGCGGGACCGGCAGGCACATGCTCGACCGTGACGCCCGGTGCGGGCTCGGACTTCTCCTGCCCGGCCCCGCAGTCACGGCGCGCGTAGACGGTGACCTCGTGGTCCTGTTCGGCCAGCACGGACACCAGAGACGCCAGCCGACGGTCCTGCCTATCCGGTCCGGCCTCCGGGGTCTGGCCGAACGGGTTCCCCTGCAATGTGACTAGGGCAATTTTCATGGGAGCTGCCTCCTCGTTCGGGGGTCGCCCACGCGGGTACGCCACGAGTCGCCGAAGAGGCAGTTAAGAGTGCAGGCTACGAAAATCCAGGCTGAGCCGGGGAAGAATCTCCATGGCAAGCACGCCTCTCCAGCCACGCCAGACGGCGTGGGGGCGTGCCTGCGTCGTAGACACTGCCAGCAATATAACCTGGATACAGGCTGCTGCCAATCAGCCGCGTGCAGGACGCGTCGGCGGCCTGGCCGCGGAGGGGCCTGCGATCAGCCGCAATACGGTGATGATCGGGGCACCGCCAGGATCCGGCTACCGTGATCCCGGGTTAGCTTGGACCCTCCGCCGTCCGCTACCCCGGCCATCGCCACCTAACCTCCGCGACACCCGCACGATCCACCCACGTCCCTGCCGTCACCCGCCGCCG
>WNGB01007637.1_pt1 | contig 23754 bp, 20 predicted proteins | sample 5400681 | NCBI WGS metagenome assembly WNGB01 (sample SAMN13153367, study PRJNA577476) | soil metagenome | isolation source: 115 cm soil or saprolite under grassland replicate 2 | place: USA:California | collected 2016-06-15
GGTCCACTTCGCAATATAGTCGAACAGGTTCTTCGCCGAGTTGGAATATTGCCCCGGCGTCTGCTCGCAGCGCGTGCACGGCGTGAAGCCGTGCACGGCGCCCTCGATGGTGATGAAGTCCTTGTCCTGGCTCGCCGCCATGTCGAGGTGGCGCTCGTTGTCGCGGATAAAGTAGTGCGCACCCATGGCAGCGAACAGGACCGGCACCGAGATCGACTGGATCGCGCAGACCGTGGAGTTGTTGGTCGAGCAGTAGTCGATGTCGTCGATGGAGTGCTTGGCGCGGATCGCGTTGGCGCTCAGAAACGAGCGCAGGGTGTAGACCTTGGTGCCGGTGCTGAACCGCAGATTGTCGATCGAGAGTTTTGGGTCGGCGACATAGACACTCTTGATCACCTGCGTCGTGATGGTGCCGTCGTTGCGCAGGAGCCGTTGCGGCCGCGACGTGCTGTTGACCGCCGCGATATCGGGCTGGGCGATGAACAGCGCCGCCGACGCGCCCGGACCCGAGCCCGGATTGCCGCCGCGCGGGATCACCATGATGTCGTTGTCGGGGTAGGGGTAGTCGTTGCGCGTCATGCGCGCGAGCTTGTCGCGGGCGATGTCGATCAGCCGGTTCATGCGGTCGGCCAGCGCCTTGAAGTAGCGCGCCTGGAACTCGGGCGAATAGTTCGAGGGGCCGTTCGGATTGAAGCCGTTCTTCGGATCGAACGGATTGAGCGCGGGGATGAGCGGCGCGTCGGGGGGATTGTTCTCGTTGGCGACCGCCGGGTTGAGCCCGCGCAGCGTGTTGATCGAGTTGCCCGGGTGGGCGTCGGCGAACACGATGCCGTCGGCGCGCGGCAGGCCGGCGAGGTTGTCGCCACATTCGGTGAGCTTGTTCGCGCCCTTGCAGTAGGACGGACCTTTCTCGGCCACCGCCTGATAGAGCGCCATCAGCGGCCCGCCGCCGCTGTGGGCGAACAGGACGACTTTGGTGATGCCCGCCTGCCGGCGCAGGAACTCGACGCCGGTCTTCACGTCCAGCGGCAGCTGCTCGAAATCGACTGCGGGCTCGTTGTTTTCGAAGCGGGTGTTCATGCAGAGCATGAGGAAGCCGCGCCGCGACAGCTCGGTGCAGGCGCGGTGCGCGAGATAGTTCGCGGTGCGGTGCATCACCAGGACGCCCACGTGGGGCGCCGGTCCGGCGTCGGGCTTGTAGAGGGCGCCCTTGGTGCGGCCCTGGAAGTTGATGAATTCGGGCTTGCTCTGGGCGGTCGCGGGCTCTGACAGCAGGCCGAGCGCGAGCGCCGAAACGATCACCGATAGCGCGAGCCTCCCCATGGACTTCCTCCTTCTTGGGCGGGGACGGAGCTTGGACGGCGCGTCCCGGCAAGGCAAGCCATCCATTAAGCACGCAGGCAAGCAAGCCGCCTCGCTTCGACTTGCGGTAGCCCGGCCGGCGCTGATCAACTAACCTCACGTTTGTCATTCCGGGGCGCGCCGAAAGGCGCGAGCCCGTTGGCTCGGGACCCGGAATGACAATTGAAGGGTCTTGCATGTCGACCTCCCAGGAACGATCCGCCGCCGCGAGCTTCGTCGAGCGCCACGGCTTGTGGAGCGAGGAGCAGTTCGAGGCCGCCAAGAAGGCCGAGAAGCTGATCGAGGAGCAGGGGCTCGAGGTCGTCCGGCTCTCGTTCCCCGACCAGCACGGCATTTTGCGCGGCAAGCAGGTGATGGCAGGCGACGCCGCCGGCGCGCTGCGCAACGGCTGCACCATCACCACGACGCTTTTGGCCAAGGATACGTCCCATCGCAGCGTCTTTCAGGTGTTCACGCCCGGCGGCGGTTTCGGCATGGCGCAGATGCAGGGCGGCGCCGACTTCGTGATGATCCCCGACCCGGCGACGTTCCGGGTGCTGCCCTGGGCGCCGAAGACCGGCTGGGTGCTGTGCGACATCTATTTCCAGGACGGCACGCCGGTGCCGTTCTCGACCCGCCATCTCTATCGCAAGGTGCTGCGCGACCTCGCCGAGACGGGCTTCGACTACTTGGCCGGGCTCGAAGTCGAGTTCCACGTGTTCAAGCTCACCGATCCGAAGCTCGATCCGGCCGATGCCACCTGGCCGGGCGAGGCGCCGGAGGTGAGCCTCTTGGCGCCGGGCTATCAGTATCTCACCGAGACGCGCTTCGATCAGATGGAGCCGATCCTGGAGAGCGTGCGCCGCGACGTGGTCGCGCTCGGCCTGCCGCTGCGCTCGGTCGAGATCGAGCTCGGACCGAGCCAGTGCGAGTTCACGTTCCACCCGCAGGTCGGGCTGGCGCCGGCCGACACTATGATGCTGTTTCGCAGCGCCGTGAAGCAGAGCTGCCGCCGGCAGGGCTATCTCGCGAGCTTCATGTGCCGGCCGAAGCTGCCGAACGTGATGTCGAGCGGCTGGCATCTGCACCAGTCGCTGCGTGACCGGCGCGGCGGCGGCAACGCGTTCGTCGCGAGCGATGACCTGCTGTCGCCGGTCGGACACCACTTCCTCGGCGGGTTGATCGCGCACGCGCGCGCCGCCGCGGCGTTCACGACGCCGACGATCAACGGCTACAAGCGTTATCGCGCCTATGCGCTCGCGCCCGACCGCGTGATCTGGGGTCACGACAACCGCGGCGTGATGGTGCGCGTGATCGGCGGGAACGGCGATCCGGCGACGCGGCTCGAGAACCGGGTCGGGGAGCCGGCCGCCAATCCGTATCTCTACATGGCGTCGCAGATCGTCGCCGGCCGCGACGGCATGGCGCGCAAGCTCGACCCGGGGCCGAGCGCCGACACGCCCTACGAGGCCAAGGCGCCGTCGCTTCCCAAGACGCTCGAGGAGGCGCTGGCGGCGCTGCGCGAGGACCGCTGCTTCGCGGATGCGTTCGGTCAGCAGTTCATCGACTATTACCTCACGCTCAAGCAGGGCGAGCTAGCGCGCTACCATGCGGAGGTCACCGAGTGGGAGCAGAAGGAGTATTTCGAGCTGCTCTGAAGATCGGGCGCCCGTAGCCCGGATGGAGCGCAGCGAAATCCGGGGATCGCACCACGCGGTACAGTCACCCCGGATTACGCTTCGCTCCATCCGGGCTACAATCAACCGCGACAAGAGAGGACAGAGGGTCGAATGACGATGCACGCGACCCACGACGTGAAAACCGTCACGCCGTCGCCGGAGGAGATCATCGCGCGGGCGCGAGCGCTGATCCCGGCCCTTGCCGAGCGGGCCGCCACGGCCGAGCGGGCCCGGCGCGTCCCGCGCGAGACGATCGCGGACATGCAGGCGGCCGGGCTGTTTCGCGTTTTTCAGCCCAAGCGCTGGGGCGGCTACGAGATGGACCCCGCGACCTACTTCGAGATTCAGTTCGCGCTCGGCGAAGGCTGCATGTCGACCGCCTGGGTCTACGGCGTGGTCGGGCTGCACCCATGGCTGATGGGGCTGTTCGACGACCGCGCCGCGCGGGACCTGTGGGGCGAGGACGACACCGTGCTGGTGTGCTCCTCGCTGATGCCGACCGGCACGGCGGTGCCGACCAGCGGCGGCTTCCGGCTGAGCGGCCGCTGGAAGTTCTCGAGCGGCTGCGAGCACTGCGGCTGGGCCTATCTCGGCGGCACGCCGTCCGAGGACGGCAAGCCGGGCGACCGCAGCATCTTCCTCGTGCCGCGCGCCGACTTCGAGATCGAGGATACCTGGCGCGTCGCGGGCCTCAAGGCCACCGGCAGCCACGACGTCGTGGTCAGCGACGCCTTCGTGCCCGACTATCGCCGCCTGCGCTGGATCGACAACTTCAACGGCATCGGCCCCGGGCAGGCGGTGAATACCTCGACGCTCTACCGCTGGATCTTCGGGCAGATCTTCTTTCGCGGCGTCTCGACCGGCGCCCTTGGCGCGCTGCAGGGCATGCTCGACGCGTTCCTGCGCTACGGCAGCACGCGTGTTGCGCGCGGGGCGCGGGCTGTCGACGATCCGGGCGTCCAACTCACGGTCGCCGAGGTCGCGGCGGGCATCGACGAGATGCGCACGATTCTGTTCCGCAATCTGGATAACCTCAGAGCCTACGCGGAGCGCGGCGAAGTGCCGCCGGTCCGCGAGCGTATCGCGTACAAGTTCCACTCGGCGCTGGTCGGGGAGCGCTGCAGTATCTTGGCGGCACGGCTGTTCAAGGCCGCGGGCGGCGCCGCGCTCTACAGCGACCTGCCGTTCGGCCGCATCCTCGCCGACATCACCGCCGGCCGTCAGCACATCTCGAACCAGCACGACGCCATCGGCCGCAACCTCGGCGCCGCCATGTTCGGCATCGAGGACCAGAAGGACTTGATGATTTAAGGTTCAGACCATGCCGCGGGCACTGTTACCCTCCCCTGGAGGGGGAGGGTCGGCCGCCGGAGCGAAGCGAAGGCGGTCGGGGTGGGGTGAAGCGATGTCGCCACGAAAGACAATCGACAGTTTCCGTCGCGCGACTGCGCGCCGACTTCGCGCAAATGCCACCGACACCGAAGCGCGGCTTTGGCGCCACCTTCGTCGTGCGCCAATGCTGGGCAGTCATTTTCGTCGACAGGTGCCGATCGGTCCCTACGTCGCGGACTTTGCCTGCATGGCGGCGCGACTCGTCATTGAAGTCGACGGCTCGCAGCACGGCAGCGAGGACGGTCGTGTACAAGACGAAACGCGCACGCGCTGGCTGCAGAAGGAGGGATATCGTGTGCTGCGTTTCTGGAACAATGATGTCACGCAGAATATTCAGGGAGTTTTGGAGACGGTTCACGCGGCGTTGCACGGATCGCGGGATGTCGACGCTGGGGTGTTGACGCACGAGCGTCGGTCGAAGAGCGCTCCGCGTCACCCCACCCCGCCCGCCTTCGGCGGGCGACCCTCCCCCTCCAAGGGGAGGGTAACAGTGCCCGCGGCTCGTTCACGGACTCAAGGCGCTCAGTCGTAACCTGCCTCAACGCGTGAGGAACGGCACCGCGAGCCGGTGAAAGAGCTCGGCGGCGTCCCACGGCACCAGGTGCTTGCAGCCGTCGGCGAAGTGCAGATCGAGCTGCGGATAGCGCTCCTTGAGGAGCTTGGCGCGCTCCTCGGCGCGGGCGCGGTCGTTGCGCCCGTAGATCAGGAGCAGCGGCGGCTTGAGCTCGACCAGCCGCTGCCACAGCGGCACCGCGGCCTTGCCGCCGCCCTCCTCGCCGGCGGCGGCGTGGCGGCGCACGAACTGCTCGAAGCAGGGCCCGATGCTGTTCTGGTGACGCAGCGCAAGCTCTTCCTCGGTGATCAGGTCGTGGTGGAAGAGGTTGGCTTCCAGCAGCGCGCGCGTGTCAGCGAGCGTCGGCTCCTGCTTGACCATGCGCTCCTCGAGCCGCGCCTGCGCGGCGCCTTCGCGGCCGCCGACCTTGGTGCCTTGGGCTTCGAGCGGCGGCAACAGGCTGCCGGTGCCAAGCACGATCACGTGCGAGACGCGGTCCGGGTTCTTGAGCGCGATGCTGACCGCCGGGCCGCCCGACGAGGAATGGCCGATCAGCGCGGCGCGCGCGAGGCCGAGCGCGTCCATGAAGCGCAGGATGAAGGCATTGCGGGCCGCGCCGCTCAAGTCCTCGGCCGGGTCGCTCTTGCCGAAGCCCGGCAGGTCGACGGCGATCGCGCGCACGCCGGCGGCGCCGAGCGCGCTTAGGTTGCGGCGAAACACGTCGGCGGAGGAGCCGAGCGAGCTGCCGTGCAGCAGGATCGCCGGAGCGCCGCTGCCTTCTTCCAGATAGCGGGCGTTGCGGCCGTCGACCGCGATGAAGCGGTCATTGGTTCGGACGATGACGTTCATGGAGAACTCCTTGCGCTTGCATCCGCCAACGGCTCAGCGGCCGGCGATGCGCTGCCATGGCACGAGTTTGAGACGGCGGGTGCCGTGGGCGATGTAGGGCTCGCTGTTGGCGATCTTTTCGGCCTCGGCGCGGCTCTTGGCGCGGAAGATGATCATGCCGGTGCCGAAGCGGTTGCCGGTGTCGTCGAGAAAGGGCCCGGCGCCGACCAGCATGCCCTTGGCTTCGAGGTCGTGGATGAACTTATGGTGGAGTTCGGTCAGCTGTTCCGGGCTGAGCGCGAGCTTGGGCCGCGGCTCGATCACTTCGTTGTTGATCACCCAGCACTGCTCACGCTCGCTCATGACGCGTTCCTCCGCGACCCGGTTCGACCGGCCGCGAGGATAGAGCATCGCAAGCTCACTCAAAAGCCACCGCTGCGACTGCCGACATGGGCCGCGGAGTGCCGTATCGGCTGCCATAAAACTCTCGGTGTCATTCCGGGGCGCGCCGAAGGGCGCGAACCCGGAATCCATGAATCGGGCGCGGCACACGAGATATGGGTTCCGGATAGCCGCTTCGCGGCTTCCGGAATGACAATGGAGGAATTAGCGACGCGCTAGCGCTTGATGCCGCAGCAGATGTACCACGAGCCGAACATGAACTGTTCCATCGTCAGCTCGTCGGTGAACCGGGCCAGATCTTCCCACGGTTTGATCAGCGGATTGCCGAGCATCGTGCGCTTCATCAACCACAGGCTGAACGGCAGGATGAGCTTTCCGCCGAGCCCGGGCGGAAGCTTGGCATCCATGATCACCAGGCGGCCGCCGGGCCGCAATTGGTTCCAGGCCTCACGCAGCACTGTGAGGTGATGCGGCATGGTGTTGTAGGAGAGGCCGAACATGACACCGTCGAGGGGAACCGGCGCGCGATAGTCGGCCGCATCGCACTCGATCAGTTCGACGTTGCGCCAGCTGTTGCGATCGCAGGCTGCCCGCGCCTGCACGAGCATGCCGGGTGACAGATCGGCGCCGTAGACGCGGCCGGTGGGCCCGACCGCCTTGCTCAGGAAGGGCAGGTTCCGGCCGGTGCCGCACCCGATCTCGAGGACGTGGCTGCCGGGCTTGAGATCGAGTCGATCGACCGCCTTGGCGCGAAATCCCGGCGGCTGAAAGAACAACCAATCGAAGAAAGGGATCACGCGTGCGAGCCGGTTGTATCGCTCGGCAATGGCCCTGCGATCGAAATCAATCCACTCGTGTGTTCCGTCGCCCCCGCGCAGGAACAATTTCCCGCGCGCTCGCGCACGGGTCCCGGCATCCGTCACTCGCGCCTCCTCTGCCCCAGGTGATGCTCAAGCCTTTGTTTACGCTGGCTTTTTTGCGTGGTGATATTTTATGGGGCGTTTATCATCTTGTTTATTCTAGATGAACTGCGATGAACGCTGGCTAAATGAGCTGGTTCAAATCGACGCACGCAACACACCTTGCGCAAGCGTTCGGCGCGAGCGGGCGACGTGGCAGCCAGATCAATATCGGGAAAACGGCTTCAGGCGTCGCCGAGTTCCCGCGGTGGGCCCATCAGCACTGGCTGGAACAGCACGGCGGCGGCGAGCGTGCAGACGAGCGACAGCGCCAACAGCTTGCCCATGCTCGACGTGCCCGGATGGCTCGACAGCCAGAGGCTCCCGAACGCGGTTGCGGTCGTCAGGGCGCTGAAGATCACCGCGCGGGTCAGCGCGGATTGCAACAGGCCGGTTTGGCCGGCCCGCCACGCCATGATGTAGTAGATCTTGAACGCGACGCCGATGCCGAGCAGCAGCGGCAGCGCGATGATGTTGGCGAAGTTGAGCGGCATTCCGATCAGGACGCAGATCTCGAGCGTGACGACGCCGGCGAGCAGCAGCGGGATCAGCGTGAGCGCGACGTCGGTGAGCCGCCGCAGCACGATCCACAGCAGGATCGCAATCGACATGAAGGCCCACACGCCGGCTTCGATGAAGGCGCGCACCACGGTGTCGCCGGTCTTCAGGATCGAGATCGGGCCGCCGCTCGCGCGCGGCTCGACCGCGAGCACGGCACGCGCAAACGCCCGCAGCGTGTCGTTGTCATTGGGGTCGCCCTTGGGATGCGCCTCGACGCGGGCGCGGCCGTCCGGCAGCAGCCAGTTCAGTTTGATCTCCGGCGGGATGTTCGCTTCGGTGATCTGCTGCGCCTCGAGCGAATCGCGCAAGCCCGCGAGCGCGGTCTTGAGGGGCGAGATCAACGCAAACTCGGAGCGCGTCCGCAGCGCCTGATCGCCATCGGCAAGCGTTTTGAGCGCGGCGCCAAGCCGCTTCGCGGCCTCGGCGCCGGGGCCGGTCTGCGTGCCGGCGGCGCGGATCAAGGCGTCGTTGCCGCGGTTGAGTGCAGCGATGATCTCGTCGTCGGACGGAGCCGGACGCGGCGCCGCCTTGAAGGCGGGCTCGAGCGTTCGGGCCGCCTGCGTAATCTGCGCAAGCTTCTGCTCCTGGTCGCCGGGGATGAACGTGTCGAGCGTGTGCCGGTCTTCGGATCGCGCCGCAGGTCGAGATAGGTCGCAATCGATTCGACCTTCGGGCTGCGCAGGTTCATCGGGTTGAAGTCGAACTGCAGGAAATAGAGCAGCGGCAGTCCGCCGAGCGACACGATCGCGGTCCCGACGATGATCGGGATGCGGTTCCGCTCCATGAACCGGTCGACTGGCGCCAAGGCGGAATAGCCGAGCGGCGCCTTTTCGCCGGGCGGATTCACCAGCGTCAGCAGCGCGGGCAGGAGCGTAATGCTGATGATGAACGCGATGATCATGCCGACGCCGGCGATCTGCCCGAGCTCGGACACGCCCTTGTAGTCGGTCGGCAGGAACGACAGGAAGCCGGCCGCGGTTGCTGCCGCTGCGAGCGTGAGCGGCACGCCGGCGTGGCGGGCGGCGTTGGAGAGGGCGGTGCGCAGGTTGTTGATCTCGTAGCGCTCCGCCCGGTAGCGCACGCTGAATTGGATGCCGAAGTCGACGCCGATGCCGACAAACAGCACCGCGAAGGCGATCGAGATCGGATTGAGCGAGCCGACCATCCACAACCCGAGCGCCGCCGTGATCGAGAGGCCGACGAAGATGCTGACGAGCACGGCCACGATGATCCTGGCCGAACGCAGCGCCAGCCACAGGATGCCGATGAGAAAGCTGATCGAGACCACGGCGTTGAGCTCGGCGTTCTCCTTGAGCGTGCTGAATTCCTCGTCCTGGATGGAAACCGGCCCGGTAAGCCGCACGCGCGCGCGATAGTCGGTCCCGAGCTTGAGATCGCTGACGGCCTGGCGGATCGCCTTGGCCCCCGCCTCGCCCGGCTCGAGCGCGGCGTAATCGAGCACCGGCCTGACCTCGATGATGCGGCGCAGGTCGCTCGGCTCGGGCGCCTTGCGAGCCACCAGTTCGCGCCAGGAAAAGCTTGCCGGCCGCCCGGCGATCGCGTCCTCGATGGTATTTGCATACATCGTCAGCGGGCGGGCCAGGCTGTCGAGCGTGAACATATTGCGCTGGATGCCGGCCAACGCGAAGGTCAGCGCCTGCACGAGCCCGCGCCAATTCTGGTCGGCCACCAGCACCTGGATCAGGGCCTGCGACTTTGCGAATTCCTGGGTGTAGCCGGCGACCTGTTCCGTTGGGAGGAACAGAAGGGCATTCTTGGTGAAGAACGGCGACCCGGCCGGCTCGCGGACCGATCTGATCGCCGATTTGTCAGTGGACAGCCGCTCGATCAGCTCGGCGGTCGCCTGGGTGGCGAGTTCCGACGTAGGAGCCTCAAGGACGGCAAGAATTGTGTCATGGCGATGGGGGAATGCCGTGTCGACGGTAAGTTCTCGCTGGCGCCAGTCCAGGTCCCGCGAGATCAGTTTGTTGACATCGGTGTTAATGGAAAAGTTTCGGGCTGAATAATAACCGCAGAACAGCATCAAAAGTGCTGCAAGTGCAATGACCGGCCATATATGACGCGTGCAAATATTGACGATCGCTACGATCTTTGATCTCAGCATGACTTGTTCTTTCCGAATTTTACGGGTGTAATGGCTGGGACCGACCATTGAACCGATTGAACCATGCGGCTATTCAATGCGTTAACGGCAATCCTCCGGGGAGTTCGCGCGCCGGATTGTTGACCAGTGCAACACGGTGCGCCCCCGTATGGTTCGAGAACACCGCTCCGGACGAAGGGTCATTCGGCTCTCCGTGTAGCTAGCCACAATGTTGTTGCAATCATGACGGTTCCCACTCCCATCCTCGACACGATCCATACACCCGCCGACCTGCGGCGCCTCGACGAGAAGCAGCTCCGGCAGGTGGCCGAAGAGCTGCGGGCCGAGACGATCAACGCCGTCGCCGTGACCGGGGGACACCTCGGGGCCGGCCTCGGGGTCGTCGAACTGACCGTTGCGCTTCACTACCTGTTCGATACGCCACGCGACCGGCTGATCTGGGATGTCGGGCACCAAGCCTATCCGCACAAGATCCTGACCTCTCGTCGCGACAAGATCCGCACCCTGCGCCAGGGCGGCGGACTGTCGGGCTTCACCAAGCGTGCCGAAAGCGAGTACGACTGCTTCGGCGCCGCGCATTCCTCGACGTCGATCGCCGCCGGCCTCGGCATGGCGGTGGCGCGGGACCTTAATGGACAATCCCACCACGTCGTCTGCGTCATTGGCGATGGTGCCATGTCGGCGGGCATGGCTTACGAGGCGATGAACAACGCGGGCGCGATGGATTCGCGACTCATTGTCATCCTCAACGACAACAACATGTCGATCGCGCCGCCGGTGGGCGCCCTGTCAGCCTATCTGGCGCGGCTGGTGTCCGGCCGGCCCTACCGTTCGCTGCGCAACGTGGTCCACCAGCTCGCCAAGCGGCTGCCGAAATTCCTGGAGCAGCGGGCGCGCGCGATGGAGGAATACGCGCGCGGTCTCGTCACCGGCGGCACGCTGTTCGAGGAGCTCGGCTTCTTCTATGTCGGGCCGATCGACGGCCACAACCTCGATCACCTGCTCCCGGTGCTGCGCAACGTCCGCGACGCCAAGGACGGACCGATCCTGGTCCATGTCGTCACCCAGAAGGGCAAGGGTTACGCGCCGGCCGAGGCGTCCTCGGACAAGTACCACGGCGTGGTCAAGTTCGACGTCGCGACCGGCAAGCAGGTGAAGGCCAAGGCGAATGCGCCGTCCTACACCAAGGTGTTCGGCGAGAGCCTGGTGAAAGAGGCCAGGAAGGACGACCGCATCGTCGCGATCACCGCGGCAATGCCGTCGGGCACCGGCGTCGATATCTTCGCCAAGGAGTTTCCGGCGCGCGCCTTCGACGTCGGGATCGCCGAGCAGCATGGCGTCACCTTCGCGGCCGGTCTCGCGGCCGAAGGCTACAAGCCCTTCGCCGCGATCTATTCGACCTTCCTGCAACGCGCCTACGACCAGGTCGTGCATGACGTCGCGATCCAGCGGCTGCCGGTCCGCTTCGCGCTCGACCGCGCGGGTCTCGTCGGTGCCGACGGTCCGACCCACGCCGGCGCCTTCGATCTGCCGTATCTTGGCTGCCTGCCCGGGTTCGTGATCATGGCGGCGGCCGACGAGGCCGAGCTCGTCCACATGGTGGCGACTCAGGTCGCTATCGATGACCGGCCCAGCGCGGTGCGCTATCCGCGCGGCGATGGCGTCGGCGTCGACATGCCCGAGTTCGGCGTGCCGCTCGAGATTGGCAAGGGCCGCATCATCCGCGAGGGCAGCTCGGTCGCGTTGCTCTCGCTTGGCACGCGGCTGGCGGAATGCCTGCTGGCGGCGGAGACGCTGGCCGCGCATGGCCTCACCACCACGGTCGCCGATGCCCGCTTCGCCAAGCCGCTCGACGTCGATCTCGTCCGCCGGCTCGCGCGCGAGCACGAGGTGCTGATCACCGTGGAGGAGGGCGCCATCGGCGGCTTCGGTTCGCACGTCATGCAGACGCTGGCGGAGCACGGCGCGCTGGATAGCGGGCTCAAGATCCGCTGCATGGTGCTGCCGGATATGTTCATCGACCAGGATTCGCCGGCCGCGATGTACGCCAAGGCGGGGCTCGATGCCAAAGGCATCGTCGCCAAGGTGTTCGAGGCGCTCGGACGGGACGTCCGGCGCGACGTGGTGCAACTTATGGGCAAGGCTTCCCCTAAGGGGGCCTGATCTATATATGCCGCTGAGAACAAGCGAGGTCCGGCCGACGGCCGGCTTTAGAACGCTATGAAAGTCGTTTTGGCCCAGCCCCGGGGTTTCTGTGCCGGCGTGGTTCGCGCGATCGAGATCGTGGAGCGTGCGCTCGAGAAATACGGCCCGCCCGTCTATGTGCGCCACGAGATCGTGCACAACAAACATGTCGTCGAAAGCCTCAAGGCGAAGGGCGCGCGATTTGTCGAAGACCTCTCGGAGGTCCCCGCCGACGCGGTGACCATCTTCAGCGCCCATGGCGTCGCCAAGAGCGTGGAGGACGAGGCTGCGTCCCGCAATCTGCCGGTGCTCAATGCCACCTGCCCGCTGGTGACCAAGGTCCACAACCAGGGCAAGCGCTACGTCGGGCAGGGGCGCCAGCTCATCCTGATCGGCCACGCCGGTCACCCCGAGGTCGAGGGCACGATGGGCCAGATCCCGAGTCCCGTCATCCTGGTACAGAGCGAGGCCGATGTCGAAGCTCTCACCTTGGCGGCCGACACGCCGGTCGCCTACGTGACGCAGACGACGCTGAGCGTGGACGATACCCAGGGCGTCATCGAGGCTCTGCAGCGCAAGTTCAGCGACATCGTGGGTCCCGAGACGCGGGACATCTGCTATGCGACGCAGAACCGCCAGTCCGCGGTCCGCGAGCTGAGCAAGCAGGTCGATGTGATTCTGGTGGTCGGCGCCACCAACAGCTCGAACTCCAATCGTCTGCGCGAGATCGGCAGCGAGGAGGGACGGCCGAGCTATCTCATCGCCGATGGCAGCGAACTGGACCCGAAATGGCTTGAGGGCGTTGTCACGGTAGGGATCACGGCCGGCGCCTCGGCGCCCGAGATCCTGGTGGACGATGTGATCGAATCGCTGCGGCGGCTTGGCCCGGTCGAGGTATCGGTGCTGCCGGGGCGTCAGGAAAAGATCGAGTTCCGCCTGCCGGCGGAACTCGCCAAGGCATCCTAACAAGAGTTGAGCGAATGCACCTTCCTTTCCTCAAGGAAATGCGCATCGGCGCGTATCTGCTGAAGCAGAAGCTCGCAGGGCGCAAGCGTTATCCGCTCGTGCTGATGCTCGAGCCGTTGTTCCGCTGCAATCTCGCCTGCTTCGGTTGCGGCAAGATCGACTATCCGGACGCAATCCTGAACAAGCGCCTGACCGTCCAGGAGTGCCTCGACGCGGTCGACGAATGCGGCGCCCCGATGGTGGCGATCCCGGGTGGCGAGCCGCTGATCCACAAGGACATCGGCGAGATCGTCAAGGGCATCGTGGCGCGCAAGAAATTCGTCTCGCTGTGCACCAACGCGCTGCTCCTGGAAAAGAAGCTGCATCTGTTCGAACCCTCGCCCTATCTGTTCTTTTCCGTTCACCTCGACGGCCTTAAGGAGCACCACGACAAGTCGGTGTGCCAGGAAGGCGTGTTCGACCGCGCGGTGTCGGCGATCAAGGCCGCGAAGGCGAAGGGGTTCGCCGTCAACGTCAATGCCACGATCTACGACGGGCATCCGCCCGCCGACATCGCGGCGTTCCTCGACTTCGCGCGCGACCTCGGCGTCGGTGTCTCGATCTCGCCCGGCTACGCCTACGAACGGGCGCCGGATCAGGACCACTTCCTCAACCGCCGCAAGACCAAGGAACTGTTTCGCGACATCTTTGCCCGCGGCAAGGGCAAGCATTGGACCTTTGTCCACTCCGCGCTGTTCCTCGATTTCCTGGCCGGCAACCAGACCTACCACTGCACGCCCTGGGGTATGCCGACGCGCAACATCTTCGGCTGGCAGAAGCCCTGCTATCTCCTGGGCGAGGGCAATGTGAAGACCTTCAAGGAGCTCATGGAGACGACCGACTGGGACGCCTACGGCACCGGCCGATATGAGAAATGCGCGAACTGCATGGCGCATTGCGGCTACGAGCCGACCGCGGCCACGGCGACGCTGAGCCATCCGTTGCAGGCGATGCGCGCCTGGCTGCGCGGTCCGCGCACCGACGGGGCGATGGCGCCGGAGATTTCGCTCGAGGGCCAGCGGCCGGCGCAATACGTGTTCTCGTCGCAGGTGCAGCAGAAGCTGTCGGAGATCCGCGCCGCCGAGGCGAAGGAAAAGGCCGCCAAGGCCGCGAGGCTGTCAGTCGTGGAGTCGGGCGCAAGCCGGCCGGCGGCAGCGTCGCGCTAGGAGCCGACTCGGCGAGCTTGAATCGCCCGCGGTCCGCTCTTTTTGCATTTGAGCATGATCTGTTCGGAAAATCGGTTCCCACTTTTCCGGATCATGCTCTGATTCCTTCACGCAATAGCGCCGTCAGCGACGTCCAGCTCGAGCCGTCGCACCGCGGGCAGGGCGACCGCGGGCAAGCCGAGGTTCGGGCCGAGCAGCTGGCGGCCGCGCCGCAACGTCGCGCGCGCCGCACGTGCATCGAACGCGGTGCGCAGGATCGCCGGCAAATCCCACGGATTTTTCATCAGCAGGGACAGCATCGCCGCAATATCAGTGGTGCCGTCGGCGCGCATGGCGCCGGTGGCCGCCTTGGGCAGGGTGCGGACCGCGGGGTCGGTGATCACGCGGATCGCTGCCATCGGGATGGCGTGCTTGGCCGCTATGCTGGCGACAATGTGAGATTCCATATCGACGGCGATTGCGCCAGTTCGTTGATGCAAGGCCCGCTTGGCATCGGGTGTTGCGACCGGTACGGGAACGCCGGCCAGCACGCCGAGCACCGCGTCCGGTACCGTCGCAATCAGATTCTGCGACCAACGCGGGTCGGTCGGCATGCGGTGGCCGGCTGACAGGATCGCAGATGCGACGATGCAATCGCCGGGCTGAAGATCGGGATGCAGGCCCCCGGCGACGCCGAAGCTGACGAGGCCACCACAGCCCCCACGAACCGCGGACGCCAGTGAACCCGCAAGATTGCGTCCGTCGCCACTGCAGATCACGTGTATTCCCGGGCCCGCGGCGATGCGTGCCTCAAACGCCAGCCCCACCACCACGATCATGGTGTCAGTGCCCCCGTACCAGTCCCCGTCAGTATATTGATTCTAGCCTGGGTCTCTTGGGCAAATCGAGCACTTCTATGCCTAAACACAGGGCAACCGGGCTTTCGGGCGCGTTTTTGCGTGAATGGTTGCCGCAGGGCCACAGCGCGCGGGCTGCCCGCATGGCGTTGTCCACCAGCATGCCCAGCGACCAGACGGCGCCGGGCAAGGCCATCTACAGTCCCAATGCGACCGCGGGAGCATTGCCGGACTTCAGATTACGATAGCGCGCCATCGCCCATACCGGGAAGAATTTCGGATAGCCGTGGTAGCGCAGGTAGAAGATGCGCGGGAAGCCGACCGCGGTGAAGCGCGGCTCGGTCCATAGCCCGTCAGGCTCCTGCGTGCGCGCAAGATAGTCGACGCCGCGCGCGACCGCCGGGTGATCGACCTCGCCGGCAGCCATCAGGCCGAGCACGGCCCAGGCGGTCTGCGAGGCGGTGCTCGGCGCGCGCTCATAGCCGGCGTAGTCGAGCTTGTAGCTCGCACCGTCCTCGCCCCAGCCGCCGTCCGCGTTCTGGATGCTGACGAGCCAGTTCACGGCTTTGCGCATCTCGGGCGACTGGTGATCGACGCCGGCGGCATTGAGCGCAGCCAGCACCGACCAGGTGCCGTAGATGTAGTTGATCCCCCAGCGCCCGTACCAGCTTCCTTCGGGCAACTGCGTCTTGCGCAGGTAGGCGATGCAGTCGGCGACCTTGGCATTCTTGTCCGGCATGTCGCCGAGCTGGGCCAGCATCGACAGGCAGCGCGCGCTGACGTCCTCGGTCGGCTGGTCGAGCAGGGCGCCGTGGTCCGCGAACGGGATATGGTTGAGGTAGAGGCGGGTGTTGTCGGCATCGAACGCGCCCCAGCCGCCGTTCTTGCTCTGCATGCCGAGAATCCACTCGTGGGCGCGTGCGATCGGCTCGCGATAGTCGGTGCGGCCGGCGAGGTTCTGCGCCCGGTCCATCGCCATCGCCACCACCGCCGTGTCGTCGACGTCCGGATAGTGCGGGTTGTTGTACTGGAACGCCCAGCCGCCGGGACGCAGGTTCGGCCGCTCCGAGGCCCAGTCGCCTGCGACGTCGAGGATCTGCTTGGTCTTGAGCCATTCGAGGCCTTTGTTGACCTGCGCCAGCGCGCGCTCGCCGCCGACTTCGAGCAGCGCATGGACGGTGAGCCCGGTGTCCCAGACCGGCGAATGGCAGGGCTGGCAGTAGGCCTCGTCGTCGCGGATGATGAGCAACTGCTCGACCGCCCGCCGGGCGATGGCGCGGTGCGGATGATCCTCCGGATAGCCGAGGGTGTCGAACATCACGACGTTGTTGACCATCGCCGGGAAGATCGCGCCGATGCCGTCCTCGCCGTTGAGGTGATCGAGCGCGAAGGCGACCGCGCGATCGATCGCGCGCTTGCGGACGCGCTTCGGGATCAGCGGCTCGATGCCGCGCAGCAGGACGTCGACGCCGCGGAAGAACGCGAATGCGAACCTGTTCTGGTGCGGCGCCCGCGGCGTGAGCGTCGCCTTCTCGGGCGGCTGCAGGAACAGCTCGTCGATCCGCACGCCCTTGGGATTGCGCGCCCGCGGCTTGAACGCCAGCAGCACCAGGAGCGGCACGATGACGGTGCGGCTCCAATAGGCGATCTTCATGATGTGGAACGGAAACCATTTCGGCAGCAGCATGATCTCGATTGGCATCGCCGGGACGGCACGCCACGAAATCGCGCCGTAGAGCGCGAGCGCGATCCGCGTGAACACGTTGGAGAGCGCGGCGCCGCCGTGCGAGCGGATCGCTTCGCGCGCGCGGCACATGTGCTCGGCATCGGGGGAATCGCCGATCAGCTTGAGCGCGAAATACGACTTCACGCTGGCGCTCATGTCGAAGGCGCCGTCGTGGAACAGCGGCCAGCCGCCGTGCGCGCCCTGCACGCGGCGCAGATAGGCGGCGATCTTGCGCTCCAGCTCGGCGTCGACCGGCTCGCCGAGGAAGTGCCGCATCAGGATGTATTCGGCCGGGATGGTGCTGTCGGCCTCGAGCTCGAAGACCCAGTGTCCATCCGGCTTCTGGCGGTCGAGGAGCGCGCGTGTCGCCGTCTGAATGCGCGCTTCCAATGCGATATCGCGGCTCTCGGTCATCATCAGTGCAGTCATGTTCATCGCTGGCCCCGGATGATTGCCTCGGCGGCGCGGTGGCCGGATCGAATGGCACTTTCGATCGTTGCCGGCAAGCCGGTATTTGTCCAATCGCCGGCGAGCACCAGATTGGCCCAGGCGGTGCGCGCGCCGGGCCGGCGGGCGTCCTGCTCGGGCGTTGCCGCAAAGGTCGCGCGCCGCTCGCGCACGATCTGCCAGGGCGGCAGGGTCGGGGGCAGCTTGGCGACGGTCGCGACCTCGCGCCAGATGGTCTCGGCAAGGCTCTCGCGCGGGGTATCGATCAGCCGGTCGGCGGCGCTGGTGGTGGTCGAGATCCGGCCATCGAAGGCAAAAATCCACTCGGTCGTTGCGTTGAGCACGCCGAGGATCGGCGGCAGATGTTCGGGCGGATCGATGCGGAAATGCGCGTTCACGATGGCGCGGAATTCGTTCGGCGTCTGCAGGCCCGGCAGCAGCGCCGCCGCCGCGTAGGGCGGGACCGCGAGGATGACCGCATCGTCGTGGCCGAGGATGACGCTGTCCTTGCCGAAGTCGAGCGCCGCGATCCGCTTGTCCGACCTGCGCAGCGCGTGCAGTTGATGCCCGAGCCGCACCGGGGCGCCGCGCCGTTCGAGCAGCGCGAGCGCGGGTTCGATCAGCGTCGAGCCGAGCCCCTCGCGGGCGATCAGCGGCCGGCAGGCCTGCCCGCCGGCAGCGATCGTCTCGCGCAGCACGGCGCCCGCGAGCGCCGCCGAGCCCGCGGCCGGATCGATGTTGAGCGCCGCCAGCAGCATCGGCCGCAACAGCCGCTCGTAGACTGCGCCGCTGAACCGGATGACCTCGCCCACCGACTTATCGCGTGATGCCCATAACAGTCGTGCGATCGGCAGGTACTCGAACGAGCGCGTGTCGGGCACGCGTTTGCGCGCGTTGAAAATCCACCAGGGCAGGCGGCCGTCGTTGAACCGTAGCGTCCACTCCTCGCGATTGGCGAGATCGATGAACGGAAACTCGGCGCGCGCGGGGCCGACCAGGCGGTCGGCGGCGCCGATCGCGCGCAGATAGGCGAGCGCCGAGTGGTTGCCCGACAGCAGCAGATGGTTGCCGTTGTCGATCACCATGCCGACGGAACGATCGTGATAGGAACGGCAGCGGCCGCCGGCCGCGGCGGTCGCCTCGTGCACGATGACGCTGCGGCGACGCGTGGTGAGTTCGATCGCGGCGGCAAGGCCGGCGAGGCCGGCGCCGATGATGTGGATCGTTCCGGGCATCAGACGATCGCGTAGCGCAGCAGGATCCAGCCGAGCCTGGGGCGGGAAACCCGCACGCGCTCGCGCGGCGCATCCCAGCCACGCGCGACCATGCCTTCGAGGATCGAGCGATAGACCTCGCCCATGATCCGCGGCGCGCGCACGGTCTGACGTGAAGAACGCCGCATGATCGCGTCGGCTTCGACGAAATGCGTGCGCGCCTTGGCGACGAGCTCGCCGCACACCTGCGCCAGCGCCGGGCTGCGCAGCACGGTGACCGGATCGGTGGTTTCGATGCCGGCCGCGCGCAGCGCCTCGGCCGGCAGGTAGAGGCGGCCGACGCCGGCGTCCTCGTCGAGATCGCGCAGGATGTTGGTGAGCTGCAAGGCGCGGCCGAGATGATGGGCCAGCAGCTTGCCGTCCTCCCGGCCCATGCCGAACACGCGCACCGACAGGCGGCCGACCGCGCTCGCGACCCGGTCGCAGTAGAGGTCGAGCGTGGCCCAGTCCGGCGCGCGGATGTCGGCAACCGTGTCCATCTCCATGCCGTCGATGACGGCGAGAAAATCCTCCTGCGCGAGATCGAAATCGCGGACCGGCTGCGCCAGGCCTGCCACCAGCGGGCCTTGCCGCCCCTCCTGGTAGAGCGCGTTCACCTGCGCCCGCCAGTCATTGAGTTGCGCCAGGCGCTCCGGCCGCGGACCGTTCGAATCCGCGATGTCATCGACGCGCCGGCAGAAGCCGTAGATTTCATACATGGCGTCGCGCTGCGACTGCGGCAGGATGCGCATCGCCGTGTAGAACGAGCTGCCGGAGGCGCGCTGCGATGAGGTGGGAGGAGTCGTGTTTGGAGGAGACTTGGCGTCCACGCGCCGCCTCACGCATTGCGGGGTTTGTGGGACGCGGCGAAGCCGATGCGGCCGAGCAGGCCGCTCAGCACGCCGACGAGACCGATGCCGGCGACGCCCGGCTTGCCGAGGTGCACGCGCTCGCTCAGCGGATCGCGCGTGCTCAGCAGCGAGACCAGGCGGCGCGCCAGCGCCTGGATGACGGCCACCTCGAGTGCGAGCCGGAGATCGCGAATGCTCGCGGAAAACGCGGCGCTGTGGTCGAGCAGCTCTCCCGTCCGCGTGGCGAGGCCGCGCAGGCACTGGCGCAGCGCCGGCGAGCTCTTCTCCTCGCCAAGCTCTTCGACGGTAGCACCGGCCGCGGCCAGCGCGTCGACCGGCACATAGACGCGGTCGAGATCGCGAAAATCCTTCTGGCAGTCCTGCAGGTGGTTGATGATCTGCAGCGCGGCGCAGAGCGCGTCATTGGCCGGCCAGGTCGAACGGTCCTCGCCGTGCACGTCGAGCACAAAACGCCCGACCGGCATTGCCGAGTAGCTGCAGTAGTTCATCAGGTCGTCCCAGTCGCGATAGCGCAGCTTGGTCACATCCATGCGGAACGCCGTCAAGAGGTCCTGAGCGTGACGTGCGGCAAGCTTGCGCTCGCGCAGCACGGTGCGCAGCGCGGTCGCCTCGGGAATCTCGTCGTGTTGGCCAAGAAGTCCCGCCTCGAGGCGGTCGAGCAGGTCGAGCTTTTGCTGCGGCGCGAGGCTCGCATGATCGGCCATGTCGTCGGCGATGCGGACGAACTCGTAGAACGCCAGGATGGCGCCGCGGTGGCGCGGATGAATGAGCCGCGACGCGACCGGAAAATTCTCGTCGTGGTGGCCCTTTCCGGACCGCAATGCGGCGGGATCGCTTGTCATGACACTCCTTAATCTCGGTCGATAAAAGCGCAATGCCGCCCTGAATGCCACCCTTACGATGGCAACGGTTCCGTCCGGCGGTAACCATGCCACGCAGCCGGATCATCGAGTGCCCCGAACCCGAAGTTCGCGCGCCAGTGCCGCGAGTCCGATCGCGAACTTCGGGTTCAAAGGGGCACTAGAATCATAGAGTTGCTAGTGGCCCTTGATTCCGAAGTTCGCCTAAGAATTTGCCGCGAGTGCTGGCGACCTTCGGAATCGGGCCACTAGCCTGCTGCCGCTACGTAAGATGTGCCTTGCGCGGGGCACGGGGCGCGTTGGACAGTTGGGGCTGGAGAAAATGGCGCGGACCGCATAGACAGGCGGCCGTAGGCGTATGGGGATAGAGTGGACGCGACGGCGCAATTCCAGGATCGCCTCAATCAGGTGGCGAAGGACGCGGAGCTCCTGCTCGACCAGCTGCTCGGACCGGCTCCGGCAAGCGACGAACTGGCCCGGCCGGCGCGCCTGCTTGACGCCATGCGCTATGCGAGCCTCGGCGCCGGCAAGCGCTTCCGGCCCTTCCTCGTGGTCGAGAGCGCGAGCCTGTTCGGCGTGCCACGCCCGCAGGCCCTGATGGCGGGGGCCGCGCTCGAATGCGTGCATTGCTATTCGCTGGTCCATGACGACCTGCCGGCCATGGACAACGACGAGCTGCGGCGCGGCCAGCCGACCGTGCACAAGGCGTTCGACGACGCGACCGCGATCCTGGCCGGCGACGGGCTGCTGACGTTTGCCTTCGACATCCTGGGGCGGCCCGAAACCCATCCCAATCCGGCGGTGCGGATCGATCTGGTGCTGGCGCTGGCGCGGGCGGCCGGCCTCGGCGGCATGGTGGGCGGGCAGATGCTCGATCTCGCCGCCGAGGGGCGCTTCGACGGTGGCGAGCCACAGCGCCTTGCGGAGAAAGAGGTCGCGACCTTGCAGGCCATGAAAACCGGTGCGCTGCTCAAGTTCGCCTGCCGCGCCGGCGGCATCCTCGGACAGGCCGACGCCGCGCAGCGCACCGCGCTCGAACGCTACGGCTCCGCGGTCGGCCAGGCGTTCCAGATCGCCGACGACCTGCTCGACGTCGAGGGCGATCCGGCGCTGGTCGGCAAGCAGACCGGCAAGGATGCGCAAGCCGGCAAGGCGACCATCGTCGGCATCCTCGGGCCGGCGGGGGCGAGGGCGCGGCTCGGAACGCTGGTCGCCGAGGCCGAGGCGGCGCTCAAGCCGTTCGGCGGCGCGGCGTCCGTCCTCATCGCCGGCGCGAAGTTCGTCGCCGACCGGCACGCGTAAGCGGCGATGAAGGCGTTTCGCTTCCACCGGCATGGCGGACCCGAGGTTCTGCAGTTCGAGGACGTCGCGGTGGCCGAGCCCGGCCGCGGCGAGCTGCGCATCCGCAACACCGCGATCGCAGTCAATTTCCGCGACGTGCTGGTCCGGCGCGGCACTCATGCGGTGAAATCGTTTCCATCCGGCATCGGCGTAGAAAGCGCCGGCGTGATCGAGGCGGTCGGACCCGAGGTCGCGGGTTTCGCGGTCGGCCAGCGCGTGGTGTGCGTCGCCGGCCCCGATGCCGCCTATGCGGCGGAGCGGATCATCCCGGCTGCCCGTGCCATCGTGCTGCCCGATGGCATCGACGAGCGCACCGCTGCCGCGATGATGATCCGCGGCATGACCGCGCGCTATCTCCTCAAGGAAACCTATCGCGTGAAGCAGGGCGACACGATCCTGATCCATGCCGCCGCCGGCGGCGTCGGGTTGATCGTGTGCCAGTGGGCGAAGTTTCTGGGAGCGACCGTGATCGGTACGGTCGGGAGCGCGGAGAAGGCGGCGCTCGCGCTCGCGCACGGCTGCGACCATCCGATCGGCTACGAGGACTTCGCCGAGCGCGTGCGCGCGATCACGGGCGGGGAGGGCGTGCCGGTGGTGTACGACTCCGTCGGCAAGGCCACGTTCGACGAGTCGCTGCGTTGCCTCTCCCGCCGCGGTGTCCTGGCGTCGTTCGGCGAGGCGTCGGGCGATCCCGATCCGGTGCCGCCGCGCCGGCTCGGGCAGCTCGGATCGCTGTTCGTGACGCATCCAAGCCTCGGCGACTACACCGCGACGCGGGCGGAGCTGATGGAGACCGCGAACGACTTGTTCAACATGGTTCAGAGCGGCACGGTCCGCATCGACATCAGCAGGACCTATCCGCTGGCCGAGGCGCCGCGCGCGCATGCCGATCTCGAGGCGCGGCGGACCACCGGCTCGATCGTGCTCACCGTGTGACGCATGACCGACGCATCGCAGACCCGCACCTGGGACGAGCTCAAGGCCGAGACCCAGGCGCGCGCCGACCGCGGCGCCTATCCGGTGTTCGGGATCAAGCCCGAGGACGCGCGCGAGGCGCTGGCGATGATCGGGAGTCTCGATCCGGAGGAATGGGGCGCGGCCTGGATGGCGATCGGCGATCGCTATGCCAAGCGCGCCGCGGCGGCCGAGCGGCGAGGGGAGGCCAAGGCGGCGCAGGACGCGCTGCTGGCGGCCTGGCGCCTCTACACGTTGGGGCGCTGGCCGGTCGCCAAGTCGCCGAAGAAGGTCGCCTGCCATGGCAAGGCCAAGGCCGCATTCGAGGCTTACGGCCGGCTCGTCGATCCGCCGATCGAGACAGTACGAATTCCGTTCGAGGGCAAGGAGATCGTCGCTCTCCTTCAGGTGCCGCCTGATACGCCAAAGCCGCCGGTCGTGATCAGCATCGGCGGCAGCGACCTGTGGAAGGACACGGTCGCGATCCAGAGCCGCGCCTTCCTGACATGGGGCATCGCGGTGCTCGCGCTTGACATGCCGGGGACCGGCGACGCACCGCTGCCGGTCGCGCCGGGCGCGGAGCGCATCTATTCGGCCGCGATCGACCATGTGCAGTCGCGCGCCGATCTCGACGGCAGCCGCATCGTGGTGCGCGGGCAGAGCTGGGGCAGCTACTGGGCGGCGCGCACCGGCTACGCGGAGGCCAAGCGCCTCGCCGGCGTCGTGTTCCAGAGCGGGCCGGTGCACCACTATTTCCAGCGCGCGTGGCAGCAGGAGGCGTTCAAGACCAAGGAGTTCCTGTTCGACTATGTGCCGTCGCGCCTGCACATGCTCGGGCAGCACACGGTCGAGGCGGCGTTCGCGTTCATGCCCTCGCTGTCGCTCGCGGGCCTGATCCAGAAGCGGACGCCGCCGATGCTGGTGATCGCGGGCGCCAAGGACACGCAGGTGCCGTTCGAGGATTTTCTGCTGCTCATGCGCAATGGCAGCCCCAAGCACGCCTGGGTCAATCCCGAGGGCCAGACCATGGGCCGCTCGCTCACCATCAAGGACGACGACATCACCGCGAAGGTGATCATCCCGTGGGTGCGCGACCGCCTTTCGGCATAGGCGCCCTCACTCCGCCCTCATCCTGAGAGATTGTGAGAAAAACTCCGACCTCATCCTGAGGAGCATTGGGGTCGCCGACTTGGCGACCCCAATGCGTCTCGAAGGATGGGGGCAAGTTCAGAGCTTGCGGCCATCCTTCGAGACGGTCGCATGCAAGCGC
>WNGB01005512.1_pt1 | contig 23748 bp, 23 predicted proteins | sample 5400681 | NCBI WGS metagenome assembly WNGB01 (sample SAMN13153367, study PRJNA577476) | soil metagenome | isolation source: 115 cm soil or saprolite under grassland replicate 2 | place: USA:California | collected 2016-06-15
CTCGTCCGGGTGGAGGAAAACGCGGGCGAGCAGGCGGGCCTGTCCGCGGGAGCGAAACAGTGGAAGTAGCAAGGGAGCTTCAGTTCGCATATTGCGTATAACGCGATAAGTATTGCGTTTTACGCATCGATGCGCAAGGCCGCCTCCTGTCGCCTATCCGAACTGTCGCGCTGACTGTCGCGCCGCAGTCCCGTGCTCGCGGCAATCGCTTTATCCATCACACGTCGGTAGCCGACTCCACCGGCTCTTCAAAACCGATCGCCATCGGCCTGCTCCTGCGCCGCTCCGTTGGGCGAAGCGTCTCGCTCGGCCCGAACCGGCTTGGAATCGGATGACAAATGCGGGATGATGGCGAGGATGACCGTAAAGGTCATGCCGTCAAGAATCGGCATTAGACCAACGGTCAAGCGAACTCGGCTTTTCGGGTTACCGGCGTTCCTCGCAGTTGTTGCGATCTTCGCGTTCCCAAACGCGGCCGGCGGGGAGCTCAACCCGGTCAACGAGACGGCGACACGTCGTCGATCCGCGCGGCGTTCCGGCCAAAGGGCGCGCCCTGGGGCCCGGCACAACGGATCTCGCTGCCGGCTGCGGCCACGGAGGGACCGAAGCTGGCGATGGACCGGTCCGGCAATGCAGTCGCCATCTGGCACTCCTCGAGCGGCGGGCAGAACAGCGTCGTGCAGGCGGCGGTCCGGCCGGCCGGCGGCAGCTGGAGCGCGCCGCAGGACCTCTCTGCACCCAGCGAGGCCGCCTTCAACGCGGATGTCGCGGTCGCGGCCGGGCGCGTAACTGCGGTCTGGACGGTGTTGCACGACTGGCGCCCAGTCGTCCAATCCTCGAGCCGGATGATCGCCGGCACGTGGGCGGCGGCGGAGACGATCTCCGGGCCGATCGGCAGCGCCTACGTACCTGTGGTCGCGATGGACGAACAGGGTGGCGCCGTTGCGTCCTGGCAGTGGTGGGACGGCGCATACCGGGTCGTACAGGCCGCCTCGCGGCCCGCCGGCGGGAGTTGGTCGACGCCGGAGGAACTCTCCGGCCCCGGTCGGAGCGCATCAGCCCCCAGGGTCGCGATGGATGCGAACGGGAACGCGTTGGTCGGCTGGATCCGCTCGAACGGATCCTGGGCGGCGGCGCAAATTGCATCTCGCCCGGCCGCCGGAACCTGGGGCCCTCCGCAGAACCTCTCCGAACGGGGCGGCAACGCGGGGTCGATCGACATCGCGATGAACCGTCGCGGCGACGCGGCGGTCAGCTGGATACAACACCGGCTCTCGGCAAACGCGGACCTCTGGTCGTCGTTCCGGGCAGCTGGAGCGGCGCGGTGGAGCCGCGTTCCGGTCACCCAGTCCTGGAGTGGGCTGCAAGCTCGAATTGCTCTTGACGATGGGGGGGACGCGACGACGGTCTGGGCCGGGTCGATGACGATCTCAGCATCGTTCAAGCCCGTGGGCGAACCGTGGCAGGATGACTATCTACTTTCGGGCTTCGATTCCCCTGCCGCGCGGCCGGCCGTTACGACTCAGGCTCCGCACAACGCCACGGCTGTCTGGGTCGTATCGGAAGAGGCGCAGGACCGGATCCAGGCCGTCTCATACGACGTCGACACGTCCGCGAAAGAGGCCCAGGACGACGAGGGCGACGAGGACGAGGACGACGACGAAGAGGACGAGGAGGCGGAGGGCCCGGGTGTGCCGGGGGAGAAGTTCCAGGGCACCCCACTCGCAGACACCCTCGTCGGAACGCCGGGGAACGACGTCTTCTTTGGCTACGGCGGCAACGACTCGATTGACGGCCGCGGCGGGCGTGATGTCGTCTACGGCGGTCCCGGCAACGATCGGATCGTGGGCGGCGACGGGAGCGACCGAATTTTCGGCGGAGCGGGCCGCGATCGGATCGCCGGCCGTCGCGGGAACGACGTCCTAGACGGCGGCAGGGGCCGAGACGTCCTCAGCGGCAACGCGGGGAACGACGTCTTCTTCGGCTCCGGCGGCAACGACTGGATCGACGGTGGCCACGGGCGCGATGTCGTCAACGGCGGCCTCGGCGACGATCGCATCATGGGCGGGAGAGGCGCCGACCGACTCTTCGGCGGTACCGGCGACGATCTGATCTTCGGCGGTCGCGGGAGCGACGTCCTCACCGGTGACCAGGGCCGAGACGTCATGAGCGGCAACTCGGGTAACGACACCCTTCGCGGGCGCGACCGGGGTCCTGACCGCGTGTTCGGCGGGAGCGGCCTCGATCAATACCGGCTCGATCGCTGGCTCGACCGGGCACGCTCCATCGAGTCGCGTCTCTAAGTCGCTGCGCGCCGAGTCCCGGCCCGAGAGCTCGGCGACCCCGCCGGACTACCGGCCGGCGCGGAGATCGAGACCTACGTACACTCGGCCGCGTGGACGAGCGGCACGAGCGCATCGCCAAGAACGAAGTGGTGTTCCGGGCGGCCAACCTCGAGATCAAGCACGCCGAGCAGCAGGAAGGCGGCGGAACCGACCAGCTCTTCGAAGCTCTCTGTGAGTGCGGCCGGGAGGCGTGCAGCGGCGTCATCGCCTTGACCGTCGCCGAGTACGACGGCGCCCACTCCCAGGTCGACCGCTTCGTAGTCCTGCGGGGACACGAGAGCCCCGAGATCGAGAGGGTCGTCGAGGAGCGGGCGGGCTACTTCGTGGTCGACAAGTTTGGCGAAGCCGAGGACATCGTGGAGGACGAGTCGGGCTAAAGCCACCGGCCGGCGGCGCGGCGGAGCGAGGGCGAAAGAGCCGGAGAGCTAGGCTGCCTGCCGTTGCGCCCGGCGGGCGCGCGCCTTCGCCGCCTCGAGCTCGCGGTCCTTCGGCGACGCGGAGGTCACGAGCTCGCCGAGAAGGCGTCCTGAAGCGGCTGCGACGGCGTCGACCGCCCGCTCGAACGCATCCGCGTTCGCCCGCGACGGCTTCGTGAAGCCGCTGATCTTGCGGACATACTGCAGGGCGGCGTCGCGCACCTCCGCTTCCGTCGCCGGGGGCTCGAGGTTGTAGAGCATGTGGATGTTTCGGCACATTGCGAGAGCCTATCCTCGTCTCACCGGCTCGCGTAGGGTCGCCGCGTCGAAAGAAAGGAGATTCAGATGAAGGGACGCCTGCCGACCGTCCTCTCCATCACAGCTGTCCTCATCGCGGTCGCCGGCTTCACGCCGCTCGGCGAAGCCGCCCGCAACGCCCTCCCGATGCCCAGGATTCCTCGACCTAAGCTCGCGTCGTGATCGAACGGGTCTGCGTCGTCGGCGCCGGGGTGATCGGCAGCCTCTACGCCGGCCACCTCGCACGCGTGGCCGAGGTCACCTGTCTCGTCCGGCGCGGCGAGCATGCCCGCGCGTTGAACGAGCAGGGCCTGCGCGTCTCCGGAAGACACCATTTCGTTGGGCACCTGACCGCAGCGACTACCGCGGACGACCTGCCCGAGCCCGACCTCGTCTTGCACTGCACGAAAACGACTGCGCTCGAGCCGGCCGCCGCCGCGTTCGCAGGCCGCTTCCCCGCCGCGACGATGATGACCACGCAGAACGGCCTCGGCGCCGAGGAGATCGTCCGGGACCACGGTGACTGGCCGATCGTCTCGGCGGTCACCTTCATGAGCGGAACGAAGCGCTCGGATACCGAGGTCGACTACGTGCTGGACACGCCGACCTGGCTCGGCCCCTACGAGGCGACGCCGTTCGAGACGGTCGACGAGATTGCGCACCTGCTCGCCGATGCCGGGTTGAAGGCGGAACCCCTGCGGGACGTGCGAACGGCGTCGCCGCCCTCACCGGCCTGCCCCACGACTTCCATTTCTCCGACTCCGAGCACTTCGGCGACCTCGTCCACGAGCTGATGGACGAGGGGAAGCGCGTCGCCGCCGCGGCAGACGTCGAGCTGCACGACGATCCCTGGGAGATGAACGTGCTCGCCGCTCGGCGCGGCAGCGCCCACTACCCGTCAATGCTCGAGGACGTCGAGGCGCGCCGCCCGACCGAGGTGGAGCTGATCAACGGCTCTCTGGTGCGCGAGGCGGAACGTCAGGGCATCGACGCCCCGCTCCAGACCGCGCTCTATGCGCTGGTCAAGGGACGGGAGGCCTCGTACTCGTGAGGGTGGCGATCGTGGGCTGCGGGGCGGTCGGCTCACTCTTCGCCGCCAACCTCGCTCAGCTCGACGATGCCGAGGTCTGGGGCTACGACCTCGCCGCCGACCACGTTCGCGTGATCAACGAGCGCGGCCTGCGGCTCACGGGCGCGGGCGAGGTCGTCGGCCGCCTGCGGGCGACGACGGATGCGGCGGAGCTCCCGCCCTGCGACTTCGGCATCGTGGCGACGAAGAGCATGCATACCGAGCCTGCGATCTCCGCCTGCGCCCACGCGTTCGCCGAGGGCTGCGTCTGCTCGGTGCAGAACGGGGTGGGTAACGAGGAGGTGATCGCGGGACACGTCGAGCGAGTGATCCGCGGGACGACCTTCCCGGCTGGCCGGATCGTCGAGCCGGGACACGTCCAGTGGGACGTCAAGGGCGACACGACGATCGGCCCCTTCGAGCCGAGCCCGGCGCCGGTGGCCGAGATCGAGCGTCTCGCCGATGCATGCACGCGGGCCGGTCTTCCGACCGAGGCGGTTGCCGACGCCCGAGGGCCCCAGTGGCGGAAGGTGATCTTCAACGCGGCAACGAACCCCGTCGGCGCCCTCACCGGCCTGACGCACGGCCGCGTCTGCGAGAACCCGCTTCTGCGCAAGCTTGTGAGCGCGCTCGTCGACGAGGGCAAGGCCGTCGTCGCCGCGCAGGCGATCGAGCTCGACGCCGACCCGGAGGAGCTGATCGACCACGCCGCCAAGCCGGACGTCGCCTACGACCACAAGGCGTCGATGCTCCAGGACGTCGAGGCTCGCCGCCAGACTGAGATCGACTACCTGAACGGCGGCATCGTTCGCTTCGGACAGCAGCACGGCGTCGCCACGCCGCTGAGCGCGATGATCACCGCGCTCGTCAAGGGACTGGAGGCGTCGTGGTAAGAAACTCGTCTCTCGCAGCCTGGCTCATCCTTCTCGCGCTGGCTGCCGGTTGTGATTCGGTCGACCGGACGCGGAGAAACGCGGCCGCGGTGTGGCGCCGTACGACGCGCTCGGCTACGACTGCGGGAGCAAGCGCAGCGAGCAAACCTACCCTCTCGTTCCAGATCCGTACGGCCCGCCGGAGTGCCGGACCGTCTTCTGGATCGACGTCCCGAGCGGCAGGCTCGAGAACTTCTTCACCTCGGACAGCCGCTACGTAGAGGCTCACGGTGTCCGCATCGGAATGCCGACGGCTCGCGCGGAGCGACTCCTACACCGGCGTCTCTTCGAGGGCTGCTCGACGAACTTCTACCTACCCAGCGCAAGAGATCGAACGCTCACGATCGCGTTTAGAGGGGGAGTCGCGCCGCACTGGAGGCACGTGATCGGCGGTCACGTCTTCGCCTTCGTCCTCCACAGCCGCCGGCGCGATGCATACGTCTTCGACTGCCTGTGATGCGAGCGCCGGACATCGAGCGGCGTTACCGACTCGTGCGCGAGGCGATGGCCGAGCACGAGCTCGACGCGGTCGTCGTCGCCGGCAGCGAGTACACGGGGTTCGAAGGCGCGGTCCGCTACCTCTCGGGCTTCCTGATCGTCCACCGCTACGCGTACGTGCTGCTCCCGCGCGAGGGTGACCCGTCGATCGTCTTCCCGGCGGAGGCGCGCTACGTCGGTGAGCACGGGCAGACGTGGATCGAGGAGCAGGTCTTCGCCGACCACCCGGGGGAGTGGCTCGCCGAGCGGCTGGCCGGGCAGCGGGTCGGCGTCTACGGCCTCGACTACGTGCTGACGGTTCGCGACTTCGCGGCGCTGCAGAGCAAGGTCGAGCTGGTCCCGTGGGACGCCGAGCTCGACGTCGCCCGCGCCGTCAAGAGCGAGGCCGAGCTGGAGTCGGTGCGCGAGAGCGTCCGCATCAACGTCGACGGCTTCCACGCCTTCCACGAGGCGTACGCGCCCGGGAAGAGCGCGGCCGAGGTGCTCGCGCCGGCCGAGAGGCTCTTCGTCGAGCGCGGCTGCGGCCGGCAGACGATGAACATGGTCCTCGTCGGGCCCGAGTTCGCGATCGCGCGCGGCGACACCATTCTCGGGGAGCTCTGCATCCCGTCGCTCGAGATTGCCGGGCCCGGCGGGCACTGGGTGGAGATCTCACGCGCGATCGGAAGCCCGTCCGCGGAGGTCGGCCGCATGCTCGAGGCCTACGAGGAGTACTTCGAGGCGGCGAAGACGGCAATGCGGCCCGGCGCGTCCGCGCACGACGTCCACCGCGCTGTCGCGAAAGGGTTCGCCGAGCGCGGCTACACCCTCGGCCACGTGACGGGCCACTCGATCGGGATGACGATGATCGAGCATCCGAAGGTCGGCGAGGGCGTCGAGACGGAGCTCGCGGAGAACATGGTCTTCTCGATGCACCCGCACGCGATCTCGGCCGACGGGCGCGAGTGCCTCTACATGCAGGACACGTGGCTCGTCACGAAAAACGCAGGCGAGCCCCTCGCGGGCCTGCCGATGAGGATTTTCTAGCTTGATACGCGCCCGCGATAAGTAGAAGATCCCGGCACGCGCTCTGGGGAAAGGAGGCCGAATGGCTTACCAGCTGGAAGGCAGCCTCTTGGAGGTCTGCACCTGCAACATCCTCTGTCCCTGCTGGGTGGGCGAGGATCCTGACGGCGGCAAATGCGACGGCCTGTTTGCGTGGCACGTCGAAAAGGGCAGCGTGAACGGGACGGACGTCTCGGACCTGACGTTCGGGTTCGTCGCACACATCCCCGGCAACATTCTCGAGGGCAACTGGAAGATCGTCGTCTTCATCGACGACCGTGCGTCCGAGGAGCAACAGCAGGGGCTGATCGACGTCTGGACCGGAAAGCTCGGCGGACCGGTCGCCGACCTCGCGCAGCTCGTGGGGGAGGTGCTCGCTGTCGAGCGCGTCCCTATCACCTTCACGGTCGAGGGTGTGAAGGGCACAGTCAAGTACGGTGACGTCGCCTCCGCGAAGCTCGAGCCCTACACGGGAGCGACCGGCGAGTCGACCGCGCTCCACGACACGATCTTCACCACGATTCCGGGCTCTCCGGCCTTCGTGGGGAAATCGGAGAGCTACAAGGTCGACCTGCCCGACTACGGCTTCGACATTGACCTCCAGGACCACAACGCAGTCCAGGGCAGCTTCCGCTTCGAGGCCTGACGGCGGAGGAGCATTCGCGGCGGGCGGCGCTCGACTGGCGCCGCTCGCTCCGCGGGTCGACGACCGCAGGGTCTTCACCGCGCTGCTCGTCGCGCTGATCGGACTCACCTGGCTCGCCCTCTGGGTCTGGGGACGATCGCCGTACAGCCGTTTTCTCAGCCACGAGGAGCTGGGGCAAGTGGGCGGCTTCGGCGACCAGTACCTGGTCGTCGTGGGCCTCTTCGTGGCCGCGTGGACGCTGATGACGGTCGCGATGATGCTTCCGACGAGCCTGCCGCTCGTGGCGCTGTTTTACGCCTTCGTGCGGAAGCGGCCGCATCAGCTCCGGCTCGTCGCGCTGCTCGTCGCCGGCTACCTCGGGGTATGGACGCTCATCGGCGGGCTCGTTCACCTCGGCGACCGCGGCGTCCACGCGGCGGTCGAGCAGAGCGGATGGCTCCAGGCCAACGCGTGGGGCATCTCGGCGGCGACCTTCGCCCTGGCCGGCGTCTACCAGTTCACGCCGCTCAAGTACAGCTGCCTCGAGAAGTGCCGCTCGCCGTTCAGCTTCATCATGGAGCACTGGCGCGGGGGCCGCGAGAGCACGCAGGCCCTCCGGCTCGGAGTGCATCACGGCCTGTTTTGTATCGGCTGCTGCTGGTCGCTGATGCTGGTGATGTTCGCGGTCGGCGTCGGCAACCTGGCCTGGATGCTGATGCTCAGCACGGTAATGGCAGTCGAGAAGAACATGCCCTGGGGCCGGCGGATCAGTGCGCCGGTCGGCGTTTGGCTGCTCGCTCTGGGAGTGGCCGACGTCGCGCTCGAGATGTAGAGGAATCGGCGGCGAGCCCGTCGCCGGACTTCCTATGTGGATCTACGCTAGGTAGCGGTCGAGATGAACCTGAACCGCGGATTCACCCGCCACGCGGCGGGCATCCTCACCAGCGTCGCGGCGGTCGCGCTCGTGACGGGCGCCATCTTCGCGCTCGAGCCGGTCGCGCCGGTGCTCAGCCTCGGCGTCCTCTACGTCTTCGCCGTCCTGCCGGTCGCAGTGCTCTTCGGCCTTGCCTACGCGCTGCCGGTCTCGATCGCGAGCATGCTCGCCTTCAACTGGTTCTTCCTGCCCCCCAGGCACACCTTCCGCCTCAGCGACTCGGAGAACTGGGTCGCGCTCGCCGTCTATCTCGTCACCGCCGTCGTCGTCAGCGGGCTCGCCGCGCGCTCACGGCGCCGGGAGGCAGAAGCCGAGCGGCAGGCGCGCGAGGCTTCGCTGCTGGCTGAGGTCGCCGGCGGGCTTCTCGAGAGCAGCCAGGTTCAGGACGAGCTGCGGGACATCGCTGCCCGCGTAGCTCGCGTGCTGGGCTCCGGAGGCGCCCGCATCGAGCTCGACTCCGTGCGGCGGCCAGAGGGGCACGAGTCGGCGCATGAGCTTCGCGCAGGGGATCGCAACGTCGGTCGGCTCTTCCTGGAAAAGGAGCCCGACTCCGAGGTCGCGGGTCGACTTCTGCCCGGGCTGGCGTCACTGCTCGCCGTGGCGACCGACCGCGAGCGACTCGGACGACGCGCGGTCGAGGCGGAAGCTCTCCGCCGGAGCGACGCCATCAAGACTGCAATCCTGCGCGCGGTCAGCCATGACCTGCGCTCGCCGCTGACCGCGATTCGAGCCGCGACCGAAGGACTGGAGAACGCGTCGCTCGACCTCAGCGAGGCCGACCGCGCCGCTCTGCTCGCCACGATCGACTCCGAGGCCAAGCGTCTCGACCGGCTCGTCGCGAACCTGCTCGATCTCTCCAGGCTCGAGGTCGGCGCGGCGGAGCCCCGGCCCGAGCTCTGGACGGTCGAGGGGCTCGTCGGCCAGGCGCTCGCAGAGCTGGGGCCCGGCGCCGAGCGAGTCTCGGTCTCGCTCGCAGCCGACTTGCCGCCGATCGAAGTCGACGGCGCTCAGATCGAGCTCGTGCTCGTCAACCTGCTCGACAACGCGCTCAAGTTCTCTTCGGCTCCCGACCCGGTCGAGCTCCACGGCGAGAGCGCCAACGGTGAGGTGATCGTGCGCGTGTCCGATCGAGGACCGGGACTGAGTGAGGTCGAGCTGGAGCGGATCTTCGAGCCGTTCGAGCAGGGCCGGGCCGCGAGCAGGGGAACCGGTCTCGGGCTTGCCATCGCGAGGGGTTTCGCCCAGGCAAATGGCGGCCGGCTGCGGGCCGAGTCGGTTCAAGAAGGCGGGGCCTCTTTCGTGCTCTCGCTCCCGGCGTCGGCGTGAGCGGCGCGCGCATCCTCGTCGTCGACGACGAGCCACAGATCCTGCGCGCCCTGGAGACCACGCTGCGCGGAGCAGGGTACGAGGTCGAGACCGCCGCCACAGGAGAGGACGCGCTCACCCGGGCTGCGGTGCGGCCGCCCGAAGGAGTCATCCTCGACCTCGTCCTGCCCGGCAAGAGCGGCGTCGAGGTCTGCCGCGAGCTGCGCGAATGGACCGAGGCGCCGGTGCTCGTCCTCTCCGTCGTGGGCGAGGAGCGCGACAAGGTCGCGGCCCTGGACGCCGGCGCCGACGACTACGTGACGAAGCCTTTCGGGATGGACGAGCTGCTCGCCCGCCTGCGGGCGGCGCTTCGGCGCGCGGGCCCGGGCGAGCCCGTGCTCACGATCGGTGAGCTCGAGATCGACCTCGACAAGAGCGCGGTTCGTCGCGACGGCGAGCTCGTTCAGCTGACGCCGCACGAGTTCGAGCTCCTCAGGCTCTTCGCCCTGAACGAGGGCAAGCTGCTCACCCAGCAGACGATCCTGCGCGAAGTCTGGGGAGCGGCCTACCAGACCGAGTCGCACTACCTGCACGTCTACGTCTCGCAGCTTCGCCGCAAGATCGAGCGCGACCCCACGCGGCCCCGGTACCTGCTGACCGAGACCGGGACCGGCTACCGGTTCGTCGGACCCAAATCTTGAGTCCGCCCTGAGGCGCCCCGACCTAGCGTGAGGGGGTGGCCCAGCACCAGCTTGCGCTCAAGCGAACGCTGATCGGCCGTCCGCGAGCGACCGGCGAGATGGGGGAAACCCTGCTCTCGAAGAAGCTCGCCCTGCCGATCTTCGCGTCCGACCCGCTGTCGTCGGTCGCCTACGCAACCGAGGCCTCGCTTGTCGTGCTGATCGCAGCCTCGGCAACCTCAGGCCATCTCGTCCTGCCGATCTCGATCGCGATCGCGACCGTCATGGCGATCGTTGTCGTCTCCTACATGCAGACAGTCCGGGCGTACGAGACGAGCGGAGGCGCCTACGTCGTCTCGAGGGAGAACCTCGGCCAGATGCCGAGCCTCGTCGCCGGTGCGGCCCTTCTCGTCGACTACATCCTCACGGTCGCCGTCTCGGTCGCCGCGGGCGTCCTCGCCCTGACCTCGGCCGCGCCATCGCTCCGGGGCCATGAGGTGACGCTCTCGCTCGCCTTCATCGGCATTCTCACGGTCGTCAACCTGCGAGGGGTCCGCGAGTCGGGCATTCTCTTCGCGCTCCCGACCTACGCGTTCGTCGCGGCTATGTACGCGATGGTCGTGACGGGCGTCGGCAAGTGCGCGCTCGGCGAATGCCCTCAGGCGCAAGCGCCGCACCCGGTCGCGGCCGGCGCGGGCGCCGTGGGCGTGTTCGTTCTCCTCCAGGCCTTCGCTTCCGGCGCGGCGGCACTCACCGGTGTCGAGGCGATCTCGAACGGAGTGAGCGCCTTCCGCCGGCCCTCAGGCAGAAACGCGGCCCGAACGCTCCTTGCGATGGGCATCATCGCGATCAGCCTCTTCATCGGCGTCTCCTACCTCGCCGTCGAGATGCACGCGCGACCCAGCGAGAGTGTCTCGCTCATCTCCGAGATCGCGCGCGCGACCTTCTCCGCGTCGTCGGCGTCGTCGCCGATGTACTTCGCCGTCCAGGCGCTGACGTTCGGGATCCTCGTCCTCGCCGCCAACACTTCGTACCAGGGCTTCCCCCGGCTCGCCGCGGTGCTCGCGCGCGACCGCTTCTTCCCGCGCCAGTTCGTCAACCTCGGCGACCGCCTCGTCTACTCGAACGGGATCATCGTCCTCGCCGGGATCGCCTCGCTCCTGATCTGGGTCTTCCACGCGAACGTGATCTCGCTGATTCATCTCTACGTGATCGGCGTCTTTACCGCCTTCACGCTCTCGCAGGCGGGGATGGTGCGCTACTGGGCGCGGCGAAAGGAGCCCGGCTGGCGACGAAGCGCGTTCGTCAACGGCTTCGGCGCCGTTGCGACCGGCGTCGTCACGCTCCTCGTGATCCAGGCGAAGTTCACGGCAGGCGCGTGGATGGTCGTCGTCGCGATCCCGGTGCTGATCGCGTTCTTCCTCTCGGTAAACCGCCATTACCGGATCGTCAGCCGTCGCCTGCGAGCAGGCACAGCCGCAGTGAAGGCGTCCCCGACGGCGACGAACAGGGTCATCGTCTACGTCGACAGCCTCGACCCGGCGACGAAACTCGCCGCCTGGTACGCGGAGCAGATCGCCGGACGCGATTATCACCCGGTGTGGGTCGAGGACGGTCGCCGGCGACCCGATCCTCGTGGCCGCTGGTGGGACTTCACCGGTGGAGGGGCGCGAATCGAGCCGTTACAGGCGGTCGAACGACCCGCGGACGCGGTCCTCGACTACGTCTGGGCGCTACCCCGCGGAGAGTCGAACTTCCTCACGGTCGTCGTCCCGGAGTTCTTCGAGCGGCCTTCGCTGCTCTCGGCCGTCGTCCGCCGCCGGACGACCTTCTCGCTGAAGCTGCGCCTGCTCTCCGAGCCGGGGATCGTGATCACGAACGTCCCCGTCGTCTCCGGGGGCGAGGCATTGGCGGAACCGAGGCGCGCGGCCGTGCGCGTGCTCGTATCCGAGGTCCACGCCTCCTCGCTGCGGGCGGTGAACTACGCCCACTCCCTCCACCTGCCCGACACGAAGGCCGTCTTCTTCGCCTTCGACTCCGACGAGGCCCGGAGGATCGAGCGCGACTGGCTCCGCGAGGGAATCGGCCTCCCGCTCGACGTCATCGAGGCTCCGTATCGCGACCTCGGCGACCCGCTTCTTGCCTATCTGCGAGAGATCACCGCCGATCCGGAGACCGTCGCGTCCGTCCTCATGCCGGAGCTCGTGTTCTCGGGCTCGCGCAAGCTGCTGCACAACCAGCGCGCCCTCTACATCAAGCGGCTGCTCCTGTTCGAGCCGCGCGTCCTGCTCTCGAGCGTCCCCTATCACCTGCCGTGAAGATCCTCGTCGCCTACGACGGCTCGCCCCATGCAAAGCGCGCACTCCTCCACACGGCAGAGCTCGTTGGGCGTGGCGGCACCATTACCGTGGTCAATGTCATCCCCACGCAAGCGGTCAGCTCACGGCTCGAGACGGTGAGCGACGGCGAGCGGGATCGCCAGCGCTCAGTCCTACGCGAAGCGCGGGCGCTCCTCGCGGAGCAGAAGATTGAGATGAAGCCGGTAGCGGCCGTCGGGGATCCGACGACGGAGATCCGCGCGGCGGCCGAGGAGAGCGGGGCGGGCATCGTCGTCGTCGGCCGAGGGAAGGGGACGCGGCGTCTCATCCACGGCTCGGTGAGCACGAGGCTCGTCCGGCGGGCGCCCTGCGACGTCCTCGTCGTGCACTGAGCTTCAGGCCGCGGCGAGCGTTCTCGGCGCCAGCGTCAAGACCTGGAAGCAGCGCTCGAAGGCGGCCTTGTCGCCCTCGATCGACGCTAGACCCGTCTTCAGCGCCTCCCGCGGGCTGAGCTCTCCGCCGGCGAGCCGGAAGAGCATGGGCATGTCGATCTCGATCGTGACGTCGGCGTCCTCGACGGCGCCCACCGATGCGTGCATCCGCCCGTCCTCGAGCTGGACGGAGAACACGTCGCCGTCGATCTTCAGCACGTAGGTCTCGGTCAGCCCACGCGCGGCCTCGTGCATGAAGAGCGCGGCGAAGGCGTTGACGCCCCACTCTGGGTAGAGCTCGTCGTCCGGACCGGGCGGCCCCAGCGAGCGCGCGCCCCAGCGGGCGAGCGCGTAGAAGACCTCCTCCAGCTCACGCCCGTAGTCCGTCAGCTCGTAGACGGTCGAGGCGGCGGGCGGAGGGAGCTTGCGCTTGGCGACGATGCCGGCTTCCTCGAGATCGTGAAGCCGCCCGGCGAGGATGTTCGTCCCGATCCCAGGGAGCCCCTCGAGCAGGTCCGTGTAGCGCTTCTGGCCGTGCAGGAGGTCGCGGAGGATCAGCAGCGCCCAGCGATCACCCACGAGGCCCAGGGCGTGGGCGACGGGGCAGTACTGCTCGAAGGGCTTCGTCATCTGCTTGCGATTCTACCGCATATCCTTGCGAATGTGAAGGGTAAACTTGCAAAAGAAAAGTAGATCGTGTAGTTTTGCAAGCGCCCGTGAAGCCCGACGAAAGGATTTGACAGATGCTCGCCTCCGCCGAACGGAAGTGGTTCGCGCTCGCGCTCCTCTGCGCGGTGCAGTTCATGGTCGTGCTCGACATCGCGATCGTGAACGTCGCCCTCCCCTCGATCCAGACCGACCTGGGCTTTTCCCAGGAGAACCTCCAGTGGGTGATCAGCGCCTACGCACTGCTCTTCGGCGGGTTCCTCCTGCTCGGCGGGCGGCTGGCCGACCTCCTGGGCCGGCGACGCATCTTCATCGCCGGGACGATCCTCTTCACGGTCTCCTCGCTTCTGGCCGGCCTCGCGTGGAGCGAAGGCTCGCTAATCGGTGCGCGCGGGCTCCAGGGCCTCGCCGCAGCAATCATCTCGCCGGCCGCGCTCTCGATCCTGATGACGACGTTCGCCGAAGGCAAGGAGCGGAACGCGGCCCTCGGCGCCTGGGGCGGTGTAGGAGCGTTCGGCGCCGTCGCGGGCGTCCTGCTCGGCGGCGTCCTGACCGACGCTCTCAGCTGGCAGTGGATCTTCTTCGTCAACGTGCCGATCGGCCTCGCGGCCCTTGGGCTCACCCCGCTGCTGCTCGGCGAGAGCCGTGACCTCCGGGCGCGCAGCTTCGACGTGCCGGGCGCCGTCACGGTCACCGGCGGCCTCGTCGCTCTCGTTTATGCGATCACGCAGGGACAGAGCAACGGCTGGGGCTCGGCGGCGACGATCGGCGTCTTCGCCGTCTCGGCCGCCTTGCTCGCCGCGTTCCTCGTCTGGGAATCGCGCGCGGCCGAGCCGCTGATGCCGTTCTCGATCTTCCGGCTGCGCACGGTGACGGGAGCGAACGTCGCCGGCCTCATCCTCGGCACGGCCATGTTCGCCATGTTCCTGATGCTCACGCTCTACATGCAGCAGGTGCTCGGCTATTCGGCGATGAAGACGGGCGTCGCGTACCTGGCCGTCGCCGCCACGGCGATCCTCTGGTCGGCAGTCGCGGCGCAGCTCGTCAACCGCGTCGGCGTCAAGCCCGTGCTCGTGACCGGGATGGCGTTCCTGACGACCGGGCTCGTGTACTTCACCCAAGTCTCGGTCGGAGGGTCCTATCTCGGTGACCTCCTCCCCGGCTTCCTCCTGATCTCGGTCGGGCTGGGCTTCTCGTTCGTGCCGATCTCGATCGCGGCCCTCGCCGGCGTCCGGGATATGGAGGCAGGCCTCGCTTCGGGCCTGATCAACACTTCCCAGCAGGTCGGGGGCGCCGTTGGCATCGCCGTGCTCTCGACGATCGCCACTACGCGGACCTCCGACGAGGTCGCCTCCGGGACCGCACTTCCGTTCGCGCTCACGGACGGCTTCCAGGCGGCCTTCATCACCGGTGCTGCAATCGCCCTCGTCGGCATACTCGTCGCGCTCTTCGTCGTGCGCCGGGAGGACTTGACTCCTCAGGAAGCCGCCGACGGAGAGCCCGCCTTCGAGCTCGAGGCCGCCTAGCACTGCGACCCGTTAGCTTGCGCTCGTCGTGACGAACGGCGAGCGCGAGCAGCGGGTCACGCCCCTAGAGCTCTTCTTCGACCTCGTCTTCGTCTTCGCGATCACGCAGGTCACGAGCATGCTCTCGGCCGACCCGACCTGGGGCGGGGCCGGCCGGGCGCTGCTCGTGCTCGGCGCGCTCTGGTGGGCCTGGACCGGCTACGCCTGGCTCACGAACACGGTCAACCCGGACGAGGGCGCCGTTCGCCTCGCGATCCTCGGCGCGATGGGGGCGCTGTTCGTCGTCGCGCTCGCCGTGCCGGAGGCCTTCGACGACGACGGCGTCCTTTTCGGGGTCGCCTACTTCGCCGTACGCCTCCTCCACATCGTCCTCTTCGTCCTCGCCGCGCGAGGCGACCGCGACATGCTCCGAAGCGTCCTGCGACTTGGGATCGGATCCACGATCGGCCCGGGCCTCATCATCATCGCGGGCTTCACCGACGGCGCGGCTCAGGCTGCCCTCTGGACGATCGCGCTCGCCCTCGACTACCTCGCCGGGGCCCTAAGCAGCGGCGGCTGGCGCGTGTCGCCCAGACACTTTGCGGAGCGACACGGGCTCATCGTCATCATCGCCCTCGGCGAGTCGATCGTTGCCATCGGGGTGGGTGCCAGGGCCGTGCCGCTCGACACCGGCGAGATCACTGCGGCCCTGCTCGGGATCGCGGTCGTCACCGCCCTCTGGTGGGCGTACTTCGATGTCGTCGCCCTCGTCGCCGAGCGCAAGCTGTCCGAGCTGACCGGAGTCGCGCAGGCCAGCCTTGCCCGGGACAGCTACAGCTACCTGCACTTCCCGATGGTGGCGGGAATCGTGCTCTTCGCCCTCGCCCTGAAGCAGACGCTCGGGCACCTCGGCGACGAGCTCGAAACCGTCCCGGCATTCGCCCTCTGCGTCGGCCCGGCGGTGTACCTGCTCGCCCACGACGCCATGCGCTTCCGCACCTCGAGAACGTACAACTGGAGGCGAGTCCTGGCCGTCGCCGTCCTGGTTGCATTGATCCCGCCGGCGCACGCGTGGCCCGCCCTGCTAGCGCTCGCCGCGGTCACGGCCGTTTGCTGGGCGCTGGTTGTCTGGGAGGCCCTCCGCTACCCGGACACACGCGCGCGCATCCGGCATGCCTCGTAGGAGGGCTTGGCGAAACGCAGCGCTGTGCCGTCGGGCCGCGCTGCTCGCCCCGAGGCCGCGTCCTCAGTCGCGCCGATAGCGAACTGCTATCGGCGCTCCCTGCGTCCTTGCCTCGGAACGACCATCGCACCCCGACGACGAGCGACGTTCCGCCAAGCCCTCCTAGTCCCTGCGGAGCATGTAAGCCAGAAGCGCCGAGTAGTCCTTGGCGCCCCAGCTCGCCTCGTTCGCCTCGGCGAGCCACTCCCTCACGGCTTCGATCACCTTCAGCTCCATGCCGGCCGACTCCAGGATCAGGTTCGCGTCCTTGAGGGCGAGGTGGAGGGCGAATCGCAGCGGATAGTCGCCGCTCTCGATCGCGGGTCGCCGCCGCTCCGCCTGCGCTGCGACCGGAGTCGCCGAGAGCACCTCGAACGCTGCCTCCTGGGACAGGCCCAGCTTCTGAGCCAGCGCGAGGGCCTCGCCGAGGACACCGAGGACACCGAGGAGCGTCGAGTTGGCGACGAGCTTCGCCGCCGTGCCTGCCCCGACCGGGCCGACCAGGATGACCGAGCCGAGGACGGAGAGCAGCGGCGTCCAGCGCTCGACGAGCTCGTCGGGGCCGCCGGCGAAGACCTTCAGCGTTCCGGCTTCGACCTCGGTCAGGCTTCCGAGCACCGGTGAGTCGAGCAGTCCCGCGCCCGTCGGCTCGAGCACCGATTCGAGCCGCGCGGTGGCGGCCGGCGAGACCGTCGACATCTGGATCACGGTCGTCGCCTCCGAGGCTCCTGCAACGACGCCGTCCGGCCCCTCGGTCACGCCCTGCAGCGCCTCCGGGTCGGCGACCATCGTGATCACCGCCTCGGCTCGGCGCGCCGCGTCGGCGGGGCTCTCGGCCGCAGCCGCGCCCAGCTCGACCAGCGGCTGCGCCTTCTCGATCGTCCGGTTCCAGACGACGAGCTCGTGACCGGCGTCGAGGAGCCGGCGCGCCATGCGGCTCCCCATCCCGCCGAGCCCGATGACGGCGACCGTGCTCAGGCGCCCGCGAGCTCCCGCAGCTCGTCGTCGGTAACGAGGCCTCGCTTCTCGGCGCCGCGGCGCTTGACGGCTTCGAGCAGCTTCCGCTGAGCCTCCTCGTCGAGGTCGAGACCCAGCTCCGCGCACTTGATTCGGATCGAGTCGATGCCGCTCTTCTTGCCGAGCACGATCGAGCGTTCCGCGCCGACCAGCTCGGACGAGTACGGCTCGATCGACGGCGGGTCGTGGAACTGGCTGGCGACGGCGCCGCTCTCGCGCCGGAAGAGGTTCTCGCCGACGAGCGGCTTCCACGGCTCGAGCTCGTAGCCGGAGAGCTCGCGCACGCGGTCCGAGAGCTCCCGTAGGCGCGCGAGGTCGAGCTTCGTCTCGACGCCATACAGGGCGCGCAGCGCGAGCGCGACCTCGCCGATGTTCGCGTTGCCGGCCCGCTCTCCCATCCCGTTGACGGTGCCGTGGATCCAGCGGGCGCCGAAGCGGACGGCCGCGATCGCATTCGCCGTCGCGAGGCCGAAGTCGTTGTGGCCGTGGAAGTGGATCGGGAGCTCGGGGCCGAGCCGCTCGCGCGTCCGCCCCACGAGCTCAGCGACTGCGTCGGGGCTCGCGACGCCGATCGTGTCGACGACGACCACCTCGGCCGCGCCCGCCTCGACCGCGGCCGCGTAGGCCTCGTCGAAGAAGGCCGGGTCGGCGCGGGTCGAGTCGACGCCGAAGTAGGCGACCCTGATCCCGTTCTCAGCCGCGAAGGCGACGGCCTCGCGGATCCGGCGCAGCATCTCCTCGCGCGAGACGCCGAGCGCGCCCAGCTTCAGGTCCGAGATCGGCGACTCGATCACGCTCGCATCCACGCCGAGCTCGACGAGCGCCTCGACATCGGCGCGGACGGCGCGCGAGAAGCCCCAGATCTCGGCCGACAGGTCAGCCTCGACGATCAGGCGCACGGCCTCCCAGTCGTCCTGCGAGACGCGTGGGAAGCCCGCCTCGATCCGCTCGACGCCCGCCTCGGCGAGGCCCCGGGCGATCTCGAGCTTCTGCTGCGGATCGAGGACGACGCCGACCGTTTGCTCTCCGTCGCGCAGCGTCGTGTCGTAGAAGCCGACCTCTGCCTCGAAGGCGTAGGGCCGGTTGACCTCACCTGTCCAGATTTCAGCCATTGGCGAGAGCTCTTTCGATCTTGACTCGGCCATCGTGCAATACCGGCTCGCCGTGTGACACGAGGACGTGGTCGACGGGGAGATCCAGGAGTCTAAGAAGCGATTCGTCCAGTGCCTTCCTGTCCTGGAGGGCCGGAGAGATGCGGAGGCCGAGCCCGCCGTCGACGCCCATCAAAAACTCGGCGACCACGAGCGTCCGGTGCGGGCGAAGAAAGAAAGCAACCTCCCCTTCTCCGATGCCCTCAGGAATGAAGAGCTCGATACCCGCAGGCAGCGGCCCAGACTGAGAAGGGCGCGAGACTCGACTTCGACCCGCCTCGTGGGCCCAGACGGTCGCGCCATAGCGCCTGGCGATGACCGGCGCGCTGCGCTCGTGCCACGGCGCGGTGAGGAGGACGGCGACAGGCAGTCCAAGTCGGTCGATGTCCTCGTCGAGCGCCTTCCAGAAAGTGGCCTCCTCACCGGCCGGAACCAACGGGTCGATTAGAACCGTGGCATCGGGCGCCTCGTAGTAGACGGAGTTCACGTCCTCCGGCCAATGTGTGGCGCCCCGCCACTTTGGGTGGGGCGCAGTCCAGAACCAGAGCCCCGGAGCGATCCGTCGAACTTCCATCAGCGGAAGTCGTCGGGGAACGAGCCAAGCCGCTCGGCCCCGTCCGCCGTGATCAGGAAGTTGTCCTCGAGCCGCAGGCCGCCGCCTCCCTCCCAGTAGATCCCCGGTTCGATTGCCAGCACCATGCCGGCCTCGATCGTGCCACCCCCGGCCTGGTGCGCGTAGGGCGGCTCGTGGGCGCGCGCGCCCACGCCGTGGGCGACCGGGTGCGAGGGCTGCCCCGGATACCCGGCTTCCTCGATTCCGGCCCGGATCAACCCGTCGAGCTGGGCCAGGCTCGCGCCCGGCCGGCAGTGGTCGACGGCAGCGGCGTAGACGGCGAGCAGCTGGTCGAGCAGCCGGTCGTACTCGGGCGCGAGCTCGCCCGGGCAGAGGTTCTTCGTGTGGTCGCACCAGTAGCCGTCGGCGCAGACCCAGATCTCGAAGAGGGTCGGCTCGTTCTCCTGCACCGGGCGGTCGCCGGTCGCCGTGAAGGTACGGATGCCGGGGCCCGACCAGACGAGCGAGAAGCCGTGCGCGAGCTCGACCCTCCCTTCCCAGCCCGTGCCCTGGCCGTGGACGAAGCCGTTCCAGAGCGCGCCCGCCTCGCTCTCCTTCATGCCCGGCCGCACGTGCTCGCGGCAGTGCTCCATCGCCGCGGACGCGATCTCGTTGGCGACGCGCATCCGCTCGATCTCCTGCTCGGTCTTGATCGCGCGCGCCTCGTTCAGGAGAGGCGTCGCGTCGGCGGCTCCGGGGAAGGTGTCGAACCAGCCCTGCGTAAAGGTCGTCGGCTCGCCGACCATGCGGTCAGCGGCCTGCGTGCCGAGCGAGAGCTCGAGGCCGATCCGCTCGTAGCCCCTCGCTGCCTCCCGTGCCAGATCGAGCGCGCGCGCCGGCGGCGGTCGAGGATCCTGCACGTCGTAGCCGGCAAAGAGGCGAATGTCGTCCGTCCAGGCGTTTCGCTCGGCGTCGGCCTGCGAGGGCTCGAGCGTGATCAGCGTCGGCTGGCCCTCGCAAGGGAAGACGACGACCTCGTAGCCCTTCATGCCCCAGTAGTTGGAGAGATAGAGGACGTTGTCGGGCGCGCGGACGACGAGCGCGTCGAGGTCCGCGTCCGCCATCAGCCCCCGGACGCGGTCGAGCTTCGCGTCGTCCCGCTGCCAGCTCATCCGGGCGAACCTAACCGGTTCGGTCTCTCCCGTGATCGTTTAGGCCCGCGCCGCTCGCGCCGATACAGAGAGTGATGAATCACAGCAATTTCCCCTGGAGCCCTCTCGGGACGCTGCTCGTGGAGAAGGGTCTCCTGAGCAGCGCCCAGCTCGAGTGGGCGCTCGCCGGGCAGCATCGGAGCGGCCGCCTGCTGGGTGAGATCCTCGTCCAGTCCGGCTACGTCTCCGCGCTTTCCCTCTCGTTCGCGCTTGCCGAGCAGCACGGCGTGGAGCTGCGACCGGCGAGCAATTCAGCCACTGAGACCGATCCAGAGCCCCCGCCGCGGACCGACGCTCGCTCCACCGGCTCGACGGAAGACCCGACCTGGCGCCCCTTGGGAAGACTGCTCGTGGAGAGAGGGTTCGCGAGCAGGACCGAGCTCGACTGGGCACTCGCCGAGCAGGAACGAAGCGGCCGCCGTCTGGGCGAGATCCTCGTTGCGGCAGGCTTTCTCTCCGGTCCTTCGCTGGCGCTCGCTCTTGCCGAGCAGCACGGCGTCGAGCCGGAAACGAGCCCGGAGCTCCTTGCGGGCCTCCAGACTGTGATCAAGCCGCTTGCCTCAGGACAGCCGGTCTACCGGGTGCGTGCAGTTGTCTACGAGCCGCGTTACGAAGTGCAACAGGCTCTCTACGAGAGCACGAATCTTCTCGAGGCGGCGGACTTCGCGTTCGAGTTCGTCGAAGGCCACGAGCCGGAGGGCGTCGAGATCCAGCGCGCACGCGAGGGAGAGAGCGAGACGGTCTGGACCTACAGCAAGAGCCGGGCCGCGGCGGCGGCCGCCTCGCGCGACCGCCTGGTCGACACCTTCGGCTTCGACCCAACGCGGTGGGGTGCTTCCACTCAGCCCGGGCCTGACAAGACGCCCTAGCCGACCAGCTCGCAGTCGTACTTCTCGAAGATCGCCTGCATCCGCTCCTCGCCGATCTTGAACTTGAGCGTGCCCTCGAGCACATACCAGGTGAAGATGGAGCGGCGCCTGGAACTGCGGCGGCCCCGGCGGCGCGCCCGGATCGGTCCACTCGGCGATCACGAACGATGAATCGGCGTCTCCGAGCATCCGGTCCTTGAGTGGCTCGGCGATCACGACCCGATGCTAGTGCGCGACACGCTCCAACGGAGCTTGTACGTCTGACCAGTCCGGTGCAGTATGTGTGACGCGCGCGGCAAGCGCGCCGAAGAAAATGCAGTCACCTGCGGTCACCTCGGAGAAGCCGAGCGAGCTGCTCGAGCGCTCGCGCCAGCTCTCCGCGCTCGGCGACCACCTCGAGGCTGTCCAAGCCGAGTCTCGCGGGCGGCTCGTGCTCGTCGGAGGCGAGGCGGGAGTCGGCAAGACCGCGCTCCTGCGACGCTTCTGCGACGAGCAGCGCTCTTCGGTGCGGATCCTGTGGGGCAACTGCGACGCGCTCTTTACGCCGCGTCCCCTCGGGCCGCTCCTCGACGTCGCCGAGATCACGGGCGGCGAGCTCGAGGAACACGTTCGGGGCGGCGCCAAGCCGCACGAGGTGGCCGCGGCGCTCACGCGCGAGCTCCGGAGCCGAGCGCCGACGATCCTCGTCCTCGAGGACGTGCACTGGGCAGACGAGGCCACGCTTGACGTCCTCAGGCTGCTCGGTCGCAAGATCGAGGCAGTTCCGGCGCTCGTCGTCGCCAGCTACCGGGACGATGAGCTCGATCGCACCCATCCCCTCCGGATCGTGCTCGGCGACCTCACGACACGTCAGACGGTCGGCCGTTTGAAGGTCCAATGCCTCTCGCCGGGGGCGGTGGCGAAGCTCGCCGAGCCGCATGGCGTCGACGCTGACGTGCTCTATGGCAACACGGGCGGGAATCCCTTCTTCGTCACCGAGGTACTCGCAGCCGGGGTGGAAGAGATCGCGCCCACCGTGCGAGACGCCGTCCTCGCTCGCGCTGCCCGCCTGAGCCCGTCGGCGACAGCTTTGCTCGAGACGGTCGCGGTCGTGGCCCCACGGGTCGAGCTCTGGCTCTTGGAGGCGCTCTCCGACGGGGCCCTCGACGACCTCGAGGAATGCCTTAGCTCGGGGATGCTCGTCCATGAGCCGGAAGGCATCGCGTTCCGGCACGAGCTTGCCCGCCGTGCGGTAGAGGAATCCGTGCCGCCGAATCGCAGCATCGTCCTTCACCAAAAGGCGCTTGCAGCGCTCGCCTCCCCGCCGACGGGGGATCTCGATCTCGCCCGACTCGCGCACCACGCCGAGGCGGCGCGAGACACGGAGGCGGTTGTGCAATTCGCGCCGGTTGCGGCCGAGCGCGCAGCGTCGCTCGGCGCGCATCGGGAGGCAGCCGCACAGTACGGGCGTGCGCTGCGGTTCGCGGACGGCCTGCCGCTCAAGGTGCAGGCCGAGCTCTTGGAACGCCGCTCGTACGAGTGCTACCTCACCGACCAGTTCGCCGACGCGATCGAGGCCCAGAAGAAGGCGCTCGAGCTTCAACGGAAGCTGGCTGATCGGCTCGCGGAGGGAGCCGCGCTCTGCACGCTTGCGCGGCGCGTCTGGTGTCTCGGCCGGACGGCGGAAGCTGCGGAGGCCTGCGCGCAGGCTGTCGCTCTGCTCGAGGAGCTCCCGCCTGGGCGAGAGCTCGCGATGGCCTACGGTGTCGCCTCGGCGGTCTGCACGAACATCGAGGATGCCGACGGAACGGCGTCGTGGGGTGCCCGCGCGCTCGAGCTTGCAAGGGATCTCGACGACACCGAGATCCTCGTCTACGCCCTCAACAACATCGGCACGATGAAGCTCCTGCGTGGAGACATGGAGGGCACAAAGGCGCTCGACCGAAGTCTCCAGCTCGCCCAGAGCGCAGGGCTGGAGGACCACGCGGGGCGAGCGTTCATTCACTTCGGCTGGGTGATTGCCCGTACTCGCGCGTACGCGCTGGAAGACCGGCTGACGGCAGGGATGGAGTACTGCAGCGAGCGTGGGCTCGATCTCTGGTGGCTCTATCTGCTGGCATACCGCGCCCGCTCCGAGCTCGACCGAGGGCGCTGGGACGAAGCCGCCGATTCCGCCGGATTCGTCCTCGGCAATCCTCGCGACGCCGTCCTTCTCCGCACCATCGCGCTGGTCGTGCTCGGGCTCGTCCGGGCCCGGCGCGGCGATCCTGAGGTGTGGCCGCTGCTCGACGAGGCGCTCGCCCTGACAAAGCAAGGCAAGGAGCTCCAGCACATTGCCCCTGTGGCCGCGGCGAGAGCGGAGGCCGCCTGGCTCGAGGGCAAGGACGAAGCGATCGCCGCCGAAACCGAGGAAGCCTTCGACCTCGCGGTGAGGTGGCGGTCCTCGTGGGCGATCGGCGAGCTCAGCTATTGGCGCTCGCGCGCAGGCGTCCAGCCACAGATTCCACCCGGTGCAGCAGAGCCGTATGCGCTTCAGCTGGCCGGCGACTGGGCGCAGGCCTCGGCGGCTTGGACGAAGATCGGATGCCCTTATGAGGCCGCTCTTGCGCTCGCCGACGCCGACGAAGAGGGCGCGCTCCGCCGCGCCCTCGACGAGCTGCACGCACTGGGCGCGCAGCCTG
>WNGB01003744.1_pt1 | contig 23742 bp, 21 predicted proteins | sample 5400681 | NCBI WGS metagenome assembly WNGB01 (sample SAMN13153367, study PRJNA577476) | soil metagenome | isolation source: 115 cm soil or saprolite under grassland replicate 2 | place: USA:California | collected 2016-06-15
GGCAGGTGTTGCGGGTCGGCTCCCAGCTCCGCCGCGTGATCTCCTGCGGCGTCGCGCCCTTTCCTGGAATCGGCGTCGCTTTCATCGGCACCGTCGGGAGGAGCAGCAGGTCGTGCGCCGCCAGCGCCGCGTCGTAGGCCGCGCGCAGCCGGCGGCGCAGGTTCTGCGCCTTGGCGTAGTAGTGGCCGCCGTAGCGGTCGAGCGTGTATTTGCTGAACATCGAGGCGATCTTCAGCGTGTCGGCGAACTCGTCGGCGCGGGCGCGCCAGGCCATCGTCGCGTCGAGGAGGCTGGTGACGTAGAGCCCTTCATGCGCGATGCCGGCGCCGTTCATCTCCAGGAGCGTGACGCAGGCGGCGTCGCCGCGGATGCCCGACCACACCGCAAAGCCGAGCCCATGCATCGGCACCGACACGTCCGCGACCGTGGCGCCGAGCTTGGCGAGGCGTTGGGCGGCGTCGCGCACATGCGCATCGACGTCGGGCTCGGAGTTGGGGTGGCCGAAACCTTCCTGCAGCACGCCGATGCGCAGCCCCTCGACGCCGCCGTCGAGCGCGTCGGTGTAGCGGGAGGGCGCGACACCGCGCTGGCGCGAGTCGATGCCGTCGGGTCCGGCGATGACCTCCAGCAGCAGGGCGTTGTCGCGCACATTGGCGGTCATCGGCCCGCAGGTGTCGAGCGTGATCTCGAGCGGCGCGATGCCGGTATAGGGCACGAGCCCATAGGTCGGCTTAAGCCCGACGATGCCGCAATGGCTTGCCGGAATGCGGATCGAGCCGGCTTGGTCGCCGCCGATCGCCATGTCGACCTCGCCGGCGGCGACCAGCGCCGCGCTGCCCGACGACGAGCCGCCGGCGGTATAGCCCGGCTTGCGCGGATTGTGCACCGGCCCGGTCGCGCTGGTGTGGCTGCCCCCGGACACGCAGTAATATTCGCACACCGCCTTGCCGGCGATTTCGCCGCCGGCATCGAGAATGCGCTCGACGATGGTGGCGTCGACGTCGGGCACGTAGCCTTCCAAGATCTCGGCGCCGATCATCATCGGCACGCCGGCGAGACAGACGTTGTCCTTGAGCGCGATCCGGCGGCCGGCGAGCTTGCCGTCCGGCTGTCCCTTGATCGAGGTCTTCACGTACCAGGCGCCGTGCCGGTTCTCCTCTGGCGATGGCCGGTGCGCCGGCCCGCGTGGATATTTCACCGGCGGCAGCTCATCCGGCTCGGCGTCGAGCGCCGCATAGGCATTGGCGAGCGGCGTGATGATCTGCTCGACGGCGAGAAGATATTCGTCGCTCGGATTCATGCCGAGCTGCTGCGCGGCGTGGCGCAGGTCGGCGACGCTGGGTTTCTGGAACATGATCCGGCTTATTTCGGCTCCGGGACCGTGGCGGGCTTGCTCGGGTCGGAAACCTGGATGACCAGATATTTGAGCGGCTGCGTCGTGCTGGCGTTGCGTGAGATCGCATGCAGCGCGTTCGGCGCCTCGTAGAACACCTCGCCCGGCTTCAAGGTCTGGACCGGTCCGTCGTCGACCTTCACCTGGTAGGTGCCCTCAAGGATGTAGCCGACCGTATGGCTGCCGGGATGGCGATGCGCCGCACTGCCGTTGCCGGGGTCGCGCTCGGTGAGCCGAACGGTCAATCGACGGCCGAGCACGTCGTCCATCACCCGGTTGAACAGCTCGGTGCTACGCTGGCCCGGTGGTGGTGCCGGTGCCTGGGCGAATGACGGCGGCACGCCGAGCTGACCGGTGGTGACGAGATAGCTCGCGACCGCGGCGGCACAGCCGACCGCCGCATGCGAGATGAAGCTTACGATGCGCATGGTTGTCCTCCCGAAGTGGTTTCTTATTACCGGCTAAGAATCGTCCATCGTCTGTGTGAGGTACCTCACAAAATTTTCGTCGTGAGCAATAGTAACATGTGCAAACCAAGCGTCTCCACCGGCTCGTCGAGACGACCGGGTGAGGCGCCGGATCGGAAGCCTCGCCGAATGAGCATCGCGCTTGGTTTGCGTCGACCAAAGGAGCAGTCCTCCATCATCTCGAATTGTATGAAGCCGGGAGTATGCGCCATGATTGCCAACAACCTCAGAGGAACCGGGGCCATCGGAACTTTGCGGCTACTTTTGGTCGCCGCAATGGTAGCAGTCATTCTCTTTAATGCTGCAATGGCGTGGGCATGCCCGCCCGGGTATGTGCCGTGTGGCGAGCGAAACCAACTCTGCTGCCCACAGCGCTAGCACGGCTGTGCTGCACGTGACGGTGTGCGGTCTAGCAAAATGGACGCAGCGCCATGTCATACCACCGGCCTTTACGCGGAACGCACGGCCTCCATCCCACTGAGCCGCGAGTGAGGCGAGCCTCGAAGGGTGGCGGTCCGGCCCGATCGCCCCACAAGACCCCCGCTTCACGCGGGCACTCCGGAATGATGGGTCAAAGCTTCGCGCGGTTGGCATCATTCGTCCCGAAGAAAGGACTTTCTGTCGCAGGAGGCGCGATTGCCGCGATCGGAATTTTGGTCTGGTTTCTGCCAACAAAAGCCTTCACGGTGGGAGATTTGCTACAACAGCAAGGTTACTGGGAGATCGTTCCGCCCGCCGAGTTCCACGTTCCGGGCACGATCAATACCATCGAGGTAAGAAGCGACGGAAAAATAGAGTTACACCCGACTTGCAAAATTGACTCCGCTCTTCTCGACAGGATGACACGCAGTTCACGTACTATCGACCGTACTTTGGCGGAGCGGCTTAACAAGGGAGTTGACGTGTCGGGTCGCATGAAGGAGCTCGTGTCCATCGGGATGGGAGGCAACAAGGCCAGAAGAATCAACATGTCCTTGCTGAATTCCAGCATTCTGAATCTCGCAGATGAGGACCTCATACTGGTTCGACGCGAGGTCATAAAAGGTGCGTGCCAAGAAGCGATCGTAGGGAACATAAATAACGGCGCCAAAGTGTGTCAAACACGAGAGGCGTTCAGGGGAGACTTGGTGTATGACATCACCTATGAACAAGGCATTTCCGCCGACGAAAAAGCAAAGTTGACCGCGGATGCGGCTGCAAAGCTCGGATTCGACCTAGCTCAGGGCCAGACGGATCAAATGATCGGGAAAGGATTGATCTACGGTGTGAAATTGGCGCCGGACGGAATTTTGCTCAACACGCCGAATGCTAAACCCACGGACTGTCAGGCTAGTGCACGTTGATGGCTGCTCCTCCCACCGGAGGATTGCGCACGAACTCGATCAGCCGCGCTTCGCTGACATCCTTCGCGGCGTTCGCCGCGTCCGGGTTGGTCTTCGGGTCGCCGACCGTGTTCACGACCAGAAAGCCGGACTGGCAATCCTTCTCGAGCCGGAAGAAGCCGCCGAACGCGGGGTTGTTGATGTAGATCACGCTCAGCGGCTTGCCGGCCATCTGCGGCGCAAGATCGGCGTCGAAATAGATCGTGATGCTGTTGGAGAACACGCCGCGCCCGTCGAACGGGATGCCGAGCAACTCGCGCACCTTGCTGTGCGCGCAGTCGGCGCCGACGAGATATTGGCCGGCGAATCGATGATGATCACTCCACCTGCACGCCGGCGGCCTTCACCACCACCGCCCACTTGGCCCGCTCCCGGGCGACGAATGCCGCGAACTCCGCCGGGGTTGCGATCTTGGCCTCGACGTTGAGCTTCACCAGGGCGGCGGCGACCTCGGATGACCTCAGGCTCTCGTTGATAGCGGCGTTGAGCCGGTTGACGATCGCCGCGGGCGTGGCCGCGGGCGCCACCACGCCGGTGAACGAGACCGAGGTGAAATCGGGGACGCCGGCTTCGATCATGGTCGGCAGATCCGGAACCTGAGCGCTGCGCGTCTCGCTGGTCGTCGCCAATGCCCTGACGGTGCCGGCCTGGACGAGCGCCAGCGACGAGGCGGGATTCTCGAACGAGAACTGCGTTTCGCCTGCCACGACGGCCTGAACGGACGGGCCTCCGCCCTTATAGGGGACATGCACGACCTCGAGGCCGAGCCGCTGCTTGAACATCTCGCCGATCAGGTGCGGCGGCGTCCCGATGCCGGCCGAGGAATAATTGAGCTTCCCGGGGCGCGCCCTGGCGAGGGAGATGAGCTCCTGCACGGATTTCGCCGGCAGCCCCGGATTGACGATCAGCAGATTCGAGGTGGTGCCCAACAGCGCCACCGGCGCGAAGCTCTTCACCGCGTCGTAGTTGACGTTCTTGTAGATCAGCGGACCGATGATGAGCGTGCTGGTGTTGCCGAGCAGCAAGGAGTAGCCGTCGGGCTCCGACTCGGCGGCCGCGCGGGCGCCGATGGTGCCGCCGGCGCCGGGCCGGTTGTCGATGACGATGTTCTGGCCGAGGATCGCGGTCAGCTTCTGCCCGACCAGGCGCGCCATCACGTCGGCGGGACCGCCGGGCGCGAAGGCGACGATGATCCTGATCGGCTTCACCGGATAGGTCTGCGCCGAGGCGGTGCCGCTCAAGGCGCAGCCGAGCGCCACGATGGCACAGAGAAGGGTGCATTTCGTCATCACCGCCGTCGCTCCCCGATGGACTGGATCACCTGCTCCCCGCCAGCATCGTCTCGTCGAGGTATTTGCGGACGTCGCCTTGCGGCTTTGCCGGCAGCTCCTCGCCCTCGACCATGACGTCGATCATCGCGCGCAACACGTCGAGGTCAACCTTGCCGTCGCGCGGATAGCTGTCCCGGTTCTTCACGATCAGCTCCTCGTAGGTGGCGGCGGCGATGGCGGGTGCGAGCTTGAGCTCCTCGGCGAGCAGCTTCTCGGCCTCGGCACGGTTCGCCGGATCGTTGAGCCAGGCGACGGCGGCGAGCCACGCCTTGGCGAAGCCTTGTGCCAGTGCCGTGTTGCTCTTGAGCCATTCGCTGTTGGTGGCGAAGCAGACGAACGGGAATTTCGGCGCCACCTCGCGGAAGGTGCCGATCACCGGGTAGCCCGCGTTTATGTGAGCCGGCCATGCGCGCTCAAGTCCGATTGCGGATTTTGGCGCCAGCGATCATGATCCGCCTCCTTCGTCGAGGATGATCCCATGTCCGCATACGGCTTGCAGCGAATTGCAGCCCTATTCGCCTTCGCTCTGTTGGTCGCGGGGCAACCTGCCCGTGCCCAGCCGGCGGAGGACGCGGTGCTGGCGGTGCCCAACGTGGCGCTGACATTCGCGCCCGGTTATCTGGCGGAGGATCTGGGCCTGTTCGCCAGGCAGGGGCTCAACCTCAAGAGCGTGGTGATCGCCGGCATCGGCTCCGCCAATGCGGTGATCTCGGGCAGCGCCGACTTCGCCCAGATCTCGGGCGTGACGCTCACGCGCGCCGCCGCGCGCGGCCAGCGCATGCTCGCCGTCGCGAGCACGCTCAACCGGCCGACGATCCAGATCGTCATCCGCAAGGAGATCGCCGCGGCGGCGGGCTTCGATCCGAAGGCGGCGCTCGACAAGCGCGTGCAGGTCATGCGCGGGCGCACCATCGCGGTCGATTCGATCAATTCGGTGATCCACGGCTATGTGCTGCTGCTGGCGCGGCGCGCCGGCTACAGCGCGGACGAGATCCGCATCGCGCCGATGGCGCCCAACAGCGCGATCGCGGCGTTCCAGACCCGGCAGGTCGACGGCTTCGCGATGTCGATGCCGTGGCCGTTGCAGCCGGTGCTCGACGGCAGCGCGGTCACGATCGCGAGCGGCTCCGACGGCGACCCCGCCGACATGTATCCGTTCGCCCACAACCTCTTCGTCACCAAGCCGGAGACCTGCGAGAAGCGCAAGTCCGCCTGCGTGAAGCTCGGCAAGGCGCTGGCGGAGGCGATGACGTTGATGCTCGACCGCCCGGACGACGCATTCGCGGCGCTCAAGAAGCGCTTCGCGACCTTCGACGAGAAGCTGCTCGCCGCCGGCTTTGCGGAGATCCGCAAGGGCGCCCCGCGCCCGCCGGTCGTCGGCAAGGCCGACCTGGAGAATGCCGAGCTGTTCAATATCGGCGCCGGGCTGCTCAAGCCGGAGGAGAAGCTGAAATCCTATGACGGCCTCACCACCGACGAATATGTGCGCTGAGATCCGTAGGGTGGGCAAAGGCGCGAGCCGCGGTGACGCCGCGGGGGCAAAATCGCGCCTGCGCCGTGCCCACGCGGAGCATGCACGGCAGGCGATTTTGCCCACCCTACAGGCTTGGGCCGCCCTCTTCTGTGTCCTCGGGTCGGCGTCAGTCCACGCACAACAGGCTGCGCCCGAGGACATCACCATGGCGGTGCCGAACATCACCTTCAACCTGACCGCGACCTTCATCGCCGATGAGCTCGGGCTGTGGGGGAAGCACGGGTTGCGCTTCAAGATGATCCAGGTCACGGGGATCGGCGCCGCCAACGCGGTGATCTCCGGCAGCGCGGATTTTTCGCAAGGCGGCGGCTCGACGCTGACCCGCGCGGCGGCGCGGGGCCAGCGTCTGCTCGCGATCGCCAGCACCGCCGACAAGAACATCGTCGCCATCACCTTGCGCAAGGAATTCGCGGCGGGCTTCGACCCCAAGGCGCCGCTGGAGAAGCGCGCCCAGCTGCTGCGCGGGCGCACGATCGCGGTCGGCGCCATCCAGGCCAATCCGCATGCCTACTTGCGGGTGATCGCCGCCCGCGGCGGCATCGACCCCGAGAGCGTCCGCGTCACCGCCATGGAAGGCAACGCCATGCTGGGCGCATTCCAGACCAGGATCATCGACGGCATGTCGTCGAGCCCGCCCTACCCGCTCAAGCCCGTCCTCGACGGCGTTTCGGTCGTCATCGCCAGCGGACCCGACGGCGATCCGCCGAACGCGATGCCGTTCGCCTACAACATCGTTATGGCGCGGCCGGACACCTGCGAGAAGCGCAAATCCGCCTGCCGGAAGATCGGCCGGGTGTTCAACGAGGCACTGGCCTATCTGCATGCGCATCCGCAGGAGACGACCGCCATCCTGCAGAAGAAGTTCGCGGCACTCGAGCCCGCGCTGATCGCCTCGGCATTCGAGGAAATCCGCAAATCGACGCCCAGAACGGCGGTGGTGACCAGGGAATCGATCGAGAACGCCGACGACTTCAACGTGGCGGGCGGGCTGATGAAGGCCGAGGACAAGCTCAAGTCCTATGACGGCCTGTTCACCAACGAATATGTGCGGTGAGGCAAGCGGCAGTCCGTAGCCCGGATACGGACGTCAGCCCGAAACTTGCACCGGAACCCGGGCGATCGTGCGCGCCGTCGAGTGCTCCTTGGCCAAGACCGCGATCACATTGGCCCGGTGCAACTCGGTCGTATCCGCGGGAGCGAGCGTGCTCGCTCCGCACGCCAGCTTCTGCTCGCGGATCCGCCGGTAGATCGGATCCCAGGATACGAACATCGCGCGTTCTTCGGACTTCTTCATGTAGCGCGGACTGAAACAGGCCAGGACGGTTTCGATACCGCTCGTAAAGGCGTTGCGAGCCACGGTCTCGAGTTTGGTCGCGTGGTCCTCGCTGCGGAATATCCCGCGCACGGCGCGCGCGATCGAAACCAGCAGACTTCCCTCGCCGTCGCGTTTCCTCGCGCCGTAGAACCGGCGAAACATCCTGACTTTCCAGAGCGCGAGGTCGACGCGGCTCAATGCGTCACAATAAGTCTGTGAGGGCACCGGCGTAAGCGCATCCAGAATGTGCCGAAAATACTTGCGATCGACCCTGATGCGGCCCGCATCATAGAGACTGTTGAATAGCTCGGTACCCGGCAGCGCCATGTAGAACGCAATGCCGATATCGGTGACGCCGTGGCGCGCCAATTCGTCGAGGAAGGGCAGATTCTCGGCAACATGCTCCGGCCGGTCGTGCGGGAAACCGATCACCAGCCACACCGCGACGTTGAGGCCTGCGTCGGCAGCGGCATCGATGCTTTCGAACAACTTGGCTGCGGTCATCTTTTTCTTGATCAGGCGCCGCGTGAGGTCCGACCCCGATTCCGGGGCGTAGGCCATGCTGGTCATGCCGGACGCCTTGAGCAGGCGCGCGACCTCGCCATCGATCGCCTCCGAACGGGTTCCGGTCGGCAATTGCCATTGGATGTTCAAATTGCGCCGGATGAGCTCTTCGCAGAACGTCTTGATCCAGCTTTTCTGAATGATCGCCGTCAGATCCTGGAACGGGAAATTGCCGGCCCTGTATCGCTTCACGTAGCCTTCGATCTCGTCGACGACCTTGACGGGATCGCGTGGAATCCAGCGCGGCAGCCACATATTGGGCGCCGAGCAGTAGGTGCATTGATAGGGACAACCGCGTGTCGCCAGGATCGGAACGGTCAAGCGCGAGGAGTACATGCCGCCGACGAACCGTTGTCGATGGTAGGTCGTGAGCGAAAAGCTTTCCCAATCCGGCGTCGGGATGTCGTCGATCTTGGCCTGCCGATCGCGGCGCGGGTTGACCTTGACGCCGTCCGCCTGGCGATGGACGATCCCGGCAATGCCATCGAGCGGCATTCGCCCGCGAAGCGCGCCGACCAACTCGACGGCCGTTTCCTCGCCTTCTCCCAGCACTGCGACGTCGGCCTTGGACGTGAGCAGGCAGAATTCGGGCATCGATGTCACGTGCTCGCCGCCGACAACGATCGCGGCATGCGGGAACCGGCCACGGATCAGGTCGATCAGCTTGACCGCCATCGGCCATTCATGCGTGAAAACGACGGTGATGCCGATGATGTCGGCGGCTGCGGGGATCCGCTCGACGATCTGATCGAGCCGCAAGCCGACCAGGTAACCCTTGCAGTAGCTGGCGCGGGTGTCGGGCGCCTCACCGACGGCGTCGACGACATGCACGCCGAATCCGGCGTCTTTGAGCGCCGCCGAGATATAGGCGAGCCCCAACGGCAACGTGATCGAGGCGGTCGAAAAGCGAAACGCCTCGGCCGCGGGCGGCCTGATCAGACAGATGATTGAATTGGAACTATGCAAGATTACCCCCTGGGCCCGGCCAACCCCCAATTCTACGGCATTTGCCCGCGCGCGGGAAGCCAGGAGATGTACCCATTGATTCGTCGGACTAATTTGGTGGCGTCGGCGGGGAACTCGATTGCGCCGGCGCCTTCATCGGGACCGTGCTGGGCGGACGCCGCAGGAATGTCGTGGCATAGGCGTAGCCGTACCAGCGCAGATAAGCCGGCAGCCATTGCAATACGCGAAAGCGGCTCTCGCCGTGCTTGCGCTCGAACCAGCGCGCCGGCACCTCGCCGATCTTCCAGCCGAGCCGATGGCACTTCACCAACAGCTCGATGCTGTAGCAGAAGCCGCGATCGGACTCGATGACGATCCGGTCGATCACCCTGCGCGAGAACAGGCGGAAGCCGACGCTGGCGTCCCGGGTCGGCACCCGGGCGAGATGGCGAAGCGTGAAGTTCGCGGTGCGCAGCAGCACGCCCTTGAGCCACGGACACCCCACCATGCCGCCCCCCGGCATGAACCGGCTGGCACAAACGATGTCGCATCCATCCTTCGCCAACACGACCATGCGGTCCAGGATCGCGGCGTTGTAGTCGTCGTCCGCCGCGTACATCACGACGAAAGGCGCCGTGCTGGCGGCAAAGCCCGTCATCACGGCCTGGTGAGCGCCGCGCCCGCTGTTGCGCACGAGCTCGACCGCAAGACCGGCGTGGACCTCGGGCCGGTTCCGCACGACCGGCAGGGTGTCGTCGTCCGGCATGTCGTAACAGATCAAGACCCGCGACGGTGTCTTCACCTCGCGCGCCAGCGCCGCAAGCGTCGACAGGATGTTGCGGCCTTCGTTGTAGACGGGGATGACGATGTCAAGCTCGACGGTCATCTGCGTCCGTCCTCGGTCCGTCCCTACGCGCGCTCATCCACCACGCGGTTGCGCAGCGTGCCGATGCCGGAAATCTCGACCTCGAGCACGTCGCCCGGCTTCATCCAGAGCGGCGGATTGCGGCGGTGCCCGACACCCTCCGGCGTGCCGGTCGCAATCACGTCGCCGGGCACCAGCGGCGTGAAGTCCGAGCAGAAAGCGATGATCTGCGGCACCGAATAGATCAACAGATCGGTGCCGGACTTCTGCACCTCCTGGCCGTTGAGGCGGGTGGTGAGCGTCAGCCGCGTCGGGTCCGGGATCTCGTCGGTGGTGACGATCCAGGGCCCGAGCGGGCCGGTGGCGGGGAAATTCTTGCCCGAGGTCACCGAGAATTTCTGGTAGTCGCGCACGCTGCCGTCGACGAAGCAGGTGTAGCCGGCGACGTGCTCAAGCGCGCGCTCGACCGGAATATGGCGCCCGGCACGGCCGATCACCACCGCGAACTCGCCCTCGAAATCGAAGTGCTGCGACACCGACGGACGGATCATCTCGCCGTCGTGGCCGGTGAGCGTATTGGCGAGCCGGATGAACATGCTCGGCTGCTTGGGCAGCTCGCGCCCGGTCTCGGCGGCGTGCGAGCGGTAGTTGATGCCGGCGCAGAGGATTTTTTCCGGGTTCGGGATCGCCGGCAGGAAGCGCACATCCGCGAGCTTGTGGTCGGGCCGGGCGTCCTTGGCGGCGGCGCCGATCGCCGCCAGCGCGCCCGCCGTCAAAGCATCACGCAAACTCGCATAGCGGCCGCCGAGCCGCTCATTCATGGTGACCACGCCGTCGCCGGTCACCACCCCGAACGCGTCCTTGCCATTCGCCAGATAGCTCGCGAGCTTCATCCGTCACAGCTCCATTTCGCGATCGACCGGCCGCCAGCTCAGCGCCCGGCGTTCGATGACGTTCACAACCGCATTGATCAACAGCACCAGCGCGGTCGCGATGACGATGCCGGCGAAGACGCCGATCGTATCGGAGACCTGGCGCGAATGCTCGATGTAGTGGCCGATCCCTTCCGACGCGACCAGGAATTCGCCGACGATGGTGGCGCTCACCGCTCGCGGCAAGGCCACTTTCAAGCCGGTGAAGAAGAACGGCAACAACGATTTCCAGACGATCTCGCGGGAGATCACCATCTCGCTGGCGCCGGCGATGCGCGCCATGTTGATCAGGCGCTGATCGACGGCGCGAATGCCGGCGAAGGTCGTGATGAACACGATGTAGAACACCATCAGCACCACCACGACGAGCTTCGGCATGTCGCCGATCCCGAACCAGAGAATCAGCCACGGCGCCAGCGCGTATTTCGGAATCCCCATCGTGGCCATGATGTAGGGCTCGACCGCCTCGGTCACGCGCGGCGAGCGCCGCAACAGGAACGGCAGCAGCACGCCCAGGAAGCAGGCGATGACGAAGCCGAGCGCGGACACGCGCAAGGTCGCGACGATGTCCTGAACGAGCTTGCCGCTCTGGGCCAGCTCCCCGATCCGCGCCAGCACCGCGAGCGGCGGCGCGAAGAAGATCGTGCCGAGCATGCGCGCGCCGATTTCCCACGCCAGCAGAAGCAACACCACCAGCAATACCCGGCCGCCGAATATGATCCACTTGCGCGACAAACCCGGCGCTTCGGAAATCGTCGGGGCGGTCAGCTCGGTCATTGGATGGCGGCCCGGATGCGTTCGTAGACGGCGGCGAAACCTTCGAGTGCGAAAATGTCCTGCACATTGCGCGGGCGCGGGATCGGGATCACGTGCTCGGCGGCGATCCGTGCCGGCTGGCGGCTCAGCACCAAGGCGCGGTCGCCGAGCGCGATCGCCTCGGTGATGTCGTGGGTGACAAAGATGATGGTCTTGCGGCCCAATTCCCACAGCCGGAGCAGGTCGGCCTGCAGCTGCATGCGCGTCTGCGCGTCGACGGCGCCGAACGGCTCGTCCATCAGGATCATCGGCGGGTCATAGGCGAGCGTGCGGATCAGCGCGGCGCGCTTGCGCATGCCGCCCGACAGCTCGTGCGGATAATAGCGCTCGTAGCCGGCAAGCCCGACCGCGCGGATCAGCATCTCGGCATGTGCCCGGGTCTCGTCGTTGAGCCGGCCTTGCACCTCGATCGGGAACAGCACGTTGTCGATGGTGGTGCGCCACGGCAACAGGTTGTCGTCCTGCGTGACGTAGCCGATCCGCCGGTCGACGCCCGGCCGCAAGGTCCGCGGATCGTGCGCGTTGACCGCCTGGCCGTTGAACACGATCTCGCCCGAGGTCACGGTGTCGATCTGGGCGATCATGTTGAGCAGCGTGGACTTGCCGGCGCCCGACGGCCCGATGATGGTCAGGAACTCGCCCGGGCGGACCGAGAACGAGAGCCCCTGGATCACCCAGGGCGGCGGCTCGCGGCCCGCCCGCGCGGGAAAGCGCTTGCCGAGGCTCTTGATCTCGAGCAGCGGCGCCTCGGTCATGGTCAGTCTCCCACGTCGACCATGACGGCCGTCTGCGGGCGCCATCGCAATAAAGCTCGCTCGCAGGCATTCACCATCCAGTTGGCGCCGTGAACAATCAGGGTGGCGGTCAGGATCGCGGCGAACACCGAGGTGGTGTCGAAGTTCATCGCGCCGGTCTGCACCAGATAGCCAAGCCCGCGGTTCGACGAGATCAGCTCGGCGATGATGGCGCCGCCGATCGCGTAGGGCACCGCGATGCGGAAGCCGGCGAAGATGTACGGCACCGCCGCCGGAAACACGATGTGCCTTGCAACATGCCGCTCGCTGGCGCCGGCGATCTGGGCCATCTGCACGAGCTTGGGATCGAGCGCGCGGACGCCGGACAGGGTGTTGAAATAGACGATGAAGAAAACCACGCTTGCCACCAGCGCGATCTTCGACTCGATGCCGATGCCGAACCAGAGGATGAACAGCGGCGCGAAGGCGAGCTTGGGGGCGCCGTAACCGCCGACCATGAACGGGTCGAGGATGGCGACGAGTAAAGGGTGGCGCCGCAGCAGGAACGGCAGCAGCACCGCCGGCACGCCGCCGACCATGGCGCCGCAGACCGATTCCCAGATCGTGTAGCCGGAATGGCGGATCAGCTCACCGCTGAGCATCTGCGCGACGAAGCGCGACGCCACCGCCCAGGGCGAGCTCAGCCAGTAGGGACCGACGATGGCGCTGCCGATCTGCCATGCCGCCAGAATGATGACGAGCACGAGCAGCCGGTCCGCATAGGTGCGCCATCGGGTCATTCGTGCTCACTGCCCATAGATTGGCACAAACAGCTGTTCGAGCGGAATGGGCGCTTTGATCAGCGACTGCTCGGCCATGTAGCGCACCAGCGCCTGCAAGGTCGGCCGGTTGGGCTCGACGCCGTATGGCCAGGGATCGCCGTCGAACACGGCGTCGATCTCATCGAGCTCGGCGGTCATGCCGGGCAGCATGTAGCGCAGCGCCCCGACGTCGCGCATCTTGGCGAGCGCCAGGTCCTTGGCGGCGTCCATCGCCTGGTAGAGGCTGGTGGCGATGAACGGATGCCGCTCATAGACGTCGCGGCGCATGGCGACGAGGTGCATGATCGGAAACACGCGCGTGCGCTTGTAGGATTCCAGCTCGACCGCGTGAAAGTTCGGGAACAGCCGTTGCACGTCCGGATTGGTGCGCAGCGCTACCGGCAAACCGCTGCCGAGGATGGCCTGGATCTCGCCCGCTTCGAGCAATTCGCTCAGCGAGCGGCCCGACGTGTTCTGCTCGATCGACACCTGCTTGAGCGGCGGCGGTGCCGATGGATTGCCGTGCGACTGCGCGCTGTTGGTGGCGCCCTGCACCCAATGCACACCTGACAGATCGACCCCGTATTCGTCCTGCAGCATGCCGCGGATGAAGACCGCCGCCGTCTGGGTGTAGAGCGGAACGCCGATGCGCTTGCCCTCAAGGTCCTTCGGGGTCTTGACCGTTTTGCGGTTGACCGTGATGAAGCCGTGCCGGAAGACGCGCGAAGGAAACACCGGCAGCGCGACCATCTCGTTGCGGCCGGCGGCCAGCCGGCTGATGACCTCGGAGCTCGACATTTCGCAGGCGTCGAAATCGAGGCTTTTGCCCATGCGGTCGAAAATCTGCCGTGGGTTGTCGATTGCCAGAAAGTTCAGATCGATGCCGTCGGGTTTAACCTCGCCGGTATGGAGCGCCAGCATGCGGTCGTAGAGGCCGCAGGCGAAGGTGATCGGAACTTTGGACATGCTGGTTTGGCTCCCGCGCGCGGCCCGTCTTCGCGCTTCGGCTGCGACGGGCACTCGCCCGGCCCGCCGAAGCTTCAGCGAAGGCGGGGCCCTGCAGCGCAAATGTTCGATTATCCCCCGCTTGGCCTATAATGAGGCATCTCGCCTTTGCTGAAAAGGCGCTGACCGGAAAGGGCCTGCCGATGACGAGCCGCGTGTCCCGCCGCGAATTTCGCAACATGCTGAGCCCGGGCGCAGCCTTGTTGCTGCCCGGGGTGAGCAACGCGCTCGCGGCACGCGTGGTCGCCGATCAAGGCTTTCCGGTCGCCTATGTGACGGGCGCGGGCATCGCCAATACGTTTCTCGGCGTCCCCGACATCGGCCTGGTGACGGTGACCGAGCTGGCAGAGCATGTGGCGGCGATCCGCGACGCCTTTCCGGGCCCGCTGGTGGTCGACGCCGACACCGGCTTCGGCAATGCGGTGAACCTGGTGCGCACCGTCCAGCTGCTCGAGCGCGCCGGCGCCGACGCGCTGCAGATCGAGGACCAGGTGTTTCCCAAGCGTTGCGGGCACTTTTCGGGAAAACACGTGATCCCGGCGGCCGAGATGGTCGCGAAGGTCAAGGCCGCGGTGGACACGCGCCGCGACCCCGATCTGTTGATCATCGCGCGCACCGACGCCATTGCGCCGGAGGGCTTCGAGGCGGCGATCGCGCGCGCCACGGCTTACCGGGAGGCCGGGGCCGACGCGACCTTCGTCGAAGCGCCGACCTCGATGGAGCAGATCGCCGACATCCCCCGCCGCTTGCCGTGGCCGCAACTGATCAACATCGTGCTCGGCGGGCGCACGCCAGAATTGCCGAACGAGAAGCTGAAGGAATTGGGCTATGCCGGCGTGATCTACGCCAATGTGGCGCTGCAATCGGCGGTGCTCGGCATGCAGGCGGCACTGGGCGAGCTGCGGCGCAAGGGATACATGGGCGACGCGACCAAAATGGTGGTCGACTTCGCCGACCGGCAGCGGCTGGTGCGCAAGGACGAATTCGATGCGCTGGAACGCGAATATGCCGAGCCGCACTGAGCGCTGGGCCGGCGGTGGCGCGGAGGCCGGCGCATGACCGAGCGCATCCCGGTCCTGATCGTCGGCGCCGGTCCGGTCGGACTGGCGCTCGCGGGCGACCTCGGCTGGCGCGGCGTGCCCTGCATGCTGATCGAGAAGACCGACGGCACGATCGAGCAGCCGAAGATGGACATCGTCGGGCCGCGCACCATGGAATTCTGCCGGCGCTGGGGCATCGCCGATTGGATCAGGGACGCCCCCTACCCCGGCGACTATCCGCAGGACTGCATCTACGTCACCGGCCTCAACGGCTACGAGCTGGGGCGCGAGCCGTTTCCGGGACGGGCCTACGAGAAATGTCCGCCGCAGAGCCCGCAGAAGCGCGAGCGCGCGCCGCAGGACATGTTCGACCCGATCCTGCAGCGCTTCGTGGGGACCTTTCCGCACGTGACGCTCGCCTACGACAGCGAGCTGATCGCATTCGAGGAGACCGTGAACGAGGTGATCGCGACGGTGCGGGACGTCCGCACCGGCGAGACCTCGAAAATCTCGGCCGATTATCTGGTCGGCACCGACGGCGGCGCGAGCCTGGTGCGCGAGCGCGCCGGCATCACGATGAGCGGCAACCCGGCGCTGACCTACACCACCAACGTGATGTTCCGCTGCGCCGACTTCTCGTCGCTGCACGACAAGCGCAAGGGCTACCGCTTCATCTTCATCGGGCCGGAGGGCACCTGGCTGACCATCGTCGCCATCAACGGCGGCGATCGCCTCCGCATGTCGATCGTCGGCTCGGCCGACAAGGTGATGCACACCGAGGCCGACATCCAGGCCGCGCTGCGGCGCGCCATGGGCCGCGACTTCGACTACGAGATCCTCTCGGTCATGCGCTGGGTGCGCCGCGAGCTCGTCGCCGACCGTTATGGCACGGACCGCGTCTTCATCGCCGGCGACGCCGCCCATCTGATGTCGCCGACCGGCGGCTTCGGGATGAACACCGGCATCCAGGATTCGGTCGATCTCGGCTGGAAGCTCGAGGCGCGGGTGCGCGGCTGGGGCGGCAACGAGCTGCTGCGCTCCTACGAGACCGAGCGCCGCCCGGTCGCCGTCCGCAACGTAACCGAGGCGAGCGGCAATCTCGGCCGCATGCTCTCTACCCGCCAGCGCCGGCCGCCGCCCGAAATCTTCCAACCGGGCGCGGCAGGCGATGCCGCCCGCGCGGAGTATGGCGCCTGGTTCACCGAAACGATGAAGCGGGAATGGTTCACCATCGGCTTCCATCTCGGCTATCGCTACGACGCCTCGCCGGTCATCTGGCCGGACGGCACGCTGGCGCCGCCCTTGGAGACGTCCACCTATACCCAGACCGCGCGGCCGGGGGCGCGCGCGCCGCACGCCTGGCTGCCGGACGGGCGCTCGACGCTCGACCTGTTCGGCCGCGGATTCACGCTGCTTCGCCTGGACACGGATGCGCCGGGCGGGGAGCAACTGCGAGCGGCGGCGGCTGCGGCCGGGGTGCCGTTGCAAGTGGTCGATCTCGACGCGCCGACCGTCGCCGAGCTCTACCAGCGCCGGCTCGTCCTGGTGCGTCCCGACGGACACGTGGCGTGGCGCGCGGATGCGGAACCCGAAGACGCGCGCGCGGTCATTGACGTCGTGCGCGGAGCGCGGTCCTACGCTAATGTACTGCAACCCCACCAAGAACAAGAGGCGGTGGCCGATGGCGCCGCCCAAACCAAAGCGTGAGGAGATCAGGCCATGAACCAGGACATCCGCGCTCCCTATTATGGCGAGCTTGGTCGGCTGAGCTTCTCGCCCGGCTGGGCGCGGCCGGAGCCCGCGATGTGGGCCTCGCCGAAGCCGAAGTTCAAGCCGGCGGTATGGCGGTTCGCGGCCGCGAAATCGGCGCTCGACCAGGCCGGCGAGTTCGTCCCGGTCGAGCAGGCCGAGCGGCGCAACCTGATCATGGTCAATCCGATCGAAGGCAACATCTATGCGACCAGCCGCAACATCGTCGCCGCCTACCAAATGGTGAAGGCGGGCGAGACCGCGCGGTCCCACCGCCACACCGCGGCAGCGCTGCGCCTGGTGGTGCAGGCCAAGCCCGGCACCTACACGGTGGTCGACGGCGCCCGCGTCGACATGGCGCCGGGCGACGTGGTGCTCACCCCGTCCTGGTGCTGGCACGGCCACGCCAACGAGAGCGACCAGACCAGCTATTGGATCGACTTTCTCGACGTGCCGTTCGTGCAGCATTCGGAGGCGATGTTCTTCGAGCCCAATCCGGCGGGGTTCGAGAAGATCACCCGCAATGGTCCCTCGCCCCATCGCATTCCGGCGCGCGAAGCTTTGGGGCCGGGCAACGACGCCAAGGACGTCGAGATCGCCAAAGGGGCGCTGCCCACCATCGGCTTGCACCTGATGCGGCTGCCATCCGGCACCCGGCGGGAGTTGCGCAAGACCACGGTCAACAATCTCTACTCGGTGATCAGCGGCAAGGCGCGGGTCCAGATCGAAGGCGGCGTGGAGGAAAACCTCGCGGTCGGCGATGTGATCACGGTGCCGTGCTGGCACGGGCACGCGATCGAGGCCGAGGGCGATACGATCGTGTTCCGGGTGACCGACGAGCCGCTGCTCGCCAAGGTCGGACTGGTGAAGACGGGTTGATGCAGATGGCACCCTCACCGGCTTTATCCATTGTTCCCGCGGTCGATTTCGACAGCTTTCGGCTGAAGTCTTTCGTCGACGGGCTCGACGACAGCGAGCTGGAACGACGAGTCGGCGTGACCAAGCTTACCGAGATCGCGCGTGCGCTCGAAGCCAACCCGAAAGCCGTGCTGTTCGAATCTGCGGGCGGGCACGCGTTGGTCGGCAACGCGCTGGCAGGCCGGACGCGATTCGCGCAGGCCTTCGGCGTTCCGCCGCAAAAGCTGTTGCCCGAAATCCTGCGGCGGCTTCGTCTCAAGCCGGAATTCATCGAGGTCGGCCGCGACGAAGCGCCCGTGCAGCAAATTGTGCTGACCGGCTCGGACGTCGACCTCACCAAGCTTCCGGTCCACCTCCAGCACGGCAAGGATGGCGGGCCTTTCATCTCGGCCGCGATGGACTTCGCCCGCGATGCGGCGACCGGCTGGACCAATGTGGGGCTGCGGCGGTTGATGCTGCGCGGCCGCGCCACCACCGGCATCGACCTGGTGGCGCCGAGCGACCTGCGCGCGATCTATCTGGCGGCGCTCAAGCGCGGCGAGCGCCTGCCGCTCAGCGCCGTGGTCGGCGGCCATCCGATCGATTATTTCGGTGCCAGCATGCGGCTGCCGGTCGACGAGCTTGGGCTGCTGGCGTCGCTGCGGGCCTCGCCGATGCCGGTGGTCAAGAGCATCACCAACGACATCCGTATCCCGGCCGATGCCGAATGGGTGCTCGAGGGCTATCTCGGCGAGGAAGGCTACCGGGAATCGGAAGGGCCCTACGGCGAATTCCTTGGCTATTACGGCGGCGTGAAGACCAATCCGGTCTTCCACGTCACCGCCATCACGCGCCGGCGCGACGCGCTGTTCCAGACGCTCACCATCGGCGGCGCCACCATGAGCCGCACCGACACCGCGCAGCTTGCGTGCCTGCGCACGGAAGTCTTGATCTGGCGCGCACTCGAGACCGCGATCCGCGAGCCGGTCGCCGTCTATGCGCCGGCCGCGACCGGCGGCACGATGAACGTGCGCATCGCCATGCGCCAGCGCGTGCCCGGCGAGGCCCGCAACGCCATCATGGCGGCGTTCGGCTCGCAGGCCAACGTCAAGAACGTGTTCGTGCTCGATCCCGACATCAACATCTTCTCCGACGAGCAGATGGAATGGGCGCTGGCGACGCGGTTCCAACCCAATCGCGATCTCGTGGTCGAGAGCGGCTTTCGTACTTTGCCGCTTGATCCGTCACTCGGCGAGGCGGTCACCGGCGCCAAGGCCGGCTACGATCTCACGCTGCCGTTCGGCGGCCAGCGCGCGCTGGAATCGGAGATTCCGGAGCCGCCGCGGTTCGAGGGCGCGCGGTTCGAGTCGGTCGAGGCGGCCTTGCGCGACGGGCCGAAATTCTTCGAGAACCTGATGGCGGCGCTGGGCAGCGACGACGGCCGCGAGATCGTGCTCGCGCTCGAGGAGCTGCATCGGCAGGGCCGCCTCAAGCGCGATCCGTCGGAGGGGCGTTATAGCTTGGCGGAAATGTAGGGTGGGCAAAGGCGCGAACCGAACGTTCACCTCTCGCCAAAGAAACGGAGCAGCGCCGTGCCCACGCGTAGCCGCGCGGTGGGCAAAGGCGCGCAAGACCATGCCTACACGAAGAGATGAGTTTGCGCCTTTGCCCACCCTACGTCTGCTGATTCTAACTTTGTTGACTGCCGCGTTTGCTTGGAACGCGGCGCTCGCGCTCTACCCCGAGCGGCCGGTGACCCTCGTCGTCCCGTTCGCGCCGGGCGGCGCCAACGACATCGTGGCGCGGATCATCCAGCAGCCGCTCGGCGACGCTTTGGGCCAGCCGATCGTCATCGAGAACCGCGGCGGCGCCGGCGGCAATATCGCCTTCGCGTGGGTCGCGCGCGCACGACCCGACGGCTACACGCTGTTGCTGGCGCCGAATTCGTTTGCGGTCAATCCGAGCCTCTACGACAAGGTGTCCTACGACCCGTTCAAGGACTTCGAGCCCGTGGCCGAGATCAGCTATTTCCCAGTCATGCTCGCCGCGCGGCCGGACCTGGGCGTAAACACCCTGCAGGAGCTGATCGCGCGGGCGAAGGAGAAGCCGGGCAGCCTCAACTACTCGACGCCGGGATCCGGAACGCTCCCGCATCTGGCGACCGAGCTTCTCAAGCAGCGCGCCGGGATCGACATGGTGCACATTCCCTATGCGGGCGCGGCACCGGCCGCCCAGGCGCTGCTGAGCAAGACCGTCGACGTCGGCACCATGTCGATCTCGGTCGCCATGCCGCAGATTCAAGCGGGTCTTCTGAAGGGGCTGGCGGTGACCGGAGCGGAGCGCTGGCCGGACCTGCCGGACGTTCCGACGGTGGCTGAAGCCGGCGTGCCGGAGTCCGTGTCGGAGACGTGGCAAGGCATTCTGGTTCCCGCCGGTACCCCGAAGGACGTCATCGGGCGCCTCGCCAAGGCATTGGTGGAGATCGCGCAGCGTCCGGACGTGCGCGAAAAGCTGCGTCACGCCGGCTTCGCGGCGACCGGACGCGGACCGGAGGCGTTCGCCAGGCGCATCGCCGAGGACGTGCCGAAGTGGAAGGACGTGATCGAGAAGGCGCGCATCAGCGTGAAGTAGACTCAATGCATCGCCTTGCCGCCATCGACGTTGATCGTCTGCCCGGTCATGAAATCGCTGCCCGACGACGACAGGAACATGACCGCGCCCACCAGGTCGGCGGGCACCTGCGCGCGTTCGAACACGCGGCCTTCGACGCGCGACGCCAGGTAGTTGCCGGATGACGAGGCGACCTGCGTTTCACTCAGCGTATAGCCCGGCGTGACCGCGTTGACGGTGATGCCGAACTCACCGACCTCGCGCGCCAGCGCGCGGGTGAAGCCGATGACGCCGGCCTTCGAGGTCGTGTAATGCAGCCGGTTGGGCGTTCCTTCCCACACCCGCGACGACGAGATATTGACGATCTTGCCGCGCATCTTCGCCTTCATGGCCGGGAACACCGCCCGGCAGGACAGGAACATGCCGCGCAGGTTCACCGCCATCACGCGGTCCCATTCCTCGATCGGAATTTCCAGCCAGGAGCGGCGCGGCAGCACGCTCATCAGCGAAGCATTGTTGACCAGCACGTCGATCGCGCCGAAACGCTCGAGCGCGGCCTCCGCCATGGATTTGGTCGAGTCTTCGCTGGCGATGTCGGTCTCGAGCGCGAGCGCCTCGCAGCCTTGGGCGCCGAGCGCGTCGGCCACCGATTTTGCCGCGGCCGCGTCGATATCGGCAGCGACCACTTGGGCGCCGGCTTTGGCGAATTCCTCGCAATAGACCTTGCCGATCCCTTTCCCGCCGCCGGTGATGATGACAGTGCGTCCGGTCAGATCAAAGCGCTCGTTCACGGCCATGGTGCTGCCTCGCGAGGGTGAAGACCGGACGCTACACGGTGCGTGGCATGGGCGCCAAGCCTATCGGTACCCGCTTTCGCGGGCATGACACGCACAGGTAATATCCCGACTTCGGAGGCTCATTTGAACGCCATCGACCTCGAAGTCATCTATCAGTCCACGCTGCAGATCGCCCGCGAGCTCACGCTCAACATGTTGCGGACGGGCTATTCCACCATTATCAAGGAGAGCCAGGATTTCACCTTCGCGATTTTCGACGGCGACGGCCGTATGGTGGCGCAAGGCATTCCGCAACCACTGCATATCGGGCCGCTGGCGGCGCAGGTGAACGAGATCCGCCGCCGGTTCCGCGACGACACCGCGCCGGGCGACGCCTTCATCGTCAACCATCCGTACCAGGCCTGCCAGAACCACGCGACCGACGTCACCGTGATCTCGCCGATGTTCATGGGCGAACGCCTAGTCGGTTTCATCGGCAACATCGCCCACAAGCCGGACCTCGGCGGCAAGGTTCCCGGCACCAACAGCGGCGACGCCACCGACCTCTTTCAAGAGGGCTTGCTGATCCCGCCCTTGAAAATTCTTCACCGCGGCGAGGTCAACGGCGACGTGGAAGCGCTCATTTGCGCCAACACCCGCACCCCGGAAGTCACCTGGGGCGACATCAAGGCGCAGGTCAACACCAACACTTACGGGCTCGGCAAATTCGCCGAGCTGTTCGGCAAATACGGCACCGACAACGTGCTCGCCTGCTGGCGGCGCTGGATGGAAATCTGCGAGCGCGAGTTGCGCAAGGAGATCGCCAAGGTGCCGGACGGGCGCTACGGCCCGGAGACCGACTATCTCGACGACGACGGCGTCGACCTCGCCAAGCCCCATCGCATCTCGGCGTCGCTCGAGGTCGAGGGCGACACGCTCCACTTCATCCTCGACAGCGACGCGCAGGCGCGCGGGCCGATCAACCTGCGGCCCTGCGTGTCGCGCAACTTCATCGAATGTCTGGTGAAGATGATCTTCATCCCGCAGCTGCCGGTGAACGACGGGCTGTCGCAGCCGGTGCGGGTCTCCTATCCGCCGGAGGGCTCGCTGCTCAATCCGCGCTTTCCCGCGCCGGTGAACATGTACGTTCGCCCGAGCCAGGTCACCACCTCGGTCATCATGCGGGTGCTGGCGCAGGCGCTGCCCGGCAGGGTGCCGGCGCCGGGCAGCGCGGCCGGCGGCTCGCTGTCGAGCGCCGGCCGGCATCCGAAGTCGGGCCGCTGGTATTCGCAATACGAAATCCTCAACGGCGGCACCGGTGCGCGCCCCGACGGCGACGGGGTGAGCGCCATGGACGAGCTCGTGGTCAACGTGATGAACACGCCGGTCGAGGCGATCGAGACCGAGTTCCCGGTCCGGGTCGAGCGCTACGAGCTCGCCGGCGACTCCGGGGGACCGGGCACGTTTCGCGGCGGCCTCGGGGTGCGGCGGCAGTGGCGAATCCTGGCGGATGAGTCGAGCGTGAACCTGCGGATGGACCGCTTCAAGTTTTCCTCGCTCGGCGTGTTCGGCGCCAAGCCGGCGCATGCCTCGAAGGCGGTGCTGAATCCGGGCAGCACGGCGGAGCGCGCGCTGACGTCGAAGGTCGCGGGCCTGCGCCTCAAGCAAGGTGACCTATTGTCGGTGGAATTCGCCGGCGGCGGCGGCTGGGGCGACCCATACCAACGCGACATCGGACGGGTGCGAGAGGATGTCGTGCGCGACTACGTCTCGCTTCAGTCCGCGCAAGACGACTACGGCGTCGTGCTCATGCCCGACCTCGAGATCGACGTCGACGCGACCGCGCGGCTGCGCCGGGAAAAGACCAACTCATGAAATTGCGCGTCGGCATTGACGTCGGCGGGACCTTCACCGATGTCACCGCCTTCGATGAGGATCGGGGCGAGCTCGTCGCCATCCGCAAATATCTCTCCGATCCGGCGCAGCCGGCTGCCGTGATGGAAGAGATCACGCAGGATCTGGCGCGCGACTTCGGCGCCAATTCGGTATCGCTGATCCTGCACGGCTCGACCGCCGCGCTCAACACCATGCTCGAGGGCAAGGGCGTGCGGGTGGGACTGCTGACCACCCGTGGGTTCCGCGACGTCTACGAGATCGGGCGGCAATGGCGCGGCGAGGAGGTGTTCAACATCTTCGCGCCGGCGCCGAAAATGCTGCTGACGCGCGACCGCATTGTCGAGGTTCGCGAGCGGCTCGATCCGCAAGGCGAGGTGATTGAGCCGTTGGTGGCGGAGGATGTCGCCGGCGCGGTTCGCAAGCTCGTGGCCGACGGCGTCGAGGCGGTCGCCGTGTGCTTTCTGTTCGCCTACGCCAATCCCGCCCACGAGCAGGCGGCGGCCGAGATCATCCGCGCCATCGCGCCCGATCTCTACGTCTCGCTGTCGCACGAGGTGAACCCGGAATGGCGCGAATACGAGCGCACAGCCTCGACCGTGGCCAACGCCTATATCGGCCCGCCGGTCTCGCGCTACCTGCGCACGCTGGAACAGCTGTCGCTGCGGCGCTT
>WNGB01003897.1_pt1 | contig 23734 bp, 23 predicted proteins | sample 5400681 | NCBI WGS metagenome assembly WNGB01 (sample SAMN13153367, study PRJNA577476) | soil metagenome | isolation source: 115 cm soil or saprolite under grassland replicate 2 | place: USA:California | collected 2016-06-15
CGAAGATCTTTTTCGAGAAATACAGCACCTTCTACGACTTCCACCTGGGCGGGCACACCTTCCCGAACGGAACCTACGCCAGCAGCAGCATGGTGACGGGGTACGACTGCATCTCGACCGGCACCCAGGACATGCCGCCGAGCTGGACCAACAACACCGACCCCAACGCTGACTTCGACACCAAGGGCCGGGTGTACCAGGTCACGCTGCCGTTCAACGCCTTCTGGGTCAACCTCCATCCGAATTCGAACATCGGCATCGTCTACAGCGACGACCTGGGTCGCACGTGGCAGCTCGGGAACGGCGGTCAGCCGCTCGAGAAGGCACCGAACTGGTCCAGCCTCAGCTTCGGATTCGTCGAGGACAAGCAGTGGGTGGCTGTCAATCACTTCCCCGGCACGAAGTTTCAAGACCATGTGTACGCGGCCTGGACCGTCTACAACGGCGAGACGGCCAAGATCAACGTCTCCGTCTCCGGGGATCGGGGACAGACCTTCACCAAGCGAGCGACGGTGACCAGGCCCGCCGAGACAGGCTCCCTCAACGAGTATGTCTACCCGACGGTCGACGCCGCAGGTGACCTGTACCTATCGATTGCCGCCAACTCCCCGAGTGGCACCGACAAGGTCGTCTACGTCGCCCGGTCGACCGACGACGGCGCCACCTTCGGACCCTGGATAGCAGCCTCGCCACCGATCCCGGGCTTCACTGTCACGGTCCCACCCGACTGCTGCCTGAACGGCGGCTTCCGGGACGGCATCCTGGAGAACTTCGCCGCCAGCCCTTCCTATCCCGGCCACCTTTACCTGACCTGGGAGCATTCGGTCGCCGCTGGACCCAATGGCGCGGTGGCGGTTGCCTTTTATGACCGCCGCCTCAAGTGTCCCAGCGGCCCGAGCATCGGTGCCGGCCATGCGGGCCAGGCCAACCTCTGCATCGATACCACCCTGCAGGCGTTCAAGGACAGCGGCCTTGGGGCGGTGGCCGTGGGCGGCAATTTCCGGATCTCGAAGTATTCCTGGGACCCGACCCAACCGCTGCAGACAGTCGACGGCCTGCCCCAGGTCGCCTGCGCCGGGCACCGGATCCCTTGCAACCGCAGCTTCATCGGCGACTACTTCGGACTGGCCATCTCGTCGGGTAACGTCTACGCATTCTTCGTTTCTACCCACTACCCGTCAGGGGTGACCGCCGACGGCGGCGGGAAGGTCTACTACCAGCAGCAGGTGCTCAGCACGGTCAGCCGAGCGGCGCTCGGGATCTAGCGGATTGGTATCGCCGGCCGGAGCCTGAGGCATGCAAAGCTGATGGCTCCTGCCGGTCTCTTCTGAGGGGGATCTGCCGAAGCCGGTATTTGTCGCCCCGAACAGCAGCTATCTATGATCCGGGGCCAGCAGCTAGAGGTTTGCTGGGAAGGCGCAGCCGTGCGAAGAAGATTTGCGCTCATCGCGGGACTCGTCATATCCGTCCTTATTCTTGCGCTGCCCGCACAGGCCGGCGGCTCGCTCGTGTTCAATGTGTTCCCGCTCTTGCGACCCGGCGGCAGCAGCGAGAACGCGATCAGCATCTCTGGCTCGGGACAGATGGCGCTGACCTCGCTGTCCTGGCAGGAGTTCGGAACGAACACCTGGCTTGGTCCTTTTGGATCGGTGCCGCCTTTCGTCGGTCAGTTCGACGCCAACCTTGCCCCGGGCGTCGGCGGCGGGGGGACGCCGACGTCGATCTCGGATCGACCGGCACCCTCCATCTGACCAGCCTCATCTTCTTCTTCAACCCGGTCAACAAGATCAAGCAACTTGGCATTTCCTCCGTGGCGTGTCCGAACGCGGACGTCTCCAGCAACTTCGCCAACTGCAAGAGCCAGATCATCGACACGACACAGGCAGACCGGCAGTGGATCACCTCGCGCGGAGCGGAGGTATGGATCGCTTATCACGACTCGGGATCGAGCACCACCGTCCATGTCCAGCGTTCGAGTGATGACGGCCTGACCTGGCATCGCGTGGCCGATCCAATCGTCGGTCAGGGAGCCACGACGGGTGCTTCCACCTTCAACAGTGACAACGGGCCGATCGTGGCCGACCCCAGCTCGAACTTCCTCTCTGACGTTTTCGCCGCAGGCACGGCAAGCGTCCAGAAAGGGACGAGTGCCAACTTCAACCAGGTTTTCGTCGCGACGAGCAGCGACGGCGGCTTGACGTGGCAAGCGTCGCGGGTGTTCAGCGCGCCGTCAGGAACCATCCTGAACAACGTGTTTCCGTCGCTTGCGGTCGACCCCGCGAACGGCGCAGTGTACGCAACATGGTCTGACCGCCAAACCATCTGGGTGTCACGGTCGACGGACCACGGCGCGACGTGGGGCCCGCGCGTTGCGGTTTCCAGCGCTGCCGCCAACACCGCGGTATTTCCGTGGCTCGCCGCGAGAAACGGGCTTGTCGATGTGGTCTATTACGGAACGACCAGCTCTTCGAAAGACTCGCCCACAGCGGTGTGGAACGTCTATCTCTCGCAGAGCGTCGATTTCGGGGCCACCTTCACCCAGTCGGTGATTTCACCACACCCGAACCACGTGGGGCCGATTTGCACGAACGGCATAGCCTGCGCGCCGGGGACCCGCAATTTGCTCGACCTATTCGAGATAGACCTCACCGTCGCCGGCAAGGCCGGGGTCATCTATACAGACGACACGCTGACGACTGCGGCTGACGGAAGCCCGCTCCCGCAAGCGGTGCTTGCGATGCAGACCTGAGCGGAATCAAGGGCAACATCAGCCAGCATTACGCTGACGCATGAGCCAGAGTTCGTAGCTCCGGCGGCATGGGAGGCGTCACGTCGATTCCGTGACGGGCCGGTCTGCTGGTCGCGCTGGCGGGCCATGTCGATGAGATCGGACGTCTCCAGGCAAAGATCGCGAAAGTTCTCGAGAGCCCCACCGCGGTGAGCGCGCTCGAAGCCCTGGTCGACTTCCGTGCCAGATACACCCTGTCGATCTACCCAGATCGATGCCGCACGCCGCTTCGACGCCGACGCGGAGGCATCCTGGCAAGATTGGATGAACTTCGCCACGCTCATTCACGAGCGGTCGCCCAAGGCTCGCAGAAGAGGGCGCGCTCGCGCCAGGATGGACCGAAGCGGACGCGGCGGACCTTATTTGGTCGATGACCTCCATCCGTACCTATGAAGACCTGGTCATCGACCGAGGCTGGTGTTAGAGACAGCCACCGCCAGAGGCTACCGAATTCTCAGCTGTCGTGGCAGCCGAGGGGAGGGACGTCTCTCTTACTCCAACCTGGGTGACCTGTTGAGGCCCGCGCTGGAACAATCGCCATCCAAATTGCAGCCGAGCGATGAGTCCGTGCTACGAGCAGCACTGCTCCGGACGGGGGCGTCGGACAAGACGGACGCGCTGGCCGTTTTCCTGGCCACCCTGGGTGCATTACAAGAGCTGGCGGCACGGCAACCTCTACTGCTCGCGATCGACGACGTCCAGTGGCTCGACTCGGCCAGCATGCGCGGGCTCCGATTCGTCGCGCACCGGCTCGGGTCCCAACCTATTGGCATCCTCGCCACGCTTCCGTTGAGCCACAGCCGGCCACTGCTCCTCGAGGACTTCATGGACGCTTCGAGGGTTCACGGGATGGTGCTTGGGCCGTGCTGCATGAATACTGCATCCGACACCCAATGCAGGCAGCTTCATAGGCCGAACCTAGGCCTGGATGCCGGGGTGGAGTAAGGGGCCACGGTCCCGCCGGTTCAGGGCCAACATACCCTACGGGGTATGGCATGTGGCGCACTAGCATGAGTGCCATGAAAGCCAACCCGGAGCTCATCAAGCGAGTGCGGCGGATCGAAGGACAGGCCCGTGGTGTCGAACGGATGATGGATGAGGGGCGGGACTGCCCCGAGATCGTCACCCAGATCGCCGCGCTTCGCGCAGCCGTGGACCGCCTCGGCTACGAGCTGATCCGGACGAACCTCCAGGCCTGCCTGAGCAACGTCGACCTGCCCAGGGGAGCCCTCCGCGAGCTCGAGGTCAGCCTCGCCGCGCTCAGCGGGATGAGGACGTAGGTCATGACGTTGATCGACGAGGCAACCAGGAGTCAGCTGCGCGAGCGTCTGGCGGACAGCCTCTCCGGGCCGGTTGAGCTTCGCCTTTACAGGAAGGCGGACTTCGGGCGGTTGGTTCTGCCTCCAGGCTTCGGCTGCGAAACCTGCGATGTCACCGAAGAGCTGCTGCGCTCGCTGACGGACGCCGCGCCGGAGCGAATCTCGTTAGTGGTGATTGAGGTGAGCGCTGCGGGCGAGCCCTCAATCGAGGTTCCCACCGTCACGGTTGCCGCGCCAGGAGAAGAGCCGCGTATCAGTTTCCAGGGCCTGCCGTCCGGCTATGAATTCGCCACTTTGCTGGACGCCATCGAGCGCGTCTCGGCACAGACCGGCGGCCTCGCGCCGGAAGTCGCCGCGCGGCTCTTGGGACTCGACCAGGACGTCGAGGTCATGGTCTTTGTGACGCCAACATGTCCGTACTGCCCAGGGGCAGCGTCGATGGCCAACCGCATGGCAATCACATCATCAAAGGTGCATTCGCTTGTCGTAGAGGCCAATGAATTCGGGCAACTGTCACAACGTTTTGAGGTCCAGGGTGTCCCACGCACCGTCGTGAATCGGGCCCGCGGTTTCGTCGGGGCGCTGCCGGAGAAAAGGTTCGTGGAATCGGTGCTGCAGCTCGCGGGCGTCGGCGCCGAGGGAATCACCCAACCAGGAGGTCAGATCGGATGACGTTCGCCAGATGGATGAGTCGATGGGGAAGGACCCCGCGAATAGCCCTGGGGCTAGCTTTGATTGCGTTCGGGATCTATTTGCAGAACCCCTGGGGGATCGCGATCGCGATCGTCGGCGTCTTCCCCTTGGGATCCGGGATTGACAACTTCTGCCTCGCCGCGCCGCTGTTCGGCGGCGGGGTGGATGGGCGCCGCCTCGTCAAGAAGACCTGATTGCCGCCGGGCGGGCCCGGACGCCCGCCCGGTTCAAACTCCCAGAGGAGAGGGTCATGAATGAGTTCACACGTCGACAGTTTCTGAAATACGGCGCGACCGGGGCCGCGGCGCTTTTGGTGCCGTGGCCTCGGAGGATTCCGATCGTGAAGGCGGCGATGGGCGGCAGACTGACCAAGTATCTCGAGCCGGTGCCCGTACCGGGAGCAGGCATCGTCGTAGCGACGCCCCACGCGGTCAAGAGTGGCGTGACCAGGTACTCGTTCACGCAGACGCAGATCGCCCGGCAATTGCACCCGCAGCTTCCGCCGACTCCTCTATGGGCGTATGACGACGGCTCTGGCCTCGCCGGTCAGGCCGGCTCGTTCGGTATGGCCGTCGTGGCCCAGACAGGTTCGCCGGTCGCGGTCGACTTCACGAATCGGCTCCCGCAGACGTACCCGTCCTGGATCCCGGTCGACACCCGGCTGACGCCGCTGGGGAACCAGGTGAGGGTGATGACCCACCTGCATGGCGGATTCGTCGCCGCTGACAGCGACGGCAACCCGGCAATCACGCCCAACGGGTTCGGGTTCGGCCAGACCCAGAGCGTCTACTACCCGAACCAGGCTCCCCAGATGCCGGCGAGCCTGCTCTGGTTCCACGACCACGGCCTTGGGGCGACCCGGTTGAACGTCTTCGCGGGTCTTGCCGCCGCATACATGATCCGGGACCAGTACGACACCGGCGGCGCCGGCAACGCCAACGGCCTGCCCCATGGACCCTACGAGGTCCCCCTGGTCATCCAGGACCGCCAATTCAACCCGGATGGGACGTTCCGGTACCCGACGAGCGACATCCCTGGAGTGAGCTGGATCGGTGAGTACTTCGGGGACACCATGCTGGTCAACGGCAAGGTCTGGCCTTACCTCAACGTCGAGCCGCGCCTGTACAGGTTCCGCATCCTCAACGGGTGCAACGCGCGAATCATGAACCTCAACATCGGCGGCGCCAGGATGTGGCAGATCGGCGCCGAGGGCGGCATGTGGGACCAGCCGGTGCCCGTATCGCGGTTGGTGCTGGCTCCCGCCGAGCGGGCGGACGTGCTCGTCGATTTCAGCCAACTGGCAGGAATGACGACACACGTCAAGAACTCGAATCCGCCCGCACCAGTCTCGACGCCGGCGCCGCACTTGACGCAGGTGATGGCGGTTCACGTGACCAACATGACGCCCACACCGGCCAGGATTCCGACGGCGCTCGTCGGCGGCACGAGGGCGAACCTGCCGGTTCCGGCGATGAAGCGCTTCATCACGCTCAATGAGATCGAGGCCGAAACAGAGGACTGGGTTCTGACTCTCAACGGGGCGCGTTTCATGGATGGCGCGCCGACCGAAGCACCCAGGGTGGGAACGGTCGAAGACTGGTACTACATCAACCTGACCGGTGACACGCACCCCATGCACACCCACCTGGTGACGTTTCAGGTGATGGGGCGGGTCCCGCTCGACGTGGACGCCTACGCGGCCGCGGCAGGCAGCGGGCCGCTCGGTGTCCCGGGCGTTGACCCAACCCCGTACGCGACGGGTCCGATGATCCCCGCCGACCCGACTGAGCGGGGCTTCAAGGACACGGTCAAGGCCAACCCAGGCTACTTCACGATCATCCGGGCGAAGTTCGATTTGCCCTCGGGCGTGAAGGCACCGCAAAGATTCGTCCACCACTGCCACATCGTCGAGCACGAAGACAACGACATGATGCGGCCGTACGACGTGGTCCGCTAAGCGAGATGAATGGCCAGGGGCGGCGGTCACCGCCGCCGCCCCTCTAGCCCCCCCGGTTCAAATCCCGGGCCCCCGACCAATACTTGAATTCAGAATCGCTCCCTGACTAACCACCGCGACGCAACTTTCGACCGCCGGATCACACATTCTCAGGACCCGCCGCGATCTCCGCGCTCAGCGCTCGTGCCAACCTCTCGGTGAAGTCTTGCATTGTGATCTGCGCGAGCCGATGCATGAGGGCGCGGTCGATCAACTCGCCGAGCTTCCCGAGCGGAGGGTCATAGCGGGCGTTGAGGGACAGCCTGGTCATTGAGTCACCTTCCGGCTCCACGTGGAGTGTGCCTTCCATCTTTGGAAATATCGGGGGACCTCCGACCGCCTCCCAGCTCACCGGCAGCATCACCCGATCGGCGCGCGGCGCCGCCGAAGACAGCCCGACCTTCAACTGGACGTGCTTGTAGACCTGCAGCTTTCCGATGTTGACCCCAGCTTTGGCAAGCAGAGTTCCACCGTCTCCATCCAGCGCGACGGACCACGGGTGACTGGGCGCGATGAGTGCATTGGTGACCGCGACCGATGGATGGTGAAGCATTGCCGAGGCATGGGCCAGCATTTGGAACGAGTTTTCTCGACGCCGCTCGGAATTGGAGGGCCCGTTAGGCCCTGCTGGATAGGACTGATCGGCCTATCCCGATGGAGGCGGGTCGTGTGCACCGGACAAGAGCGCATGCTCGATCGCGTAGCGCACCGACTCGGCTCGCGATTTCACCCCGATCTTGACGAAGATGTTGCTCGTCCACCACCATCACACGGATCGCGCTTTCCTCTGACATCTCTAGATATGCCCCTAGATACCGAAGCATTGACCACGTCCGGGGCAGCCGATTCGGAGAGAAAGAGCCGGCTGCGGACGCGGCGAACGCAGCGAGTGCTGCCTAGCGCGTAGGTCGAACGCCGGACCTAGCCGAGGAAGGCGCCCGGGATGATCCAGCCGGAGGCGAAGTGACGGCCAGTCACCTGCTCGGCATGAAGCGCAACCCAACGCAGCCTAGCACCGGGCGCAAGCGGATCCACATCGAGGCGGCGCAAGGCCAGACTGCGAACGTCCTCGGCATCGGTGATTTCCTCCAGAGGTCCGACCGCCGTCACGCTCCAACCCTCGCGAGCGTGCTGATCGTACCCGTCGATCTCAAAGCAGGCGATCGTGCCCGTGCCGTGGGCGAGTTTGCTGCCCGGTGCGGTGCGGAAGACGATCGATTTCTCACCCATCGCATAGTTCACTGGAAAGATCTGCGGACGGCCGCCGATCACGATCGCCAATCTGCCGAGCTTGTGAGCTTGGAGATGCTCCCAGCACTTTGCCTCGCTGAGTGCAACCACCGACTCTGAGGCGGCATTGGCGTCGCCGCGTCTTGACGATTGCGAATCCTCGTCTGACTTGTGACTCACGTCAGCTCAATTCTCTGCTTTGGCGAGATCAGGAGTAGTTCCGGTTCGGGACCGTGAGGCCGCGGGTTCAAATCCCGGGCCCCCGACCAGTGTCCGTCAGTTTTAGACCACTATGTGCTGAAATCCCACACCGGGGCCCCCGACCAGCTTCCAACTCAGATTGTGCTGCCGCACCTTTGTCTGGGACAGTCGGCTCTATTTGCATGGGCCAACCGGCCCTACGCGGCTTCACGCGCAAGTCACAGGCTGTGGAGAACGCGACAGGGCCGCTGCTTGGTTGTCGAGTTCGCGCTGAGGTGGTGTCCGCTGGCCGGCGTCGCTTCTGACCCTGAGGCCAGGGGCTGAACGCAGCCAAGGAGGCTTGAGATGCAGGTGGAGCCAGCGGCAGCCAACATTTTCGCCGGCACGTTTAGACCAATGGCTCGTTTCGGCGCGGAATTTCTCGGCATGTGCGCGGTGATGTGCCTGGGCGGGGGGATGCTAATCGGTGCGTTTTTCGAAGGCGCCGCGTCACTCGGCTATCCGAGTCTGGCTCGAGAGGCGCCAGAGCTGTCGACTCTCGCCGTCGTTGTTGGACTCGCTCTGCCGATGGTCACCTATATGGCCATCCGAGGCCACGGTCGGCGCCACAACGTTGAAATGACCCTCATCACGTTCGCCATGGGCATCCTGACGATTGGTGTCATCTGGATTGGTTTTATTCCGCGCGACGGCCTTCGCTGGGAATCCCTATTCGGCTTGGTTTGTGGGCCGGCGTGTCTCCTGATGTTCGTCCAGATGCTGTTCAACTTCGATGTGTACAGCGGTCGAGGGAATCACGAGCATGCGCACGCCGCCTGACGACGTACCGAGTTGAGGCTCTGAAATGCCTCGTCTTTACGTGCGTCTGTCGTTAGCGGATCGGAGCTTCCTTAGGTTGGAGTACCCGGGGGGACCGGAACACGTCGCCGCCATTTGCAGAGTCGACCCCCGCCCGCTGCTGGACAAGACGGGCGAATTGGACATGGCCATGATCAGGCGTCGGCTGGAGCGACGTCTTGAACGAGTGCCTGAGCTGCGCCGCATCGTGCACCATCCGCCTCCACTCGGGGGTCCAGCTCTATGGGTCGACGATCCGGCGTTCGCGATCGACCGACACATCCGCACCGCAGTGGTCGCTCCACCGGGTGACGAGGGCAGCATTCTGACCACTGCCGAACAGATCCTGGGTTCCTTACTAGATCGCTCGCATCCACTTTGGGAGCTCTGGTTTCTGACGGGCGTCGAGGGTGGTCGTATCGCGATGCTGCTCAAGATCCATCACGCAATCGCGGACGGCCTCGCGGCAGTCGCATTGATCGCCTCTCTTCTCGACCTGGAGCCCGACGCGCTCGATCCGTCCGCCGCCGAATGGAGGCCTGCGCCAGCACCGGCCGGTGGCCGGCTGGTCCTTGACAATCTGCGCTTCAGGATGACGTCCCTGACTTCGTTCATAGCCAGGCCAGTCACCCATATGCGGAGCGTTGTCGCCGATTTGGTCGAATGGAAAAGGATGTTCAGCCTCAGCACTGCGGCTCCGAAGAGCTCTTTGAATGTGCTGGTTGGATCGAAACGGCGGGCGCACGTACTTCATCTCGACCTGGAGACCGCGCGCACCGTTGCGCATACGCATCGGGCCAAGGTCAACGACCTGATTCTTGCGGTCGTGGCCGGAGGTGTCCGTGAGCTGCTGATCGCTCGCGGCGAGCTGACCGAGCGATTGGAGCTGGTGGCTGCGGTTCCGGCCACGTTGCGCAGTGCGAAGGCCGCTCGTGACCTGGGCAACGGGGCGGGTGGCATCGCCATTCGCCTACCAGTTGGCGTTGCCGATTCGACGCGACGACTGGACCTCATCGCTGCGTCAGCCCGGATCGCCAAAGCAGAGCAAAAGCCCGCCTCGGTGCAGGCGCTGATGGACTGGCTCGGCGCGGCCGGGCTTTCGCGGTGGTTCGTGGAACGGCAACGGATGATCAACCTCATCGTGACCAATGTTCCGGGTCCGCCCCAGCCGCTCTACGTTCTCGGGGCCAGGATCGAAGATGTCACACCGATCGTTGGCACGGCCGGGAACGTGACCCTAGTATTTGCGGCGCTCTCCTACTGTGGGCGCCTCAATCTGGTGGTGAATGCCGACGCTACGGCCTGCCCAGACATTGATGTCCTTGTCGCTGGCATGGACCGGACTTGGGCTGAGTTGACCGGCGCGACCATGCCGCTGGGCACTTGAGTGTCGTCTGTGGCTGCTCAAGGTAGTAATTTGCTGTAGGCGCTCACGAAATTTCGCCAGACCCGATCACGAATTTTCGTCAGGTCGTCGGCGGTTGATAGGACTCTAGCACCACCTCCTTGGGGCAGGTCCTGGGACACTCGGCTCATTGGTTCCGGGCGTCCTGAGGCTTCCTGTCGCGTCGGGTTTCGGAGAGCTCGTCATCAGCGTCCGTTCTTGGCGTTGGTTGAGTCTTGGTGAGCGCGCATGCGGTAGCTGCGCCCGCGAATGTTGATGACGATGGCGTTGTCGATGAGGCGGTCGACGATGGCCGTGGCGACGACTTGGTCGGCGAAGACCTGGCCCCAGTCGGAGAAACCGCGGTTGGAGGTGAGCACGATGGGCGCCGACTTCTCGTAACGGCGGCTGACGACCTGAAAGATCCAGTTCGCTGACGACTGGTCAAGGGGGAGATAGCCGACTTCATCGATTACGAGAACCGAGGGCTTGAGGTAGGTGCGCAGCTTGTAGAGGGCGCTGCCGGCCAGGTGTGCGGACTGGAGGTTGGAGACCATGTCGGCAGCGGAGGTGAAGTAGGCCTGGTAGCCAGCCTCGGTGACCATGATGCCTAACGCAATCGCCAAATGGCTTTTCCCGACGCCAGGTGGTCCGAGCAGAATCACGTTGCGTCGTTCCTCGACGAAGCGGAGCGTTGACAGTTCAGAGATGAGCTTGCGGTCGAGGGTGGGTTGGAAGTCGAAGTCAAAGCCACTGAGCGTCTTGTGAACTGGGAAGTGCGCGAAGCGCAGGCGACCTCGGGCGCGGCGTGCCTTGGTCGCCACCACCTCGGCCTCGAGCAGGGTCTCCAGGACCTGAGTCGCGGAGAGCTTGTCTTTGAGTCCTCGGTCGAGCTCGCCGCTCAGGTTCTCGGCGGCAGTAGAGAGTCCGAGGTAGCTGAGGTGCTCGCGCAGGCGCTGGTAGGACGTCGCCTCTGTCTTCATCGAGCCACCTGGTCGTAATCACTAAGAGCGCGGAGCTGAACCACTTCGCCGAGCTGGCGCTGAACACGGTCGCTGGCGAGCCCGACCGGGATGACCGGCAAGTCCACCGTGTACTTGGCTAGAACTCGCTCAGGAATGCTGCGAAGCTGCAACCGCTCATCGAGCCAGGCTTCTCCGACCACCCGCTTGGTGGTCCGGTGCTTTCGTTTGAGAACCACCTCCTGGATCCAGCGCTGAGCAAGCGCGTCGTAATCAGCCAGCGTCGGTCGCGGCGGCAGGAGCTGCCGGCTGAGCCAGGGCAGGAAACTCTCCTTGAGCTCGCGAATCATCCGCTCGACCTTGCCCTTGGTCTTGGCCCGATAGGGCCGGCAGGCGCGAGGCACCACGCCCAGCAAGGTGCAGAGGTCGACCCACTCCGGGGCCAGGATTGCGCCGCCATCGCTGGTCGCCCCGATGCAGAAGGCAGGGTCGCGGTCGGTCAGCACTTCGCGCGTCACGCCGCCGAGGTCGACCAGGCAGCGGAGGACTCGCTCCAGTGATGTCGGTCGGGTCTGGTCAGCCGCGAAACGAATCGCCGGCGCTCGACTGCAGCCGAGGATGGCGACCATCGCACTCATCTCCGCCATCTGCTCGCCGAGCGGCCACAAACCGAGCTTGGCCCAGTCCACTTGAGTCTGTAGGCCGGGTCCGGTCTCGAAACGGATTTCCGGGTCGATGACCTGAGCTGGTCGGATCAGACGCAGGTGGCGTTGGAAGGCGGGATAGCTTCCGTCGTACCCGTACTCGTGGCGCAGCTCAGCATGAAGATCGGTGCCGCGAATGTTCGGACAGACGACCAGGCGGCGCTCGATGTGAACCAGCTGCGGTTCGCTCAGCGCGGTCGGCTTGGCGCGTTCGGGGTAGTGGCGAAGATGCTCGCTGGCCAACTCGCGCCGGACGGTGTCGCGACTAAGTCCGTACTCCCGAGCCAGATCGCTGACGCTCCAGCCGTGGTGACGAAGGGCTTTCAATTCCACGTGCGTTTCTCCAGACTGCATGCGAGGTCTCCTGCTGTGGCGTGAGCTGTGACAAGCAAAGCCTCGCAGGGGACCTCTGTTTCTGACGGCTCCAACCCCGCCTCGGAGCCTGCCTAGAGTTCGTGATCAGCCCTGGCTAGATTTCGTGATCGCCCGCATTTGCCGAGAATTGCCCTAAATCGGCATCCGGACATCGCCTCAACGGAACAGTAGTCGGCGACCGCAGGCGCTGGCTGAGGACGAGGAGGTGTGTCGCAACGAAGCTTGTTACCGACTTGAACGAGGAGACTAGGAACGATTCGTCGATCTCGGATGAGGACAAGAAGCGCGTCACTGTGCAGACCTTTCATAGGACGGCTCGCAGCCTTGTCGAGACCAACACGGCACGAAGGAACTCCCGCTCAAACGGCATTGCCGGATTGTGTCTGGTGATTGGGAGACCACTGTATGGGGCGACGCACTGCGCCTCCACCCGGAATACAAACAGGCCGACTATCCGTGGTCGGCGATGCAGGACTCTCTCTACGACGCTGAACCGCTCGCCGAGGCGCCATGGCTCGCGATCTGGAAGTCCCATGTACTCCTAGAGAGGTTCTACAACGCCCTCCCGTTCCCAGATTTGATTCTCGTTGCTACTCAGGCCCTCCGAGAGAGGCCTGACCTTGCAGCGGACACACTCTTCATCATCGATGAGTTTCAAGACTTCAACATTGCTGAGCGCAATCTAATTCAGGCCCTGACGACGGAGACGCCGGGTCTTCCATTAGCCGGCGACGATGATCAAGTGCTCTACGACAAGTTACGTCGCGGTCATGCGAGCATCATTCGCGACTATTACCAAGATGCTGACTTCGCAAAGGCAATGTTGCCGTATTGCTCCCGTTGTAGCGTCCACATCTGTCAAGCCGCCGAGGCCTTCCTTCTTGCCGACCGCCCGGCGGAAGCTATCCAGAAACTCTTCCTTCCGTTATGGGATCCGACGGAAGCCAAGGTTGTAATAGCTCGCTCGACATCGCCGAAAGCGGGGGTCGCCTACCTCGAACGGTTTATCGAGGAACACAAGCAGGAGCTCGATGCGCGCGCTAAGGCGATTGAAGAACACAAAGCCAAGGACCCTTACCTTCTCGTCTTGACGCCTGCTCGCGAAATGAAGTTCTTAAACGTCGGCGGTGCGCGTCAACGACTATTGGAGGTTCTCGAACCGTACACCGTTGCGGTGGACGCACTCGGCGATGACTATTGGGATGTCCGCGACTACTACTACCTGGGCAAAGACCCGTCCCAGAACTACAGCATGCGCAAGGTCCTGCAACACGAGGGTATCCCGCAAGAGCGCATCACATCCCTTATTGAACGGGCCATCGCCGAAGAGAACGACTTCATTGCATTGGGCGACGATGTGATCGCGGCGTGTGTCGAAAAGTCCAAGCAAGTCCATGACGTTATTCAAGCTGGTGGTACGGGGACTGAGCTAACGGCGCAGATCCAGAAGCTGATTCACGTATCAGTGCCCGACGAGCTGGCTCGCGATCTCGATCGCGCCCCAATTGCCAAAGCCGCCGATCCAGATGACGAAACACCTGAGTTTCAACAGACTCAAACCGTCACCTGTGTGCAAATCGAGACCATCGTTGGCGCAAAGGGGCTGTCCGCGGATCACGCGATCGTTCTCGGATGTGACGACACGACCCTAAGATGGACAACTCGCAATGCCTTCTTTGTCGCGCTAACGCGCGCCCGCAAGTCTTTGACTCTCATGGCTTGCCTGGGTGGTGGCGGGGCTACCTCCCTGCACGACTTCGTACGCGCGCTGCCGGACGCCAATGTTCAAGCCCTGTACCTAAAGGCTGGCGAGCAGGTCGCATATCCGAGCATGGCTGAGCTCCAGGACCAATTTAACAGAGTGTCTTGGGCGCGGAGTAAGGGGAAGGACTCCGGCCCCAATACCTAGCCCACGCCAGTTCTGCCATGCGGGCTGGTCAGACTGCTTGCTTGATGGCTGTCCAGCGAGCCTCCCGTGATCACTATTACGAGAGAGCTGCTACCACATACGTCAACCGGCCGCTTTCTGGACAAGCTTGCCGATTTTTTCTTCGATGGCGGGGGTGAGTCTGTTCACGGCAAAAGAGGTAGGCCAAAAGTCACCGTCATCGAGGTTCGCGTCCTGCTGGAAACCGAACGTCGCGTACCTTGACTTGAACTTTGCTCCACTCTGAAAGAAGCAGATAACCTTGCCGTCCTTCGCATAAGCGGGCATGCCGTACCAAGTTTTCGGACTGAGAGTCGGCGCCTTGGCTTTTACGATTGCGTGGATCCGCTCGGCCATGACGCGATCCGGTTTCGCCATTTCGGCGATCTTCGCGAGTACGTCGCTTTCCCCGTCCACCTTGCCTGAGCGAGCCCGTCGGCGCTCGTTGAGGGTCTCTCTCATCGCGGCTCGTTCCTCGGGTGACAACAAGAAGTCTCCGTTGCCGGCGGTGCGGCGAACCGACGTTTGCGCGGCCTTCTTTTTGCTCATGTGTTCCTCCGAAGGCTGGGCATTAGGGGTAGGCACACCGTATCCCCCGATAACTCAGTTTAGGGATATCCATTCAGCCGGGCTTGGGCTAGTTGTTGGGGTAGCGGGTGGCCTCCTAATGGTTGCCCTCGGAGTGTCAACTGATGGATACAACTGCACGAGGCAGAGAAGCTTCGCCCTAGCTCTCGGCCAGCCGGACACTGGAGGACACGACGTAGGTAGGGTTCGGGACCGTGAGGCCCTGGGTTCAAATCCCGGGCCCCCGACCATTTCCCAGCCATCAGTCAGCTCTGGCGCCGTCGAGCATGAACCCGCGAGTCGCAGGCGGTGTATTTGAGAGATGGGGTCAAAGGCAACCACTACTGGAGCGGAACCGATCGCGCTGGCTCTTCCCCGACGATGGCTCTCGATCATTGTCGCCATCGTGCTCGTCTTCGTTCACACAGCGTGTTCGGTGACGCCCCCGCCATCGACTACTACGGGTACGCCGCAGCAACCGTCGCTCGATACCAGCCCGAGTCCCTCCCTGTCGCCGACGGCTCGAGTTGGCGATCACTTGCCTGTTTCCACGGTAGCTCTAGGAGTGCCGTGGAAGCCGTCCCGCTTGGCCACGGACGGTCTGAGCCTCTGGGTCGTGAGTCGGGTCGGCCATGGCGTAGCTAAGCTCTCGATCTCTGATTCGCCTTCCCTGGAGCGAACCGCCTCGGTACCCGGGGAAGCGTTCTGGCCGGTCTGCGACGGAGTCCACCTCTTCGTCAGCATCGAGACTGATGGCCGCGAGGCAGTCGTCGCGCTGGAACCCACTTCGCTCGCCGTCTTGGCAAGCAAGTCCATGCCCGCCTACGCACTGGCGATCACGGCAGGACGTGTCTGGGTCGCGAACATCGATCAGGGCCCCAGCTGGGTCGCGGCATACGACGCCTCCCTTCGGCCACAGCTCAATCCTGTGCCTGTCCCCATCGAGACGGTCGCCCTGGCCTCTGGCAACGGCCGTGTGTGGGTCCTTAGCCACGACGAGGCCAGCATCGTCGGCATTGATCCGGCGAGCGGCCAATCCGTGTCCAAATACCAGCTTGACTCCGATCCTCATATGCTCGCGGTAGGCCTCGACTCTTTGTGGGTGGCGAGCTACCACACCAACGAGGTGATTCGTCTCGATTCGGCAACGGGTCGCCAACTGGCCCGGATCAGCTTGCCGTTCTCACCGGAGTGGATGGCGACCGACGCGCGCGACCTGTGGGTCCTTCCGGCCACGGGCGGCTTCGCGTCCGATCCAACGGATTTCCGCCTGGTCCGCATCAACGGCAAAACCAACGTCGTCGACCGCATCTTCGACCTCGGGGGCAAGGGAACTGACGTCGCCTGGACAGGTGGCCGGGTCTGGGTGAGTATTGCGGATCCTAGCTCGGTCCTCGGTTTCGTCCCGCCACTATGAGTTGCCTGCACCTTGCCGCTGTACGACGTGACGGCCGGTTTGCTCAGAGGCGAGCGCGTCGAGGGCCATCCATCCGTGTAGCAATCTCTGTAGTGATTCGTCGGAAAAACGCACCTATTCTGGACGAGCGAGTTGCTCGGAGTACGGGTTCCCAACAGTGTGATTCGGGACCGTGAGGCCCCGGGTTTCCAATCCCGGGCCCCCGACCAATTTTCGAATTCAGACTTAGCCATACAAGCGAAGCCGAAGTGATAGCTCCACTGTCATCTGTAGTAGTTGTGTGGTAGTCCATAGTTGGGCCGGCTGGACCTGGCGCACATTCAACCCATGACAAGAATCACCCGACGTGCGGCGCTTGGCCTCCTGGCCGGTGGAGGCGCACTGGTAGGGCTTGGCGTCGCTGGCGGCTACCTGAGTCGCGACGCGTTGAACTTCATCAGACGTCGCATCACACCAGGTTCCAGCGCCGACGGAATGATGAGTGGCGGAATGATGGGCAGCGCAACTTCCGCCGACATGAGCATGTACATGGAACTCTTCGACCGTCACGCGGAGTTGCGGAGGACGGTCGAGGAGGTCCCCGGCGGAGTTCGCACGACGACTGAGTCCGACGCACCCGACCTGGTGACGCAGCTCCAGGCGCACGTTTCGAGCATGTACACCCACGTCGAACAGAGGGCTGAGGTCACCTGCATGAGCAACAGCCTGCCGACCCTTTTCCGGAGCGCGAGCCGCTATCGCAGACAGCTGGTGCTTACGGCGCAGGGAGTATCGGTGACCGAGACCTCGAGCGATCCCGCGTTGACCGACGCCATTCGCAAGCATGCCCAGGAAGTTAGTGGTTTCGTCCGCGATGGGATGCCGGCCATGATGGGTGGAATGATGGGGAGCTGAGATGGACATGGGCATGGGCATGATGGGCCTGGGTCTGGTGGCGATGCTTGTCATCCTGGTTGGGGCTGTGGGCACTGTCGCGCTTGTTGTGTGGGCGACCGTTCACTTCACGCACCGGCCGCAGGCGGACGTATGACCGCAGCGTTTTCCTCAGGCCTACATGCGATAAGGATCGATGGCGCGGGTGATCCCAATGCGTCGCGGTGCGTACGCTCATAGGCGCCTGGGCGCCCTGAAATGATTTGAGAGTTAGGGGAGGTTGGGGAAATGGGAGCTTTTCGATGGAGGAGTTGGCTGGGGGCAGCGGTGATCCTGTTTCTTCTCTACGGGATCGCCAACGTGGTGGCCGCACTCCTGGTGCCGGCGACTTTGGTCCGAGGCGGCGCCGGCGCAACCGGCCTGGTGTTGGATCCCGAGGCCGACGCCTACCTGGCTGGGGGTAAACAAGTCCTGGACGCGTTGCGACAGACCAATCCGAAGCTCGACACGCTACTGGTCAGCTCGATGGTGGCGATGTGCTCGCAGATGATGGCATTCGGTATCCTCGCCCTTCTCATCACGTGGTTCGTCGTTCGGCGCGGCCAGTCATGGGGTATCTGGGCGGTGACGGTCGCAGCCCTGGCCGAAGTCCCCTACTTCGTAGTGATCACAAGCATGTATGCAGCGCAGGGTGCGCCCGTAGAAGGTGGAATTGTTGGCCTGGCGCCGTTCTATTTGTGGCCAATCGTGGCGTTGGGGCTTGGTCTCTTCGGGCTGCGTCGCATGCGGGTGGCAGCTCCGGCTCAGTTGTGACGCCTGGTCGGAGCAAAGATCTGGCGTTCCTCACCAAAGATGGTGCTCATTCCGAACCTGGGCAAGCATCGAAACTATCTGCTCGACTGGTCTAACTGCGACATCCAGCAGCCGAGCGCCCGGCATGTAGTAATCCGCCGAAAAGATGGCTCAGATCTGGACCCGCGTGTTGCGGACCGTCGAAGCTTTGAACTGAAATCGCTCAAAAGCGACCGGCCTGGACAGAATCCGGCAAACCTCCTGACATCAGCTTTCACTGATTTGGCCGCCGGGATCAGTGTCGTTGGACCTGTGGTTGAGGGGCCCGATTGGTCGGGCCCCACGGGACTACGGAAGCGCCGGCCGGGCCGGCCGATACTGAGGCGGCGTGATCAGGTGCCGGACGGTGGTGACGAACCACAGCGCGACGATGACCACCGCGAACCAGACGAACAGCGTGGCCGTGGCCCAGATCAGCCCACCGATCATGAGGCCGAGTGCGGCGACGCCGAGGATCGCTGAAACGACGACGAGCGGGTGCGACCACCGCACTGTGCTGTAGTCGCTCGCCACGCTGCACATCGCGAACCCGACCACCGCGAGGGCGATCGTCCCGGCCCGGTAGTCGCCGAGGAGTGGCCAGCCCCACCCGTTGGTAACCGCAAGCGCGATCGCGACCGCGGCCGCGGCGAGAAAGGTACCGATGACGTCTTTCGAAGTGAATCTCATGGTTCACACCTCCAGCTCGAGGCTATGACCCGCACGGCTGCGGGCCCACTGGCGAACGACCCGCTCAGGTTGGCTGGAAGTCCCGGGACTTTCAGATCGAGCGCGCGTGGGGCCTGGCGTCGTCCCAGCGATAGCTCAGACGGTTGACGACATTGACGACGCCGTCGACCTCGCCCGCGAGCCGAGCGAGAATGTCCACGTCGGTGCGCCGCTCGACCTGGCCCGAAAGTGTGATGACGTTCGAGTCCACGTCGACCGTCACCGATTCCGCATCGGTCGGTACGACAGCCGGGATCAGCTTCTGAACGACCTCGTCCTCGAGGTCCTGGTCACTCCGCAGGAACACCTGGAGGAGGTCACTGCGGCTCACGATGCCTGCGATCCGGCCTCGCGCGTCCACTACAACCAGGCGTCGGACGTTCCGTTCCTGCATCACTCGCGCCGCCATCCCGATTGGCGTGTCCACGCGGACAGTCACGACCGGCGACGTCATGAGGTCTGAAGCTACGACACCCTGTGCTTTCGCCCTTTCGTGACGGCGGCGCCACAGGTGAAGAGGACTGTTTTCCAGCTCCAGCTCGCTGCGCCGTTCCTTCAGAAGCAGGTCCGATTCAGACACGATGCCGATCGCCATCGCCTGCGAGTCGACGATCGGCACCGCGCTGATGCGGTTCTCCTCGATCAGGCGCACCAGCACTTTGAATGGCGTCGAAGGAGTGGCAACGTGCACCCGTGTCGTCATCACGTCGGCGACCGTGCGGTGGCGGAGCAAGCCTCTCAACTCGGGACTCTCTCGGCAGCGAGCACGGGAGCGCGCGTTGTCCGCAACAAGTCGTGGGTGACCGAACCGAAGATGATGCTCGCCACATCGCTCATTCGGCTCGAGCCGATGACGATGATGTCCGCCTGCCAGCGCCACGCCATCGCCGCGATCGCATGTGCCACAGGCCCCGGCGCAGCGACTTCCGTCTCGGCGGCAATGCCCGCGGCCTCCACCATCGACGCCGCGGTCTCGACCGTGTTCTGGATCTCGTCCTCGCTTTCGACGTAGGAAGAGCCGTCGGGGCTGAAAACCGCCTGGACCACGTGGGCCGCCATCACTTTCGATCCTGGGGTTGACGCGGCAGCGATCGCTGCCCGAACCCCTGGTGCGACGTCGTCGCCCCCCGCGATGGCGAGCAGGACCCGCGATGGCTCATGGAAGATCGAAGCCCCGGCTTCGCGAACGAAAAGGACAGGGCAGTCGACCGCGCACAGGACGCGGTGGCCAACGCTGTGCTGAACGAACATCGAGCGCCAGTCGGACAGGCCACGCGAGCCGACGACCACAAGGTCGGCGTCATACTCGCGCGCCGCTTCGGCGATCGCTGCACCGACGTGGTTTTCGTCGGCGCGCGCCAAGCGGCTATCGGCTGTGACGCCCAGCGTGCGCAGCCTCTCCACCGCGCCGGCGACCATCTTCTCGGCCTCAGACCGCATCTCCACGTCCCAGATTCCGTGGCGGTGGTGGACCTCGAGGTTCCAAACGTGGACCACCCTCACGGCGGCCGCCGACGTCTCCGCGAGAGCAGTCGCCAGACGGGCCGCGGCCTCTGCCTCGCTGGTGCCGTCCGTCGCCAGGAGGATGCGCCGGAACCCGGGATTTGTCATGTGCCTTGAGCTTCGACCATCGACCGGCGGCCAGGTAGGGTCTTTTGCCCCTGCAGCCAGATGCCGATTGGCGTAGATTCGGCCCGCGATGCCCGACGGCCGAGATCGCAAGGACATGCTGCTCGAGGCCGGGCTCACCCTGGCGTCGGAGCTCTCCCTGCCGATGGTTCTCCAGCGCATTGTCGACCTGGCTGTGCAGGTCACCGACGCGCGCTACGGCGCGCTGGGCGTGATCGGTGAGAATGAAACCCTGGTCGAGTTCGTGACCACGGGCATCGGGGCGCGGCAGCGACGTGCGGTTGGAAGCCTGCCGACCGGACGCGGCGTCCTCGGCCTCCTCATCCACGAGCCGAGGCCGGTGCGGCTCAGGAACATCGCCGACCATCCGCAATCGGTCGGCTTCCCCGCCAACCATCCGCCGATGCGCTCGTTCCTGGGTGCACCGGTGCAGGCGATGGGGCGTGTCTTCGGCAACATCTATCTCGCCGAAAAAAGGTCGGCCGACGAGTTCAGCCAGGAGGACGAAGAGTCGCTCGTCGTGCTGGCGACCCAGGCCGGGGTCGCGATCGCCAACGCCTCACTCTACGAGGAGGTCCGCTCACGGGAACAATGGCTGGACGCCCTCAGCGACATCACCACCCATGTGCTTGGCGGGGGCTCCCAGGCGTCATTGCTCGACCGCATCGCCGAGCACGCACGGGGGCTATCCGGCGCCGCCGTCGCCACCGTGATGACCGCCGGCGTCACCCCCGGCGAGCTGGTCGTTTCGGCGGCGGCCGGCGCGCGGGCCGCCGAGCTTAGGGGTCAAACCATGCCGGCCGAGGGGTCGATCTCCGGCGCCGTGATGCGCACAGGCGAAGGTCTGATCCTAGACGACGTCGGCCAGGATCCGCGTGGCTACCAGCCGATGATCAGCCTCGGCCCGCATGGACCGGCGTTTTTCGTTCCGCTGCGTGTCCCGGGCGGCGTCGCCGGCACCCTCATGGTCGCCAACCTCCGGGGGGGAAAGCGGTTTTCCCAGGCGACGAGACGTCTTGTGGCGAGCCTGGCCGACGCGGCGTCGGTCGCGATGGACTACGACCGTGCTCAGCTGGAGCTACGACGTCTTGGTCTGCTCGAGGAGCGCGAGAGAATCGCCAAAGAGCTACACGACGGCATCATTCAGTCGCTCTTCGCGGTCGGGATGAGCCTTCAGGGCACGGCGCTCACGGCGGCCAACCCGGAGACAAGCGCCCGGATCGAACGCGCGGTCGAGGAACTCGACGGTGTCATCCGCGACCTTCGCAACTACATCTTCGGCCTTCGGCCTGGGATCCTGGCCGACCGCCAGCTGGACCAGGCGCTGCGCAACCTGGGTGAGGAGATCGAGAGTCGAGCCAGCGAGCGAGTCGAGGTCGTGGTGGACGCGGCTCTGGCGGCGCGGCTGTCCAGTCGTTCAGCCGACATCGTGCAGCTCACCCGTGAGGCCCTGTCGAACGTCGTCCGCCACGCGCGCGCGAGTCGAGCCACCGTTCGCCTCGAGCGGAACGGGGCCGAGGCCACCCTGACGATCGAAGACGACGGAGCCGGTTTTCAACCGGGACGGGACGCGGGCGGCAGCGGGTTGCGCAACATGCGCGAGCGCGCCGCCAAGCTCGGCGGAAACCTCGAGCTGACAAGCCGGCCCGGGAAAGGCACCCGTATCCAGATCGCGTTTCCCGTCTAGGGCCGAAAGGCCCTACCCGACAAGGCCCTCGGACCGCACCGTGCGGTCGCGAGGGATGCGACGATTGACTCGATGTCTGCGAGGCGGATCCGCATCCTGCTGGTTGACGACCATGAGGTCGTACGCGATGGCGTCAAATCGCTCATCAACGCCAACGACGACCTGACCGTCGTCGCGGAGGCGGGGACTGTCGTCGAGGCGATCGCCCAGGCGGAACGCACGAAGCCCGACGTGGTGGTGATGGATGTCCGGCTCGCCGACGGCAGCGGGATCGAGGCGACGCGCGAGATACGCGCCAAGCTCGAGAAGACGCGGGTCTTGATGCTGACCTCCTTCGCGGACGACGAAGCCCTTTTCGCGTCGATCATGGCCGGCGCCTCGGGATACGTCCTCAAGCAGATCCGAGGCGGTGAGCTGGTGCGCGCGATCCGAGAGGTGGGGGCGGGGAAGAGCCTGCTCGATCCAGGCGTGACGAGCGCGGTGCTCGACCGGCTGCGCAAGGGCAAGACGATGCGCGATGAGAAGTTGGCCCGTCTTTCGGCGCAGGAGGAACGCATCCTCACGCTGGTGTCACGGGGCATGACCAACGGCGAGATCGGCCGCGAACTCCACCTCGCCGAGAAGACCGTGAAGAACTACGTCTCGACGATCCTGTCCAAGCTCGAGGTCGCGCGGCGCGCCGAGGCGGCCGCCTACCTCGTCCGCCACACCACGACGCCCGGAGCCTAGAAGTCCGGCCGAAAAGCCGGCCTCAGTAACGAGGCCCATGGCCAAATAGGGCATCTCGCCGAAAGTCGGCCGAGGGTAGCTCGAATGCACGTGGATGCTCTGGCAATCGCTCTGAAGGAGTTGGCTAGGGCCCAGTTGCCGAGGCGAGGTCGGTCGGTGCCCGTTCCGCGGCCATGGCCGCTCGCCACCAAGGTCAGGTTGGCGACCGCTGCTGTAATCAGAGCCTGGAAGAGGGTCTTCTGGCGGCCGCGATAACGAGCCCGGCGCATGCCCAGCTGAACCAATCGCGCGACTCTATGCTCGACCGCCTGTCGCTGGCGCCATAGCGTCGGAAAGCCTGGGCTTCTTTGCCTCGCCGCGCCTGCGCTAAGACCTGCTCTTGGGGATGGAGGGTGACATCGCGTCCCCGACGCGAGTGCGGGCTATAGCACTGACCGCGTAAGGGGCAGCCGCGCAGGTTTGAGCTGGGAAGCGGAAGCGCGGTTGACGCGTGTTCTTCTGGATCAGGTTATGAGTGACTTGACCCACCGGGCAGCGACAGCTCTTGGCTTCCAGGTCAATCTCAAATCGGTCCTTGCTGAAGAAGCCATGCTCGCCTCGCTTGGGCGCCTTCGCCACCAGGTCGATTCCCAGCGCTTGGAACAAAAGCCGGTTCTGAGCACTGCCGTAGGCGGTGTCGGCCAGCACCTGTTCCATCTCGAGCCCGCTTGCCTGACGGCTCGCCTCGATTAGCTGGATGGCATCCTCGTCATCCTTGGCACTGCCCGCCATCACATCAACCGCCGTGATCAGTTGTTCCTCGGTGTCGACCGCCAGGCCGAGCTTGTGGCCGTCGAAGCGAAAAACGTTTCCATCG
>WNGB01004820.1_pt1 | contig 23730 bp, 19 predicted proteins | sample 5400681 | NCBI WGS metagenome assembly WNGB01 (sample SAMN13153367, study PRJNA577476) | soil metagenome | isolation source: 115 cm soil or saprolite under grassland replicate 2 | place: USA:California | collected 2016-06-15
AGCTGCTGGAGACGCCCCGGCCAGGCCGCTACCAGTTCCACGACCTGGTCCGCCTGCATGCCCGCCAGCACGCCACCCGCCAGCATCCCAAGCCCGAGCGGCTGGCCGCGCTGACCCGCCTGATCGGGTTCTACACCGCCACCGGCTGGCACACCGATACCTTGATTGACCCCGGCAGCGCGCGCCCGGCCACCGCCGATCCGCGCTGGACCCACGGTGGCCTGCGGTTCGCCGACGACGTAGCGGCGATGGACTGGCTGGAGGCCGAGCGGGGCAACCTGCTGGCCGCCATCACCCAAGCCGCCCAGGCCGCACCTGCGATCCCCGCAGCGCTGGCGAGCCAGCTCACCCACGCCTTGTTGGGCCTGTTCGAGGCGAACGGCTACTGGCACGACGGCGTGCAGGCCAACTAGACCGCGCTTGCGCTTGCCCGCCACACCGCCGACCGGGCAGCCCAAGCCCACGCCCTCAACGACCTCGGCGTTGTCTACCTGTGGTTGCGACGCTACCCGGAGTCGCTCTCCCGCCTGCGGGAAGCCCTCACCCTCCACCAGGAGCTCGGCGACCGCGGTGGCCAGGGCATCTGCCTGTCCCGCCTCGGCATCGTCTACGGAAAGCTTGGCCGGTTCACTGAGGCGATCACCTGCCTGCAGGAAGCCCTCACCCTCCGCCGCGAGTCGGGCAACCGCCACGACCAAGCCAACAGCGCGGCCCACCTCGGCCGCGTCTACGGGCGGGTGGGGCGGTACGGGGACGCGACCGCCTGCCTGCAGGAAAGCCTCACCCTCAGCCAGGAGCTGGGCAACCGCTGGCACCAGGCCGACAGCCTGCAAGGCCTCGGCATCGTCTCCGAACGGGTCGGGCACCTCGAAGCGGCGATCGCCAACCTCCAGGAAAGCCTCACCATCTTCCAACAGGCCCTGCAAGCGACCGCCCGGCACGCGCAAGCCCAAGCGGCCTGGCAGGAAGCGTTGACCATCTACGAGACCCTGCAGCTCCCCGAGGCCGACCAGCTCCGCGCCCGGCTCGCCGCCATGTCACCCGAGTCGGCCCAGCCCTCGACCGGCGGATAGGCAGAGAGGCAGATGGGCGCCCTTGACCAGCCCCTTCTCAGCGCGCGCACTGCGCCACTCATCGCCGACGCTCGCAACATCATGCTCGATCAGGGCGACCTGGACGGCGCCCGCAGCCTCCACGAGCGCGCCTTCGCCATCCGTGAGACCCGCCTCGGCCTTGACCACCGACACGGTGCACAGACGAGGGGACCTCGTGGAGGTGGTCGCCGCTCTGGAACGTCACAAGTAGTCGAATGCTCGCTTGGCCTGTGCGGCCGCGCGTCTACGTCGCGACCGTGCCCGTCGGCGACGAGCACGGGCACAAAGCCGTCGCGACGCAGCGGTTCCCGGTGCTGAACGTCCGCGGAAGCGACTGCCCGGGGTCGCTCCCCGCGACCGTCGGGACTCTGCCGCCGGGCGACCAGGAACCGCCGCCGCCCGCGGCGACGCCCTGAGACTCGCTATCGGTAAGGGGTCAGAGGAGCTCGTCGATGGTGATCGGTAGCGAGCGGATGCGCCGGCCGGTGGCGTGGTACACGGCATTGGCGATGGCGACGAGCGGTGGAACGCGTGGCCTGCCGGTATCAGGAAGATCTGCCGTTGCCACAGGCCAGCGTGATCACCGGCTACGAGGTGCGGATCGGCCCGCTGTGTGGGCTGCCGGCGGCGGGTCCAGCCGCGCCATCCCGAGTGGACCTCCGATGCGCTGGGCGCGGCTGGGGTGCAGGTCGGCCCGCGCGGGCCTGGGGCGGCAATCGCACCTGGACGGGAGCCCAGACCTGGCAGGCGCTGTCCAGCGTGCTGGCCACCGCCCGGGTGCAGCAGCGTGACCCGGTCGGCGTGCTGGTGGCGTTACTGCGCGCCCCGTGCCGACCTTGCCATCCCCAGCGCTGCCGGTCCTGCTGGGTGGCCAGGGCCCGTGAGCCAAGGCCGGCGCGCCCGACCCAAGGTCCGCGACCGCGTGACCGTCACCGAACTGGTCATCTCAGGCGGCAGGCCGATGTGCGGGCAGGTAGCGGCCGCATGCGGTTGTCGGCCTGGCATGTCGATCCGGCGGTTGCCTGCTCGACGCACAGGTAGAGGCGAGCCGGGCACGCGGGCCGCCAGCCGAGTCCTGAGGAGGACATTATGAGGAAAATCGTCGCTGGCGAGTACATCACGCTGGATGGCGTCGTGGAGGCCGGATGGGCCGGGCACAAGCCGGCCCTTGCCCCCGGGGATGAGCTGGCCGGCTCCTATTTCGACGAGGAGGTCGGCCAGACGATCGGGGCGCTGACCGCCGCCGCGGACACCCTCCTGCTCGGCCGGGTGACCTACGAGGGGTTCGCAGCCTTCTTCTCAGGGCAGACCGGCGGGATGGCGGACCAGATGAACAACCTGCCAAAGGTGGTGGTGTCCTCGACGTTGGACAAGGCGGAGTGGCAGGACTCGACCGTGGTCAGCGGCGACCTCACCGGGGAGATCAGCAGGCTCAAGCAGCAGCCCGGCAAGAACATCGCCGTCAGCGGCAGCGCGACGTTGGTCCGGTGGCTGCTCCGCAACCGCCTGCTCGATGAGCTCCACTTGCTGGTCTTCCCGGTCGTGCTGGGCGGCGGGAAGCGCCTGTTCGAGGACGGCGGCGACCGGGTGCGGCTCACGCTCAACAGCGCCAAGGCGCTCAGCAACGGCGTCGTGCATCTCATCTACCAGCCTGCCTGACAGAGGGCGCGCTGCGGCCGGTAAAGTCCGCGGGTGGGCGGGGCAGCTCCCGTGGGATCGGCAGGCCGGCCGGCCCGGCCGGCGGTGCCAACAGCACCCCGGGCAAGCGTGGCTGGGCGGCGTGGCCGGGCAGATGGATCCAGGCGCGGGTGCTCGTCTCCTTGGCATGGATGCTCCGCCCGGCATGGACGATCCAGGCGCTTCGGGCATAGCTCGGACCTTGGCGGCGCTGACCGAGGCCCAGCGGGCCGTGGCGCTGCGCCGCCCGCCCCCGAGCGCAGCCACCCTCCACCGCCAGGTCGGCCAGGTCGCCGCCACGCTCAGCTGGCCGACGCCGTCCTATAGCACCGTGTACGGCATCATCCATCGCCTCGACCCCGCGCTGCGCACCTTTGCACGCGGGTCGGGTAGCCGGTGAACTGGGCCCGGCCGGGCGGGCCATAGTAGTCACCGCCACGCGCGTCCGGATCGACCGCAGCGCGTACCGTCGACAGCGCACTCACCTGTGGGCTCTGCATCAGCCACCTGTCCTGGATGGCTCGGGAACCTAGTGGCGCCTGGCCAGCTCTGTGGCGGCCTTCTCAATGGTCACCTCCGCGAGTAGCACGTGCTTCGCGGCGTCCCCAAGCGGGACGAAGCTGTCCTCGCTCGCCACTCGAGCCATGGGCCCCTCGAAGCCGGCGTCGACCAGCGCCGCCAGTACCCCTTCGGCCACGCCGCCGCTGCGGCGGGTCTCGTCGACCGCCAGCACCCGGCCGCTGGCCCGCGCCTCCCGCAAGAGGTCGCCGACTGGCAGTGGGCAGTCGCCGCGCGACGCGCAGGCTCATGTAGAGGCCATTGCCGAACGTAACCAGGGTCAGGTCGGCGCCGTTCCCGTAGGTCCGCGCGCTGCCGAGGGGAACGTGGGCCGCGCGGTCGGGGTAGTGCGCGAGCCAGCCCCCATCGCCCTCCTCGTGCAGGTCACGGGTGTGGTAGAGCGCGATCGGCTCGAGGAGCACGCAGACGCTGCCGTCGACCTTGGCTGCGGCGACGCAGGTGCGCAGCATGGCCGCGGCGTCGTCCGGCCGAGCCGGCGAGGCGACCACCAGGCCGGGGATGTCGCGCAGCACCCCGACGGCGTGGTCATTGTGGAAATGGCCGCCGAAGCCCTTCTGGTAGCCGTAGGCGGCGACCCGTATCACCATCGGGTTACGGTAGGCACCCTGGGAGAAGAACTGCAGCGTCGCCGCCTCGCCGCGGAGCTGGTCCTCGGCATTGTGCAGGTACGCGAGGTACTGGATCTCCGCGACGGGCAGCAGCCCCGACAGCCCAGCGCCGAGCGCCAACCCGAGGATTGACTGCTCGTCCAGCAGCGTGTCGAACACCCTGGCTGCGCCGAAGCGCCGCTGCAGCCCTCGGGTGACACCGTAGACTCCTCCCTTGCGCCCCACGTCCTCGCCGAACACCAGCAGCTCCGGGTGGAGCGCGAGCACCTCCGCCAACGCGCGGTTGACCGCCAGCGCCAGGGTGAGCGGACCATGCTCCTCCACGGGCGGCTGCGCCTCAGCGGGGCGTGCCACCAATGCGGCGACCCGGTCGGGGTGGCGCGGTGCCAGAGGCGCCATCACCGCCTCGGCCGTCGGGAGCTGTGGGCACTCGGCCACCTCGGCGGCGGTGGTGATCACCTGGCGCCGGGTCGCCTCGTACCTATCGAGCAGCTCTCGCGGCGATGCCACGCCGGCCTCGATCAGGAGGCGGGCGGTGCCGAGCAGCGGGTCGCGGTCGTAGTCCGCGGCGATCTCGCTCGGCGCGCGATAGGCGATCTCCGGGTCGGACCCGGCGTGCCCCATGAATCGCACCATCCGCAGGTGCAGGAATGCCGGCGCGCGGCGCTCACGGACCCATTCCGCCGCCGCCACGGCGGCGTCGTAGGCCTCGGCCAGGTCGCAGCCGTCCGCCTCGAACCATCGGAGGCCCCGCCTGTCACCGTAGGCGGCGCGCACCCAACCCGCCGGTGTGCGCACGCTGATGCCGAGCCCGTTGTCCTCGCAGACCAGCAGCAACGGCAGGGGCAGCCGCTGGTAGACGCAGTGGCAGGCGGCATTGATCGTGCCCGCGGCGGTCGAGTGGTTCACGGAGGCGTCGCCGAAGCTGCACACCACCACGGCGTCCTCCGGCCACGCGCAGGGCACCCCGGCACGCTTGGCCCGCTCGATTGCGAACGCGGTCCCGAGCGCACGCGGCAGGTGCGAGGCGATCGTGGAGGTCTGCGGCACCACGGCGAGCGCCGGGTGCCCAAAGACCTTGTGCCTGCCGCCGGCGATCGGCTCGTCAACCGCTGCCACCATCCCAAGCAGTACGTCGCGCAGCGGTTGCTGCCCCGGCAACTGCCTTGCACGCTCCAGGTAGAACGCGCCCGAGCGGTAGTGCAGCAGCGCCGGGTCGGTCGACCTCAACGCCGCCGCCACCGCCGCGTTGCCCTCGTGGCCCGCCGACCCAATCGTGTAGAAACCCTTGCCTCGCGCCCGCAGCCACCGCGCCGCCAGGTCGAGATGTCTGCTCGCCACCTGGGCGCCGAACAGCGCAAGGCCACGCGCACCGGTCAGTCGTGACCCTGCCCGTACCGGCAGCTCAGGATCCCGTGGCGCCCCCGCCACGAGCGCGGCGACCGCCTCGGTGAAGTGGGTGTCGATCGGCTCAGCCATCACCGATTGACGATACCCGCGCTGGCGACCCTCGGCCGACATGGTCAGCGGGCACCTCCAAGCTCGACGTGTACAAGCACGCATTCGCCGCGATGCTGGATGGCGACCCCGAGGTGCCGGCTGCGGTCATTTTGGAGCACCTGCGTCTGCCCGGGCGTGGGGATACGCTGTTGCCGCGTCGTCGGGCCGAATGCGAAGATCGGTGGCTCCTGGACCCAGGCATTGGCAACCGTTCAGGTGGCTGGTGGGGCTGCGGGTTGGTCTCCCGACCCGCCTGGGACCGACCACAGACGTAGGCAAAGGCTGGGCAGGGAAAGGGATTGCGCGCATGAGTGGCGGCAACGTGGACCTGGGTGCCCGGCAGGGGACGTTGGCTGCGCGGGCGGTCGGGATCAGCAAGATCTACGGGCAGGGCGACACCGCGGTGGTTGCCCTCGACAATGTCACCGTCAGCTTCCCGAGCGGGCGGTATACCGCGATCATGGGGCCGAGCGGGTCCGGCAAGTCCACCCTGATGCACTGCCTGGCCGGCTTGGACCGGGTCACCAGCGGGCAGGTCTGGATCGGCGATACCGAGCTGAGCCAGCTCTCCGAGCGGCAGCTCACCGTGCTGCGGCGTGAGCAGGTCGGCTTCGTCTTCCAGGCCTACAATCTGCTGCCGACGCTGACCGCGGCGGAGAATATCGAGCTGCCGCTGGCGATCGCTGGTCGCCGGCCAGACCGGGGCTGGTATGACCGGGTGATCGACGCGGTCGGGCTGCGTCCCCGCCTCGGCCACCGACCGGCGGAGCTCTCCGGGGGGCAGCAGCAGCGCGTCGCCGGCGCCCGCGCGCTTGTGTCCAAGCCGGCGATCATCTTCGCCGACGAGCCCACCGGCAACCTGGACTCCAAGTCCAGCGCGGAGCTGCTGGGCTTCATGCGCCGCTCGGTCGACGAGTTCGGCCAGACGATCGTCATGGTCACCCACGACCCGACCGCGGCGGCCTACGCCGACCACGTGCTGTTTCTTGGCGACGGCCGGATCGTGGACGAGATGGCCGACCCCACTGCCGAGAAGGTGCTCGACTTCATGAAGCTGCTGGGGGACTGACCGGCATGTGGAAAGCGACCCTCAAGGGACTGGCGGCCCACAGGCTACGGCTGGTGCTGACCGCGCTGGCGATCGTGCTCGGCGTCGGCTTCGTCGCTGGCACCTACGTGCTCACCGACACCATCAACAAGACCTTCACCGACCTGTTCAACCAGGTCACCAAGGGTGTCGACGTCGCCGTCCGCACCAAGGCGACCTTCTCCGCGCAGGGCAACCAGCAACGCGCGCCGATGCCGGCCTCCGTGCTCGACCGGGTGAAGGCTGTCCAAGGCGTCAAGGCGGCCGAGGGCAGCGTCAGCGGCTACGCCCAGTTCGTCGGCAAGAACGGCAAGCCGGTCACCACCGGCGGCGCCCCCACCCTGGGCGTCTCGCTCAGCAGCACGCCCGAGCTGCAGTCCGGCGCGACCGTGCGCGACGGGCGCCGGCCGAGCGGCCCGGCCGAGGTCGCGGTCGACGCGCACACCGCCAACAAGCAGGGCTTCCACGTCGGCGACCGGGTCAAGCTGCTGTTCCAGGGGCCGCCCGGGGAGTACACCGTGGTCGGGATCCTGGGGTTCGGGCAGGCCGACAACCTCGCCGGCGCGACCCTTGCCGGCTTTGACCTGGCTACCGCGCAGCAGGTGCTGCACCGCGAGGGCGTCTATGACGAGATCGACGCGGTCGCGGCCCCCGGCGTGTCCGACAGCGCGCTGCGCGACCGGGTCAAGGCCGCCCTCGACCCCAGATACGAGGCGCTCACCGGCAAGCAGTTGGCGGAGGACACCGCCAAGGCGATCGGCCAGTTCACCAAGTTCATCAACTACGCGCTGCTCGCCTTTGCCTTCGTGGCCCTGTTCGTCGGCTCGTTCATCATCGTCAACACCTTCTCGATCATCCTCGCGCAGCGCACCAGGGAGCTGGCGCTGCTGCGCTGCCTGGGCGCCTCGCGGCGGCAGGTGCTCGCCTCGGTGCTCGCGGAGGCCTTCATCGTCGGCCTGGTCGCCTCGGTCGTCGGCCTCGGCTTTGGCGTGCTGGTCGCCACCGGGTTGAAGCAGGTGTTCAAGGCGATCGGCGCCGACCTGCCCTCGACCAGCTTGGAGATCCTGCCGCGCACGATCGTCGTCGCCCTGCTCGTGGGCGTGGGCGTGACGTTGGTCGCGTCGCTGCTGCCGGCGTTGAAGGCCACGCGCGTGCCGCCGGTGGCGGCGCTGCAGCAGGAGGCGGTCGCCGCCCCGGCGCACACCAGCCGGCGTCGCACTCTCATCGGCACACTGGTCACCGTGGCCGGCGTGGCGCTGCTGCTGGCTGGGCTGTTCGCCAAGCAGGGCAACCGGCTGCTCAACGTGGCCAGCGGCGCGGTGGTCATCTTCCTCGGCGTTGGGATCCTCAGCCCGCTGGTCGCCCGGCCGTTGGCGCGGGTGCTGGGCTGGCCGTTCGCGCACTGGACCGGCGAGCCCGGCAAGCTGGCGCGCGAGAACGCCATGCGCAGCCCGCGCCGGACCGCCTCGACCGCCGCGGCGCTGATGATCGGGCTTGCCCTGGTCAGCTTCGTGACCATCTTCGCGGCTTCGGTCAAGGCGTCGTCCAACAAGATCCTCGACCAGGCGGTCGCCGCCGATTACATCCTCACGGGCCCGACCAACAGCCAGCAGGGCTTCAGCACCGAGGTGGTCACGCGCCTGGCCCAGCATCCCGAGGTCGAGTCGGCCGCCGGGGTCCGCTTCGGCGTGTTCAAGCTCGACGGCAAGGGCCAGCAGCTCGCTGGTGTCGACCCGGTCGCCTACAGCAAGACCGTGCGCACCGACACGAGCGCCGGGAGCCTTGCCGACCTGGCCGGCGGCGGTGTCGCAATACGCAAGGACGTCGCCAAGCAGCACGGCTGGAAGGTGGGCGACACCATCGCGATGGAGTTCCCCATCGGCGGCACCCAGCCCGAGCCCATCAAGGCGATCTACGAGGACAACCAGCTCAACGGCGGCTACCTCCTGGCGCTGGCCGACTACCAGCGGCACTACGCCGACCAGCTCGACGTGATCGCGCTGGTCAAGGCCAAGCCAGGCGTCTCCCCTGACGCCTCCCGCGCCGCGGTCGACCGGGTGATCAAGGACTTCCCCATCGTCCAGGTCAAGGACCAGGCGGAGTACAAGCAGGAGCAGGCGAGCCAGATCAACCGGGTGCTGGTGCTGTTCTACGTGCTGCTGGCGCTGGCGGTGGTCATCGCCGTCATCGGCATCATCAACACGCTGGCACTGTCGGTGCTGGAGCGGGTCCGCGAACTCGGCCTGCTGCGCGCGGTCGGCATGAGCAGGGGGCAGCTGCGGCAGATGATCCGCTGGGAGGCGGTGATCATCGCGGTGCTCGGCGCGGTCCTCGGCTTGGCCGTTGGCACGTTCTTCGGCTGGACGCTGGTGCGCGCGCTGCACAGCCAGGGCATCACCGAGTTCGCCCTGCCGGTCGGTACCCTGCTCGTGTTCGTGGTCGCGGCTGCCCTGGCGGGCGTGCTGGCCGCGGTCTTCCCCGGCCGCCGCGCCGCCAGGATCGACATCCTGCGCGCGATCACCACCGAATAGCCCCGGCCGAACCACGACTCGATGAACGCCTGCGATTGCGGATCGCGGTAGCCGGTGACATCCCCCGCCGTGGTGGAAGAACGCCGCGGCCGGGTAGGGCTCGATGTGGGTGGGCTGCTTGCGGTCCTCGATGCCCAGCTGCATAGTGCGCGCCATGGCCACGAGCATCCGGCACTATCGCGCTGAGGATCTCGGCCGGATCCTGCAGCTTTGGGAAGGCCTGGCGTGTATTCCGGTTGGCCCTGACGGTCTGACGGTCGACCAGGCCGTCGATCTCATGGACCCGGACGCGGGGCTTACCTTGGTCGCGGTGGCGGATGAGGACATCGTCGGGATGGTGATCGGGGCCACCGCCGGCGCTGTCGGCTGGGTCGCGAGGCTGGCCGTCGCCCCCGGACCCTTGCAGGCGGACATGGCCCGCGAGCTGCTCGATCAGTTGGAGGCCAGGTTCGCCGAGGAAGGTGTGCGCAAACTCGCCACGGTGTTGCGGGAGGGGGAGGGGGTCGGGAGCCTCTTCAGCGGGTCGGGCTTCGAGCAGGTGTCGAGCATGCGGTATCTGGAGCGGTCCATCCGCGCCACCGTCGCCGCTCCGACGACGCTCGCCAGGCTGGGAGGGCGCATGGTCGATGCCGCGCTGTGGGAGCAGCTGCGGGGGATGGAGGAGGCGAAGCGGATCATCGAGCGCCGGGTCATCCTTCCGCTCGCCAAGCCGCAACTCGCCGCCCGCCATGCCGTCTCGCCGCCGAAAGCCATCGTGCTGTTCGGCCCCCCTGGCACCGGCAAGACCACCTTCGCCAAAGGCATCGCCTCGCGTCTGGCCTGGCCGTTTGTCGAACTTGAGCCGGCCGAGCTGGCCGGTGAGGGTCCCGAGCGCCAGGCGAAGCTGCTCGCCGATGCCTTCGAGCTGATCGTGGAGCTGTCCTCGGCCGTGGTGTTTGTGGACGAGGTCGAGGACCTCGCCTCGATCCGACACCAGGAGCGTCGCGCGAGCCCGAGCATCACCAATGAGTTCTTGAAGCAGATCCCCAGGTTGCGGGACGCCCCGCACCACCTGCTGGTGTGTGCCACGAACTGGGTGAGTCGACTCGACCCGGCGTTTCTACGGCCGGGGCGCTTCGACTATGTCCTACCGGTGGGCCCGCCGGATGAGCAGGCCCGGCAGGCGATCTGGCGCCGCTACGCGGAGGAGATCTCCGACGAGGACATCGACCTGGACGTGCTGGTCGGCGCCTCGGAGCTGTTCACCCCTGCCGACATTGAGTTTGCGGCGCGGAAGGCGGCGCAGCGGGCCTTTGAACGTGAGCACTTCGAGGGAATCAAGCACCGAGCCAGCACGCAGGAGTTTCTTGCGGCCATCCAGGAGACCAAGCCGACGCTGTCCGAGGAGATCGTGTCGAATTTCCGGGCAGATACCGGACAGTTCGCCAGGTACTGAGCCATCCGGGACTCGGTGGCCCCAGAGCATCGCTGAGTGGCTGCGCGCCTTGACCGCGGCGTGTGGTGTGACCGCGACATCCAGTCGGCGATCACCGGCCTGATTCTGGTGGTCGGGCCAAATGGTGGGCGAGCCGATCGCCAAGCGCCGTATGGCGGCCAGCGCCGTCGGTGCGGACGGCCTTGGCCAGGGCACGCCGGGATCCGACCAGCACCACCAGCCGCCTGGCCCGCGTGACCGCCGTGTACAGCAAGTTGCGGGCGAGCATGTTCCATGCGCCAGTCACCAGCGGGACCACCACGCACGGGTATTCGCTGCCCTGCGAGCGGTGGATGGACATGGCGTAGGCGTGCGTCAGTTCGTCCAGCTCGTCGAAGCCATAGACGATCTCCTGGTCGTCATCCATCACCACGGTGAGCTCCGAATCCTCAAGCGACAGGGCCGCAACCACCCCGACCGCGCCGTTGAACACGCCCTTGTCGTAGTCGTTGCGGATCTGGGTCACCTTGTCACCCACCCGGAAGACCCGCCCGCCGGCACGACGCTCCGCCAGGCCGTCCCGGGCGGGCGTGAGCACCTCCTGCAGGCGCTGGTTGAGCGCGCCCGCGCCGGCCGGGCCACGATGCATCGGGCAGACCACCTGGACGTCGCGCCGTGGGTCCAGGCCGAAGCGCCGCCGTAGGCGTGTTGCGACGATGTCGACCACCAGGTCGGCGGCCCGCTCGGAGTCGTCCTCGACGAACAGGAAAAAGTCGGTCAGGCCGTGGGTGAGCGGCGGCCGCCCCAGGTTGATGCGGTGGGCGTTGGTGACCACGCCGCTGTGCTGCGCCTGCCGGAAGATCCTGGTCAGCCGCACACTGGGGATCGCGCCCGAGTCGAGGAGGTCGCGGAGCACCTCGCCAGGACCGACGCTTGGAAGCTGGTCCACGTCCCCGACCAGCAGCAGGTGCGCGCCGGGTGCCACCGCCTTGACGAGCTTGTTGGCCAGCAGCACATCGAGCATGGAGGCCTCGTCGACCACCACCAGGTCGGCCTCCAGCGGGTGGTCGCGGTCGAAGGCCGCGTCGCCGCCCGGGCGGAGCTGGAGCAGCCGGTGCAGAGTGGCCGCCTCCAGCCCGGCCAGCTCCGACAGGCGTTTGGCCGCCCGGCCGGTCGGCGCGGCCAGCACCACCTTGACGCGCTTGGCGCGAGCCAGCGCGACCACCGACCGGACGGTGAAGCTCTTGCCGCAACCCGGACCGCCGGTCAGCACCGCCACCCGCCGGGTCAGGGCGAGCCGGACGGCCGCGCTCTGCTCAGGCGCCAGCTCCGCGCCCGTCCAGCGGTGCAGCCAGCGCAGCGCCGCCTCCCAGTCGACTCGCTGGAACGAGGCCAGGCGGTCGGTCGGGGCGTCGAGCAGCCGCCGCAGCCCGGTCGCAAGCGAGACCTCGGCGCGGTGGAACGGCACCAGCCAGACAGCCCGGACCTCGCCGTCGGGCCCCTGGAGCGTTTCCCTGACAGCGCCCTCCTCGGCCACCAGCTCATCCAGGCAGCGCGCGACCAGCTCGGACTCGACCTCCAGCAGCCTGGCCGCCTGCTCGACCAGCTCCCCCTCCGGCAGGTAACAGTGGCCCTCCTCGCTGGCCTCCGACAGGGCGAACTGCAGGCCGGCGCGGACCCGCTGCGGGCTGTCGTGCGGGATTCCCTGGCTCGCCGCGATCGCGTCGGCGGTCTTGAATCCAATGCCCCACACATCTGTGGCCAGCCGATAGGGCTCGTTCTTCACCACCGAGATGGCCGCGTCGCGGTAGGCCTTGTAGATCCGCACGGCCAGCGAGGTCGACACGCCGACACCTTGGAGGAAGACCATGACCTCCTTGATCGCCTTCTGCTCCTGCCACGCAGCGGCGATCATGCCGGTGCGCTTGGGGCCCAGACCAGGCACCTCGACCAGGCGCTGCGCCTGCTCCTCGATCACATCGAGCGTCTCGATGCCGAACCGGTCCACGATCCGCCCGGCCAGCTTCGGCCCGATGCCCTTGATCAGCCCCGAGCCGAGGTAGCGACGGATGCCCTGAATCGTGGCGGGCAGCACCGTGGTGTAACGGTCGACCTGGAACTGGCGCCCATATTGCGAATGGCTGGTCCACCGTCCCTCGAGCCGCAGACTCTCCCCAGGCTGCGCGCCCAGCAGGGGGCCGACGACCGTCACCAGGTCACTGAAGCGACGGACGGCAACGCGGGCGACGGTGTAGCCAGTCTCCTGGTTCGCGTAGGTGATTCGCTCCAACACGGCTTCCAGGGTCGACGACGAGACCTGGGAGGGCATCATCACCGTGCCGGCCGGGGTATCGTGGGCGCCTCGATACACCCCTCCCGCTCGTGGGCCGAACCATCACGCTCAGTCCGCATCGCATCCCCCGCCCGGCAACCTCCAGGACGGCCAGATGGTAACCCGTGCCCCGGACTCGCCCGATCACCCTGTCAACCTTCCTGCAACTGGAGTGAACGCAGGGACGACGCGGCCATGCTCACCGCCGCCGAACGGCAAAGGAGGTGCGATGGCGACCTCGCCGGCGATGGCGACCTCGCCGGCGATGGTGCCCAAGCAGGCGGCCTCGGGGCTGCTCGGAGCGTTCGTCCCGATCGCGGTGCCCGCCCTGGTGATGGCAGCGGCCGCGAGCGGAGCATGCCTCCTGGCTGGCTCGCCAGGTGCGCGGCGATCTGCTGGAGGGGCTGGAGAGCACCGACGGTTACGTGGGCATCCAGGCCCACGGGCGGCGAAGCTCCTGCTTCTGGCGGCTGGCGCTACCAGCCGGAGCCGGACCGCTGGCGGTTGCGCTCGGCGAGCTGGCCATGGCGATCTGATCCCAGGCCGAAATCTCGGCTCCTGCGCAACAACCCTCCCAGCGGATTCTGCGGGCTAGGGTCGGGCTAGGGTGAGGGTGGGTCGGGAGGACGGTCGTGGCGCGCCAGGGAGGCGGTGACCGCCCCGGCCAGGATCAGCGTCCCCCCAACCACGGTCGCGGCGCCGAGCGACTCCCGCAGGAAGATCACGGCGAGGACGCTGGCGGCCAGCGGCTCAGTCGCGCCCACGATGGCCGCGCGCACCGGGCCGATGCGCCGCAGCCCCGTGAGCAGGCACACGAACGCACCGGCGGTGAACGCGCCCGACCCGAGCACCTGGCCCCACTGCGCCAGCCCCACCGGCCAGGCGCCGGTCCCCGAGACGGCTGCGGCAGCGGCCAGCGCGGCCGCGGCTGCGGCGCTCACCCACATCGAGCCGGTCAGCGAATTGGTCCGGTCCAGCACCACGTCGGCGCCGAGCAGGTACAGCGAGAACACCAGCGCGGCGGCCAGGGCGAACAGCACCCCGACGCCGCTGATTACCAGGCCGCGCCCGGCCACCACCACCAGGGCCGCGCCCGCGACCGACGAGCACAGGGCCACCACGACCAGCCCGCCCGGCAGACCCCTGCCGGTCGCCGCCACCAGCAACGTCACGAGCACCGGGTAGGTGAAAAACAGCAGCGTGGCGGTTGCCGCGCTGCTGTGGCGCAGCGCGGCAAAGAACAGCCCGGCCTCCAACCCGTAGCCGGCCATGCCGAGCACGACCAGACGCCACCGCTCGCCCCGGGCCGCTGCCAGCGGCTGCCCGGTCACCGCCAGCGCCGCAGCGAGCAGCACCGCCGCGACCGCGAACCGCACCGCCAGGTAGGCAGGCACCGGCAGGCCAGCGTCCGTGACGAGCTTGCCGAGCACGACCACGCCGCCAAACTGCAACGACCCCAGCACGATCAGGCCGCTGCCCAGCGTGTCCATGCGCGAGCGCCGCTGGACCGGCGCACGAGCGCTCATGTGAGACCTTGTACAGAAATCTCGACGAGGCCACCGTCCGGGTCGTGGGAGGACACCGAGCGCCAGCGCCGCCAGGTGCCACAGTAACTATCCACGAACAGCAGCCTACAGTCGTGATGCTCGCACTGGCGCACCCGGCCGGCCTCGCCGCCGCTGAGCAGCCGGGCCCTGGCCGGCTCCATGCAACAGCGCCCTCCAGATCAGGATCGGATCTCGCGTCGTCCTGACGATCACGCCGGTGCCTGGGCAACAGATCCGGGTTTCCGCGTCGCACAGGATGTGCCGATATCGAGCGACGTGTCGATGGTCATGGGTGGGAACCCAACTCGAACTCCGTCTGCCCGCCGGGCTGAAGCTCGACGACCTCGTCGCGGACGAGGACCTTGATGGGTGCGGCCCTGCCGGGACGTGAGCTGATCTGTATACGGTCCTCGGCGAGCGCGACGTCGACGCGGTGGCCCCGGTAGTGGACGCTGAAGCGGAGCTGCTTGATCTCCGGCGGCAGGGTCGGGTCGAACCGGAGCACCTGGCCACGCGCGCGCATGCCGGTCAGGCAGCGCAGCACGATGTCGACGGTGCCGGCCATCGCCCCCAGGTGGATGCCCTCGGCGGTGGTGCCGCCCTGGACGTCGGCGATGTCGCTCTCCAGCGCCTGCAGCAGGAACTGCCACGCCTGTTCGGGCTGGTAGCGGGCCAGCACCCAGGCGCTCACCACTCCGCTCAGGGTGGACCCGTGCGAGGTTCGCTCCAGGTAGTAGGTGACGGTCCGAACCAGCTGCTCCTCGCTCACCTGGTAGCCGAGTTCGGCCAGCAGTGCGCGCAGCTCGTCGCGGGACAGCAGGAACAGCAGCATCAGCACGTCGGCCTGCTTGGAGACCTTGTAGCGGTTGGGGCTGTCGCCTTCGGCCTCCAGCACCCGGTCCAGCCGCTGGATGTCGCCGTACTTGTCCCGGTATCCCTTCCAGTCGAACTCTTGGAGCTGCTCGTAGCCCTCGAACTGGCTCAGCACGCCGTCGGCGTGGAAGACGACCCGCATCTTGCGGGCGATGTCGCGCCAACGGTCCAGCTCGTCGTTGCGGATCGTCAACTCCTGGACCAGCTCCTGACGGTAGTGGCGCGGCAGCACCTCCAATGCCTCCAGCGCTCGCTGCAGCACCCAGACCGCCATGACGTTCGTATAGGTGTTGTTGCGCAGGCCCGGCTCCTCGGAGTCCGGGTAGCTCTCGTGGTACTCGTCCGGGCCCATGACGTCGCGGATCTCGTAGCGGTCCTGGTCCCGGTTGTAGGTGGCGATGCTGGCCCAGAAGCGTGCGATCTCGACCAGCAGCTCGGCGCCGACGAAGCGTAGGAACCCGGTGCTCCCCGTGACCATGTAGTGCTGCCAGACGTTGTAGGCGATCGCGATGTTGACGTGCCGCTGCAGGAGGGACCGGTCGGGCAGCCAGCGCCCTGATTTCGGGTTGAGGTGGAGCTGCTGGGTCTCCTCTTGCCCGTTGGAGCCGCTCTGCCACGGGAACATCGCACCGTCCAACCCGGCCGCCCGGGCCGCCGCCCTGGCCGCGCCGATGCGGGCATGCCGATACTCCAGCAGCGCGCCGGCGAGGCTCGGCCGCTGGAAGTTGAGGAACGGGAAGATGAACATCTCGTCCCAGAAGATGTGGCCCCGGTAGGCCTCTCCGTGCCAGCCGCGCGCGGGCACGCCCACGTCCAGGTGGAGGGTGTGTGGCGCCACGGTCTGCAGCAGGTGGAAGATGTGCAGATGCAGGACCGTCTCGGTCCACTCGTTGGCGCTGTCCAGCTCGATGTCGAACCGGTTCCAGAGGCTCTCCCAGGCACCCTCGTGCCGGGTCAGCAACGGCTCGAAGTCCTCGGCGCCCGCCACCTGAAGCCGCGCGTCGACACGGCTCTCGGAAACCGCCCGGTCCCTGGAGGTGTAGAGGGCGACGATCTTCTCGACGGTCGCCGGGCGCCCCTCCTGCAACTCGAGCGTGAGCTCATGGGCGACGAACCCGGGCTCCTCGACCAGCCGCCGGTCGGCCTGGATGGTCAGGTCGTCGCGAAGCAGCCTGGTGCGGGCCGCCAGAGCGACCCGCACGTGCGACTGGGTCGTCTCGACCTGCATGTCGACCGTCTCGGAGTCCACTTCGGCCTGGCCCAGCACCGTTAGGTGGCGGCCGTTCAGGTCGCGGTAGCGCTTCACCCCCACGTTGACCACCCTGCCGTCCAGCCCGGAGCGGACCTCCAGGGTCCCCGACCAGTTCTCGGCCGTGAACGTGGTCTCCAGCCCGGCGAGATGCTGGTCCTTCATGCTCACGAACCGGCGTTGCACCACGCTGGTCCGCCGGCCCTGGACGTCCCGCCACTCCAGCTTCCGCATGAGCGTCCCATGACGCAGGTCCAGCTCAAAGCGGTGCTCCAGGACGTCGGCCTGCCGGACGTCGAACCACGCCCCACCGGCGACCCGGAACTGCAGGACGAGCCAGTTGGGGACGTTGACCAGATCCTCGTTCTGGACCTTGCGGCCGGCGATCTCGGTGACCAGCCGGTTATAGAGGCCGGCCACGTAGGTGCCGGGGTAGTTGACTCCGTCGGCGCTGGCCTCCGGCAGCGCCCCGCGGGTCACGAAGTAGCCGTTGCCCAGCGCGCACAGCGTCTCGCGCAGCCCCTGCCGCGCGGGGTCGAAACTGTCGTAGACCAGCGTCCAGACGCTCGGCGGCCGCTCGGTGTGCCGCCGCCGGAGTTCCGCCGCGGCCCGCCGCTCCTGCAGGCGGCCCTCGGCCAGCGCCCGCAGGGAGACGTCGTCAAGGGTGGTCACGACCAGGTCGGCGCCCGCCTCGGCCAGCAGCTCCTGGTCGCCGAGGCGGGCTACCCCGATCGCGGCCATGCTGCCGGCCTTGGCCGCCTGCACCCCGGTGGTGGCGTCCTCGACCACGAAGCAGGCGCTCGGGGGGACGCCCAGCTCCGCGGCCGCCGTGAGGAAGATCGTCGGGTCCGGCTTGCCGCGCGGGAAGTCCCGGCCGGAGATGTCGGCGTCGAACAGCTCCTTCAGGGTCATCCCAGGGCGGATGAAGTCGTAGTCCAGCCGCTGCTCGGCGGCGAAGGTGTCCAGCCGGATCCGCTCGAGGAACAACTTGGCGTTCTTGGACGACGACGCCGCCACCACCAGAATGCCCATCGACTTGACGGCCAGGATGAACCGCAGCGCGTCCGGGAAGGCCACAAACCGGCCCTCCTCGATCAGCCTGAGGATCTGCTGCTGCTTGGCCGCCGCATACCGCTCGACCCGGCGGTCGACATCCGGCACTCCGAAGTACTCCAGCGCGGCCCGGGCGCCGGCCATCCTCGGCCTGCCGGCCATCACCTCCTGGTATACCGCCGGGGTGAACCGGTCGGGCGTATAGCTGGTCTGGTCGCGAATGTCGCGCCACTCGCTCTCCATCAGGTGCCTGAGCGCATCGCGCCAGGCCAGCTCATGTGGCGAGTCGACCAGGACACCATCCACATCGAAGATCCCACCCTGGTACGCCATGACAGACACCAATCATTCGGCTTGCGGTGGTTGCTGCCGACCCCACGATAGATCCTTACGTGTCGCCGCCGAGCTGGCCACGCAGGCGCCCGGCGTCGCAAGCGGGCGACCACATCTGCGAGCAGCCGAGCACTCGCCGATCTCGCGCTGCTTGCGGCCTTCGAGATACTACAGCCAACCCGTGACCACCCCACGAGGGGCGGACGCAGCCCTCTTTCCCGCCATAGCCGCTGGAGGTTCGGGACGCCTGACCCAACTGTGCGTGGGGTATCGTGAGCGAACCCGTACTGCCATCCATAGGAGGGGCACGTGCCGTCGCGCAACGACTTCCAGCGTCTCATCGAATGGTGCGACAGGGATGCGCCCTTCACCTGGGTCAAGGGGATCGGCGGAGCAGCGCTGGCAGTGCATTCGGTGGTGCCAATCGGCACGGATGCCCCGCGCGCCACGGCGCTCATGACCGGCGAGGTCGCGCTCCGCGCTTTCGATGGGATCAGCGAGCTTCCAGACGAGCCGGTCCAGTTCGTGGGCAGCCTGATCGGAGTGAGAAATCCCGGGCGGGAATGGAAATTGCAGATCGACGCGGATACCAATCGAGCCGTCGCCAAGTTCAGTTTCGTCGGACTGCACTCGGCGTGGGGGTCAGGTTTCGAGATCCAACACGTCCGGGACGAGTCCGGCCTGCTCAGCCTTGACTGGACATTCGGGGAGGGCCATGAGGGCGGGGCGCCGGGGGGCTTCGGCTTCCCCCTGGTCTTCGAGCTGCTGTTGTGGCCCGCATTGCGCAAGGACATCGATCTCGGCCCTCCATGAGCCGCTCCGGCGCGGGAGTCAAGGGAACTTGGCGCCCTCGTCCAGCTTGGACCCGTCACACCTCAGGAGCTGAAGCGCCATCTCCATGGGCCGGCTTGCGCCTCGGTGTAGGCGATGCCGTCGACCTCGGTCCGTGGGGTCGAGCAGCGCGACAGCCCCCGCCACGGTTGCCGAGCTGAACGGGCGGCGCGACAAGGATCCGGAGCGTATCTCCAGCTGACCAGGATCTTCCGGCAGGTGCAGACAGCGGCGTGGTCAACAACGCCCACCGCATCAACCTGGGGCGGCCGCCGCTCAGCCAGGGCCTGACCGACTTCTTCCTGTTCGTCGAGGACGACTCCGACCTTATTCACGGGACAGATCCAGAATGGTGGGATACCGTTCGGCCCATGGACGTACCGATCTGATCCGCGTCGGATCTGGCGTTGTGGCGACGCCCACGGTGAGGTCGCTGCTGGCGATCGAGATGCCGTGTGGTCAAACGAGCCTCGCCGCCGCCACCCGCAATGGTTCCAATTGGCAGCACACGCCGCAGGCGGTGCTCGACGCGGAGGGTACGCACATGGAGAACCTACGAACCGACCGCTTGAGTCTGCTCCTCGACCAGCTCGACCGCGCCCGCGAGATCGCCCAGGTGCGGCTGACCGGGCTCGGCGACGAGGAATACCTGTGGGAGCCGGCGCCCGGCGCCTGGTCGATCCGGCGCCGCGGCCACGCCGCCTCGCCACGGCCGTACGGCCCTGGCGAATGGATGCTCGACAACGGCGCCTCGGGGATCCCAGCGGCCGAGTACGCCCAGATCGACCGGCAGGTCCGTGGCGGCATGACCGTGGCCAAAGTCGCCGCCGACTGGGGCGTGAGCAGCCAGCGGGTCGAGGAGATCCTCAACCGGGTCGGCCCGCCGCAGCCCGACCTGGCGCCGGTCACCACTATCGCCTGGCGGCTGGGGCACCTGCACTCCGACTTCGCTGGGCGCTGGGAATGGACCTTCGGCGCCCGGCAGCGGCAGCCTGACCTGCTGGTCGACTTCAGCCCCTCCGCCGCGGCGGCGCTGGAGCGGTTCTGGGCACTGATGGACCGCTGGCACGCCAGCGTCGCGGCGATGACCCCCGAGCAGTTGGACACGCCCGGCTTCGGCCAGTACCCCAACGGCTCGGACCCCGACGAGCCTTTCGCCACCGTCCTGTGGGGGGCCAACCTCGAGTTCATCCACCACATGGCCGAGATCGCGCTCCTCCGCGACCTCTGGCGCGCCCGCTCGATGAGCCCCTGACAGTTTCAGGACGGTCCGGGCGCAGCGCTCTCGGAGCGGAGCCGACGGTGAACTCCGATCCGCTGCAGCCTCAGTCAGTGGGCGGTCACAGGCTCAAGCGCCTGGAGAAGGGTAAACCACGTGACGTTCACCCCTAGCCTGTCAAACAATTCGACAAGCCGAGACGACGGGTCGCCGTACACCGCCATCTTGTGATCGTAGGCGAATTCGGCAAATAGGGTCTCCCGAGCCTCGCGAACATTCATCGCATGCTCCATAAAAGCATCCGAATCGACGTAGGCTTCGCGGACCTCGCACTCCGTCCCGTCTTTGCTCAGGAACCAGTCATAGCGGAGCGTCCCGGTGTCCTTCTCCCGGGCCTGCCTCATTATCTCAGCCGCTTGCTTCTTGAACCCCTCCAGCTTCCCATCGCGAACCTTCAGCCGGGCGCGTACTTCTAACTGGCTCATCGTCCCCTCCTATAGCTCGGGTTATCGCCAGCTCCTCTCCAAGAGCCCTGCTCCTCGTGGTACTTCCTCCTTCTCGTCCGGGGGACCACCGCCTGCCCAGGGCCGGTCGCTGCCTCCGAGTCGGGACCTTTGGCCCTTCCTCGGCCGGATGGGGGTGCTGAAATGGCTGTCGCACTGGCCCTCCGGCGGTGGATCGGCGGTGCCGGCCGGGGAGGAGCAAGGGAACAAGAAGGGGGGGAGCCATGCAGGGCATCAAGGAGGCGGCATCTGCGTTCCTGGCCAATAGGCGAGTGGCGGTCACGGGGGTGTCCCGCACGCCCAAGGGGCACGGGAGCAACCTCGTGTACCAGCGGCTGCGCGAGCGCGGCTATGAGGTCTTCGCGGTCAACCCGAACGCCCACGAGGTCGAAGGGGATATCTGCTATCGAGATCTCCAATCGATCCCCGGCGGAGTCCAGGCAGTGGTGATCGGAACACGGCCCGAGATCGCTGAGGACACCATGCACGAGTGCGCCGAGCTCGGCATCAAGCACGTCTGGATGCACCGGGGCCCCGGCGCGGGCAGCGTCTCGGCAGCTGCCACCGACTACGGCCGGCAGCACGGCATCACCGTGATCGATGGAGGCTGCCCCCTGATGTTTGGGCACACTGCCGATTTCGGGCACAAGATCATGCGCTTCGTGCTCGCCGGGCACGTGCCGAAGCAGGTGTGAACCAGCGCGCCGTCAGTCATGGTGACCTTCGAGCGCGACGTCAAGAGGACGGAGAAGACGATGGGTGCCAGCAGGCAACTCCTGGATCGCTACGTCGAGTCGTACAACGCGGGTGATCGCGACGCGGTCATGGACCTGTACGCCGAGGACGCCGTCCAAACCACCTCGAAGGTCAGCAGTCCGGCGTACTTGCTGACGCGCGACGGCTGACCCCAGGCCGCCGGCTTCTTCGCGGGTGGCCGCGGGTCAGGTCATGGGTTGTGGCGCCGGTTGGCGGATGGGCGCCAGCCCAAGGGAGAGCACGGCGGCGCCCAGCGCCACAGCACTGAGGATGAGGCCGATCTCGTGGAAGCTGGTGACAGGGCCGGTCACTGGGGTGCGGGCGGCGAACAGGGAGGCGAGCATGCTCACGCCGAGGGAGCCGCCGAGGCGTTGGGCGATGTTGAACACGGTATTGCCGTCGGCGAGTTGGGCGTCGCTGAGGGGTTCGAGCATCGCGAACAGCAGCGGGGTGATGCCGAACCCGATCGCGATGGCGCGCCCGGACAGGATCGTTGCGGTGACCCACAACGGTGTGGTGGTGGTGAGCAGGAGGAGGCCGGCACTGGTTGCGGCGAGGATGACGAATCCGGCGGTTACGAGGGTGCGGACGGTGACCCGCGTAGCGAGGCGTTGTCCGAGCGCGACGCCCAGCCCGGTTATGACTCCTTGGGGCAGTAGGGCAAGACCGGTGGCAAGCGCGCTGTGGTGTTGCACGGTCTGGGTGAATACCGGCAGGAGGAACACCGCGGCGAACGCGACCACCGAGGACAGCACGCTCAGGGTCAGAGCCAGTGCGGACTGACCGTACCGGAGCAGGGTGAGGTCGACGGCGGGCTGTTGTCGGCGGAGGGCCCAGCCGGTGTATGCGGCCAGCAGTACCACCCCCGACCCAAGTGGGAGCACGACGGGGAGGCTGCCCCAGCCGGTGATGGTGGCCCGGCTCGCGCCGTACAGCGCAAGGGTGAGCCCTACGGCCAGTAGCACGAGCCCGATGGGGTCGAACCGGGCTCGGGGGTCGGGGTCGAGGGCCGCGGTGGCTGGGACGCGCCGCAGGCCGAGCAGGCCGGCCAGGCCGACGGGGACGTTGACCAGGAAGATCCACGGCCAGCCGCCGGCGGCGATGAGCAGGCCGCCCAGGGTGGGGCCGAGCGCTGGACCGAGGAAGAACAACAGTCCGGCGGCGACGGGGATGCGGCGACCCGCGCCCTGCTTGGCCAGCAGCAGGCTCATCGCCAGCGGCACCAGGGGGGCGCCGACCAGGCCCTGCACGGCGCGGGCGGCGATGAGCGCGGACACGTTCGGCGCCGCGGCGCATAGCGCGGAGGCGATGATGAAGCCGATCAGGCTGGCCGTGTACACCCGCAGCGTGCCGAACCGGCGCGCGAGGAACGCCGAGGCGGCCAGTCCCGCGGCCAGCGCCAGCAGGTAGCCGCTGACCACCCATTGCACGCGGTCCAGGCTGGCGTGCAACTCGCCGGCGATGTCGGCGACCGCGACGTTGACGATGCCGGAGTCGACCATCGTCAGCAGCGGCCCGATCATCAATCCGAGCTGAGCCAAGCCGCCGACCCGTATCGCGTCCTCGGCGGTGCTCCTTGTGCTCGGGGAGGCGGCCGGCGGCCCACTCGCTGGGTCGCCGCCGCCGCGCCGGTCGCCGAGCGTGGTCATTTCGACTCTCCGGCCTGCCGCATCAGGTCTTCTATCCATGCACGCTCCCGCTGCGCCCGGCCGATGAGCTCGGCGGTAACCAGACCACCCCACCTGCGGTTCCGCGGGCTGGCGTCGGCACGTGCGGCGAGGTCCTTCAGATGCCGGATGCGGGCGGACAGCGCCTCATCCCGGGTGGCCAGCACGCCGCGACGCTCGGCCGGGGTGAGCTGGTCGAACATGCCCACGCGGGTGAGGAACTCCTCCTCGCTGCCGGCCAGCTCGCCGGGGAGCTCGGCCAGCATGTCGTGCAACAGTTCCTGGCCTACGTCGGTCAGTTCGTAGATGTGCCGGGGTGGGCGGCCTTCCTGTTGGACGGCGGTCTTGCGCACCGCACCGGCGTCCTCGAACCGGCGCAGCGCCGGGTACAGGGTGTTATTGTGCAGCGCGAACGCCGTGGTGGCGGCGACCTTGCGCTTGAGCTCGTAACCGTGCACCGGTGCAGTGCGGAGATGACTCAAAATCAGGATGTCCAGATACATGGCGTCCAGCCTAACATAGGTCACGCTAGACGAACTCCAGAGGCGCGCAGGCGATGCCGCGATCAACCGCGCCCATCGCGCACCCGGTTGTTCGGGCATGTCACCGCGGCCTGTCGTTGTCTGCCTGCAGTTCGGTGCGCAGGCTGGCCAGTGGCACCAATCCCAGCCCCAGGAGCGTGTCGTGGAAGCCGCGGACCTGCCCGCCCCGGGCGACCCACTGCTGGCGGAGGCCCTGGATCTCGAGCTGGCCCAGCTTGTAGGTCAACGCTTGCCCGGGGATCGCGGCGTAGCGGTCGGTCTCGCTGGCGGCCGACCACTCGTCGCAGCCGCTGGCACGCAGCGTCGCGATCGACTGCTCACGGGTCCATCCGAGG
>WNGB01005028.1_pt1 | contig 23723 bp, 26 predicted proteins | sample 5400681 | NCBI WGS metagenome assembly WNGB01 (sample SAMN13153367, study PRJNA577476) | soil metagenome | isolation source: 115 cm soil or saprolite under grassland replicate 2 | place: USA:California | collected 2016-06-15
CTATCGTTCGCACGCAGGATGGCTCGCGCACTTGCGTGGCCGGGAGCGTTGGTTGCGAGAGCCAGCAGCCACTCGTCGCTGCTCGCGCGTTCGCGTCGCCGAGTACCTGGCGCGCTACGCTCCGGCGTCGCCCGCTCGGTCGTGGCGTGAGCTCCCAGGAATCGCTCGGGGGCTCGAGCAGGTAGCGCTCCGCGAACACCTTGAGGACGGCGGGCCCCGCCACCATGAGAGGCAGCAGACGCACAGCTGTCCGTCCGCCGCGGTGACGGCTAACTATGAACCTCGGTACGCAGGCCTCAACCTGGCGGCATGGGACTGAACTGGATCGCGACGAGCCGCCAGGCGCCGTCGGGCTGCTGCACCCAGACCTAGCTCACGCGCACCGTGAGGCGGACGTCCTCGTCCTTGTACCTGGCGTGGTTCTTCCCAGCTTCATCACGACCGCCCTCGGGAACATCGCCCGTGCGCGTGGGATGTCGCAGCTCGCGTCGCAAGACCGGGCTGACGCGGGAGGGCCTCTACAAGGCGCTCTCGCCGGGCGGTAACCCGGAGTTCGGCACCGTGATGAAGGTCATCCGGCCGCTCGGGCTGGAGCTCAGGGGGCGCGGCCGCGAAGGGGTGAGCGGCGCATCGAGAAATTAACTTAGAGTGCGTCATCCGAGGTCGAATTCCTGCAGTCGTCTTGCAGTCACTGCCGGCGGTTTTCGTACGCTCCGTGCGACCGGTGCCACGAAGGGCGGTGAGCGGCGGGTAGAGAAATCAACAGCTTGCCAGCGTATGTGAGCCCTGGTGGGGTATGCAAAGGCGCCGCTCCCGATTCGGGACCAAGGGGTCGCAGGTTCAAATCCTGTCTCCCCGACTCAGCAACCGCCCGTCATCGCCAGGATTTCGCGGTGACGGGCGTTGTGTTTCCGGGCTCCGTGGTGCGTTACGTGGTGCGCTTCGCGGGCGCGCGAAACGGTCGCGGTTGTCGGGGCCCGGATGGTGCGCTGCGCCCCACCGGCGCACCAAAATCCGTGACGCCAGGTGCGGATGGTGCGGACAGTGCGGCGTCGGGCGGCGCGCCGGAGATGCTCGGACGACGACAGCGATCGCGGCGACCGGGGTTCCCGCGCAAGTCGAGGGGGACATATGGACGTGCCGAACACGACCGCTGCCCGGCTTCGCACCTCCCTCGAGCGCATCGTCGAGGTGACGTCGGAGTGCTCGACGGCGTCGGCGACGCGGCGTGCTGCTGGTCGGCTGCGGCGGCCTCGTCGCGGACGCGATCGCCACGCTCTCCCTCCGGAAGGTAAGCGACGCCGTCGGCGGCGACGTCACGGTCCCGACGGACTTCACGACGGCGCCGGACGAGGGCGGGACGTTCCGCTGGGACCCGGTCGAGGGCCAGTACGTGCTGAACGTCCAGATGAGGCCCCTGTCCGTCGGCACCTGGGAGCTCATCGTCGCGCTCGACGACGGGACCGCCTGGTCCACGTACCTCGGGCTGAAGTAGCGGCGCCGCGCGGCGCAAGCCGGCGCCCCCGGCCCGCGCTGCGCTCCCTGCGCGTCACAGCCCCGCGGCGCGCATCAGCCGCAGTGCGGAGAGCTATGCGGCGAGCCGCTCGTTCACGGCCACCAACTCGGCGGTGGTGAGGGCGGCGTTGGCATCGGTGGCCTCGAGCGACGTGGCCTGCCCGCCCGGAAGGCGACCTCGACGAGCCGCTGGCTCTCCCGGGCGAGGGAGAGCTGGCGCTCCGTCCGACGAGGGTATCGCACGAACCACTCGCGCGCGACGCGCGTCACCTCCTCGAGCGCACCGGGATCCTGGAAGAGGTGCGTCGCGCCGGCCACGACATCGATGCGCGCTTCGTGCACCTGAGGCGGGCGTAGGCGCGCACGTTCGCGGCGACCGGAAGCCCGAGAGTCCGGCGGCTTGCGATGTCCTGCCCCGAGTGGGCGACTCCAACAGTCCCTCCTGCCGGGCTTGTCGCACGCGCTGACCGTTCGTACCAAGGCGCATCGACCGAGCGAGCGCGTGCTCCACTGCGCTCGTGTCGATCGCGAGGGGACTGCGACTGCACCACGGCGAGCACAGGTGACGCACGGAAGTCGCCTGTGTCGAACGCATCGACGACGCAGGGAGGAACCCATGAAGACCCGTTCCAGTGGCAACGCGGCGAGACGTGCTCTCATCCCCTTGGCGATCCTCGCCATGGCCCTCGGGGGTGTCGCGCGCGCGAGCGTGTGCCCGACCTCGAACGTCATCCAGGATCCGCCCGAGTTCCAGTGGACCGCGCAGAGCGGCTACTACACGGGAACCCTGGAGATCGGCGCCGCGACCGTGAGCTTCGGCACCGCGACGCTCACCACCCGCGCGTACCGCCAGGCCGGCGGGACCTACGGCATCCCCGGTCCGACCATCAAGATGATCCCGGGGAACACGTACGTGCTGACGCTCAAGAACCTCCTTCCCTACGCGACGCCCAGCGCCACCGAGAACGACTTCAAGGATCCCAACATCACGAACCTCCACACGCACGGCCTGCACGTCTCTCCCACGTCCCCGTCGGACGACGTCATGCGCCTCGTCAACGGCGGCTACTGCGGCGACTACGTGTACAAGGTCCCGGCCGACCACATGGGCGGCACGCTCTGGTACCACCCGCACCACCACGGCTCGACCTTCCTCCAGGTCTCGGGCGGCGCCTGGGGGCTCCTCGTGGTCGACGACTCCAAGGACGGCATCCCCGCCGGCGTGGCGGCGATGGCCGAGCGGCAGCTCGTCGTCGGCTTCCTGGACTCCAAGGTCGCCGGCACCGGCGGTGACACCCTGATCTCCGGCACCCTCTCGCCGACCTGGACCGTGAACGGGAAGGTCACCGGCAACGTGTGCACGCCGGTGAACGAGTGGCAGCACTGGCGCGTGCTCCTCGCGAACGCCGACGCCATGCCGAGGACGCTGGCGGTGGGGGCGGGCTGCGAGGTCGCCCTGCTGGCGCGCGACGGCGTCTGGAGGACCGTGGCCCCGAAGGCGCTCCCGACGGGCTCGATCGAGCTGACCGGCGCCTCCCGCGCCGATCTCGCGGTGCGGTGCACGGTCGACTCGGAGATCACCGTCAACGGGACGGTCGTGGCGAAGGTGTACGCGGACCCGAGCCTGCCCTCGAACCTGACCGCGGGGCCCTACTCCGACGGCGCCACCGGGACCACCTGGTCCGCATGGCGGCCCACGTACCTGCGGGATCTCCGGAGCGTGACGTCGGTCGAGCAGCGCTCCGTGAGCATGGGCGCGCGGACCATCAACGGCAGCAAGTTCGACATGAACACGCCCACGTTCACGATCCCGACCGGCAGCGTGCAGGACTGGACGATCAAGGCCGGGGCCCACCCCTTCCACCTGCACGTCTACCACTTCCAGATGAACGGGGCGTGCGGCGCGTTCGAGGACGGCGAGTACTACGACACGCTCGGCGGCGGGCCCTGCCCGGCGCGGTTCGACCTGAACCCCACGACCTCGAGCGTGTACGACGGCACGACCATCATGCACTGCCACATCCTGGAGCACGAGGACCAGGGCGCCATGGGCTGGGCCGACGTCCAGGGCGGGATGGCGCCCCCGACGTTCCCCGCCGCGGGGTTCCAGGAGCTCTACCAGTGCGGCACCGTCCCGCCTCCGACGAGCTGCTCCACGTACGTCGACCGGACCTCGTGCAACGCCGACGCGGCCTGCACCTGGAACGGCAAGAGCAAGACCTGCGTGAACCGCTGAAGCGGGCATGACCCGCGCCGCCGCGTGGAGTGCCCGGTGGCCGGGCAGTCCGCGGGCGCTGACGACGCGAGCGCCGCTGGGCGATCGTCGTCGCACTCTCCTCGGGGTTCCGGTCGCGGCGGGGCCTCATGCTCAAGAACCTCGCCCTCCGGCAGCAACTCTCCACCGTGCTGCAGAAGCGCCGGCCGCGGATTGGGCTGGTGGACCGGGCGTTCTGGGTCGTGCTGCGGCGCGTGTGGGCGCGATGGGCCGATGCGGTCGCGATCGTGAGGCCCAGCGGTTGGTCGGGAGGTCCGGGATCTTGGCCGGAGGATGGCGCGCGAGAACGGGTGGGGCGCTCCGCGGATCCACGGAGAGTTGCTGAAGCTGGGGTTCATGGCCTCCGAGCGCACCGTCTCGCGCTACATGCGAAAGCACGGGCGTTCACCGGGACGGAGGCAGAGCTGGCTCACGTTCCTCCGGAACCACCGGGAGGTGATGGTGGCCATGGACTTCTTCACGGTGCCGACAGCGACCTTCCGCGTCCTGTACGTCTGGTTCGCGATCAGGCATTCCCGGCGCGAGATCGTGCACTGGAGCGTCACGGAGAGTCCCACGTCGCCATGGGTGGTGCAACAGCTGCGGGAGCCGTTCCCGTTCGACGATGCTGGTGGCCGCTCGAGATACCTGGTGCTCGACCGGGACACGATCTTCTCCGCAGCGGTAGTCACCGCGATCGCGTCGATGGGGCTCGAGCCCACGCGGACAAGCTACCAGAGCCCGTGGCAGAACGGAGTGGCCGAGCGATTCGTGGGGACGGTTCGCCGCGCCCTTCTCGACCACGTCATTGTTCTCGACGGCGGGCATCTTCGGCGGCTGCTCAGCGAGTACCTGGCGTACTATCACGGGGATCGGACGCATCTCGGGGTCGAGAAGGACGCGCCGGTCGCTCGTCCCGGTGGAACTCCGCCCTTCAGGTGCCGCCTCTGTCCGCGCCCAACGTCGGGTCGGGGGTCTGGGCTTGATCCGGTTCGCCCAGGTCGCCGGACCGGCCGCCGCGATGAGTGCGTACGCCCAACACCTGGGCGCCCTGGGTGCCCTCACGCATCGCACGCCCGTTGTGTTGTCACCAACGAGCGCGGATCGAGTATTGGCGAGGCACAGGTGACCTCGCCGTTCAACCGCACCTCGATCCGGTTTCACGCTTCCATGGGGTTCGAAGTGCTCCCCGGCGATGCGGAGGCCAACGGAACTCCGTACGTGAGGGACTACGACGGGCCGGGAGAGTCGCGCGTCCGCCTGCGAAGAGCACTCTGATCGCCGTGTAGCAGCGGGTCGGCTGGCGGCGTCCAGCTGTGCTGCTGCGGCTGGTGTGAACGGACGCGGCTACCGGTCGAGGTCGAGGGTCGCGCGGAAGCGCCGATCGGCGAGAACGGCCCGTAACCGCGCGGTGAGGTCCGGCGGCTCGGGTAGCGCCTGGCTCCGGAAGAGTCGTGCGTATCCGGCCTCAGCGAGGGGTCTGAGCTCACGCGAGCGCCTCTGGGTCACGCGTCGCAGCGCCGCGACCCGGGACGGCACGAACCGAAGGCGTCCCGGATGAACCATGCCGGCCTCGATGGCGGCCCTCGTCTTGCGCGCGCAGCGGCACGGCTTCGCAGGATCGGCGAGGCCGCAGTTCCCGCGCATGAACGTGAAGAGGTCCTTCCGGGCGCGAGCGAGGCGCTGCCGGTAGTTCGCGCGTGTGATGCCGAGGACAGCGCTCGCGATGGCGTCGGACGTTTCGAAGGTCTCACCAAGGACGAAGGCAAGCCGCTGGGCGCGGTCGAGGCAGAGGAGCATGGCGAGGAGGCAGCCGGCCCGCGTCTCCTCGGCCAGCAACCGTTGCTCGGGCACCGACTCGTCGAGGTCTTGGTCCGGCGTTCGCGCGATCCGCTTCGCGGCCTCTTCGAAGCCGCCGACGGCCTCCTCCGCGCGCGTGCGCCGTCGGTTGAGGAGGTGGTTTGCCGCGAGGCGGTACACCCAAGTGCGAAATGCGCTGTCGCCGCGGAACGACGACAGGGCGGTCGCGACCTTGACCAGGATCTCCTGGGTTGCGTCCTCCGCGTCGTGCGGGTTCCAGACCATACGCAGCGCAAGGGCGTAGACCGGGCCCTGAAGGCGGCGGACGAGGGCGTCGACCGCCCGGGCGTCCCCGTTGAGCGCACCGCGGACCAGTTCCCGATCGACGCGGTCCTCGTCGCCGCGGCGTTCGCGTCGTGTCGATCTTGCGGCCAATGCTCTCATCGTATCTCAGCCGAGGGTGCGCACGAACTGGGCCACGACCTCTCCTACGGCCCCGGGTGAGTCCTCCTGGACGAAGTGCCGCCCCGGGACGGTCACCTCGCGCTGATTCGGCCAGCGGCGGCACCGCTCGCGCTGGGCGCCGACGAGGACGGCGCCCGGATCGGCGTTGATGAAGAGCTTGGGTGTGGCGCTCTCGGCGAGCCAGCGCTCGTAGCCCGCCACGATCGCGGCCACATCGGCCGGCTCCCCGTCGAACGGCACCTCTCGCGGCCACTGCAGCAGGGGCCGGCGTTCCTCGCCCGCGCGGAGCCACGGCCTACGGTAGGCCTGCATCTCCTCGTCCGAGAGCGTCCGTAGCACTCCGGCCGGCAAGAGTCGCTCCACGAAGATGTTCTGCTCGAGCACCGCGGCCTCGCCGGCCGGCGACCGCAGCAATGCCCAGAGCTTCCGCAAGTTCTCCGGCCACTCCGTCCAGGAGAGCGGCGAGACGAGGGCTTCCATGTAGGCGATGCCGCGCACGCGCTCGGGGTGCCGCGCCGCCCACCAGAAGCCGAGGGCCGAGCCCCAGTCGTGGAGGGCGAGGACAACGCCAGTGAGTTGCAGCGCCTCGAACCAAGCGTCGAGATAGCGCGCGTGGTCAACGAACCGATAGCTGCCGCCGGGGGCATTGCCGGACTCACCCATCCCGACGAGGTCGGGAGCGAGGCACCGCGCGATGGGCGCGACGTGGGGGATGACGTTCCGCCAGAGATACGACCAGGTCGGCGTGCCGTGGAGGAAGACGACGGGCGTGCCGCGGCCGACGTCGACGTAGCTGATCGAGGAGTCGAGCACGTCCACGCGCCGGCGCGGGTGCGCGTCCGTCGAGCTGATCCGGCGGTGGTCTTCAGGGGGAGGTGAACTCACGTCGGCCTCGTCGTGGCTGGGGTGTCCTCATTGGACACTGGCCACGCGACCACTGTGACAGCTCTTCTCCTCCACGTGAGTCGGATGCCCGATGATCGCGCCCGTCGCCGACGTTGCGCGATGCTCGCGATGAAGTCACTGGCGTCCCGCGCCGGTCATCACATACAGTAGAACCTGCCCGCAAAATGGGAAGACTAACGTGAAGCTCGCGACGTTGCAGAAGCTCGGCGGGATCGCCCTCATCGCCGGGTCGGCGCTGTTCGCCGCCTACTCCGTTCTACTTCCCGCGCTTCTCCCCGTCGCCGAGGCCCGGCGCGACCTCACGCTCCTCGTCCAGACGCCCTGGTGGACCTGGCTCGCGCTCGTCGCGCTCGCCGGGATCTCACTCATGCTGTTTGGGTTTGCGGCGGTCTACGTCCGCATCTACGCACGCTCCGGAGCGCTCGGGCTCCTGGGGTTCGTGTTCGTCGAACTCGCGTACGTGCTCCAGGGCGCGAAAGTCACCTGGGAGCTGTGCCTGTACCCGGTCATCGCGCGGCACGAGGCCGCAGCAGCGCTCCTCCGGAACGGGGTCCTGTTCGCCACGCCGCGCGTCGCCGTGTTCAGGGCCGTGTCCAGCCTCACGATCCTCATCGGCATCGTGCTCTTCTGCTTCGCACTCGTCCGTTCGACGGAGTTTCCGAAGGCCTCGGGCGTCCTCGTGTTCGCGGGCGCGCTCATGTATGGGGCGGGACCAGTACTGGGCATCCGGATGGCAGGGGTGTTCGTCCTCGCGCTCGGATGCGTGGTCTTGGGTGTCGCGCTGGTCGGGGCACCCGCCGCCGGCAGGGAGACGAGCGGAGCGCCGGGACTGGAGGTCCCGTAAACGTCCTGATGGTTCGTCGCACATCCGGACCCGACGAGCTTCAACCAGTCCGCCCGACTCCAGACGTCCAACGCAGGCGCATGGGCGTCGTCGCAACGCACAGTGACAGGGGCCGCTCTTGTTCTCCCGCGCCGTCGAGCCCGACGACATTCCTCGCATCTGCAAGTTCCCCCAGAATCCCGAGGAGCTGTACTTCCTGTTTCCGAAGGCCACGTACCCGCTCACCCCCGAGCAACTCCGCATCTCTATCGAGCAGCGCTTCGGGTCGACTGTCGTGCTCGACCAAGGGCAGGTCTGTGGGTTCGCCAACCTGTACGCCATGAGACCCACGGGGGCTTGCGCGATTGGGAACGTCATCGTGGCCCCGGACGCGAGAGGCAAGGGGGTGGGCAAGTACCTCGTCGAGACGATGATCCGCTCGGCGTTCCACGAGCACGGCGCCCACTCGGTCCAGATCGCGTGCTTCAACGGCAACGTCTCCGGTCTGCTGCTCTACCAGAAGCTCGGATTCGAGCCGTACATGATAGAGCCCAGGCTCGATCATAACGGGCGACGCGTTGCGCTGGTCCGGATGCGGCTCTCGGAGGCGGCGCAGACGACGTACGCAGCTCGGCGTGGCTAGCCGAACCCCGCGGTGTTCGCAGAATGAACGGAGCTCTTATCACTGACCGTGAGCCTCGAAGCAACGAGCAAATCCCATGGAAATTTCCGGCGTCGCCTTCGGCACTACTGACTGGTCCACGGTGGAGAAGACCGAACACCCGGGAGAAACGGGCATGGCCAGTTGGCGCACGCGCCAGTTCGGTGACATCCGCGTTCGCATGGTGGACTATAGCCCTGGGTACAAGGCCGACCACTGGTGCTCCAAGGGACACATCCTGCTCTGCCTCGAAGGGGAGCTGCACACTGAGCTGAAGGACGGCCGCACGGTGACCTTGACCCCTGGCATGAGCTACCAGGTGGCCGACGGCGCGGAGCCGCACCGCTCCGTCACGGCCACGGGAGCGAGCCTGTTCGTCATCGACTAGCCGTGAAAGCCGGCAGTGCAGCGAATGTTCAGGTGGTGAAACTCGCGAGCATGGATTGGAATGACGTGTGTCACCGGTCCGGGTACGTATTCCGCGAGGCCGCCCGAGGCTCTCCTTCAGCCCAAGGGACTGGCGTCGCGCCGCCTGCCCGAGCGCGGTCTGGCGGACGTGACGCGGGAAGCGGCGCCTGAGGAGTCCGCGAGGCGCGTACCGCCACCACTTGACAAAGTCGCAAGTCGGGACCATACATAGTCGTGTGAGTCCGGCCGAGGCGCTTGCCGACGTCCGAGGCTACGCGCGGGCAGGACGTGTCGAGTTCACCGAACATGCCGTCAAGCGGGCCAGGCAACGTCGCGTTCGGATCGGCGAAATCGTCCACGCCCTCGCATACGCCCATGAGTGCCGCCACGAGGAGGGCGAGAAGTGGCGGGCACTCTGCCGGGATCGGGACGGCGACCTGCTCGAGGCGATCGTCGTGATCGAGGACGACCTGGTCGTCGTCACGTTGTTCTAGGAGTTGACCATGAAGCGCTGCCACAAGTGCAAGGGGACCGACATTCGCAAGGTGAGGGAGCGGTTCGTCGATGAGTTCTCCCTTGCGGATGGAAGAACGCTCGAGTTCGTGTTCGAGGACTTCCCGCAGAAGGTCTGCTCGTCTTGCGGTGAGCGGTACTACGAGGCCAAGGATCTCGTCGCGGCAGAGGACGCCGTCACCCGGGAGCTCGTGGCTCGAGGCATCCGCGACAGCGCAGTCTTCAGGTACCTCCGCAAGGCGCTCGGTCTCAAGGCAACCGAACTGGCGGACCTTCTGGGCGTGACTGCCGAGACGATCTCGCGGTGGGAGAACGGCCACAACGAGGCCGACCGGGCGGTGTGGGCAACGCTCGATCTCCTAGTGGACGATCATTACGCAGGCCGCGCCACCACGATCGACCGACTCCGAGGACTCGCCGAGGCTCGCATCCCGAAGCGACCAGTCCCCCTCACGCTCGCGCGTGCGCGCGGATGACGCCTGTGGAACTCGATCAGCATCGCCGCGGTACGTGAAGTCTTGCAGTCGTCTTGCAGTTCTCGGGAGGACGGTGCGATCCATCCCTCCCGGTGCGATCCGGCCCCGTTCGCGAGCACTCACGGCGTAGCCGAGGCGCGCGAGGGCGCCCAGCTTGGTTCGGGACCAAGGGGTCGCAGGTTCAAATCCTGTCTCCCCGACTCAGAAGGCCGCGATTCCGCACGGGAAACCGACGGGTCGCGGCCTTCTCCTTTTCCGGATGGTGCGCTGCGCACCACCGGCGCACCAAAATCCGTGACGAGCGGTGCGCCCAGTGCGGCCAGTGCCGGGATCTCGGGTGGCGTGACGACCGACATGATCGTCGCTCACGGCCTTCCGAGCGCCATCCCGGCGTTCCTCGAGGCGTGCGCGATGCTTGCGGGCAGCGCGGTCGCTCGCGGCGACTTCGAGGCGGCCAGGGATCTCATGGAGAACGCCGCCCGCGTCGCTGAGCTTCGAGGAGGCGCGACGAATCGCGGCGCTGGCGGCTGATTCGCGGCGCCCGACCCGCTCGCCTACGGCGGCTCACCGCTGCGGCGCCGGACAGTTCGCCGGAGGGTAACGTTTCGCACCGTTTGGAACCCGTGCCGCTCGTAGAGCGCGCGGGCGCCTTCGTTAGCGGCGGACACCTCAAGCTCCAGCGCAACTATGTCGCGCCAACCGTGCGCACCCATGGCGAGGTGGGCGAGGAGCTCGGTCCCTCGTCCACGACCGCGCGCTGGCGGCGCGACGTACATCTCGTCCAGGCAACACACCAGGCCCCTAAGTTCGTTGGACCAGTACGGGACCAGGAGCGCGTATCCGTCGATGCTCCCTGCGCCCTCGTTGAGCGACGACGCAGTGGCCGCGCTCGGGGGCGCTTCGGAAGAGCGCCAGCGTCCGGTGCGGTCGGGCCGGGTCGGCGCGCGTCGCCCCAGGGTCTTCTGCGTTGAGAGCTAAGTACAGGCGAACGATCGCGGGCTCATCCTCGATGGTCGCGCCGCGCCACATGAGCCCGGGTGTAATGCCACGGCCGCGCTCGCGCTCTCGTTCAAGCGCTCGGATACCATCCCGAAAAGTTCCGCGTCGTAGGCGGCGCGATCACCACGCTGCCGGCGCTCACCTGGGGGCGTCTCGGTAGTAGGCTTCCGGGACACGCCGGCGAGGCGCGCCGGCGACCATCGCCGCGTGCCCGAGCGGGGGATCAGTCGGGCTTGCGCAGCCATCGCCATCAGGGGTTCGCGACGACGATGGCGACGAGCGGCCCGAATGCGGATCACGACGAGAAACACGGTTTCGACGACGACGTCCCCTCTCCGCGTCTTCTTCTCGGCGGCCTCGTACGCGGCGAGCTGGCGCCCGTCGCCGAGAACCTCGCGCTTCGCCACCAGATCGGGGTGCTGACCCGGGCGCTGGGAGATCGACGTCCTCGCTTCGGCAGCTGGGACCGGGCTCTGTGGGTGGGTCCTGTCCCGCCGGTGGGGTGCGTGGCGGTACGCCCTGGCGGTCGTCCAGCCGGCCACGGTAATCCGGTGGCATCGCGATGGTTTCAAGCGCTTCTGGAACCGCCGAAGCAGGGCAGGGCGCCGCGGAGGGCGGCCCGGACTGGGTCGAGAACTCGTCGCCCTGATCTGGAAGATGTCGAGGTCGAACGTGACGTGGGGCGCTCCACGGATCTGCAATGAACTCGCCAAGCTCGGCATCGACGTCGCGGTGTCGACCGTAGCCAGGTACATGGAGAGGGAGCGGAAGCCGCCGTCGCCGTCCTGGCGCGCGTTCCTGGACAACCACGTCAAGGACCTGGTGGCGGTCGACTTCTTCGTCGTGCCGACGGCCACGTTCGGAGTGCTGTTCGGGTTCCTGGTGCTGGCCCACGACCGCCGGCGGGTGGTGCACTTCAACGTGACCGCGAAACCGACAGCGGAGTGGATGGCGCGGCAGTTGGTGCAGGCCTTCCCCGATGAGACGGCTCCGCGGTTTCTAGTGCGCGATCGAGACCAGATCTACGGAGAGCGGTTCCGGCGCATGCTGAAGGTCCTCGGCGTCGAGGAGGTGGTCACTGCCGCCAGGTCGCCGTGGCAGAACTCGTATGCGGAACGGCTGATCGGCTCGCTTCGGCGGGAGTAATCTCCCTCGCGGCATCGGCCGATGTACGAAACGTGAAAGCGACCGGATGGCCGAGCGCGGAGCGATGCTCGACGAGGCCCCTGCCGATGCCGCGGGTTCCACCGGTCACGAGTACCCACTTCGCAAGTCGGCTCGAGGTGGTCATCGAGGTCACGGCGAACCTCCGATGCCCGTGGCGAGGGACGCGAACGGGTGGCGGGGTCCGTCATGGAGCGCGGGCCCGGTCATGCGAACACCTCTTCCAGGCGGCTCCGGTACTCGGTCCGAGAGTTCCTGACCGCTTCCAGGTGTCCCATCCCCGCGAACTCGATCAGCCGTTGCTGCCCGAGAGCGGACTGGAGCGCGACGCGCTGCGATTCGCTGGCATGGGGATCGGCGGAGCCATATGCGAAATACAGCGGCGTCCTCGCGATCCGAGGGATGCTCGACGTGATGGGCGCCGTGCCGCAGGCCTCGGCCCAGCGCGTCCTGTTCAGGAGTCGGACGCCGAGCGCCGGTAGCCCGCTGTGGAAGTACGTCTCGGCCTCGACCGGGACCGAGTCGAAGAAGGCCTTGTTGACGCAACCGTCAACGCGCGGCAGCGCGTGCACGGCGTGGTACCCGCCGAACGAGTAGCCCGCGAGGTAAACGGGCGTCGCGGGGAAGAGCGACCGCCGCGCGGCCATGATGGCCCCCACGACGTCGTCGGCGTAGGACGCCCCCCGCATCTCGCTCTTCCCGAATCCCTTCATGTTGAAGAGAAGCGCGTGGAATCCCATGGAAGCGAACAGGTCGACGATCCCCGCCCGGACGAAGTAGTGGCAGCCATGGCGTGTGAACGGGTGGCACAGGATGACCGCCCCACGTGCCGGTGCGGTCGCCGTGGAGATGGCCGCTTCCAGGATGCTGCCGTCCGCGCTCGTGATGCGGCACGGGTCGAGGTCGGAGCGAAACGGCTGCGCGAATCCGTGTACGCGTCGGAACATGATCTGGGCTGCGGCACGAAGCGCGGCGCGGGCTGCCCAAGACGACCCGGGGGCGTCGTCGCCGGCGACGGGCACGCGTTCGAATGTTGACGCTGTTCTCATGGCGGCGGATGAGTAGCACGTCCATTTCACTCCGAGCGCGTATCCGTTGGGGCTCCTCTTAGGAGGGCGGAGCGTCGACGTCCGACGCACGTCAGGTGTCGCTGCCCGAAGATGGCTCGCGCGACAGCGGAGCGCCATCGGCCAGGGTTGCCGAGAAGGCGTGCGCCGGCATGACCTGCTGTACCAGGCCTCGCCGGCGCACCGCGGGCCCTCACCTTCGAGATGCGACGTTGCCACGCGCGGGAGGCGTGGAGGACCGGCGAGAGGGCGTGCCGTCGCTGCGCAGACCGAGGTAGAGCGTCTCGATCAACGACCTCGCGGTCCGGCAGACTGCGTTCCTCGTCTTCACCCCGGAGAGCCTGTTGTCGATCAGGAGCGAGGCCACCCCGTGTGCGATCGACCAGGCGGCGATCGCGAGGTCCGCAGGTTCGCGCGCACGCACGAGGCCCACGTGCTGGCAGGCCGCGATCGTTTCCGGCACGAGTGAGAACGCCTCGCGCGCGACCGTCGCGAGGGAGGGATACTCGGACTTGTCCCGAATCTCCGGTCCGAACATGACCCGGAAACGCGAAGGGTAATCGACGGCAAAGAGGACGTAGCTCAGTCCCAGTGCGTACAGGCGCTCGAGCGGATCGTGCGCTGCGGCCCGCAACGCCCGCCGCATGCGGTCACGCAGCTCCTCGAACCCCTCCTCGGCGACGGCGGCGAGCAGCGCCTCCTTGGTCCTGAAATGCCGATACGGGGCGGTCTGGCTCACTCCGATCACGCGAGCGGCTTCTCGCAACGTGAACCCGCCGGGCCCGCGTTCGGTCACGAGGCGGAGCGCCACGTCCGTCAACGCGCGCCGGAGATCTCCGTGGTGGTACGGGAGCCGCCCCCGCGCTCGAAACGATGTGCCCCTCATGCTCGCGATCTACGCGCGATCCCGGGCGCGGTCAAATGGCGGTGCGTCGTCGACGCGCGCGCCGGGCGCATCCCGCGGCGCCGTGCACGCATGACCTGAGGGAAGGCGGGACTGAGCGTGGCGCGGGTGCGCCCGGCTCGCTCGGGCGCGCAGCACACGTACGCGCCGAGCAGGGCCGTGAACTGCCGCTCCGCGGGGAACCCCATCGCGCACTTCCCCCGGCCGTCTCGTCGGCGGCGCGACCCACCCGTGACGCGCTGAGAGTGAAATGAACGTGGTAGAGCCGGGCCGTTCATGTTGACTGCGTCAACACCCGGGCAATCGATCGTCGTCGAGCGTGAGTCGGTGTGACGGAGGAACGCGATGGGGGACGACGTTCGACCCGACTATGACGTGATCGTGATTGGCTCTGGTATCGGGGGCCTCGCCGCCGCAAGCCTGCTCGCGGCGGTCGCGCGAAAGCGCGTCCTGGTGGTCGAGCGCCACTTCAGGCTCGGCGGAACCGAACGGACCCGGGGCTGTGCTCGTGCAGGCGCGCCCCTCATCGAGCGGATGGGGTTCCTGGCGCCCTCACGGCCGAGCGTCGCGTGAGCCGCCGCTCGTCGGTCGTGCGTTCCGCCGCCGCTCGCGCGAATTGGGTGGCGGGCGCTGGGCGTGACGGCGCGTGAACGGCTGCAGCCGGTCCGATCTTCCTGTGCGCGTCATCGTCACGTGCGAGGATGCACCTCGCTCGCCTCTGTTGCGGGCGACCTCAGGGGCGCCTGCAGGGCGTCGCGAGGCGTCGTGCCGCGCGGGGGAGGGTTGCGTCTCTATGCCAAAAGAGGTATATTCGACGAAACTCAAGAGGCGCGAGCTCTTCTGGGTCGGCAGCACGCTCGATGACCTCCGCGCGTTTCCCGAGGAAGTGAGGCGCGAGATGGGGCACGCTATGCATCTCGTCCAGATCGGCGACAAAGTCGCCCGACGCGAAGCCGCTGCGTGGGTTCAAGGGGGGAGGTGTCCTCGAGATCGTGGAGAACTTCGACGGGAACACATACCGCGCCGTGTACACGGTTAGGCTCGCGAGCGGGGTGTACGCCCTGCATGCGTTCCAGAAGAAGTCCCACCGGGGCATCGCGACGGACCAGAGCGACATCGAACTCGTGCAGAAGCGGCTTCGGGACGCCGAGCGGCTCGACCGGGAGATGCGCACGAAAACACGGAGGTAAGAAGATGACCAACACCACCACTAGGCCACCGTTCACGAGAAGCAGCGGCAACGTGTTCGAGGACCTCCAGGTCGCGGAGCCGACTGAGGCTCTGGCGAAGTCCGAGCTCGCGGCGCTCATCGCCCGCGCGCTACGCGCGCGTCGACTCACGCAGACCGCCGCGGGGAAGGTCCTCGGCATCGACCAGCCGAAGGTCTCCGAGCTCATGCGCGGCCGGCTGACTCGCTTCTCGACCGAGCGCCTCATGGCGTTCCTGACCAGGCTCGGCCGCGACGTCGAGATCGTTGTCCGCGAACCACGTTATGACCGGGCGACACTCCGGGGACGTATCCATGTTCGCGCCACGCGTCCTCGCCGAGCAGCGAAAGCCCCTGCCCTCGTTCCGGCAAACACCTAACGCAACGTTTCCCACGCGGGCTCCCGAGCGGCTCCGCCGTGATGCGACAGTTCGATGCTGTGGAGGATCCTTCGATGACCGACATGGAAATCACCGCCGTCGTTCGGGCATGCAAGGTCGCCCTGAAGTCGCTCTTCGAAACCTCCAAGGACGGTCGTGCGAGTATCAACGACGCGGAGTTCGAGGCGCTGATCGCCGGGCTCCTCCGCGTCGCCTTGCGGAATGGGCTGACCCAGCCCAGCTAGGCAGCACGCGCGCTGACGTCCGCGATCCGGGAAGGGAGCGCCCCGCGAGGACGCCTCCTCTCTTCACGAAAGCGGCACCTGCGGACGCGGCGCCTCGGAGCGGCTTGGCCATTGCGGTTCGTGGACCACCACAGGTCACACGTGCTTGATGGCCTGAACGACGCGGAGTCGCGCCGCCCGGAGCGCGGGGGGAAGGCCCCCGAGGACGCCCACGGCGATCGAGAGCAAGAGCCCAGCGGCCGCCACCGCCGGTGTCACGGTGAAGCGGACGCTCGCGGTCATCACGTTCACGCGGGCTCCGCTCACCAGGGAGCCCACCGCGACTCCGAGCACGCCGCCCGCGGAGCCGAGCAGCACGGCCTCGGCGAGGAACGAGGCGAGGATGCTCGTTCCGCTAAAGCCGATCGCCCGAAGTGTGCCGATCTCCCGCGTCCGTCCGGCGACGGCGGTGTACATCGTGTTCATGCCGCCGAAGATCGCGCCGAGGGACACGATGATCGACACGAGTAGCCCAAGCTGGCCGATGATCGCGTAGGTCTTCCCGGAGGCCCTGTAGTAGTCATTCTCGGCCATCGCGGTGACGAGGATCCGACGGTCCGCCTCCAGCGCCCGGACGAGCGGCGCGACGTCGGCGGGGCCGTTCGCCTTCAGCGTGAACGACGATAGCTCGTCCCGCTGGGCCGCCCTCATCAGGTCGTCGAGGTCGGCCAGCATGGCGAACTCGAGGCTGCTGCCGCCGGCCTCGAAGAGTCCGCCCACGGTCCAGCGTTCGCCGAAGAAGACCAGGGTGTCGCCCAGGCCGAGCCCGCCGAGCTTGGCGCGAGCGGCCGGACCGAGCAGCACCTTGTTGCCCCGGAGTTCGGGGGAGCCCTGGGTGACCTTCAGGCGGTCCATGATGCGGAAGAAGATCGGCTGCACGCCCCTCGCGGCCATGAAGATCTCGCCTGCCCGTCCGGAAAGCGTCACCCAGGGCTCGACGTGCAGCTCGGGGGAGGCGAGCGGCACATCGCCCTCGCGTCGGACCCGATCGAAGTACCTGATCACGTCGTTGCTGCTGCGCGGCAGCGACGAGAGGGATTGCGAGAAGGCGCTCCTTTGTAGGACCACGACGTTGTCGGGCACGCCGGTCCGCGCGAACCCGGCGGTGAGGCCGTGAGCGAACGAGACCATCGCCACGAAGACGGCGATGACGGCGCCGATGCCGAGGACGGTGAGCAGGGTCCTCGACTTGCGCTCGAGCAGGCTGCGGACGTTGTACTTGAGGGGGAGAGCCACGGGTCCTCCTGGGGTGCTAGTCGGCGAGCTTCAGGGCCTGGACGATGGGGAGCCGCGTGGCGCGGACGGCGGGCAGGACGGCGCCCACGAGCCCGATCACCAGCGAGACGGCCGCAGCCGCGGTGACCGCGGAGGGGCGGAACGCGAGCGGGATCATCCCGCCCATGGTCCGGTCGGTCGTCATCAGCAGGGCCGCCAGGCCGGCGCCGATCGCGCCACCACCGAGCGAGACAAGCACGGACTCGCCGATGAGGATCTGGAGGATGTGTTCCCGGCGGAGACCCAGGCTCCGCAGGATGCCCACTTCCCGGGTCCGCTCGCGGACGGACATGGACACGCTGTTGGCGGCGCCGAAGATGCTCACCACGACGGCGGCGATCACCATGAGGCCCAGCATGCGTCGGATCTCCCGGAAGTCCTGGAGCTCGCGCTCGCGGGCGGCGCGCTCGGACTGCGTCTTGGTAGGCTTGGGCGCGTTGGCGAACTCGTCGTCGATGGCCTTGCTGACCGAGGGCAACGCGGTAGAGTCAGCGAGCCGAACGACGAAGAATGTGCTCTTGCCCTCGTCGCGCTTCACCCGGGCCAGGTACTCCTTGTGCATGAGCACGCCCGTCTCGTACGACTTGTCGGGCGCGGCGAAGATTCCAGCGACGACGAACGTGAGGCGGTCCTCGAGTAGGGTGACCGTCTCGCCCACCTTCCATCCGTGCTGGTCGGCCAGGGGCCGGCCGACGAGGGCGGCATCTGGCCGTGCGGCGAACGCCTGCTCCGAACCCTCCACGAGGCGCACGTCTTTCACGCCGCGGAAGGCTTCGTAGTCGACGCCGCTGACTACGATCAGGTTCTCCTTGTCCTGGTACGTGTAGAGGCCGCGCAGCACGCCGGTCGCGGCACGGACGGCGGGAAACCGCGCGATCGTCGCGAGATAGCTGTCGTAGACGCGGCTGGACACGGGACAGGCGAGCCCCTTCTCGCGGACGTTCAGCAGCGTGCTCTCGGCCGACCCGATCAGTGCGCCGAAGCCCGCTTCGACGGTGAGCAGGGCCGTGATGACGAATACGGCCACGGCGGTGCCCGCGGTCATGAGGATGCTCCGCCGGCGGCTGCGGGCGATGTTCTTCAGGATCAGGGAGAGAAACTTCATGCGATCGCCTCCGCGACGGCGTCGGACAGCAGGGATCCCTTGTGGAGTCGGGTGAGTCGCCGCGCGCGTCGCGCAGCGCCCGGGTCGTGCGTCACCATCAGGATGGTCTTGCGCAGCTCGCGGTTGAGCCGCTCGAGGAGGTCCAGGACATTCGCCGCAGCCAGCGCGTCGAGGTTCCCGGTCGGCTCGTCCGCGATGATGAGCTTGGGATCGGTCACCAGCGCCCGGGCGATGGACGTGCGCTGCTCCTCGCCGCCGCTCATCTGGCGGGGCAGGTGATGCGTGCGCGCCGAGAGCCCGACCAGGTCGAGCGCCGCGAGGGCCCGCTTGCGTCGCTCCAGCCTCGACATCCGGAAGAGGAGGAGCGGCAGCTCCACGTTCTCGACCGCGGTGAGGACCGGGATGAGGTTGTACTGCTGGAAGACGAAGCCGACGTTGGCGGCTCGCCAGGCGGCGAGGCCGCGGTCGTCCAGGTCGCTCACGTCCGTGCCGTCGACGAGCACGCGCCCGGAGCTGGGGCTGTCCAGGCCGCCAATGATGTTGAGCAGGGTCGTCTTCCCCGAACCGGAGGGGCCCATGAGCGCGACATAGTCGCCTCGCGGGACCTCCAGGCTGATCGCGTCGAGCACGCGGACGCTCTGCCCGCCACGCTCGTACCGCTTGGCCACGTTCTCGACCCTCAGGATCACGTCCTCACTCATGGCTGTCTCCGTTCGCGGTCGCGCTTTCGGTGACGACCGCCGTTCCGTCCTTCAACGACTCGAGCTGCGAGACCACGACCACCTCGCCGTCGACGAGGCCGTCCTTCACCGGGACCACGTCCCCCTTCGGCGCCCCCACGACTACCGGCCGGAGGCGGGCGCGGCCGCCCTCCACGACGAACACGGCGTGCCCACCGGCGCGCGCCAGCACCGCGCTCGCGGGCACGGTGCGCTCCGCGGCGGCGAGGGGCGCCTCCTCGGCCAGGAAGGAGAGCTTCACGCTCATGTCCTGGGCGAGCTCGGTCGGCGCGGGCTCGTCGAAGCGGACCGTGACCTCGACGGTGTTCTTGTTCCGGTCCGCGCGGGGCGCGAGTCGCAGGACTCGCGCTCGCCACGACCTGCCCGGGAACGCGTCGGCGCGGACCTCGACCGGGCCGCCGATGGCGACGCGGCCGAGATCGGTCTGGATCACGTCCGCCGTCGCCTCGAGCGACTCGAGCTGGCCGATGGAGACGATGGGCGAGCCGGCAGCGAGGGTGCTGTAACCTTCGGCGTAGGGGAGCCCGAAGGAAACGACTGAGCCGACGTCGAGGTACTTGCGGAGGATCCTTCCGGCGATGGGGGCGCGGACCTTAGTGCGGTCGAGGAGCTCGGACGCGTGGGCGAGGCGCGCACGAGCTGCTGCGGCCGCCTTGCGGGAGATGCGGCTCTCCGTATCTGCTTGCTCGAAGGCCTGGACCGAGACGGCCCCCTCGTCGGCGAGCACCTTGCTGCGCTCCCGCTCACGCCCGGCGCGCTCGGCGGCGATGTCCCGGGCCTCGACGTCCGCCCGCGCCTCCACGAGCTGATCCGCGAGCTCACGGGAGTCCAGGGTTGCGATGAGGTCGCCCTGGCGGACGATGTCGCCCTCCGCAACCCGCAACGAGGTGATCACGCCCGAGATCCGCGGGACCACGTTGACGATTCGCGCGTGGCGGACGTAGCCACCTGCGGTCAGGGTGCCGCGTGGCGTCGCACCCGCGCGGGATACCGTTACGACGTGCACGGGCCGGGGTCGCGGCCTCGCCGTCCGCCAAGCCGCCGTCGAGAGGACGACGACCGCGAGCGCCGCCGCCGCGGCGATCCATGTCTTCCGCACGGAGTGTGAGGAGCCCGCACGACCGGGCGAACGCTGCTGCTCGTCGATCTGCAGCGCGCGGAGCGCGTCGGTCACTGGAGCAGCTCCTTGCTGCCGTGATGTTTATGTGTCGGTAGTTGGCAAATCGACGAAACGTTCGCCGTGCGCATTCGTCACCTCGTCACTCGCTGCCCCGCTACTCGGGGCAGCAGGCCGTCAGCAGCTCGGTGAGCTTCTTGAGGAGAGCCAGGATCCGGGCGCGGTTGGGGCGGTAGTAGACTTCCTTCCCGCCGCGCTCCGCGTCGAGCAACCCACCTCGCTTCAGGATCGCGAGGTGCTCGGACGCGGTCGACGGAACGATCTCCAACTCGTCTGCGATCTGCCCCACCGTTCGCTCCGCCCCGTTCACGAACAGAAACAGGATCTTCTGCCGCGTCTCGCTAGCGCAGGCCTTGAGGAACTCCCGCAGATCGGGGTGCTGATCGAGGGCGGCAACGTTTCGTCTCATCCCGAAATGACGATAAGTCGCCGGGGAGGCGTCGTCAAGCGCGGTAGTCGTCCACCTTCGGGATCCCCAAGGTTGCACACAGTCTGAACCGGCCCCCGCAACAAAATCCGGAGCCCCGTTCCCCCGCACGGGTGATCGGGGCTCCGATGTCCTCGGGCGGCCGAGCACGATGCGAGCGGCGGAAGCCGCGCCGGATGGGCGCGCTCGCCGCGGCCTCGTGCGCCCGGCAAGATCCCTACGTGCAGCAGCTCGCCGCGGCCCGGGACGGCCGCTCGCCGAGCGCGATCGTCACCGGACAGGCCGCCTTGAGCGTGTTGTGGATCTTGCAGCGGACCGCCGCCGCGAGGAGCTGCGCCCGGCCGTCCTCGTCGAGCGGAATGTCCCGCAGGTCGATCCACACCGCGATCGACGCCAGCCGACTCTCGTCCGGCGTCGACTCCGCTTCCGCCCGGATCGCGAACCCGTGGGATGCGAGCCGCCGCTCCTGCAAGAACTGGCGGACGTAGTGCCCGACGCAGGCGCAGAGCCCCGCGAGAAGCGTGTCGCCGGGGTTCGCGCCGGCTCCCTGCGGCCCGAGCACGAATTCGTAGCCCCGACTCGTCGCGTGGTACCGCGCATCGCCCCTGTTCTCGATATTCACCGCGTACATGCGTTCTCCCGTCTTGACGTCGCCGCGCCCGTCGCGGCGCGTGTCGGCCCTCAGGATGGCGTCACGACGCGCGGAGGTGCAGATGCAGCCGGTTCGACGTGCGAGGAGTACAGCTGCCGCGCCGTGCGAACTGTACCCGTGCCCGAACGACGGAACTGTCACTGTGCTGCCGGGGCGGCCGCTACGCTATGATCGCGACCATGGTGGCCTCCGGGTATCGCCGCGCCTCCGCGAGGCCGCTGCTCTACGAGCGCGTCGCCGCCGACGTCGCGGATCTCATCGCGCGGGGCACCTACCGCGTGGGCGAGCGCATCCCGTCCGTCCGGGAGCTCAGCCGGCAGCTGCGCGTGAGCATCAACACGGTGAACGAGGCGTACGCCCAGCTCGAGAACCGCCGGCTCATCGAGGCGCGACCGCAGTCCGGGTACTATGTCGCCTGTCCGCTGCCGGAGCCCGAGGGCCCGGCGGAGTCCGCCGCGCCGCGGAAGCTCGCGGCGACCACCGTGGAGCTCGGCAGCGAGCCCCTGGCCGTGATGCGAACGCTTGCGGATCCCGAGCTCGTGCCGCTCGGGCGCGGCGTCCCGAACCCGGAGCTTCTCCCGATCGAGAAGCTGAGTCGCATGCTCGCGACCGAAGCGCGGCGGTTCCGCCTGGACAGCGTGACCTACGCCGGCGCCAAGGGGCTGAAGCGGCTCCGGACGCAGATCGCGAAGCGATCCCTCGACGCGGGATGCCGGGTCACTCCCGACGACCTCGTGGTGACCTCGGGCTGTGTCGAGGCCGTCACGCTCGCGCTGCAGGCGACCTGCCGTCCGGGCGACACCGTCGCGATCGGGTCGCCCGTCTACTACACGTTCCTCAACTCCATCCAGGAGCTCGGCCTCAAGGTCCTCGAGATCCCCTCGACGACGCGCGAGGGCCTGAGTGTGGAGGTGCTCGCCTACGCGCTGCGGCACCACACCATCCGCGCGTGCCTCGTCATCGCGAACTTCAACAACCCGCTCGGCAGCGTAATGCCGGACGAGCGCAAGTCCGAGTTGGTCCGGCTGCTCCGCAGCCACGACGTCCCGCTCATCGAGGACGATGTCTACGGCGAGCTTGGGTTCGGTCTGCATCGTCCGACCGCGACCAAGGCGTTCGACGAGGCCGGGCTCGTCCTGTACTGCTCCTCGTTCTCGAAGACACTCGCTCCCGGGTACCGCGTCGGCTGGATCGCGCCGGGGCGGTACCGCGAGCAGGTCATCCGGCTCAAGTCCGTGTTCAGCCTCGCGAGCGCGTCGCCCACCCAGCTGGCGGTAGCCGAGTTCCTCACGAGTGGCGGCTACGATCGTCACCTCCGCACCTTGCGCCGGACCTATGCGGCCCAGCTCGGCCACGTCCGGGCGGCGATCGCGCGATGGTTCCCCGAAGGGACGCGGGTGACGCGGCCCGAGGGCGGGTTCGTGCTCTGGATCGAGCTCCCGCCCGAGGTGGACGGGCTTGCGGTTCACCAGCAGGCGCTGCGAAAGGAGATCTCGGTCGCGCCGGGGACGCTCTTTACGACGAGCGATCGCTACCGGAACTGCATCCGGGTGAGCGGCGCGTTCTGGTCCGACCGGATCCGCGACGCCATCCGCACGCTCGGCGGGATCGCGTCGGACATGGCGCACAGCCGCACTTGACCGGCGCGGCGCTGGGCGGCTCAGGTCGCCTGGGTGCTGCCGAGGAGCTCGTCCAGGATCTCCGCCGCGCAGCGCACGAGCGCCGGGCACTTCTCCCGGAACACACCGCTCTCGGAGGCTGCCTTCGCTCCCTCGGGCGTTCCGATGGCGACGCCGATGAGCTCCTTGCAGACGAGCGAGCCCTGCTTCTCGCGGAAGAGCTTCCAGAATTCGCGCGTGAGCGCATACGTCCTCTCCTTCGCAGCGTCGTCGTCTAGGGTGGCCTTCCCGTGGGCGAGCCCGATGACCATGAGCGCCCGTCTCGACGGGCGTGCAGGAGTACGTGCTCGCGCACTCGGGGTCCACGCTCGTCGGTTGCGTGGGCCTCGAGGCCCTTGGAGACGTGGGGCTGCTTCGTTCGTTCGCGGTCGTCCCCGCGCTTCGGCGCCGGGGCCTCGGCACGATCCTGTTCGACCGCATCGTCGCCCGCGCGCTGCTCCGCGGCGTGAGAACCGTCTACGTGCTCACGACCACCGCAGAGCGATACTGCCTCGCGCACGGGTTCGAACGTATCGACCGCGCCGAGGTGCCTGCCGCGAATCGCCGGGACCCAGCAGTTCCGGTCGCTATGTCCGGCGACCGCCGCTTGCTTCCGCCGCCGTCTGGGCGACGCCGCGGTGCACCTCCCCGCGGACGTCCTCGCGCTCCGCCCGGACGTTGTGCTCGGCCGGGGTCGTGGGACCTGGGTGATCGGGTCGGAATGCGCTGCCCCGCCGCCCTCGTTGCGCCGCTTGATGGCCATCTCGAGCGCTGCGATGGTGAGGTGGCGGTCGTTCACCGGGGACAGCGCCCAGCCGACGACGAACTTCGAGTACAGGTCGAGGATGACGGCGAGGAAGAGC